>QMCD01000735.1_pt1 | contig 22322 bp, 14 predicted proteins | sample 1821841 | NCBI WGS metagenome assembly QMCD01 (sample SAMN01991225, study PRJNA193472) | Termite gut metagenome, whole genome shotgun sequencing project. | isolation source: worker | host: Macrotermes natalensis
CGAATAGCTCCCTGCGCGCAAGGCACAGCCGCGCGCCGCGCAGGCCGAGGGCGGGGTTTTCCTCCTGCTTCAGGCTCAGCCAGGGCGCTTGTTTGTCCGCGCCGATATCCATCGTCCGGAAAACGATGGGGCATTTGAGCCTTTCAAGCGCTTCTTTATAGATCGCAAACTGTTCGTCCTCCGTAGGGCAGCGCTCGCTTTCGAGGAATATGAACTCCGTACGGAAAAGGCCCACGCCCTCGGCGTCGTTTGCTAGTACGGCGTCGATATCGGCTAGGCCGCCGATATTTGCGTAGAGCCGAATCTGCTGCCCGGAGAGCGTGGCGGTCTTTTCGCCCTTCATCTGCTCCAAAAGACGGGCTTTTTCACGAAGTTCGGCTTCCTTCGCCTTATAAAGCGCGATCGTCGCCTCGTCAGGGTCGAGGTATACTACGCCCGTAAAGCCGTCCGCTATGCAGTCGAGCCCCTCGTATTCCGGGCAAAGCAGCTCCTTTACGCCTATGACGGCCGGGACGTTCATCGTGCGAGCAAGAATCGCCGTATGGGAGGTTTGCGAGCCGCCTACGGTTACGAAGCCCATGGCCAGGCTCTTGTCTAGCTGAAGCGCCTGGCTCGGCGTAATATCCTCCGCGCCGACGATGTGCTTTTCCGAAAGGCTGGTCTGATCGTCCTCCTCGCCCATAAGCGCTCTGGTAATACGGCCGGAGATATCCCGGACGTCGACCGTGCGCCCTTGCATATAAGGATCGTCCATCTCGGAGAACATTTGGGCAAAATTGTCGGCGGCGGCGCTGACGGCGGATTCAGCGTTTACCTTCTCGGATTCGATCATATTGCGTATGAAATCCTGGTAGTCGTCGTCCTCCAGCATCAGCTGGTGAATTTGGAATATCTCCGCCTCTTTTTCACCGACGGCGTCGAGGGCGGCGGCGTATAGCTTTTCAAGCTGCTCCGACGCCAATTTCATCGCGTCCTTTAGGCGGCGAAGCTCCAGCTCCGCGTCGCCGGAGGCGGTGCGGACGGCGTTTGCCGTATGATCTCTGGTAAAGAACAGCTTACCAAACGCGACGCCTTCGCTTACGCCTTTTCCCCGCAACGTAATCATAACAACATCTCCCGGCCTATAAATTCTCAGATAGCAGGCGCTCAAGCGTCGCGGCGTCCGCTTCTTCGCCCGGGCCCTCTACGTTGACGGTTATTGTGTCGCCTTGCTTAACGCCAAGGCCCATGATCGCGAAAAGTTTCGTCATGTCGGCTGATTTGCCGCCAAACTCCATCGACGCCTTGCTGGAAAGGCCCTTAGCCGCTTTGACTAAAAGCCCCGCCGGGCGCGCGTGAATGCCGATTTCGTCCTTTATTTCGTACGTGAACGTTTGCATTTGTGGTTTCTCCTTGCTGTAATAATGTTGTAGGTTCATTCCGCATGGGGCGAAGCCCCATGCGGAACATAAACTTAATTTTGCTGCGGGGCTGCGCCCCGCAGCAAAATTACAAAAGTATTTTAGTAACGCGTCAGTTCCTTACCAGCCGCAGCAACTCGCCGCCTTCTTTAACAGCTCCCGCCGTCAACGGTAAAACACCGGCGTAGTCGTCGCTGTTTGTAACGATAATAGGCGTGACTACGGGATAGCCGGCTTCGATGATATCGCTGATATCGAATTCCAAGAGCAACTCGCCTTTCTTGATCTTCGCGCCGTCTTTTACTCTCACATCGAAGCATTGGCCGTTCAGCTTGACCGTGTCTATGCCGACGTGTATCAGTATTTCTATGCCGTCGTCGGTAGTTATGCCAATAGCGTGGCACGTATCGGCGACTTGCTCGATAACGCCGTCCGCCGGGGCGTATACCGCCCCCGTATCGGGTAGAATGGCTATGCCCTTGCCGAGGATTTCGTTCGAGAACATCTCGTCGGGAACCTCGCTTAGCGGCAAAATCTTTCCGTTTAGCGGCGCGTAGAGCGTATAGCTTTCGCCTTGCTTCGCCATGGCTTCATCGCTCTTTTGAGGCTCCGCGGGCGCGGCGGCGGCAGGCGTTTCCTCCGGCGCGGCGGCGGCGTGAGCTTCCTCTGGCTCGATATCAGCCTCCGGCGTGGAGATATAGTCCACCAGCTCGGACTTTATAACGGACACTCTCGGCCCGTAGATGACCTGTACGCCCGTGCCCTTTTTGATGATTCCTGCCGCGCCGCTCTGCTTGAGCTTGGCCTCGTCCACCTTATTAGCGTCGAAGACGGTAACGCGCAGGCGCGTCGCGCAGCTGTCCACGTCGCTGACGTTCGCTTTCCCGCCGAGACCTTGCAAGATAAGCGCTGAAACGCTTGTACTTCCGCCGCTAGCCGATTCCGCGGCGCTTGCGGCCTTGCCCTTTGCGGCTTCAACGTCGGCGCGGCGATATAGCTTCGTCTCCTCGCCGCTGTCCTCGCGGCCCGGCGTCTTTAGCTTGAACTTCTTTATCGCTCCGAGGAAGAGGAAATAGTAGACGGCGGCGTACGCAAGGCCCACCCAAACGATGTTCACCCAGTGCGTCTTATCGTTTCCCTCCAAAATGCCGAACAAGAGCAAGTCTATGAATCCGCCAGAGAAGGTCATGCCGACGCCGACTCCAAATATATGCATGAGCATATAGCTAGCGCCGGCGAGCACGCAGTGTACGGCGTAAAGCAAGGGAGAGACGAATAGGAACGTGAACTCCAGCGGCTCTGTTATACCCGTCAGAATCGATGTGAGCGCGGCGGAGAAAAGCAAGCCGCCCGCGATCTTTTTATGCTCGGCAAACGCGCAGCGGTACATGGCGTAGGCCGCAAGGGGAAGCCCGAAGATCATGAACGGGAATTTGCCGGACATGAAGCGCGTCGCTTCGACGCTGAACTGTACTGTTGATTCCGAGGCGAGCTGCGCAAAGAAGATATTTTGCGCGCCCTCGACGAGCACGCCGTCTATCGTCATGGAGCCGCCCACCGCCGTTTGCCAGAACGGCATGTAGAATACGTGATGCAAGCCGAATGGGATGAGCGCGCGCTCCATGATGCCGTATAGAAGCGTACCGCCGTAGCCGGACGCCCGCACAGCGTCGCCGACGGAGTACATCGCGTTCTGCACGGGAGGCCACAATATGAACATCAATACGCCGACGACGGCGTAAACGGCGGCCGATATGATCGGCACGAAGCGCGTCCCGCCGAAGAAGGCGAGTACCTGCGGCAGCTCGATTTTATAGAAACGGTTGTGCAGCGCCGCAACGCCGAGCCCGACTATGATGCCGCCGAATACGCCCATTTGCAGCGACTCAATGCCGACGACGGCGGCTACGGCCCCCGGCAGCATATTCGCCGCCGCGCCGGTGATCTTCAACATCGCGCCTATAGCGGAGTGCATAACGAAGAAGGCTATCGCGCCCGAAAGCGCCGCGACCTCCTTTTCCTTCTTCGCCATGCCGATAGCCACGCCGACGGCGAAGATAATGGACAGGTTCGTAAAAACGATATCGCCGCAGGCCGCCATGACGGATAAGATCGTATACAGTAGGGTTCCGGGGCCCATTGCGGACAGTAGATTGTTCGTTTGCAGCCAGGTTTCGTTTGTAAAGGAGCTGCCTATGCCGAGCAGCAGGCCCGCTACGGGCAATATCGCGATCGGCAGCATAAAAGCCCTACCAACACGCTGTAAAACGCCAAAAATTCTTTCTCTCATAGATGCCTCCCAAAAGCTGTCTGAAATTAAGAAAACAAAAATAAACCATGCCCGAAAGAGAGCCGATGGCTTTGCGGAAATGAAATACCGGTTATTGCAGGTGTGCTTATCACTTGGATTGTAGCAAAGAAAAGGGCCATTGTCTATCAAAATTTAACGGAATATGGCAAAAATGGCGCGTGAATGATAGAATAAGTGATCATATAAAAGGATATATACGCCATGAACGAACGCTTTGTTATCGACGACTTTCAAATCACCCTCACATTCGATGAATTCGTTAGGCATATCCGCCTCGAAGAGGAGGACGATATCGCGATGATGCGCCCACTCTTTGTAGAAGCCATGGCCGTAGCGAAGCCAAAGGCCGTTTATAGGGGTTGCGAGGTCAAAAAAATCGACGGCGACGCCGTATTTATCGAAAAAGAGGTCTTTATTAGCGCCGTTATGGCGAAAAACTTGCGCGAAATAGGCCGCGTATACGCATATATACTTACCTGCGGCGAGGAAATCGACGTTTGGTCGCGCCGGGAGAAGGATTATTTCGTCTATCTTTGGCTCGACGCGCTGAAGGAATTGGTACTGCGCGAGGCCAGGACGCAGTTTTTTGAGATGTTCACGACAAAACACGGCGTCGGGAGATTTTCTTCTATGAACCCGGGCTCCGGCAATATCGACGTCTGGCCGATAGAGCAGCAACCCGGGCTCTTTGCGTTGCTTGGCGACGTAAAAAGCGATACTGGCGTCGTTTTGACAGACGGCTTCTTGATGCATCCCACCAAGTCCATGTCGGGCATCCTGTTCCCGTCGGAATCAGGCTACGTAAGCTGCGCGCTCTGCACGCGCGAACATTGCGTAAACCGCCAAGCGCCCTACGATCCCGCGATCATGGATAGCTGACGCGCGGCTATCCATGATCGCTGCTCTTTAAATCTTATGTATGCACAGCTTTTTCGCGTCCGAGGCCGCCTCCATAATAGCCTCCGATACCGTAGGGTGCGCGTGGACGGTTGAGACGATATCGTTCAAGGTTGCGCTAAGCCTAAGCGCGAGCGCGCCCTCTTGAATCATTTCTGTGGCCCGCGGCCCCAAAATATGCAGGCCGAGGACTTCCTCGGTTTCGGCGTCCGCAATGATTTTTACAACGCCCGCGCCGCCCATCAGCATCGTTTTGCCGTTTGCCGCGAGATTGAACTTGCCGATAATGATGTTTCCCCGCGTTTCGCGCGCCGCGGCTTCGGTCATGCCAACCATGGCAAATTCCGGCTCCGTGTAGACGCATGCCGGAACTGTTTTGTCGGAAAACTGCTCGTGATCCCCCCGAACCGCGTTTGCGGCCGCGACGACGCCCTGTTCGGAAGCGGCGTGAGCGAGCATCATGCCGCCCGTGCAGTCGCCTATCGCGTAGATATCCGGTACGCCGGTACGCATATACCCGTCGACGGCGATTGCGCCCCGCTCCGTCCTAACGCCCAGCGCGGAAAGGTTCAGACCCTCCGTATTCGGGCGGCGGCCCACAGCGACGAGAATCTTTTCGCCGTTTACGCAGCCCGGAGCGCCGTCCTTTTGATTAAAATGTACGTCGCCATTGTCCGATATCGAAGTAACGGCGCTAGAGACATGTATTTTTACGCCTTGTCTTGCGAGCGTTCTGCCGAGAAGCGCGGCCAGCTCCGAGTCCATATTGGGCAATATGCTCTCCATGAATTCGATTATGGTTACGGCGCAGCCCAGCCGCGCGTATACGCTGCCAAGCTCTACGCCTATTACGCCGCCGCCGACTATCACGAGGGACTTAGGCGGGCTCGAAAGGCTAAGGGCCTCGGTGCTTGTTATTACGCGGCCGGACTGAGCTCCGGGAATATTTAAAGCCGCACTGACGGAACCGCTCGCGATAATGGCCTTGTCGAAGGCGAGTTTTTCGCCGCCGACGGACAGCGAATGCGCTTCGATAAACCGGGCCTCGCCGCTTATCACGCGGATATTTCGCGCCGCCAGCAGCGATTCGACGCCTCTTGAAAGCCGCTGGGCGACGTCGTTTTTCTTTTTTTGCAGAACGCTCCAGTCCAGCGAGACGTTCTCGGCGGATATTCCGTAGCTTCCGGCATGCTTAAGGCTGGCGATAAGCTCCGTGGCATGAAGCAAAACCTTTGTCGGAATACAGCCTACGTTTAAGCATGTGCCGCCTAAGCGATCCTTTTCGATTAGAGTGACCTCCGCGCCGAGCTGCGCCGCGCGAATGGCGGCGACGTACCCGCCGGGCCCCCCTCCGATTACTGCGATTTTCATAGCTTGCTTCCTCCTCTATCCGATGTACTTCGTTATATCCTGAGGCGCTTTTCGCTTGGGCATATTGGGCGCTTCGCCGGGATAGCCTATGGCGATCATCGCCGAGAGCTTTTCCCCCTCGGGGATGTTAGCGGCTTTTACAACCTTGTCCTCGTCGAAGATGCCCAGGATAACTGTGCCGAGCCCTTCGGCGTGAGCGGCGAGGCAGAGCGTCTGCGCGGCAATGCCCGCGTCGAAGCTCTCCCAGTGCGTACCCTTGCTCGTACTAAACGAGCCGTCGCGCTCGTAGCCGGAACGGCTGGAAACCGTCGTTAGCAATACGATTGCGGGCGCGTTCTTAATAGTGTTTTTGTTGAACTCAAAGCCCATCGAGCATTTTTCGGCCAGCTCGTTCTTTAAATCCGCGTCGCGGACGACGACGTAGCGCGCCGTCTGCGCGTTTTTCCAGCTCGGCGAAAACGTCGCCGCGCTTATAACGCGCTCGATGACGCCGTTTGGAACCGGCTCTTGCTTATATTTGCGAATGCTGCGCCGTGTTTGGACGCATGCCAAGAAATCCATATTTCCTCCTGCTTTGCTAATATCATTTTGTTATCTAAGCGTTTTTTGCCCCCCCCGCCCGGCTGCGCCGGGCGGGAGGGGATTATTTTTTATTTCGCCAAGGGGCTTCGCCCCTTGGCAATCCCCGCGCACAGGCGAAACTAATGCCTGGTTCCTAATTCCTAACTGCTAAACGGCTTCGCCCCTTGGCAATCCCCGGTTCATTGCCGATTAGCCCCTACAGTAATCGCTGTTTACTCAGCTAAACTTCGCCTGCCGCTTTTCTACGAAAGCGGTCATGCCTTCTTTGCCGTCGCCGCTTTCTTCAAAGCACTTCGTCCAGCAATCGTTTTCGACAAGCAAGCCTTGCTGGAACTCCAGCGGCAGCCCTTCATTGATCGAACGCTTGGCGAGCTTGACGGAGATCATGCTCTTGGACATAATCTTTAGAGCCATGTCGCGAGTGGTGCGCATAAGCCCCTCCGGCGGCACGACGACGTTGACGAGACCGATGCGCAGCGCTTCCTCGGCGCTTAGCATCTCCGTCGTGAAGATCATCCGCTTCGAGTCGCCGTCGCCCACGAGGCGCGAAAGGCGCTGCGTACCCGTAAAGCCGGGAATGAGCCCCAGATTTACCTCCGGCTGGCCGAACTTCGCGCGCGAGCTGGCGACGCGGATATCGCAAGCCATGGCTAGCTCGTTTCCGCCGCCAAGCGCGTAGCCGTTTATCGCCGCTATGACTATTTGCGGCAGCGCCTTGAGCTTTGAGAAGACCTGCTGCGCAAAGGCGGAAAGCTCCTTGCCCTCCTCGGGCGTAAGCTCCTGCATCTCCTTTATATCCGCCCCCGCTACGAAAGCTCGTCCGCCCGCGCCGCGCACTATAAGCACCTTGACGGACTCGTCGTTCATGAGCTTGTCCGCGACGGAGCCGATTTCCGTAAGCGTCTTACGGTTCAGCGCGTTAAGCTGATTCGGGCGGTTAATGGTAAGGTAGGCTATGCCGTTTTGTACGTGGTACAGCACGTTTTCAAGGCCGACGTATTGCTCTACGGAGGGGGCCTTGTAGTCGATACCCGCCGACTTCGCCTTAATAATGGCTTCGCGCAGCTTGGGCACGATTACGTGCAAATCGCCCACGACGCCCAAGTCCGAAACGCCGAAGATCGGCGCGGTTTCGCTTTTGTTTATCGCTATGACGAGATTGGCGTTTTCCATGCCGGCTACGTGCTGAATCGCGCCGGAAATACCGCAGGCCAAGTACAGCTCTGGCCGGACGGTTTTGCCCGTTTGGCCGACCTGGCGCTCTTTATCGATCCAGCCCGCGTCCACGGCTGCGCGCGAGGCGGAAACCTCGGCGTCCAGAACCTCCGCGAGCTCGCGCAAAATCTTGAAGTTTTCCGCCTTTCCAAGGCCGCGCCCGCCGCTTATGAGGCACTTGGCCTGCGTGATATCGGCGACGGTTTTGCTCTTTGGAATTACCTCCAGCAGCTCGACGGTCTTATCCGCTTCGCTTAGAGCGACTTCGAAATTCTCCACGCTGCCCGTGCGCTCCGTGTCCTTTTCCATCGGCTGCATGACGCCGGGGCGTACCGTCGCCATCTGGGGCCTGTGATCCTTGCAGCGGATGACGGCCATCAAATTGCCGCCAAAGGCTGGGCGCGTCATCATCAGAAGCTTCGTGTCCGGGTCGATGTTCAGGCCCGTGCAGTCGGCGGTCAGGCCGGTCTTGATGCGCGCGGAGATACGCGGCGCGAGGTCGCGCCCGATACTCGTTGCGCCGAAAAGCACGATTTCGGCGTCCTTCGCCTTGATAACGGCCGTAATCGCCTTCGCGTACGGCTCGGTCAGGTATTCCTTTAAAGTAGGATTGTCCACGACGATAACCTCGTCCGCGCCGTAGTGGATGAGTTCCTCTGCGTGGCTCGCGATATTATCGCCTAAAAGCACGGCGACGACGCGCTGGTTCAAGTCCTTTGCCAAAGAGGAGGCCTCGCCCAAAAGCTCGAAGCTGACCGGCTGCAAAATCCCGCTGCGCTGTTCGCATATGACAAATACGTTTTTGCTCATAACACACACTCCCCCTACACCAAATGGCTCTCGTGCAGCCGCGCCATGATCGCGTCCACGGCTTCGTCGGCCGTTAGGCCCTTGAGCACCGCGCCTTGCGACTTCGGCTCCTTTGTGAAGGAGCGCACGACGTTCGTGGGCGAGCCCTTTAGGCCGATCGTCTTTGGATCGAGAACATCCGAAAGCGCTTCATAGTCCATGATCCGGATTTGCTTTTCGTCCGCGTCCACGATGCCCTCAACCGTCATAAACCGGGGCTCGGCCAAGTCCTTGATAGCCGTGAGCAGGCAAGGGAGCTTTACGCGCAGCCTGTGATACCTGTCCTCAAACTGGCGCAAAACGACCAGCGAATCCGTTTCCGGCGTAATCTCTTCCACATAGCTCACCTGCGGGATACCCAAATGCTCCGCGATTTGCGGGCCGACCTGCGCCGTATCGCCGTCGATAGCCTGTCTGCCCGTAAAGATGAGGTCGAACCCGATCTTTTTAAGCGCCGCGGCGATAATAGTGGACGTCGCCAATGTATCCGAGCCGCCGAATTGCCGCCCGCTTATTAGCACGGCGTCGTCGCAGCCCATGGAGAGCGCTTCGCGCAGCGCCATTTCGGCCTGCGGCGGGCCCATAGAAACGACGGTGACCGTGCTGCCGGGAATCTTACCGCGCAATGTGAGCGCGGCCTCTATGCCGGACTTGTCGTCCGGGTTGATGATTACTGGGATACCCGTTCTAACCAGCGTATTGGTATCCGGATCGATGGTGACTTCGTTGGTGTCCGGTACTTGCTTTATGCATACGATTATTTTCATTTCAGCACCTCACTTCGCCTTCAGGGAGCCGTAGATGACCATTTTCATGACCTCGCTTGTGCCCTCGTAGATTTCGGTTATCTTGGCGTCGCGCATCATGCGCTCCACGGGATATTCGCGCGAAAAGCCGTAGCCGCCAAGCAATTGCACCGCCAGGCGCGTAACCTCGTTTGCCGTTTCGGAGGCGAAGAGCTTGCACATCGCCGCCGCGGGGCCGTATTCCTCGCCGTCGTCCTTCATCTTCGCCGCGCGCCATACGAGAAGCCGCGCCGCGTCGATCTGCGTCTGCATCCCGGCGAGCGTAAAGCGCGTATTCTGGAACGCGTTTATGGGCCGGCCAAACTGCTTGCGCTCCTTTACATATTTGAACGCCTCGTTGAACGCGCCCTGGGCTATACCCACCGCTTGCGCGCCGATGCCGATTCGCCCGCCGTCGAGCGCATGCATGGCGATTTCGAAGCCGAGCCCTTCGCGTTTCAGGCGGTTCTTGGCCGGTACGCGCATGTTTTCAAACGATACGCCGCAGTTGGACGCCGCGCGTATGCCCATGCGCGGGATGTTGGCGCTGACCGTCAGCCCCGGCGTTTCCCGCGGGACGATGAACGCCGAGATGCCCTCGGAGCCCATAGCCTTGTCCGTGACGGCGAACACGATAAACGTATCCGCAAAGCCGGAATTCGTCGTAAAGACCTTTGCGCCGTTGATGATATACTCGTCGCCGTCGAGCACAGCGCTTGTTTGAAGCCCGGAGGCGTCGCTGCCGGCGTTTGGCTCCGTAAGCGAAAAGCAGCCCACCTTGCGCCCGTCGACCAGCGGCCGCAGGAATTCCTGTTTCTGTTCCTCCGTGCCGTAGTCGTGGATGCATGTGCAACAGAGCGACGTATGAACGGAGATCGTTATGCCGGTAGAGGCGTCTACCTTGCTGACCTCCTCCATGCACAGCGCGTACGTTAGCGTATCCGCGCCCGCTCCGCCGTATTTCTTTGGATACGGAATGCCAAAGAAGCCGAGCGCCTGCATCTTTTGTACAAGCTCCATCGAGTATTCCTCCGCCTCGTCCATATCCCGGGCCAGGGGGCGAATCTCGGTTTCGGCAAACCGCCTGAACAGCTCCTGGGAAAGCTGTTGTGACTTGCTCAGTTTGAAATCCATAGCGTAGTCCTTTCGTTGTTTAGTCTGTGAAGCAATAAATTATAGTTTCATAACTCTAATTTGCATTATACTTTGCATACAAATAATTATCAAGTAAAATATTTGGGCCAAAAACATTGACGCGGCAAATTTTTAGTAGCATAATTAAATCATGAAAATCGAAGAATGTATAAACTATTTGCTTACGCAAGCGCAGATTAAAGTGAACCTGCTTTTCAAAAAGAACCTGAGCGAATGCGGCATTACGCCCGCCCAGTATATTTTACTATACCATCTTTGGGGCGAAGACGGGCTTTCGCCCTCGCAGCTTGCCGCGCTAAGCGCTCTGGACGCCTCTACGATAACGGGCCTTTTAACGCGCATGGAAGAAAAGGCTCTTGTAGAGCGCAGGCACAGCCAGGACGACCGCCGCGGCGTCAACGTTTTTCTTATGGAACGCGGGGCGAAAATGCAGCGCGAAATCGACGGTATTATCGAGCGCAGCAACGCTCAGGCTTTGGAGCTATTCGAAGAGGACGAGCAGCAATTATTAAAGAATTCCTTGAAGCGTATCGCGAAAATATAGGCTCATCATATCACATATTATAAATTACACAAAAAAACCAAAAAACCTATTGACCTTCCCGCGCTGGAAGGTTATATTCTATATAAAAATAAATAATATATGATAAATCGATGGAAACAAATAATAATATAATAGAGCTATAAAAGCCGAAAAAGCGACGAATATGATATAATAAAAGGGGCGATAGAATAAGATATAAGACAAGGCGAGATGGGCGGATATTATTAATAATAATAGAAATTAAATTTATATATTAGCAAATAAAGATACGGTTAGCTCGAAAGAGGGATTCAAATGATTGATAATACCAAAACGAACGAACTTCTTTGTGAGGTAGAGCGCTTGGCTGGTACGGGGGCGAGGTGGTTCATGTCCGTATTGGAGGCTATACCGTTTCCCGTTAGAGTTGCGGACGCCGATACAAGCTGGGTCTATGTAAACGCGGCGGCGGAAAAGCTCTTCGGCGTTAAGCGCGAAGATATGCTAGGCAAGCCTTGCGACCAAGAAAAGTTTTGTATTTGCGGTACGGACAACTGTAGCTTGACGCGCGCCAAGCGCGGAATCATGCAGACCTTTTTCAAACATGGCGACGCGTCTTACCGTGTGGAGGTCGAACTTCTTAAAAATATGGATGGTTCCACTGCCGGCTTTATCGAAATGATACACGATATCACCGACTGCGCGAACCAACAGGAGAATCTGAAGAGCATACTGAACGGCATGCAAGCGCTTATAACGGTATGTACCCCCGAGGACGGCAAGATTCTCTTTCTGAATGACAGCATCCGCCAGTACTTCGAGATAGAGAGCGACGGCGTCGGGCAGGTGTGCTATAAGCTGCTTCAGGGCCTAGACGAGCCGTGCCCAAACTGTCCATATAAAGAACTTATGAAAGAACCCGGAATGATTCTGGAATGGAATCATAAGGAAAAAGTCAAGAACCGCACGCTGCGCAAGACGGCGAGGATGATTGACTGGCCCGGGGAAAAGAAGGCGCATCTCGAATACGCTATAGACATTACAGAGCTAGTAGAAACAGAAGAGATGCTTGAGCGTAGGGGAACGATGCTCGACGCTTTAAACAACGCGGCGATAATTTTCCTTTCGCAAAACGAGGAAACCTTCTTCGAAACGATGAAGATGGGCATCGGCCTTATTGCCGAATTAGCGGATATCGACATGATGACGATTTCCCGCAACGTACAAAAAGAGGACGGAGTGTACGCGTCGCATATCTTTACATGGAGCAAAGATTTCGGTTCGTATATGCCCAACCAAGACGATCCTACAAACTCCATAGACAAGTATACTCCGCACTGGTTCGATAAGCTTTCGTCGGGCATGCGCATCAACGGCCCGGTGCGCCGTTTGCCGGAAGCCGAAAGGCTCGCTAGCCTTTCGGCGATAGCTATCCCGGTATTTGCTTCCGGAGAGTTTTGGGGCTATGTTCTCTTCGAGGACAATACGCGTGAGCGGGAGTTTACCATGGACGAAGCCGACATATTGCGTTCGGCGAGCTTCATGTTGGTCAACGCCGTCGTTCGCAATGAAGAAGCGCATAAAATCCGTTTGGCTGAAGAGAACGCGAAGAGTATGATGGCCGAGATTAGCCGGAAGAACCAGCTTTTACAGGCGGTAAACCAAGTATCCTCCACGATGCTGGCCTCCACAGCCGATACCTTCGACAGCGATCTGCTGCGCTCAATGCAGATTATGGCGAAGGCGGTAGAGGTAGACCGCACCTACATATTCCGGAATTTCATGAAGGACGGGCGGCTTTGCTACCGCGAAATCTACGGATGGACGGGAGTGGGGCGCTCGGAGCCGTTCGCGAGCTCCGCTATAGAAGTCGAATACGCCGACGTGCCGACATGGGAAGAGGCGCTTTCAAACGGGCGATGCGTAAACTGCATCGTCGACGAGCTGCCGATAGACGAACGAAACTTGCTGTCGCCGCAAGGCGTACTGTCGATCGCGGTTATGCCGATCTTTCTTAAGGGGCAGTTCTGGGGCTCGGTCGGATTCGACGACTGCAAAAAACGGAGGCGCTTCTCGCCAAGCGAGGAGGCCACATTGCGCTCGGCAAGCGAGCTGATTGCCGACGCGATGATTCGCCACGAAATGGAAAAAGAGCTAAACGCGACCGCCGCGGAGCTACAGCACGCGCTAGACGAGGCGCAGTCCGCCAATCTGGCTAAAAGCGAGTTCTTATCCAGCATGAGCCACGAGATGCGCACGCCGCTAAACGCCGTAATCGGAATGACGGCGATCGGCCTGCGATCCGCCGAGGTTAAGCGCAAGAACTACTCCCTAGGGAAAATCGAAGAAGCGTCGACCCACTTGCTCGGCGTAATCAACGACATCCTCGACATGTCCAAAATCGAATCGCGAAAGCTCGAGCTTTCGCCGCTGGAATTCAACTTCGAGCAGATGCTGCAAAAGGTGATATCGGTTATCAGCTATCGCGTAAACGAGAAAAACCAACATTTCACGGTCAGCATGGACGGCAACGTGCCGCGATTCGTAATCGGCGACGATCAGCGCCTGACGCAGATTATCACAAACCTCCTGGCGAACGCCGTAAAGTTTACGCCCGAAAAAGGAAAGATACATTTGGGCGTCTCGCTCGTAGGCGAGGAAAACGGAGTCAACGAAATCAGAATCGGCGTAGCCGACAGCGGTATCGGCATTACGCCCCAGCAGCAATCCAAGCTATTTCAATCGTTCCAGCAAGCCGAGAGCGGCATAAGCCGCGAGTATGGAGGGACGGGGCTGGGCCTGGCCATATCAAAGCGCCTTGTTGAGCTTATGGGCGGCCGGATATGGGTGGAGTCCGAGCCTGGCAAAGGCTCGCGCTTCATCTTCACCGTAAAGCTTCAAAACGGCGCGCGGAATCTTCGCTCGATGCTAAAGCCCGGCGTACAATGGGAAAACGTTCGCGTCCTGGTGGTAGACGGTTCAAGGCTCACACGGCGCCAATTCAAGGAGTCCTTCGACAGGATGGAGGTGTATTGCGAGACGGCGGGAGACGGGCCTGCGGCCTGCCAAATAATCGAAAAGCATGGCGGCTTCGACGTATACTTCATAGACCTGTATACGCCGTCCATAAACGGCGTGAGGCTAACCGAATGGATTCGCGCTCGCGGGGAGCGCTGCGCTATAATCATGACGGCGTCCACGGACTGGGAGAAGCTGCAGGAAGCCGTGCTGCGCTCCGGCGCGGACAAGGGCATTGTTAAGCCCGTCCTTTCATCCGCGCTCGTCGATTGTATGAACGATTGCCTCGGCGGGCCAAACGAAGGCGGCGAGAGCGAGAACGTCGACGAGTTTGCGGGGAAGACGCTTTTACTCGCCGAAGATATCGAGATCAACAGGGAAATTGTTCTATCGCTTCTATCCGAAACGGGGCTCGATATAGACTGCGCCGAAAACGGCGGCGAGGCGCTGGCTTTGATGGAAGCCCAGCCGGACAAGTACGACATGGTGTTTATGGATATGCAAATGCCCGTAATGGACGGGCTGGAGGCGACGCGCCGGATACGCGCCATACCCGAGCAATGGTGTAAAGAAATCCCCATTATCGCCATGACGGCGAACGTTTTCAAGGACGATATCGATAATTGCCTGAAAGCGGGAATGAACGACCATATCGGAAAGCCGATAAACTTCGACGAGATGATATGGAAGCTTAGGAAATACTTGCTTAGCGTGGAATACAATAGGCAGGATTCGATCCAAGCCGAATTGGCTTTGGTTGGCGCAGACGAAGAGCGCGCCGTAAAATTAACCGAAGGAACCAAGGTATCCGTAGACCTTCGGGTCTTTGACGAACAAGGAAAAAGAGGCTCGCTGTCGCTGCCGACGGTAGTTTCAGAGATCTACCCCGACGGCTATTTCGTCGTCGAAATGCCGAAGTATCGCGGCGATTACTATCCTCTTCCGCGCGACGAGATGTTTCTGGTATATTTCACAGCCGATATCGAAAAAGAATTATCCGAAATGTTTGTGATTCCGGCGCGCTGCGTTGAAAAAATCGAGAGGGACGGCGTCGCCTACGCAAAGCTGGAGCCTCTTGGCAAGATCGAGCGCTCCCAGCGCAGGGACTGTTACCGGCTGCCCCTATCGCTGGCCGTCGAAGTCCGGCAGATGCTAGAGCTGGAAATAGGCGATCAGCCCGCCGACGCAAAGATGATCAACTTCAGCGACGGCGGCATGCTGATTGCCACCGACGTCGACCTTATGCCTGGCGACAGCGTTTCGCTGGACTTCAGCATTGGTGAGCGCGAAACTGTGGGAGGCGTTGTGCTGCGCAAAGAAAAGGTGGAGTACGGGAGGCCCCGGTTCAAAGTCGCGATAGCGTTCAATAACGCTAGCAAGGATCAAAAAGACCGGTTTTATAATTTCATTATGGCGAAGCAGATAGAAAAGGCGTCGGCTATGAAGGCCGAAGGCAGCTCGATACAGCTAGCCATGCCTATGGAAGGAAGCAATGCTATTTAGCCTTTTTACCATATGCTTGATTTTCTCCGCTATAGAGCCCAAAATAATCAGCATTTAGCTCCGGGGCGGGCTTTGCCTCGTGCGCTCCCTTTTCGCGCACGGTAATCATAATACGCAAAAGGTACTTCGTATCGTCCCTGATGCAGACCTCGTTAAACAAATACTCTTCGTAGGCGTTTCCGCAGATTTCAAAGCCGTTCTGATCGATGAAGCATTTTATGCGTTCGAAAAGCTCGTCGTTCTGCCCGTAGCCGGCGCGCATATGGCCGATCGCGTACATCGCGGCGGGCCGTTCGTCTTGCCCCTTGGGATTATAAAAATAATAGCGCTCCGGATAAGAATAATCGCCCTTTATGATCTTTTCCGCAGAGTGTATGGCCCAGATAGGGTACAGCAGCTCCAATTCCGATGTTGTTTCCATGTCGCTCACGGATTTATAAAAATCGAACAGCGCGTCATAATCGTCCTTGCCGTTTGAATAATCGTTCTGAGCGCCGATAATAACGTTTTCAGCGGGCAGATACTGTATGCAGATGATGTTTTCGTCGACTTGCAGGCCCAGTTTAATAGAAAGAGCGAAGGTGTCCAGCAATATATGGGTATCCCTCAGCTTGTCTATTTCGGCGTTTATCGCTTCTTTTTGGCGCGCCAAAATCTTGTCCACGATTTCAGGAGTACGCGTGCGTTTTAAGCCGCTAATCTCCGCTAGCGGCACGCCTACCTTCAGCAAAACGCGTATCGCGTTGCACAGCGCCAATTGCCGTATGGAGTAATAACGGTAATTATTTTCGCCGCGGGTCATGGGGGAAAGCAAACCGATTTTATCGTAATGCCGCAGCGCTTTAGCGCTTGTGCGCGTTATCTTTGAAAATTCGCCGACCGAGAGCATCTTTTGATTCATTTGGCGCATCCCCCGTGTTGTAATCTTTTCGTGCGAAGCATTGCCGTCGCGGTTTATAATTATTGCGGCTATATATTGTTTATTTTTTAGCTTTATAACGAGTATAATAGTATTGAATATAAAAAGCAATTCCTTCTCGTTCTAAATAATCGAATTTTATCGCTATTTGTATTATTCCGTCGAATGTGCTGGTCATATACGCGCTTTTTTACTCAACACACTATAAACATTATTTTGCAATCGATTGATGCGATGGTATAATGTCATGACATAACAAATATTTGCTTGAAGGTGCTTAAAATGCGAAAAGGCGTAACGTTTATTGGCAGTCTGGTCGTCGACGTTATCAAAATGATCGACAGCTATCCGCCCAAGGGGAACCTGAGCAACATATCCGACGTCTCGCGGAGCGTGGGCGGCCTTGCGGCAAATACGTCCGTTAGCCTCAAGGTGCTTTCTCCGGAGCTTACCGTGGCCGCGGTGGGGCTTGTGGGCAATGACGACAGCGGGAAATATCTTGTCGGCAAGCTCGCCGGGAAGGGCGTGGACGCCGGCGGTATCGGCGTTCATCCGACGCTCCCAACGTCCTTTACCGACGTTATGACAGAAAAAACGTCCGGCGCGCGTACATTCTTTACGGCGCAAGGCGCTTGCGCCGCGCTTAGCTGTGAATCCATCGATTTTGAGCTTATCCGCACGTCCATGGCGCACGTAGGCTACGCGCTATTACTCGACGGCCTTGACGCGCCCGATCCCGTTCACGGGACGGGGATGGCAAAGGTATTGAAAACGCTGAAAAAGCGCGGAGTAAAAACGTCGATGGACTGCGTAACGGAGACGGGAGAACGCTATAAAGAGGTTATCCTGCCGAGCTTGCCCTATACGGATACGCTTTTTATGAACGAGGCCGAGGCCGGGAATACGGTCGGGTTTCCTCTTGTTGAGGGCGGCGAGATAGACGCGGGGCGCGTAAAAGCGGCGTGCGCCGAGCTTCTAAAGCTCGGAGTAAACGAGCTGGTAGTCATCCATGCGCCGCAAGGCGGCTGGGCCATGACAAAGGCCGGCGAATTTTTCTTCGAGCCGTCGCTTAAGCTGCCGGAGGGCTATATAAAAGGCGCGGTCGGCGCGGGCGACGCCTTTTGCGCCGGAATGCTATACGCCATAGCCAACGATCTGCCGGTCGACGAAGGCCTGCATATCGCGAATCTGGCCGCCGCGGCCAATCTTTCGCACTCGAACTCCATCGACGGTATGCGCCCGCTCGGCGAGATTATCAAATGGGCGGCCGCTCTATGAAAAAGGCGGTGCTCTACGGCGCGGGGAATATCGGGCGCGGTTTCATAGGCCAGCTGCTCTTCGAATCCGGTTACCAAACGACGTTTATCGACGTAAACACGGAGCTCGTACAGGCCCTAAACGAACGCGGATCGTATCCGGTGCGCATTTTGGCAAACGAATCTTGTTCGGACGTTCAGGTTGAAAATGTGGCGGCGATAGACGGGCGCGACGAACACGCGGCGGCGGACGCTATCGTCCGCGCCGATTTGATGGCTACGGCGGTGGGGGCGAATGTTTTGCCGCGCATAGCGCCGGCAGTCGCTTTGGGTCTATATAAAAGATATGAAAACGGCGGCGCGCCGCTCGATATCCTCATCTGTGAAAATTTACAAAACGCCGGGCCCGTTTTCCGCGAACTGCTTTTAGAGCGTCTGCCAGAAGCGGCGCGCGCATGGTTCGATGAAAGCGTGGGCCTGGTCGAAACGTCGATCGGCCGCATGGTGCCGCTTCAAACGCCGGAATTGCGCGATGGCGACGAGCTGCGCGTCTGCGTGGAGGCGTACGCGTCTCTTCCTGTCGATAGCGCCGCGTTTAAGGCGGGCATACCCGCCATACGGGGCATAAAGCCGTACTCGCCGTTTTCGTTTTATGTACAGCGCAAGCTCTACATACACAACATGGGGCACGCGTTTGCGGCCTATTGCGGGGACTATCTAGGCCAAACGTACATATGGGAGGCCGTCGGAACGCCGGATATCGAAGCCGTCGTCCGATGCGCGATGATATCGAGCGCGGACGCTTTAGCGAAAAAGTACGGCGTCGGCTCGGAAGAATTACACGCGCATGTGGAGGATTTACTCTTTCGCTTCGCGAACCGCCGGCTCGGCGATACCGTATACCGCGTCGGGCGCGATCTGCGCCGCAAGCTGGCCCCGGGCGACCGTATGACAGGCGCGCTGCGCCTTTGTTTGGAATCCGGCTGCGATTATACGGGTATTGCGCTGGGCATAGCGCTCGCGCTGCGCTTTTCGCACGAGGCGCTTGAAATGCCCGCGGCGCTGGCGCTGAAAGAAATTTGCCAAATCGGCGAAGACGAGCCGGTTTACGCGCGGATACTCGAAATGTACGAGAAAGCCGTCCGCGACCCATAAACCAGACATTCATAATGACCACGGACGCGCAATGCGCGCCCCTACAAGATTAGAATAGTCGTTTGGAGGCATTAATGGCCACACTGCTAATCGCCTTTATCTACCTCGCGTTTATTAGCCTCGGGCTGCCCGATTCGCTTTTGGGTTCGGCGTGGCCTGTTATCGGGCAACAGATGAACGCGCCGCTTTCCTACGCCGGGGTTGTTTCGATGATCATCGCCGGCGGTACGATCGTCTCCAGCCTCTTTTCCGACCGCCTTACCCGGAAACTCGGCGCGGGGAAGGTGACGGCGTTTAGCGTATTGCTTACCGCGGCGGCGCTCTGGGGCTTTTCCGCTTCAAACGCTTTTTGGATGCTCTGCCTATGGGCAATACCCTACGGCTTGGGCGCGGGTTCTGTCGACGCGGCGCTGAACAATTACGTCGCGCTCAACTATTCCTCGCGGCATATGAACTTTTTGCATGGTATGTGGGGCGTGGGCGCGGCCATTAGCCCATACGTAATGAGTTACTGCCTTACGGGCGGCTTCGGCTGGCAAACGGGCTATCGCAGCGTGGCCATAGCCCAAATGGTTTTGACGGCGATACTGTTTTTCTCGCTGCCGCTATGGAAAAAGACAACCCCGGCGGCCGGTTTAGAGCGCTCGCGGCCCAAAAAATTAGGCGAGATAATAAAGCTTCGCGGCGTCGTCTTTATGCTTATCGCTTTTTTTTGCTACTGCGCTATGGAAGCCGCGGCGGGGCTGTGGGCGGCAAGCTATCTTGCGCTTCATAGGGGCGTAAGCGCGGAAACCGCGGCGAGCTACGCGGCGCTGTTCTATATCGGAATTACGGCGGGGCGTTTTGTATGCGGGCTCGTTTCCAACAAAATTGGCGACCGTAATATGATCCGGATTGGAGTAGGCGTCGCGACGTTAGGCATATTAGCCGTTTGGCTCCCCGTGGAAGCCCCTTGGCTGTGCCTGAACGGGCTTGTCGTAATAGGAATTGGCTGCGCGCCGGTTTACCCGGCTATCATACATTCGACGCCAAACAATTTCGGCGAAGACAACTCCCAGGCTGTCATAGGGGTACAGATGGCGTCGGCATATACGGGCCTTACCGTCATGCCGCCGCTGTTCGGCTTGATCGCCGACTACATAGGAATATGGCTGTATCCATTATTCCTGTTCGTGCTGACGGCGCTCGCGCTCGTCATGTCTGAAGCGCTGAATCGAAAAATCGACAGCAAATAGCTTTACAACGCCAAACGGCGCTGTTAAAATGATAAACAGCTAATTGTCTGTATTGCTCACCGCATTAAATCGAGGGGGACACCGAATATGAATGTCAGTACACCGAACAAGATCATCTCTGTCGCGCTGACGGGCCACGGCTCCGAGGGCAAAACGACGCTTGCCGAAGCCATGCTCTATGCCGCCGGGCTGATCGATCGCCAGGGCCGCGTCGAAGACGGCTCCACGACTACGGACTACGATCCGGAAGAGACAAAGCGCCAAATTTCTATTTCCACCGCGATGGCGCCTTTGATGTGGAAGGACGTCAAGTTCAATGTCATCGACGCGCCGGGTTATTTCGACTTCGCGGGCGAGCTCGCTTCCGCCCTCGCTTTTGCGGACGCGGCGCTTATAGCCGTGGGCGCGGTCGCGGGCGTGGTAGTTGGGACGGAAAAGGCTTTCGATATCTGCAAAAAGAATAAAATCCCGCGCATGTTCGTCGTCAACTCGATGGATAGAGAAAACGCGAGCTTCGAAAAAACGCTCGCGGGCTTAAAAGACAAGTTCGGAACGAAGGTTGTTACTGTTCAGCTGCCGATTATGGATGGGACGAGCTATAAAGGCGTCGTGGACGTAATTCGCCAAAAGGCGCTTATGTTCGACGGCAAAAACATAAAAGAAGCCGATATCCCGGCGAATCTAGCGGACGAAGCCCAGGCCGCGTACGACGCTCTGGTCGAAGCCGCGGCGGAAACCGACGAGGAGCTGCTGGATAAATTCTTCGGCGGCGAAGCGCTTTCTACAGAGGAAGTCATAAAGGGGCTGCACGCGGCCGTACTAGAATCCTCGGCGTTCCCGGTATGCGTAACGGCCGCGCCGAGCGGACTCGGCGTGAAGCCGCTGCTCGACGCCATGCTCGATCTTTTGCCGCGCGCAAACGAAATGCCCGCCAAGCTCGGTAAAAACCCGAAAACCGGCGCGGAGGAAAAGCGCGCGGTCGACGCCGCAGCGCCGCTGTCGGTACAGGTGCTCAAGTCCGTCGCGGACGCCTTTGTCGGCAAGATTTCGCTGTTCAAAATCTATTCGGGTACGATCAGCTCGGATTCCCCCTTTTACAACGCCAACGCCGAAAAGGCCGAAAAGGTCGGCACGCTCTACATAATGCGCGGCAAGAAGCTCGTAAATGTGGACAAGCTCTGCGCGGGCGATATCGGCGCAGTCGCGAAGCTGGCAAATACCAGTACGAGCGACACGCTTTGCGACCCGGCCAACCCGATAGTATATGAGCCCGTCGCCTTCCCGCAGCCGTGCATCTCGCTTGCCGTAACGGCGAAAAAAGAGGGCGAGGAGGATAAGGTCTTCGCCGGGCTGCATAGGCTCGAAGAGGAAGACCCGACGTTCAAGCTTGAAAAGGACGTCGTTACCGGCGATACGATTATTTCAGGCCTTGGCGAGATGCATCTGGACATCGTATGCCAGAAGCTCAAGAATAAATTCAACGTCGAGGCGATGCTGCAAGACCCGAAGATTCCTTATAGGGAAACGATCCGCAAGGCCGTCAAGGCCGAAGGCAAGCATAAAAAGCAATCGGGCGGACACGGCCAGTACGGCCACTGCTGGATAGAGTTCGAGCCCATTACCGACGGCTCGGCCGAGTTCGAGTTTGTGGATAAGGTCGTAGGCGGCGTCGTACCGCGCCAGTTTATCCCAGCCGTCGAAAAGGGCCTGCGTGAGGCGATCGTCAAGGGCGTTTTGGCCGGGTATCCGATGGTCGGGCTGCGCTGCACGCTCTACGACGGCAGCTTCCACGCGGTGGACTCCTCCGAAATGGCGTTCAAGATGGCCGCGCGCATCGCCTACAAGAAGGGCTGCGCGTTGGCGAACCCGATGCTTTTAGAGCCGATCTACCGCTGTGAGGTTATGATCCCCGACGAGTACATGGGCGACATCATCGGCGACATGAACCGCCGCCGCGGGCGCATCATGGGTATGAATCCCCAAGAGGACGGCCAGCAGGTCGTCGTGGAAGTCCCGCTTTCAGAAGTCTTCAAATACGCGACGGATTTGCGCTCCATGACGCAGGCGCGCGGCTCCTTTACGCTCACGTTCGAGCGGTATGAGGAAGTGCCAGCCAATATCGCGCAGAAGATCATCGAACAGGCGAAG
>QMCD01000736.1_pt1 | contig 22315 bp, 18 predicted proteins | sample 1821841 | NCBI WGS metagenome assembly QMCD01 (sample SAMN01991225, study PRJNA193472) | Termite gut metagenome, whole genome shotgun sequencing project. | isolation source: worker | host: Macrotermes natalensis
GTCCTCTGCCATCGCCTGGCCGAGCGTGAACACCCCGGGCAGCTCCTGATAGCGCACCTTCACCCGACGCCGGCCTTCCTCCAATGCCGGCATGCCCTCTGCCACCACAATGGCAATGGGATCCCCGATGAAGCGCACGCGGTCATGGGCCAGCACCGGGTGATCCTCATAGGGCGCGCCATACTCCAGCTTGCCGGGGATGTCTTTGGCGGTGATCACAGCCCGCACCCCCGGCACTTCCAGCGCGGCGCTGGAATCAACCTCCAGCAGCATGCCATGAGCAATTGTGCTGCGAACCAGCGCGCCGTAGAGCATACCGGGCATATTCATGTCGGCACAGTACCTGGCTCGTCCGGTCACCTTGTCGCAGGCGTCAACGCGCGCAAGGCTTTGCCCAACAACGCCGGCCATCAGTTGCTCGTTTCCGCCTGCCCACCGCCCGAAGTGCCGAGGCTGGAGAGGATTTCCGACACAGAGGCGTGGTGGGTTTGCGGGCGGACGATCAAATCGCGGCGCACATCCTTTGTGTTGATTGGTTCAAGGCGCATGCCGTCGCGCGCCACCGTGCTGCAGGCCATAACAGCCTCTCCGTCCATGCGCAGCGCGCAGGCCTTGCAGATGCCAATGCGGCACGAGCAATCGAAAGCCGATTACGACTATCTTTCCTTCCAATTTAACCAGTTGCAAGAAGCTAAGCTGCAAGAGAACGAACAGGATGAAGCAGATCGAAGCGATACGGGCAAACTTGTTCACGGATAGTCTCCTTTGATGTTAGGGAACGGGGAAAAGTTATACTGAAAGCCATTGAAATTTCCCGAAGTCGACAAATTCGGGAGCTTGTTTTCCCGAAGGGTAAACAAGCGGTTGGCCGAAAAACTTAACCGGCTTCGGTATAATATACTGGAAACGCGATGAAAACGGACTTTTGGTCAAGTCTGCCTGCCGCACTCACTTGTCCTCAACTTGTGTTAATGTTAGGTATTTACGCGGATCGTTCGAGCGGCAGGCGATTGTTCGCGGGAGGATTGTCATGCTGTTTACGGTATAACAGCTCATCGTCAACAGTTGCGCGGCAGTTCACACCCGGTGTTCAACAATCCGCTCTTCACTATCAACTATCCACTATTGGCTTCTTGTATGTTAATGTTGGTGTACGGCGCCGCTGATGAAAATGGCGCTGAGAAACGCGATGATATAGGCTTGCAGGAAAGCGACGAAGAGTTCCAAGAGGCTGAAACAAACGCTGGCAAAAACACTTAAGGCGGCGACCCCGCTCCAGACGGCCAAGGATTGCGCCGCCGCCGCCGCGATAAAGCCTAAAAAGACGGCCAAGACGACGTGGCCGGCAAACATGTTGGCCCAAAGCCGAATCGCCAAGACACCGAATTTGATGAAGTAGGCGACCAATTCGATCACAAAAAGCATTGGTTTCAGGAAAATCGCGAGGACCAAGGGCAACTCCATACCCGGGACCAACCCGGTCCAGAATTTCACGGGGCCGTTATGTCGCATTCCCGCGTATGTCGCGACACAAAACGAGCAAATCGCCAAGATACAGGTCGTCGCGATGGAGCCGGTCGGGCTGCCCATCCAAGGGAGCATACCGAAAAGATTGCAGAACAGGACGAAAAAGAACAACATCCAAATGTAGGGGAGAAAACGGTTTCCGTCTTTTTTGCCCATGACGGCGAACACTTCCTTTCGCATGTAAACGAGGAGGACCTCCCAGAAATTCCAAAAACGACCTTTCACCGGTTTGCCGTCCTGAATCATCCTGGCAAGCGGAATAAAAATTGCGAGCATGGCCGCCGCGACAAAAAGTTCGATCACCATGTATTTGGTAATCTGGATACCGACCATCGGCAGACCGACTTCTCCGCCGAGAAATTCTGGAAAATGGAAATAGGTTGCATCCTGTGCATGAGCTGCTGGATCAGACATAATCAGGTACTCTTGTTAACCCCTTCGTACCGCACATGTTTGAATGGGCTCGAACATGCACCGCCATTTTCCGGCAAAACCAACCACACATCCAGCGGAAGGGAGACCAGATAAACGATCACGATGTAAAAAAGGGTCCAGTCGCGAAAAACCGCCTGGTAATCGGAAAGACCGGTTTCGGGGATATAGGGGATGATAAAAACGATCGGGACACCGAGCCGGGACGACAAGGCCCCAAAGAACTCGATCATCGGTCCCGAACGATAAAATCTCAAAAAGTATACTACGATAAGCGATGCCGTGCAACCGACCAAGTTGGCTTTTATTCCGATTCCGTAGGTTTCAAGGAGAATCGAGCCCGCATTTCCCGCAATAACATCCGTTTCGGGAGATTTGCCGGCGTCACCCCCATCGACCGTACCGTGGCCGCAACGTCGAACGGCAATGCCACGAACAGGAACGTCGCGAACAGGAACGCAACGAACGGCAATGTCGCCACCGACCTTCAGTATGAAAAAAAACAGGAGGGCGACCGACAATTTCACACAAAGGCGGTAAACCAAATACTTTCCCGGCATGTTTTCCGGTAAACACGCCAAACGTCCTGTCATCGAATGTCGTCTTCCGGGTCTTTCTTGTTCGAATCCGTTTTTTCCGAATCCGTATGTTCAAACGATTGTTTCGAGATGCTCATCAACTGGGAAAATGTCGCGTAGACGCCGCTTGCCAGTCCAATCAACATGCACCAAGGCGCGGTTCCCAATTTGTCGTCCAACCAGTTTCCCACAAGCGGAAAAACGACCATTTGCAACGAGGCCGCCAAAACCTGAAATCCGATGGCGTATCCTTTGGCGGCCGAGGCCGTCCATTTTTCCCGCTCCTCTTTTGACAACCTGTTTCAGCTCCTCCGTTTACACCACCGAAGTCGACCAAGTCGGCTTGTTTTTTCGCCCGGTTCCGTCATTGAGGGAGTTTTGTACTGTAAGCCGCTGGAATTTCCCGGAGCCGACTATACTGGAAACGCGATGAAAACGGCCATTTGACCAAGTCTGCCTGCCGCACTTACTCGTCCTCAACTTTTTGAATGTAAGTATTTACGCGGATCGTTCGAGCGGCAGGCGATTGTGCGCGGGAACAGTTGCAGGCCGTTTACGGTATAACCGGCTTCGATACGCCAATCCCGCCAACAGCGAAAAGTTGATCCATTGTCGCGCGTTGCGCCATTTTACTTGACCCGGCATTCTACTTGACCCGCAAACCAAAGTCAACCGCCCCCGCGCAACATTTTCGTACCAATTTTGAATCGTGGCCGAATCGAGGCCGAATCGAGTCCGAATCAAGGCCAACGCCGACAAGACACGCCTCGTTTCCGTGGAGATTGACAGGTCTTGGCCATGCGTTCATACTGGAAACGCGGTGCCATTGGTCGTTTGGTAAAGACTGTCTGCCGCACTCACTCGACCCTAACTTCTGTTTGTATAAAGACATAAACGGATCGTTCGAGCGGCAGGCGATTGTGCGCGGGAACAGTTTCAGGCTGTTTGCGGTATACGCATGCCGGACTTTATACCGAAGCCGGTTGAGTTTGTTCGTCTGAACCGCCTGCTTACCTTCGGCAGGTGCAAGTCGACTTCGGGACATTCCAACAGCCGCCAACGTAATGTTTGCTGACCCGGTGACATTTCTGAAGTGATTTTACTGAAAAGGATTATGTTGACATGCTTCGGTTGGCCGGCGGAGCTCCGTGAAAACCGTTCATTTCATGCAATTTTTATCGGTTGAAAATTTTGTTTATCCCGCCAGTTGCAATGACGACGTTTTTCGGATAAAATTTCGCGAGGTGGTGTTCCGTCTTTGAAGTCTTTGCACGTTTTATCGCCCCCGTTTTGTCGCTGATTCCGCCGTTTTTGTATCGAACGCCGCTGGAATTTCCCGAACCAGCCTTGATTTCTGCAATCGTTTTTCAATCGTTCTTATCCGGAGAACCGTCGTGGTCACATCCAACGATCTTAAGTTGTTGACCGTTAAAGAATTGGCGGAAATCGCCAGGCAATGGGGCGTTCTCGGATGGCACGACATGCGCAAGGACGATCTTGTACGGACATTGGTAGCCAGGTCGCGGTCCAAGACGGCGCAAAATTCACAAATGCCGCCGGACAAAGTGTTTAAGCGATTGCAATCGTTTAAGGCACACGCTTCCAAATCCGTCGCGTCCAAAGGACAAGGCTTGAAAAGCGGTGGCAGGGCCGTCGGGAGTAGTGCCGTCAAAACGGCTTCCAACGGTAAATCGCAAAAAACCGGCCCTGCGGGGACCGAAACAGCACATCAGACGGAATCGGTTGTCGGTTCGCGGATGTCGACGAAAAAACGGACCTCCCTTCCCCGTATGGAAGCCGCGAGGCGTCCTGACGGATTAAAACACCCTCCACACGCCGATGTCGGGGGCGGTACGCCGTCGAAAAGGCGACGTTCCGATCAGCCCGGTCAGAATATCCAACAATTCAAGGAAAATCTGGCGCGACATCGCCAAATCCGTACGGTCGAGGAAAAACCGGGGCACGAGGACCGGCTTGTTCTGATGGTTCGCGATCCGTATTGGATCCATGCGTTCTGGGCGATCGGGCCCCGGGCGATTGAGCGGGCCAAAGTCGCGCTCGGCCATCATTGGCATGGTGCGAAGCCGGTGCTGCGGCTTTACCGGATCATCTCGGATGGTGCGACCAATCCGCGGCGACAACTTCTCCGGGAAATCATGATTCACGGAGGGGTCGATAACTGGTATATCGAAGTTTCCGATCCGCCGACCCAATTCCAGGTTGAACTCGGATACACCTACCACGAGAAGCGTTTTCACTCCCTGGCCGTGAGTAATGCCGTCTTGACGCCGCAGAACCGGGTCAAGGACGACGTGGAGTCGATCGACGGCAATTGGAGCGGTGTCGCGGCCGATTTCGACCGTGTTTTCAAGCTCAGCGGCGGCCTCGATTCCCATAACAACGCGCTCAAGGCCGTCTTTGAAGAAAAGCTGAAAAGGCCGATGAGCGCCCCGCTGATTTCCCGTTTCGGACCGCGACCGTTGGGTAGCGAAAAAACCAAGCGGAATTTCGAATTTCAAATCGAGGCCGACATCGTTCTTTTCGGGCAAACCGACCCGAGCGTCCAGATAAGCATCAAGGATGAACCGATCCGGTTGAATCCCGACGGGAGTTTTTCCGTCCGATTCAGCCTGCCGGAAAAGCGGCACGTCTTTCCGATCGACGCCGCCGGAAGTGACGGCGTCGAAACCCAGCGGGTCATTCTCGCGATCGAACGCAATACGAAAATCCTTGAAACGCTCTTCGTCGAGCATGAAGAGGAAGAGTAAGCGGAAAACCAACCCGCCGCTTCCGCCCGGTCACAGCCCTGAACGGGCGCGGTTCCGCACTCTTTTCCTGCGCCGCCCGCGTCGTGCGGGTTAGGCCGGCTCTACAAGCCGTAGGCCGAGGCCAGCAGTTTAATCGGGTGCAGCACCGGTTTGTCGACGGCGTTTTCCATTTGGAGTTTGCATGAACTGCATTCGGTGGCGCCGACCCCGATTTGCGTATCCCGAAATGCCTTGAAAAGTCGCATTCCGATGCGCAGGCTGGTTTGGTAATTATCCGTGTTCATGCCGAAATTCCGGGCCATTCCGCAACATCCCCTTTCAAGGCGGCGGACGTTCAGGTCGGGAATCAGCCGGAGGAGCGACTCGGCGTCCGTGGTCGTTTCAAGGGTCGCGTTCGCGGTGGCCAAGGTCCGGCAGGGAGCGTGATATCCGACGGTCAACTCAAGCGGTCGGAAAGACAGGTCCAGTGTTCCCGACCGGGCCAAACGCAACAGGTAGGTACAGATATCGGTCGTGTTCGCGGCGACCAATTCCGCATCAGGGTCGTCGGTAAGATATCGGTATTCGTGGGTCAGGCAGAGCATCGAAGAAGGCTCCAGCGTGACGACGTCATACCCTTGGCGTATCGCGTCCGCGAACACGGCGATATTGCGCCGGGCAAGAATTTCCGCGTGGTATTGGTCCCCGCAGGCAAACGCGTTGTCGCCGGCGGTCCGCTGGCGCGGGGGTACGTAGACGCCGATGCCGTTATGCTGCAATATTTTGACGGCCGCGTCGGGCAACTTCGTGTCGAACAGATTTCCGAACGTGTCGACGAACAGGGCGACCTTCGGGCCGGGATCCCGCGTCGGTTTTGCAAGTCGTTTTGTCCACTGGGCTTTGGTCAAAAAGGAAACCTTCACAAGATCGGGCAGCTTGCGTCCTTGGGGAATGCCGAACAGTTTGTCATAAACCCAGCGAGTCACCTTGTTTTTCAACGACCAGCTTACCGGGCAACTGAGCAGCGTCAGGATCCGGCATACCGGATCGAGGTTGGAAAGCAAGCGGTCGCCGAGCGACATTCCATGTGCCGCGACATAAGCCGCCTTGCATCGAAAAGCCAGTTGGGAAATATCGACTTCCGACGGACATTCGATTCGGCAGGCATGGCAATGAATGCAGGTGTCGGCGACCCGTTTCGAACTTTCGGAAATCAACGTGTCGAGAGAAAGTTTTTTTCCCAACACGTCGCACATCAGGTTCGCTTTGGAGCGGGGAGCGGCCGACTCGTCGCCCAGGACACGGAACATGGGGCACATCCGCGCGTTTTCCAGCCGGCTTCGGCAACGTCCGCAACCGTTACATCGCAAGGTCGTTTCCGTGAAACGGTCCGGGACCCATTTCAATTGCAATTCCAATTGGCTTGCCAGCGTTTGCGCCGTTTCGTCGTTTTCGACGTCCGCGGGGAATGTTTGCACATCCATGAATGCCGTGTCGGGCGGATTCCCGGATTCTCCCGGAAGGCGGATCGCCGAATGGTTTGCCGCATTGCCGTAAAACGAAGGGAAATCGTCCGTTTCGTGCCGGGTACGAAAAGACGGACGAAGACAGGATGTCCACGGCAGACCGTCGGTCACGACCTTGCCCGGATTGAGTATCCGATCGGGATCGAACAGGTTCTTGATTTTTACGAAAACCGGGTAAAGCGTCGGTGCTTGTTTCGAAACATAGCGGCTTCTCGCCAAGCCGCCGACCTGTTCGCTGACGAGCGTGCCGCCGCAGCGAATCACCTCGTCATTGACCTCCTCGACAATCCGTTTGAGCTTGGTGGGCAGATCGGGGGTTTGGCGGTCGAGAATCGGTTGCAGGCAAAGATGTCCGTGTCCGACGTGGCCCGAAAAGGAAACGACGGCTTCGTTGCTTTTGAAAATATTTTGAATCGCATGAACGATCGAGGGCAGCGACTCGCATCCGACCGCCATGTCGTCGAGAATCGGCGTCGCGACGGCCGTTTTTTTCATCCGAAAGAGCGTGACGGCCGATTTTTCCAGCAATTCGAGGAACAAGCGGCGATCATCCGGCCCGAGGAGCAGGCGGCTGTCGAAGCAGCGGAATTCCTCGTGCCGTAATACAAGGACCATTTCGTTCAACCGGTCGGTCAGATCAAGCGGATGGCGACCATCCAACTCGACCAGGAGGGCCGCTTCGGTATTCGGGGGGATCAATTCCGCGAAACGGCGGTCCCATTCCACCAGCAGGGCGATCCGGCGGCGGTCGATCAATTCGCAAAGCGCCGGTTGAAACGGCAGGATCGCTGAAACGGCTCGCATCGCTTTCTCGATGCTGTCGAACGAGAGGACGGCCGCACCGATATGACGCGCCTGTTCGGCAGTTCGTAAACGCAGTTCCGTAACGATCCCGAGCGTCCCTTCGCTACCGGCAAAAAGCCGGAGAAGGTTGACCCGGACATTTCGTTTCGCTTTTTGAATCACGCCGTCGAGCCGGTATCCGCAATTGTCGACCGGAATCCCCCGGTGTTCCTCGAAGCCTTCCCGCGAGGCCGTGGAAATGATCCGATACAGATCGTCGGCGAATTGATGTCCGCGACCATGGACGATTCCCCTGGCGAGCGCAACCTTTCGGGCCATCGATTCATCCGCCGGGGAAAGATAATCGGCCTCCGGGGTTCCCGAGCGCCGCGGGTCGACAAAACGGCGTTCGAGGTCGTTTACAGCATCCTCGGAAGCGGCCGGGAGCGTGTCGTGTTTGAGCCGGAGTATTTCGCCGTCCGCGAGAACGACGGTCATCCCCAACAGCGTATCGCGGGGGGAACCGTAACGGCTCCAGCGGGGACCGGCTCCGTCGGACGCGATGATCCCTCCGAAGGTCGCCGTGGGCGTGAACCCCGGGTCGGGACCATAGAGCCGATCCTGTTTTTGCGCCAGGATCGCGTTGACACGCAGGCGGTTCGCTCCCGGCTGAACGGTGAGGGAATCGTCGCCGAAACGGATCAAACGCCGCATGTAACGGGTAAAATCAAGTATGATTCCCCGACCGATCGCCCCGCCGGCGGTCCCGGTTCCCGCACCCCGCGCATGGATGGGGATCCGTTTTTCCGCCGCATATTGAACACAGGCGACGACGTCTTCGGTCGTTCGCGGCCAGACGACGCCGACAGGCCGGAGTTCGAACAGGCTCGCATCGGTCGAATACAGACTCAGCGTAACCCGATCGCAACGAACGTCGCCGCTGACGAGGCCACGAAGATCATCCTGCAACCGGGCTTGGGCGGAAGACAAAAGGGACATAATTGGGGCTCCCGCCTGTCGCGGGAGCGGTCTATACCGGAAACGCGATGAAAACGAACAGTTGGTCAAGTCTGCCTGCCGTACTCACTCTGCCGCACGCACGTGTCTCTAACTTCTGTTTGTACAATGGCATAAACGGATCGTTCGAGCAGCGGGCGATTGTGCGCGGGAACAGTTTCAGGCCGTTTACGGTCGATGGCACGGCGGTTACGGGAAAAAGTGAACGGCTTTCCGGCATTATACCATAATTCCGGTCAGGAACAAAAGGTTTGCCCTGCCGAAACAGGTGTTTTCCAGAATTTACGGGCCATTCCTGATTGCCGGAACGAAATCCGAATGGACGAAAACCGTTTCGTAAACATAAGATGCGTAAGGATATCGAAAAAGGACCCGTCACTGCGCCGAGACGCCGCCGCAGGCAGTCAGCGTGCAGTCATGCCGGGAAGTTGCCGACAAAACTTTGACGCATCCTTTTCGACCCCCTTGACGCAGGGAGGATTTGGACGATAATTTACGCTTCGTTTGGTGGGGGTGTCCTTACCCGAAGGCGGTCTTTGTGTTCTTCTTCGGTGAAGGGTTGTTCCCAGTGATGAGTTTGGCCCCGTCGTCTAGCGGTTAGGACACGGCCCTTTCAAGGCCGCGGCACGGGTTCGATTCCCGTCGGGGTCATTGAGGCAGGTGGAAACACCTGCCTTTTTTCATGTCTATATTGTATACTGAAGGCTGTTGAAATTTTCCGAAGCCGACTTTCAAGGAGCCGGCCCACCGAAACGACACTGCCGAAGGTAAACAGGCGGTTCAACCGGGCTGTGTTTACCGACGGCTCAACCGGCTTCGGTATAAACAACGGAAACTGTTCCCGCGCACAATCGCCGGCCGGCTCATCGTTGCGAGACCGAACCGGTGAGGCCACGTATTTCCAATGTCTTTTGAAAACCGTATCGATCGTTTGTCCGCAACGTCAACGATGCGCCGGACGTGCGGCCGTTCGGATAAAACAGGATCGCGGCCGACCATGTATTCGACCGCCGGGCCGGAGCAGGCGGGGCAAATCGAACCGGTTCGGGCAGCGTCTTGCGACAGGATGTCCCTCCGGCATCCGTCGTTTGTTCGAGCATCGTGGATTCCAAGTCGGTAGGCGACCGCTTTTCCAAAGGCAGCCCAGTGTTGATCGGCCCTGTATTGAAGGGCGCCGTGTCGAGGGGCGCCGTCGGGGTTGCCGGGTCCGACAATCGGCTGGAAAGCGATTCGGCGCCGAGGTAGGTTTGTTCGATTTCCCGGTCAATCGCTTCTTTGGGGAGTATTTCATAAACTCCCGTCCCTGGCTGATAACGGAATACGTACGGAGCGGCGTTTCGCATCGCTTCAAGCCGGGTTCGGTAGAGTTCCGCCTGGAGTTCCCGGGTTACGGAATCGAGCCGGTTGCGGGCCAGCAATCGTTGCATTGCCGGCCAGCCGACGCTCAGGACGAGCACGATCACGGCAAGCACCGCCAAGAGCTCCAACAGCGTGAAGCCGAGGTTCGATTTTTTTGCGGAGAGCAAGATTTCCCGTTCTACTCTTTTCGCTACCATTGTTCAGCCAAATAATCGTTGATTTCCCGCGTCATGCGATCCAGTTCGTCGTTATCCTTGCAGGGAAAGAAAAAACCGCGAAACCAGCTTACCTGGAACAAAACGCCGCATTTATAATAACCGCTGCCCTTGACAGGCTTGATTTTTACCTGCTCGGCGTCATATCGTCTCGTTCGAAAGCGGATACCCCGGATATACCAGGATATTTCCACTGACCGCGCATCGACCTGTAAGGAACGTTTCGTCATGAACAACTCTATCGACAGGAAAGCGATAAAAAGGGAAAACAGGGCCAGCTTGAATAGGGAGGCGGATGAAAAAGGCCCTAGGCAAATCATTACCATGGACTGGACGAAAATAGCGGCGAAAAGAGCGGCCATCACCGCGAAAAAAGCTTTCTTGTTGATCATTTCCCACGTTACGCGGTTTTCGTATTGCAGTCCATTCCCGACCGGCGCGGACGGAACGGTTTCCGTCAGGCGGGGATCGACCGCGAACGGATTCGGATCGTTCTCGTAATGCTCCAGCGCTTCACGGGTAATCACGCTTCCTCCACGGTTGTTTTTTCCACGGTAGCCGGGGGTTCCCGCTCGACCGGTTTCGACCGGCCCGATTTTTGCCTCGTTTTCCACCAGTCGCGAAACGAACCGTCTTTCGGGATTTCCGGTAATGCCCGACCCCGGGTCCATTGGCCGAGTTTGTCCGGATGCCACGGCAGGTACGGCGCGATACGAATGGCGATTTTTATCAGCGCCATGAGCAGGCGGAATCGGAAACCGGTCTGCATGGCGATCGCAAAAGCCTTCCAGGTCAGTCGGTCCACCAGGGATCGGGCGGGTGAACCCGGCGTTTGGACGGCTTCTTTTCGCATGCGCACGATCTGGTGCGCAATATCGATTTTAACCGGGCAAATTTGGCTGCATGCCCCGCAGAGCGAACTGGCGAACGGGATTTTGCCCGCTTTTTCGAGGCCGAGCAGGTGCGGCGTCAGGATCATCCCGATCGGGCCCGGATAGACCCAGCCGTAGGCCCAGCCGCCGACATGCCGGTAAACGGGGCAATGGTTCAGGCACAGGCCGCACCGGATACAATGCAGGACACGCCGAAACTCCGGCCGGGCAAGAGCTTTCGAACGACCGTTGTCGATGATGACGACGTACATGTGACGGCCTTCCGTCGGCCCGTTGAACAGGTGTACGTACGACGTCAGCTTTTGGCCGGTTCCCATGCGTGGAAGCATGTTGAGGAAAAGCGGCAGGTAATCGGCGCTCGGGATCAGTTTTTCCATGCCCATCAGCGCGACATGCACCTTCGGGGCGGCGGTCGAGAGTCCGATGTTGCCTTCATTCTCGACCAAGGCGAAACAGCCGGTGTCGGCGATTCCGAAATTGACGCCGCTGATGCCCATGTCGGCTTCGATGAACTTTCGGCGCAAATGTTTCCGGGCAATCGCGGTCAGCTCTTCCTGCTTCGCCGTAAACGGTTCCCCCAGCTTTTCGTGGAAGAGTTGCCCGATTTCGGCGGCGGAAAGATGGAGCGCCGGCGTCACGATATGGGTCGGCCGTTGACCGGCAAGCTGGACAATGTATTCCCCCAGGTCGGTTTCAACGGCATCGACGCCGACCCCGGCCAGCGCGTGATTCAATTCCATTTCCTCGGAAACCATCGATTTCGCCTTGACGACGGTTTTAACGCCGTGTCGCCGGACAAGTTCCAGAATATGGCCGTTCGCTTCGGCGGCGTCGTTGGCCCAGAGCACGGTAATCCCTTTTGCTTCGAGTTTGGTCGTAAAACGATCGAGCAGTTTGTCGAGATTCGCGAGCGTGTACCGCTTGATATCATGGGCCGCCTGACGCCATTGGGGCCAAGCGTCGATTTCCCGGCAGATTTCCAGATTTTGCCGGGCGGAACGTTCGGAACTCTCCGCGAGCGCCGCCGAACCGTGCGGTTCGACCAGTCCCTTGTTTTCCGCCGTTAAAAATGGGGCGCCGCCGTTCATAGTGTAATGCGGGAAAAGACGTGGGCGAATAATGCTCTCCAGGTAAAAAACCGGAAACGAGGACGCACCGGATGTCCGGGATGCGAGCCGGTTTGCGTGCGTTCGATTTTCAGTCGGACGACCAATGAAAAGGACAAACGTCCTCACCCATTTTCCCATGGAATCCCGCCCGCGTCCAGTGCCGGGAAACGGGAAATCAGTTCATCCGTTCGTTGGAAACCGGTTTTTCCAACGGAAACCGGTTTTTCCAGCGCTCGATTCGCTCGGCGGAAGAATTGCCCGAGCCATTGCCCACCCCATTGCCCAAGCCTGAATCGCCCGACTCGGGATCGGCGGCTCCGTAATCGTGACCGGCCATCTTGGGAAGCGTATCCAATGCGATGCGACGCAGGGATCCGTTATCGTCGAGGAAACGGATCATTTCCGGGATAAAGGTCCGGCCTGATCGCTCCGTCGTCGCCGCCAGGCGGCGCGCCGTATAGAGCCGCACGGAATCGTCTTGCGTTTGCGACAAACGGGAAAGGGCATCCCGGCCGAAAGGATCGCCGAGCCGGTACGATTCCAGGGCCGCATCGACACGGACCATCGCGGAGCGGTGTCGTTGAAGCTCGCGGCACAATTGAAGCAGCGTCGTTTTTCGTTCCGCCTGCCCCATTTCGTCCATTTCGTCGATTTCGTCGACGTCAAACCGGCCGACGGCTTCCAATGCTGCGCGAACGACTTCCTCGTTCGGGTCGGCGAATGCCGTGGTGAGCGTGTCGAGTCCCTCGGGCGACCGTCGGGCACCCAGCAGTTGGGCGGCCCGTTTGCGCACTTCGAGATTCGAATGCGCCAGGCAGGTCGCTGCCAGGAGTCGGGTTGCCGTCAACGAGTCCGCCGTCAACGAGTCCGCCGTCAACGAGTCCGCCGACGACGATTGCGATTCGTTCGGCAAGGCAAGCAGGATGAGGACACCGTTGAGGGCGATCGGGTCGTTTTCCCGGGCGGCGTAACGACATATTTGTTCGACGACGGGCGCCGGGAACGGAGCACGCGTCGCTTGTTCATACAGGGAGACGACCGTGCGTCGCCGGACATGAACGTCGCGGGATTGAAGGCCGTCGCGCGTTTCCCTTGCCAAGGTGGTTTCCGGTGCGGAAACCGATCGGATCGGTTTCGTTTGTTCGGCAAGGATTTTTCCGCCGTCGGCAAGGGTTCCTCCGGCGATTTCCCGTTCGAAACGTCCCTTGAGCGCGGCGTACGCTTCGGATCGCAAAGCGGTACGGCTCAGTTGATCGGCGGCACCGGCTTTCGACGGTTTTCCTGAATGATCGGACGGACCGGCGATGTCCACGTAATGAAACGTCGCCGCGGGAGCCCAGCGTTTGCCGAGCGCTTCGGTCGCGTATCCGCGATACGTCGGCACCCGGCTGTCCATCATATCCATCAGCATCGGACCGACGACGTCGAGCGGCCAGGCCGCGGTCGCGTCGATGGTCGCCCGAACTACCTGGATCGAAATATCGGAAAAATATTGTTTGGCGATTTCCACCGAACGCCGATTGACCCCGTCGGTTAGTGCCTTGGCGACTTCCAGGCGGACTTCGGTCCCCTTGTCGCCGCTCATGTTGTAGACTTCTTCGTATTCGCCGAGATTCCGCAGCGCCCGGACGGCGCCGGCGCGCAAGCGGGGCGAAGAATCCCCGGTCGCTTTTTTGAGATAGCCGAGCGATTCCACGCCGCCGAGTACCCCGAGCGCTTCGATCGCATCGCATTTGACCGATATGTATTGATGGTTCAACGCGGTTCGAATGGGAATGATCGCCGTCGGATGGTTCCAGGCCGCCAGCGTTTTGAGGACCTCCCCGAAGACTTTGGGGTCGGAATCGCCTTTGGACAGGGCGATCATTTCCTCCGGGAGCACGGGCAGCGATCCGGACAGCGATACGGGCAGAGAAACGGATGCAGGGGGGGCGTCGGGGATTTCTCCGTGTCCGACCGCTTCGGACGCGGTAAGCGACTCGATTGCCGCGACCATTTCTTCGCTGCTCGGCGGATTGTTCTTCCAATGGGAAACCGCTTCCAACCGCACGTCGCGCGACGGATGCGTTAGCGCATTACGGAAACATGCGTCCTCCCACGGCTTGATGCGTTCGGCAAGCGAATGGAGCAATTCGACATAAAGCGGCGGAGGAAGAATCTGGCCCCACATCGCCGCGGCGGACGTTTGCGGCAGATTGACGGTCGTTTCCGTCCATTGGGATCGCCGCTCTTCGAGCAAGGCGAGAAAAACGTCGGGACTCGTCCCCGGGTCGCGGGCGAGCGCTTCCATTGCCGCGGCTCGCAAGGCCGGGCTGGATTTCGGATTGTAGAACGATTTCCGCAATATCCGTTCCACCTGTTTTTCCAGGGCAGGCGGGATGTCGTCTTTTTTCAAACGTGCGCAAAGAATCGCGGCATTGGTTCGGATCAAGGGATCGGGATCGGCAAGAAACGATGCCGGCTCAAGGAGCCCGGTATTTCCTTGGCCTGCGCCGAGAACGCTTTCCGCCTTGTCGAGTTCCATGTGGTACCATCGGTATTTTGAAAGCACGCTGTTGGAATAGACCGCGCCGGGATCATGCCGTCGTTTCGGGTCGTTCAGATGAGCGAAAGGGTCGTCCCGGCGTTGTTCCAGCGCTTTCCCCAGTTTTCCCGGGTCGCCGTCGGGGTTGGCGTTGTAGTTTCGCACCCAGGTGTCCGCCGAAAGGGCTTTTGATAATTCCTGGCGGGAAATGTCCGGCTTTTTCACCGGGAAAGTCGGGACGGCATCGCCTTGGATTACGGCATTGCCCGGGGTTTCGGAAATGCCCGGATCTTCCCGTGCTTCCGTTTCGTCCGCATCACTGTCATCGAAATCCGTTTCGTGGCGGGACAACATCTCCGGCGATACGGCATCGCGTATCGATTCTTCGGTCGATTCTGCCAAAACCGGTTCTTCCTCGCCTTCCCGGTCTTCTTCAATCGGCCTGTCCGGATGCGGTTCGGAAGAAAGCACGACTCCGGGAGAAGTCGTTTTCCAGGAAACGGCCGTGCAACCGGCGAAGAACATGCCGGGCAAAAGCAGACACCAAAAGACCGTCGGCCCGAAAAACGGTCGAAAAATCGGCCGCAAAAACGACACGAACGACATCGGTTTTATCCTCCCTGACAAACCTGTCCGAATGAATCCGGATCACAACGGATTACACTTTCACCGAAGCCGGTCGGCGTACTCGTGGAAATGACACCGGAAACGTGGTGTGATTGGTTGTTTGGCGAAGGCCGCTTGTCGCACTCGCGCGCCATAGGACATTTGTAAACATCTTGTTGCACGTTTCGTTCGAGCGACAAGCGATTGTTTGCGGGAACAATTTCAGGCCGTTTGCGGTCTATCCGGCCGGCCCGCTTCATGCCGGGAAATTCGCATTGATTTTTTCCAGCAGGGCCTCCAGTTCCTCGACAATGTCCTGGAGCGTCACTTTCGGCGCTTTCGGATCGACCGGAACCGTCTGAGCGGCGGTACCCGGCGCCGGTTTGGCCGCGGGAGCCGGTCCCTGGTCCAGGACTTCCATGAATGTTTGAAACAACCTGGCCGTGTTGTTAATTTTTCGCTCGGCGGGATCGTCTTTCAAAAAGGGAAGGATTCCCGTGGCGTTGTCCGCGCCGCTCACCCGGGAATTTCGGCCGAGCAAACCGTTGCGAAACGACGAAAAAGCAAACTTGAGTCGGGAAATCGATTCACTGATCATTTCATATTCGGCGGGATTTGCCGCCCCCGGGGGACCGCCGCCTCTTGCCGCGCCCATGCCGAATACCGGCATCATCGGACGACCGCTGCCGCCCTGCTGGAGGTTGGCGAGATTCACGGAAGAATCCATGAGCGCCTCTTGAATCAACTTCGGTTCGTTCTGGCAGGTGAATTTCGCCAGTTCGATAATGACGGTCGCGATTTTTTGAAAGGGAACCTCCGCCCCGGCCGCCACGGCAGCCTCGAAATCGAGGTCCCCGAGCGCGCGAACCGCCAAATACCGTATTTGCGGCGTTTCCGCGGGAGACTCGGCCACTTCCAGCAGCGTTGCCAAGCCTTCCTGCCGGGCTCCGGTCAATCTCAACCCCTGGATGCCTTCGATGGCCTTTTCGCGGCTCCAATCGAGAAGTTGTTGCTCGTCGACCGGTCGATCCTCTTTCGGTTTTCCCGCGACGATGATACGGCAGAACAACGCAAGCGCATCGTTCCGTCGGGCCGCATCGGCGATTCCGGCCTGCGCGTGGCGTACGACGCCTCCGAGCGCCCCGACCCGGATGTACGGCGGCATCTCCTCGTTCGTGCTCGTTTTGACCAGGTACGGCAGCGCTTCCGCATAAACGACCGGCGGAGTCGAGCCCGACTCCTCTTTTTCCGACAGCATCCCGATCGTCAGGATCGCATTGTATCGCCCTGCCGGAAAAATATCCTTGTTTTCCGCGATCGACGCCATCTGGGTTTGGATCAGCCCGAGCAGGTAGGCCCGGTTGTTATTGTGTACTTTCGTGCAATCGTCCTTGAGCAACTCGCGGCGATAGGTTGCCAGTTGCGATTCGTTGGCCGCATCGGTCCATCGCGCGATGTAGTAGGATTTGAAAAATTGCTCCACACCGGGCCGATCGTCGAGGGAGGGTCTTCCCAAAGACGCGATCACGGCATCCCGACGGCCTTCCTGCGCCGCGTCCACTGCCCAGGTTTGATAAGCGATCGGCTGGGCGGAGAGCACGCCGACCACGAAGAAAAACGGCAGGGAAACGACAAGTAATTTGACACCCTTAGCGAACATGGTCGATCCTCCTCGGCGACAAGGGATACGGAACACGGAATTTTCGGGAAAAGAACCTACCGGCTCAGTATAGCATAATCCCGGAGCCGTGAAAAGACGGTTTTACGTCGAAATTCATGCCGCTTGGGGAACCTTTTTACCTTTGAGGTTGTAGACGTAGGCAAGGATTTCGGCGACGGCGGCATAATGTTCGGCGGGGATCGGCTGACCGACCTCGACCGTTCGAAACAGGGCCCGGGCCAAGGGTTTGCGTTCGAGAATCGGAATTCCGTGTTCTTCCGCGATTTTCCTGATTTGCCGGGCGAGAAAGTCGGCTCCTTTCGCGACGACGACCGGGGCTTTCATCGTTTCCGGATCGTATTTGAGCGCAACGGCGAAATGGGTCGGGTTGGTAACGACCACATCCGCCTGGGGTACGCCCTGCCCGTTGCGCTGAGCCGCCATTTCCCGCTGAAGCTGGCGCCGCTTCGAAAGAATCTGCGGGTCGCCCATCATGTTTTTCATTTCGTCGCGCAATTCCTGCATCGTCATTTTCAGGTCCTGCTCGTGTTTCCACCATTGATACATGAAATCGATGATCGCGATAATCACCAGGGCGACCGCGACTTTGAGGGCGACCCAGAGGACGAAACTGAAAATATAGGCGATGATCTGCCGTTCGTCCGTCTCGGTCGTGCCGATGATTTGGTTGACCGAGCCGATCACGGCGTAATAGGCGACCAGCGAGGCGATTGCCAGTTTGACGACCCCCATGCCAAGCCGCACCAGCGCCTGCATGGAAAATATCCGGCCGAACCCTTTAATGGGATCGAGGCGGGTGAAATCCAGCCCGAGTTTGTTCGGTAGCCAGAGGAAGCCCGTCTGGAACAGGTTGGCCAGAATCGCGATCAGCACGAGAAGCAGGAAAATGACCGAAAGCGGCTTCAAAAAACGGAGCGTCATCTCGTACCAATGGGCGCCCGCGTTCTGAAACAGTTCGTCGGCGTCCTGGAAATTGCCGAGAAAAACGTTGTGGCCGAGACAATAAACGGTGTAATTGCCCATTTGCTCGGCCAACTGCCTGCCGAGCGTCATCAGGAGAATGATCCCGATCATCACGACGACCGCGGAAGCCAGGTCCTGGCTGCGCGCAACCTGACCCTCCTCGCGAGCCTGTTCGCGGCGTCTCGGTGTCGGTTCGTGTGTTTTATCTCCTTCGGGCACGACCTGCTTTCAATGGAAATCGACGGATAATCGACGGATAATCGACGGATAATCGACGGATAATCGATGTAAAATCGACGCAAACGGGGAGTCCGGGACGGCGTCACGGGGTTTCCCTGTCTTTCAAATACCGGTAATACTCGACTTGCGAACGAACCGGTTTGGCGCCCTTTTTGAGCGACATCGGCATATTCGGCTTCTCGTCACAGATCAGGCGGGCCTTCACGTTGTCGGCAATCTGGATTTGCAACATGCGCCACAGGTCCTTCTGGATTTCCGGATCGGTAACCGGCGTCGTCACCTCGATGCGGTGGTCGAAATTGCGTTCCATCCAGTCGGCGCTGCCGATGTAGTATTCCGGCTTCTCCCCGGAACAAAACACGATGATCCGGGAATGTTCGAGGAAACGGTCGACGATCCGCACGGCACGGATGTTTTCGCTCATGCCCGCGACGCCCGGAATCAACGTGCAAATGCCGCGGACGATCATGTCGATTTTGACCCCGGCGACGCTCGCCTCGTACAATTTATCGACGATCCTGCGGTCGACGAGGTTGTTCACTTTGATGAGTATCCAGGCCGGTTTCCCTTTTTTGGCGTTACGGATTTCCCGGTCGATTCTTTTCATGAAAAACGACCGGGTACTGAACGGGGAAACGATCAACGATTCGAATTCCGGCTGGAAGAACTTGCGGTCGTCGAGCATGTGGAAGACCTTGTTCATGTCGGAAGTGATCTTCCTGTCGGCCGTCAGCAGGTGTTCGTCCGCATACGTCCTTGCCGTGCTTTCGTTCGGATTGCCCGTCCCGATCGCCCCGTAATACACGTTCTCGTTGTTCTCCTTGCGCCGGATCAAAATCAGCTTCGCGTGTACTTTCAAGCCCGGCGTCGATTGAATGATCTTGATGCCCTCCTCCTGCATCCGGGCGGCCCAGCGGATGTTGAGCTCCTCGTCGAACCGGGCCTGGAGTTCGACATAGACGATGACCTCCTTGCCGTTTCGGGCGGCGTTGATGAGGGCGTTGATGACCTTGGAATCCTTGGCCGTCCGGTAGATGGTCATCTTGATGGTCCGGACCGCCGGATCAATCGAGGCTTCCCGCAGCAGGTCGATGATGTATCGGAACGTCTGGTACGGATAGTGCAGGCAGATATCCTTCTGGCGAATCGTATCGAGAAAAATCTCGTCTTCAGCGATCCGTTTCACATCCAGGCTGGGACGCGGTTCATAATAAAGCGCCGCCGGTCCCAGTTTCGGGAAATTCATGAGATCTTTCGCATTGTGGTATTTGCCGCCCGGTTCGCGCGTGTCCCGTTTGTTAAGTCCGAATTTCGGCATGATCTTTTCGAGGACCCGTTTGGGCATCCGGTCGTCGTAAATGAACCGGACGGTCGCCCCGTGCTTGCGGGCCTTGATGCCCTCGCTGATTACCTCCAGGAAGCTCTTGGAGATGTCGTTGTCGATGTCCAATTCGGCGTCCCGTGTAAATTTGATCGTGTAGGCGCGGAACTCGTTGTACCCGAACATCGAAAACACGTCGGCGAGACAATACCGGATGACGTCGTCGAGATAAAGGACGTAGTGAACCCCGTCGGCCCCCATCGGCAAAACGAGGAATCGCGGCAATTCCGAGGGAATCTCGATCAGCGCGTGATTCTCGATCAGCGGATTGCTTTTATGCTTCAGGTCGACCAGGAGGTAAATCTGGTTGTCCCGGAGGTTCGAGAAATTTTTGAAACGGTCGAGCATGATCGGAAAAAGATGCTGCCGGACCGTTTTGCGAAAATAATGCAGCACGAAATCGCCCTGCTCCCGGTTCAATTTCGTTTCATCGAGAAAACGGATTCCCTGGACGGCCAGTTTGTCACGGATGTTCTCGAAAATATGGTTGAATTCCCGGTTGAGCCGGCCGACTTTTTTCTGGATCGCCTTCATCAGGGCCACGGGATCGAAGTCGATCTCTTCCAGGTCGCGGACTTCTTTTTCCATCTTGGCCAAGCGGCTGATGAAAGCGTATCGAACCCGATAGAACTCGTCGAGGTTGTTGGAAAAAATCCCGAGAAAAACCAGGCGTTCCACGAGCGGGACCGACGGATCGTTCGCCTCCTGGAGAACCCGTTCGTTGAAATTGAGCCAACTGAGTTCCCGATTGATGTAGCGCGGCGTGAGTTTCATGGTCGTTTTGCCAACGGTCGGCCCTCGGATTCCCGGGTTTTCATGGAGTGTTCATCTGGATTACGCGACCTGTACAAATCATAGGAAAAAAACGACTTCGGGTCAATCGCAACTTGTCGATCCCGCGCGACGCGCCGATCCCAAGGCGGACATGATGAGACGGACAAGATAAGGCGGATACGATCAAGAACCGAGACGTTTTGGGAAAATCGCAAAAAGAACGTTCGGGGTGACGCCTCCCTGGAACCGGAAAGCGATGCAGCCGGACGTGGGAAGATTGTCGATCGGGAGCGGCAGGAAACGGTTGGCAAATTCGGTAATCATCGGGTTGTGCCCGACAAGCATGATGGAGTCGAACCGTTCCCAATACGCGTCGGCAACTTTTCGGTAATCATCGGCACTGGAATCGTAAAGCCTTTCTTCGTAAGAGATATGCGACTGCGGAATCCCCAGGATTCCGGCGGCGATTCGCGCTGTTGCCCCGGCCCGGACCGCGGGGCTGGAAACGATGCGGTCGATTACAAGGCTCGATTCGTCGGCCCCGCCGTCGACGCCGCCGTCGACGCCGTCATCAACACGGTATTTGCGCATGAAATCGGCGACGTTGCGCGTCCGCCGTTCCCCTTTCGGTAAAAGCGGCCGTTCATAATCCGCAAGTCCCGGATCATTCCAGGAGGATTTTCCGTGGCGCAAAAGTAGGAGCGTTTTCATTTTGAAAAAAATTTCTTAAACCGATTGCTTTTTATAAACGTATGTGGTACACATGATCTGTTGTTTTTCACCGGTTTCGGAACACCATCAATAACACAATAAGGAAACGCGAAATGTCCAATCCGAGCTATCCAGACGCCCCCCCCTACCCATCTTCCGGTCAACAATGCCCTAAAAACTGGCTCGTCGAATCGATTGTGGCAACCATTCTCTGCTGCCTGCCGTTCGGGATCGTTGCCATTATTTTCGCGGCGCAGGTTTCCGGAAAATTTCAGGCCGGTGATTACGCAGGCGCGCAAAAAGCGTCCGACACGGCCAAAATGTGGACCATCGTCTCCTTTGCGTGCGGCCTCGTTGTCACCATCCTGTACGTGGGGATGATGGTACTCGGCGTCATCGGCGGCGCCGTGGCAGAAATGTAAAAACCGCTGACGGCCCGGGAACCGCGTTCCGTTGTCGACGGCCCGGGAACCGCGTTCCGTTGTCGACGAGCCGGGAACCACATTCCCGGACTGAAGGAGAAAAGCAGGGATGAAACGGCGAACCGGTTTTTCCGTTCTCTTGGTTCTCGCGGGAATGGCGGTTTTGGTTTGGCTTTATCACCGGTTCGATCCCTCGCAAAACGCGTTTTTCCCGCCGTGCCCGTTTAAGAAACTGACCGGTCTGCCCTGTCCCGGGTGCGGAACGCAGCGGATGGTTCATCAATTGCTCCACGGCAACCTCGTGGAGGCTGTGCGGTGGAATCCGCTCGCCCTGCTTGCGATCCCGTATGTTTTTTGCGGCGTTGTCGTTGAGTATACCCCGTGGGGGACATCCCTGCGGCAAAAATATCCGCAAATCCGGGGCTCTTTTTTCGGCCTCACCGCGGCGCGGATCACGCTGGTGGTCGTGCTCCTTTACTGGGCTTGGCGAATATGGCACCGGTTTCCGTAACACGCGGATATTTCAGGCATTCCGGAGGCGTCGCACTTCTTCCGGCGTCAGTTTGCGCCAATCGCCCGGCGTCATGTCGCCGAGTTTGATCGGCCCGACGGAAATGCGGATCAATTGCATGACCTTGTGGCCGAGTTGGGCGAGCATCCGGCGGATTTCCCGGTTTTTTCCCTCGGAAAGCGTGATATCGAGGACCGTGCTCTGCTTATAATGAGATTTGAGGACGACCCGGTCGGGTCTCGCGAACCCCTCGGCCAGCCGGATTCCGCGCCGCAACCGTTCCAGTGCCGCCTGATCGAGCACGCCGGCGACCAGG
>QMCD01000954.1_pt1 | contig 22307 bp, 18 predicted proteins | sample 1821841 | NCBI WGS metagenome assembly QMCD01 (sample SAMN01991225, study PRJNA193472) | Termite gut metagenome, whole genome shotgun sequencing project. | isolation source: worker | host: Macrotermes natalensis
CGCCGTGTCCGGCTCCGCGGTCGCCTTGCCGTTGCCCGTGACAGCGATAAAGCGGGAATCGGCCGCGGGCGGCGCGAGCTGCGAAACGCAGCCGGACAGAAAAATGGCCGCTAAAATAACACAGCTTATTATAAGGGGAAGTCTGATTCTCATTTTTATACCTTCACTTTCATCGCCTTTCGCGAATGCATTTTAGACGTTTGAGAAGCGCCATTGGTTCCCGGCGTGGAGCATTATCGCTTCGCCGTTCCATTACGCCAAATTCTATCGGGGAAGAAGTAAAGCGCTATTGCAAAATGGAGATAATAAGAGTATAATATCTCCAAACAAACGAAAGAATGATCGATATGGAGATTCTTGAAAAGCTACGCATCCTTTCCGACGCCGCGAAATACGACTCGGCGTGTACCTCAAGCGGCTCCGACCGCAAGGGTAAGCCCGGGCAACTCGGCTCTGCCGTCAACGCCGGCATTTGCCATAGCTTTACGTCGGACGGGCGGTGCGTCTCGCTGCTGAAGGTTTTGCAGACGAATATTTGCGCGTACGACTGTAAGTATTGCGCGAACCGCCGCTCAAACGACGTTCCGCGCGCGGCGTTTACGCCCGAGGAGCTCTCCGAGCTGACAATCCAGTTCTATCGCAGAAACTATATCGAAGGCCTGTTTTTAAGCTCCGCCGTTTTGAACGATCCGGATTACACGACGGAGATGATGCTTCGAACATTGACGTTGTTGCGCAAGCAATACCGCTACAACGGCTACATCCACGCCAAGTGTATTCCGGGAGCCGACCCGGCGCTGATCGCGCAGGTGGGCGAGATGGTCGATAGAATAAGCGTGAATATCGAGCTGCCGAGCGAGACGAGCCTGACCTCGCTCGCGCCCGAAAAGTCCAAAAGCTCGATCTTGAAGCCGATGGGCTTTATCGCGGGCCGCTTGAAAGAGACGAAAAGCGAGGCGCTCGTTTTAAGAAACGCACAAGCCTTCGCGCCGGCGGGGCACGCGACGCAGATGATTATCGGAGCGACGCCGGATACGGATTTACAAATTATCCGCCTTTCCGAAGGGCTGTACAATCGCTATCAGCTTAAGCGCGTGTTTTATTCGGCGTTTCTGCCGGCCGGCGCGGATAAGAGCCTCGCAGTCGCGGGGCCCGTGCCGCTACTGCGGGAACACAGGCTCTATCAAGCGGACTGGCTTTTGCGCTTTTACGGCTTCTCCGCAGGCGAGATTTTGGACGAACGCAATCCGAATTTCAACGTCTTCTTCGACCCGAAGTGCGATTGGGCGCTTCGGCATTTGGATTTATTCCCCGTGGAAATAATGCGCGCCGACAAGGAGGCGCTTTTGCGCGTACCGGGCCTTGGGGTGCGTAGCGTTGAGCGCATTATAGCCGCAAGGCGCTCCGCGCCGCTTAGCTTCGAGGCGCTGAAGCGCATGGGCGCCGTTATGAAGCGCGCGCAATATTTCATAACTGTCGGAGGGAAGACGCTTCATTCGCTAAAGATGGACGCCGGATTTATCGCGCAGAATCTTCTGATAGGACACCGGATCAAGCCGGATGTGCGCCCCGGCGCTTCGGAACAGCTTTCGATGCTAGGCGGCGCTGGCGAGCTGCTCGCGCTGAAGGCTGGCGGAACACAGGCATTCGCCGGATTCGGCTCGATGCCCAATATGCTCGCCGCGCCAGCGCGGGAGGCGTATGTGCAGAGCTTGACGGGGGAGCTATGATGTTGGTCTACGCCTACGATGGTACGTTCGAGGGCTTTTTAACGTCCGTTTTCACGGCGTACGACCTGCGTGAGTCGCCAGAACGCATCGAGAGCGGCGAGATTCAAGCGGGGCTTTTAGAGCAAACGCGCTATATAGCCGCGGATTTCGCGAAATCCGAGCGCGTACGCGCCGGTATACAAAAAAAGCTCGGCCCGCTCGCATACGAGGACGTCTATACCGCGTTTCTAACCCCGGATTACGATAAGGCAACGGCGCTGTACCGCTACATACGGCTTGGGTTCGACGCCCTCGGGCGAAAGCTCGTCGATCATTTTGAGGACGAGCGGGTGATGCGTATCGTTCGCATGGCCAAGCGCGTCGAGACGGAGATTCAGCATCTAAAGGGATTTATCCGCTTCAGGCTTATCGGCGGGGTCTACTATAGCGATTTTGAACCGGACAACGACATACTAGAGGTGCTCGCGCCGCATTTCGCCGAACGCTATGGGGATCAGCGCTTTATCATCGAGGATAAGCGCCGCGACAAGCTCGTCGCCTGCGAAGATGGGCGCTGGGAGTTGTATCTTTCGCCGGGGCTGGATCTTTCCGCTTTCGGCAAATCGGACGAATCTGAATGGAGCGAAATGTGGAAGGAATTCCATAAGGCGCTAACGATTAAAGAGCGCGCGAACGCCCGCCAACAAAAGCTTATGATGCCGAAACGCTATTGGGAATACATGCTGGAAATGCATGATAGGGATAATTTGCCTGTCCGTTTTACATAGAGTTTACGCTTGGCGCGTTGCCTTTTTTCGCCAGATATTGTATAATATATAAAACTATTATATGGAAGGATATTACATGAACAAAGCGCTGACATCTTTGACGACCGACCCCTACATGAACCTTGGAAGGGAAGAGCTGCTGCTGGAGCGGCTTAAAGAGGGAGAGGTCATGCTCTACATCTGGCAGAACGCGCATACAATCGTAATCGGCAAAAACCAAAACCCTTGGCGCGAATGCGCTGTAAGCGCGCTTGAGCGCGACGAAGGAAGGCTCGCCCGGCGTTCCTCCGGAGGCGGCGCTGTTTATCACGACATGGGTAACCTGAATTTCACTTTTTTGGCCGACAGGAATCTTTACGACGTAAAGCGCCAGCTTTCCGTAATACTCGCCGCGGTACGCTCTTTCGGCATCGCTGCGGAATTTACCGGCCGCAACGACCTAACCGTCGACGGTAAGAAATTTTCGGGCAACGCCTTCCGTATGCTAAAAGACAGAGCGCTGCACCACGGCACGCTCCTTATCAACGCCGACATGAGCGCCGTTGCGCGGTATCTGACGGTTTCACCCGAAAAAATGCAATCCAAAGGAGTCGCTTCCGTCGCCGCGCGCGTATGCAATCTTCGCGACTACAATCCTCTTGTTTCGGTCGAAGAGATGAAAAGCGCCTTGCTTTCGGCATTTGCGGCGGAGTACGGCGAATATGAGACCATCAGCGAGTTTTCGCCCGGAGAGCTTGAGCCCTATCGCGCGAAGTACGCCGCTTGGGAATGGCGCTTTGGCGAATCCCCAAAGTTCGACGTGCTTTTGGAGCACCGGTTCGATTGGGGCTATGTGGAAATGAATTTAAAGCTAAGCGCCGGGCGTATAGATAGTGCGCAGGTATTTTCCGACGCGATGGATGAAGCGTTTATCGGCGCTATCGGCGCGCGCCTTGTAAATATCCCGTTTCATTCCGAAGAGCTTGCCCGCGCGGTATCCGAACTCGACGTTGAGCGCGAAACGTCGCCGCACAGAGCCGCGCTTGCCGAATGGCTGCTCTCGAAAGGATTTTAGGCATCTCCGCCGCGGCAAAGGCGTTATGATACAAAAAGTTTACTAGATGTAGCTGTAAGCTGAAGGAAAAGGTTCAGCAAGTGGTGAATATTACCAACAAGAGATGTGCCGGTCGCGTTTTGCCGTAATCCTCAAAAGGAGGCGCAAAGATGGGCCCCGGACTTAGCGATGTGGAGCTATTATCGTTTCACGAAGGCAAGAATTTTGAGCTATACAAGCATCTTGGCGCAAACCGCTTGGAAAGCGACGCGTCTCTTTGCAGTTTTGGCGTATGGGCCCCGAACGCGAAAAGCGTCTCTGTCGTCGGGGATTTTAACGGTTGGGATCCGAAGCGCAATCCTATGACGCTTCGCGGTAATATGGGCGTTTGGGAGGCCTTTATTCCGGGCCTTAGAAAAGGCGAGCTCTACAAATATTATGTCGTACAGGCGAGCGGTGCGGCCGTATATAAGGGCGATCCGCTTGCGCTGTATTCGGAGCTAAGGCCAAAAACCGCGTCCATGGTTTGGGATTTGGGCGGTTTTGAATGGAATGACGCGGAGTTTCTGGAACGCCGGGGGAATACATTGCACGAACCCATTAGCATCTATGAGGTTCACGCCGGTTCCTGGAAGCGCGCGTCCTACCACAATCTCGCGGACGAGCTCGTGCCCTACGTATCCGGCCTGGGGTATACGCATATTCAATTCATGCCGCTTTGCGAACATGTGCTGGACGCTTCCTGGGGATATCAGTCTACGGGCTTTTATAGCGCGACGTCGCGCTTTGGAGAGCCTTCCGGCCTCAAATATCTTATAAACAAGTGCCATTTGGCCGGTATCGGCGTTATCATGGACTGGGTGAGCGCCTATCTGCCCTACGACGAGCACGGGCTGCGCCTTTTCGACGGTACGGCGCTTTACGAACCGGAAAATTTCCGCGAACCCAACCACTTCGGCACGACGCCGTTCGACTTTGACAAGCCCGAGGTGCGTTCGTTTTTGCTTTCAAACGCGTTGTTTTGGCTTAGGGAATACCATGTGGACGGCCTGCATATATCCAATGTTTCCGCGATGCTCTATCCGGCGTATGGGAGCCGCGAGGAAACGCTGTTTGAGGACGACGGCCGCAGTCATGGGGCCGTATGCTTCTTTACAGACTTGTACGACGCCGTAAAGGCGGAATTTCCCGGCGCGATTCTTACCGGGGCCGAATTCAGCTCCCTAAATGGCATAACAAGGCAGCCGCACAGCGAGGGCTTGGGCCTAAGCTACAAATGGGACGGCGGCTTCGCGAAGGATATGCTCGAATACATGCGGCTCGACCCCGATTACCGCAAATGGCACCATAAAAAGCTTACGGCCTCTATGATGACGGCGTTTCACGACAATAGGATCCTGCCGCTGTCGCATGCCGAAACGGTGCATGGCCGGCGTTCGCTGCTCGATCAAATGCCGGGCGGCTACGACCATAAATTCGATCAGCTTCGCCTGCTTTATGCGTATATGTTCGCGTATCCCGGCAAAAAGCTCATGTTTATGGGTGGCGAGTTTGCGCAATTTAACGAGTGGCATTACGATAGGCCCCTCGATTGGATGCTGCTCGACTTTCAAAAACACGCTGCTATGAAACAGTTTGTTTCAGACCTTAACGGCTTTTATAAAGGTACGCCTGCGTTTTATGCTCAGGACGATACCTGGGGCGGCTTTCGCTGGCTTAGCGTCAACGACGAAATCCACTCCATAATCGCTTTCGCCCGGGTGGTGGAGCGCTCGAACGGGGCCGACGAGCTCGTAGCGTGTATTTTTAACTTCAATCCGAACTCTTATGACGCTTACCGCGTCGGCGTATCCGACGCGGGTATATACGAAGTGGCGCTCAACAGCGCGTACATCAAATACGGCGGCGCTGAAGAGGAAAAGCCCATACGCTACGTAGCGCAGCCGGTAAGCTGGAATGAAAAACGATTTTCGATCGTTGTGCGCGTGCCGGCGTACGGCGCGCTCTATCTAAACAGGATTTCGCTTTTGGAAGACGAGGCGTTGGCCGAATAGGGCGCAAGCCTAAAGGACCGACAGCATTTTAGTGAGGTGTCAGGATTATGGTTGAAAAAAACATTATCGCCATGCTGCTCGCCGGCGGACAAGGGAGCCGGCTTCACGTGCTTACTGAAAAAGTAGCGAAGCCGGCAGTGCCTTTCGGCGGCAAGTACCGAATCATCGATTTCCCTCTATCAAACTGCGTAAACTCGGATATCGACACCGTGGGCGTGCTAACCCAATATCAGCCGCTCGAGCTAAACTCCTATATAGGCAACGGCCAGCCCTGGGACTTAGACCGCAACGCCGGCGGCGTTTACGTGCTGCCGCCATATGTAAAGGGCAAGCACGGCGAATGGTATTCCGGCACGGCGAACGCCATCTACCAGAACGTCGGGTTTGTCGACCAATATTCGCCTAAATACGTTTTGATCCTATCGGGCGACCATATTTACAAGATGAACTATTCCAAGATGCTCAAGCGCCATATCGACATGGACGCCGACGCGACCATCGCCGTAATCGAGGTGCCGATGCAGGAGGCGTCGCGCTTTGGCATCATGAATACGGACTCCGCGGGGCGCGTGCAAAGCTTCGAGGAAAAACCCAAGCGCCCCAAAAGCAATCTGGCCTCGATGGGCATCTATATATTTAGCTGGGAAAAGCTGAAAAGCTATCTGAAGGCGGATTTTGAAGACAAGGCTTCCACCAACGACTTTGGCCACGACGTCATTCCGGCAATGCTAGCCGCGGGCGAAAAGCTCGTGACGCATCCTTTTGCCGGCTATTGGAAAGATGTCGGCACAATCGAAAGCCTTTGGCAAGCCAATATGGATCTTTTAGAAACGCCTCCCGCGCTCGATTTATACGACCCGACATGGCGCATCTACAGCCGCAATCCAATACGCCCCCCGCACTATATAGCGGACGGCGCGAGCGTACACGGTTCCATCGTTACGGAGGGCTGCGACGTATTCGGCGAGGTGCGGCGCAGCGTTCTATTTTCCAGCGTAATAATTGAGAAGGGCGCGACGGTGATCGATTCGATCATCATGCCCGGCGCTATTATACGCGCAGGCGCTCGCGTGGTAAAGTCCATTCTCGCCGAGCGCGTCGAAATCGGGCCGGGTGCGGGGGTCGGTGAGCCGCCCATGCTATCCGAGACGATGGATCTTACATTGCCCGAAAACGACGGTATTACGCTCATCGGAGAAGATACGTTTGTCGAAGCCGGCGCGCATATACCAGCCGGGCGGATAGTAAAAGCAGCGCGTGTTGCGGCGGAAAGGAGCGAGAGCGCATCATGAGAAAAAACGCTTTCGGATTAGTTTATACCGGCGAATCAAATTTAAGCTTAAAGGATTTGACGTATTCGCGCTCCGTGGCGGCGGTGCCTTTTGGAGGCCGCTACCGGGCGATAGACTTTACGCTGTCCAACCTGGTTAATTCCGGCATTACAAACGTCGGCATCATAGCCCAGCGCAACTACCATTCCTTAATGGATCATCTCGGCAGCGGTAAGGAGTGGGATTTGCATAGAAAGCGCGACGGTCTGTTCATATTGCCGCCGTTCGTTACAAAAGACAACACCGGCCTCTACAGAGGCACTGTGGACGCGCTAAAGAGCTGCATGGGCTATATCCGCCGTTCGTCCCAGCGCTACTGTATTTTTACGGGCAGCCACACGATTTTCAACATGTCGTTTGACGCTATGATCGAAAGGCATATCGAGACCGGCGCGGATATTACGGTTTTGTACAACCAGGAAGGGGAGGTCTACGACCAAGAGGAGCATTTCGAGGACGTCCGCTTCGTCTTCGACGAATCGGGGCGCGCGCAAATGATGGAAATCGACGCGTTCCGGCCCAAGAGCGATTTGATCTCGATGGACACGTATATTATCGAAAAGACGCTGTTGGAATATCTCGTTGAAGAATGCGTAACGCGCGGCACATACGATTTTGTGCGCGATATTTTATTCAAGAAGCTCGATACGCTTAAGCTAATGGGATTCCGCTACGACGGCTTTGTCGCCAGGCTCAATTCGCTTACGAGCTACTTCCGCCATACTATGCAGCTATTGGAAACGGACGTGAGGCGCGACCTGTTTTCAGAGGGCAGCCCCGTCTATACCAAGGTCAAAGACGAAGTGCCCGCAAAATACATGGAAGCCGCTAAGGCTACCAACAGCATTGTCGCCGACGGTTGCGTCATCGAAGGCGAAATCGAAAATTGCGTACTGTTCAGGGGCGTACACATTGCCAAGGGCGCGAGCGTGAAGAACTGTATCATCATGCAGAACAGTGAGATAATGGAGAACGCGTCGCTCCAATACGTAATCCTCGATAAGTCCGTGATCGTTAAACGCGACAGGCGTATGATCGGGCACCCGAGTTTCCCGGTGATCATACGCAAGAACGCTGTGATTTAGTTTACTAGTAGGGGCGGATGGCGATCCGCCCGCAGAGAAGCAGTTAATCCGCGACCGACGGTCGGATTGCCATCCGCCCCTACATGATTTCGGATTAATCGTTGAAGGTTACGGACGCGATATATCGCGTCCCTACAAGGTTTTCGTCCGTATGTAAGGGAGGTTAGTCAAATGAAAGTCCTGTTTGTAACATCGGAATGCATGCCGTTTGTCAAGACCGGCGGTCTTGCAGACGTTTTAGGCACGCTTCCGAACGAAATCGCGCGAAAAGGCGCGGACGTGCGGGTGATTCTGCCGCTCTACCGTGAAATCCCGGAGCAGTGGCGCTCGAAAATGAAGCACCTGTTGTTCTTCTACGTCAACCTGGGATGGCGGCGTCAATACTGCGGCATTGAAACGCTCGAGCATAATGGCGCTACGTATTACTTCATTGACAACCAGTTCTATTTCTCGCGCGACAGCGTTTACGGCTACGGCAACGACGAGGGCGAGCGCTTCGCTTTCTTCTGCCGGAGCGTGCTAGAGGCGCTGCCGCTTATAGGCTTCATGCCGGATATCATCCACGCCAACGACTGGCAGTCGGGCATGGTGCCGGCGCTTTTGAAGATCCAATACAAAAATATCGCGGGCTACAGCGATATCAAGACGGTCTTTACCATCCACAACCTGAAGTACCAGGGCATCTTCCCATGGGGCTGGATCGACGATATGCTCGGCATAGGCGACGCGTATCTGCGCAACGGCATGCTAGAGTACTATGGCTGTATAAATTTCCTCAAGGGAGGCATCGTATTCTCCGACGAGGTTACGACGGTTTCGCCGACGTACGCCAAGGAAGTTCAGATGCAATGGTACGGTGAGCAGCTCGACGGGCTTTTGCGCAGCCGAGCCGACCATTTCCGCGGCATTCTGAACGGCATCGACACCAAGGAATACGATCCTCGGGTGGATAAAAATATCGCCGCCAACTATTCCGACCGCTCAATACGCGGCAAGGCGGCTTGCAAGATGGCGCTGCAAGAGGAATTGGGCCTTGAAAAACGCCAGGATGCGCCGCTCATCGCTATGGTTTCGCGCCTGACCGACCAAAAGGGCCTCGATCTTATCGAGTGCGTGCTGGAAGACATCATGCGCTTGGACGTACAGCTTGCGTTTTTAGGCGCGGGCGAGGAGCGCTATCAGGAGCTGCTGTCTTGGGCGCAATGGCGCTATCAAGGGCGTATCGGCGTGCGCATAGAAGTCAACGAAACGCTTTCGCGCAAGTATTTCGCCGGGAGCGATATCTTCCTCATGCCGTCGCAGTTCGAGCCTTGCGGCCTTTCCCAGCTGATCGCTATGCGCTATGGCTCCGTGCCGGTCGTACGCGAGACGGGCGGCTTGAAGGATACCGTCGAGCCGTACAACAAGTTTACAAACGAGGGAACCGGCTTCTCCTTTGCAAATTACAACGCGCACGAGATGCTCTCCATAATCGAAAACGCCGTTTCGACCTACCACGATAAACCCGTCTGGGAGGGCTTAATTAGCCGCGGGATGCGCAAAGACTACGGCTGGGATACCTCCGCGAAGCATTATTACAGCCTCTACGAGACGATTCTAGCGCCGAAATCGAAGTCGATCCCGCTGGGCGAGGCGGCAAAGGAAGCCGGGCCAATCGGCGAAGCCGCCGAGGTTATCAAAAAGGCCGCGGAAGCGGGTATGCAAAAAGCAGCCGAAAGCGCAAAGAAAGCGGCCGAAGGCGCGAAAAAAGCCGCCGAAGGCGTTGCTGACGGCGCGAAGAAAACCGCCCGGGGCGCAAAGAAGGCTGCCGAAGGCGTAGCGAGCGGCGCGAAAAAGGCCGCATCGAAGGCCAAGGCCGAATCTGAAGCTGTCGCCGCGAAAGCCGGTGAAAAAGCCGTTAAGGCGAAGAAGGCCGTAAAGAAAGACCTCGCCTCCGCCGCGAAAGCCGTTGGCAAGGCCGCGGATAATATCGCGGGGAAGCTGGAAATGTGATTATCGCGCCCTACTCGATGAACTAAGGAGATAAAGAAATAGTGGAGAAGCTTTCACCAAAGGCCCAAGCAATCGTTGACGACGTTACGGGCAAGCTCGCAAGACACTTCGGCAGGTCGCTTGAAGACGCTTCCGGCCTACAAATCTACAAGGCGTGCGCGATGAACGTGCGCGACGCGATAATGCAAAAGTGGGTGCGCTCAAGCGACCGTTTCGAAGCGCTGGGCCTGAAGAAGCTCTACTACCTTTCGGTCGAGTTTCTCGTGGGGCGCGCGCTGCGCAACAACATCATAAACATCAAGCTGCTGCCCGAATACGCCGAGGCGATGGCGGCGCTCGGACATCCTCTGGACGAAGTTTGCGAAGAAGAGGACGATCCCGGGCTGGGCAACGGCGGCCTGGGACGGCTTGCGGCGTGCTTCCTGGATTCGCTCGCGACGCTGCGCCTGCCGAGCATGGGTTGCGGTATACGCTACGAATACGGCCTGTTCAAGCAAAAGATCGTCGACGGCTATCAGGTCGAGCTGCCGGATTCCTGGCTGGATGAAGGTAACGTATGGGAGGTAATGGATCCGGATGGCGAGGTCGAGGTGCGCTTCAACGGCCAGGTCGAAGAAGAATGGGCAGGCGAGCGGCTGATTGTTACGCATAAGGACTATAATACCGTCCTCGCTATTCCGTATGATATGCCGATAATCGGCTACGATTCCGACGAAACGAGTACGCTGCGCCTTTGGAGCGCGAAATCGCCCAAGCGCATAGATATGGAGAGCTTTGGCCGGGGTCAGTTTATGCGCGCGATGGAAGAGCGCGAGCTGGCCGAGGTTATCTCCAAAGTTCTGTACCCCGGCGATACCCATAACGAGGGCAAGGAACTGCGCTTGAAGCAGCACTATTTCTTCACCTCCGCGACGATACAATATATCGTCAAGGAATTCCGCAAGACGGGGCTGCCGCTTTCGCGCCTTCCAGAGCGCGTTTGCATCCAGATCAACGACACGCATCCGGCGCTGGCGATTCCCGAGCTTTTCCGCATACTGCTCGACACAGAGGGCTTCACGTGGGAGGAGGCGTGGAACGTTACGCGCCGCGTCTTTTCCTATACAAACCATACAGTGATGACCGAGGCGCTTGAGCGCTGGCCGGTACTAATATTTAAGCCGCTATTGCCGCGTATCTATTCGCTTTTGGAGGCGATAAACGATACGTATTGCAAGAAGCTATGGTCGTTTTATCCTGGCCAGTGGGAAAAGATCAGCTATATGGCTGTTATCGGTTACAATGAATTGCGCATGGCGTATCTGGCTATCGCGCTGTCCAACAAAGTAAACGGCGTCTCGCAGCTGCACGCCGATATTTTAAAGCACGGGCTTTTCCGCAATTTCTATGTTGTGGAGCCTTGGAAATTTATCGGCATTACAAACGGCATAACGCCCCGGCGCTGGCTGCTGAGCGCGAATCCGGGACTGACCTCCCTGATCGAGGAGACGATAGGCGACGGCTTCAAGACCGACCTCTGGAAGCTGGAATATCTCGTTCCATACACAAAAGATAAAGCGTTTCTCGAAAAATTCGCAAAGATTAAGCGCGAAAATAAAGTTCGCCTATCCAATTGGCTGATGGCGAAGCAGGGCACAGCCGTCGATCCGGACTTTATCTTAGACGTACAGGCAAAGCGTCTGCACGAATACAAGCGGCAGCTGCTGAATATCCTGCACGTCATCTGCCTATACGACCGGCTTTTGAACGATTCGACCTTCGACATGCACCCTCAGACGTTTTTGTTCGGCGCGAAGGCCTCGCCGAGCTACTATATGGCAAAGCAGCATATCCAGCTTATAGTATCCGTCGGCGAAAAAATCGCCGCCACGCCGCGCGTGCGCGATAAGCTCCAAGTCGTATTCTTGGAAAACTACAACGTTTCCGCCGCCGAGGTTTTAATACCCGCCGCCGAGATAAGCGAACAAATTTCCACGGCGGGCAAGGAAGCGTCCGGTACGGGCAATATGAAATTCATGATGAACGGCGCCATTACGATCGGTACGCTCGATGGCGCGAATGTCGAAATGCGCAAGGAAGTCGGCGACGAGAATATCTTCATATTCGGCCTTACCGCCGAGGAAACCGAAAAATACTACAAGTTCGGCTACAACAGCGGCCAGGTATTCGGCGAAAACGCCGAGCTGCGCAAGGCGCTCGACTATTTGCTATCCGGCGAATTTTCCGGCGGTAACGAGCGCACGTACAGCGATATCCACAAATCTCTGTTGTTCGGGATTCATGGCGCGCACGCCGACCCGTATCTGGTTTTGCAGGACTTCAGCGAATATAAAAAGACGCAGGAAAAGCTACAGGAGCTGTATAAAGACCAAATGGCGTGGCAGCGCGTTGCCGCTATGAATACGGCGAAATCCGGCATGTTTTCAAGCGACCGTACGATTCGGGATTACAACGACATGGTTTGGCACTTGGAAAGCCCGAGATAGTGCCGCAATCTTCATAAAATCGGCGCGCCGGGGGCGTCGCGCCCTACGTTGTAGGGGCGCGCCCGTGACCCTAAATATTCCATTAACGATAATCGCGGGAGCACACTGTGCTCCCCTACAATTTATGGTCAACCCTGTTTCTCAGGAGGACAGTTATGGATCTTCGCATGTCGAATTATGGCACAGATATCTTGCACCATTCGCGATTTTCCATATATCGTCAGCCGTTCGGCGCTGTGGCTATGGGCGAAAGCGTGCTTTTAAGAATATCCGTCGCGGAGTCCTTTCCGGATGTAACGGCCTTATGCGCGTATTGGATAGACGACGTTGAAAAGGTCGTCGAAATGGAGCGCATCCATATTAACGAGCCGCTGGGCCGCCGCTGGTACGAGACGACGCTGGAAATGCCCGACCATACGTGCCTGGCTTGGTACGCGTTTATCCTAAACGACGGCATGCGCCTTATCTACTATGGCAGCAAAGCGGGCGGAGGACGCGGCGAAACGTACGACGCACTGCCGCCCCCCTTCCAAATTACCGTCTACGATCCGTCGTTTAAAACGCCAGAATGGTTCAAGGGCGCTACGATGTACCAAATATTCGTCGACCGGTTTCGAAGGGGCTCCGGCCTTGGGGGCCTTGAGCGCGCCGGGGAGCATACGAAAAAGGGCCGCGAAATCAAAAGTCACGTAGACTGGAACGAACCTCCGTTCTTCCGTCCGGAGCCGGGCGAGGAGCATTATACGCCAAACGATTTCTTCGGCGGCGACTTGCGCGGCGTTATCGACAAACTCCCGTATCTTAGGTCTTTGGGCGTGGACGTCATATATTTTAACCCGATCTTCGAGTCGCCCTCCAACCACAAATACGACACGGGCGACTATAAGCGCGTCGATCCTATGTTCGGCGACGAAGCCATTCTGCGTGAGCTGTGCGAAAAGGCGCAAGGCTTGGGTATTTCAGTTATGCTCGACGGCGTGTTTTCGCATACGGGCGCGGACAGCCTCTATTTTAACCGCGAAGGGCGCTACGAAGGCGAGGGCGCGTATCAAGGACAAGGTTCGCCGTACTATAATTGGTTCATATTTTTCAACCATCCTGATAAGTACGCTTCATGGTGGGGTTTTCAGAGCCTTCCGGAAGTGAACGAAATGCATAAGGATTATCGCGATTTCATAATGTGCGAAAAGGATTGCGTGCTGGAGCATTGGGCAAAGGCAGGCATAAGAGGCTGGCGGCTCGACGTTGCGGACGAACTGCCGGAGGCGTTTATACGCGAGATGCGCGAGCGGCTCAAGGCGCTTTCCGAGGAGTATGTTTTGCTTGGCGAGGTATGGGAGGACGCGTCCACGAAGGAATCGATGGGCGTAAAGCGCCAGTATGTCATGGGCAAGGAGCTCGATTCGGTGATGAACTACCCGTTCCGCTCGGCCGTGCTGGATTTTTTCCTTGGCCGGGCGGACGCGCACGGGCTGAACAGCGCGCTTTCACGCTTGCGCGAAAACTTCCCGGAACCCTTCTTTTATTGCGCAATGAACATGCTTTCCACCCACGACGTGCCGCGAGCGCTATCGCTGCTTTCGGGCGCGCCGGATAAGGATGCGGGCATTTCGCGCGAAGAGCAGGCGGGCTATAAGCTCACGGACGAACAGATGGAGCTCGGCATAAAGCGCATGAAACTCGCGTCGCTTTTGCAGTACGCGTATCCGGGCGTAGCGTCGATCTATTACGGCGACGAAGCCGGGTGCGTGGGCTTGATGGATCCCTTCAACAGGGGAACGTATCCATGGGGCAGCGAAAACATGGAGCTTTTGAAGCACTACAGGCGGCTTGCGCTTCTCAAAAAGCACTTTCCGGATATGCGTTACGGCGGCATGGTTATGGGCGCGCCGGAAAACAACGTAATAGCGGTCGTGCGCTTTACGGACGGTACATCCGGCTATGAATACGATACCGGCGAGAGCATCACGGTCGTATTGATAAATCGCGCGCTAACAAAAATACGCGTGCCGCTGCGCTTCCAGATGCTCATGGAAGGGCCGGACGCGCTGCGCCTCGCTTTTATGGACGTCGACGGCGTATATCACGACGTTTTCAGCGGCAATGAATATACCTGCGCCGATTCGATGCTGGATATTGAGCTGCCCCCGCTTACGGCGGCGGTCTTAATGCGCAAGGAGGATTAAGACTATCTTTTATAGCCGTGCCGCGGATTGTCGCTAACCGTTTTAACGGCGAGAATAAGCGCCGTCGTGAGCTCCGCCTCGCCTTGCGGGGTGTTGATGTAGAATTGCGAGAACACCTCGCCGCCGCGCGTCGATACGTACTTTGAAGGAAGCCGGTTCAGCGCGAGCGCGCATACGTCGTCGACGCACTCCTCGCATCCGCACGCGCCGAGCTGTTGAATAACGTCGACAGACCGGCGGCGGACGATATCCTCGTATAGGTTTACCAACATTTTATTGCACCCCCAAGTATTACCCCGGGGCGCGTTTACTTGGCCTTGTGCCTCGGGCGGTCGTGGACTTTTTTTGCCGAAGAGTAGAGCGCGGTCATGAATTCGGCCTGCCCCTGTTCGGTATTTATGGATAGCTGAGAGAACACTTCCCCGCCTGTCGACGAAACGTATTTCGGCGGCAAGCTGTTTAGCGTGAGCGCGCATACGTCGTCGTAGCATATCTCGCACTCACACATACCGAGCTGTTGCATTACGTCCTTCGCCCTTCGGCGGACGGCGTCTTCGTATAGGTTTACTATCAACGCTCCACTCTCCCGCTCGATCCTTTAGGATCATTCAGTGATTCCATTTGATGATCAGGTATTACGCCACTCATCTGAAACGGGGCTGCCAAACAATTCAAGTCCAAAGCCGTCTTCATCCGAGACGGGCTGCGAATGTATTAGTCTAAATCCATTCTTATTTGAGACGGGAAGCCATTAAAGCTCGCCGTCAGGATACGCTCGGGCACATGGTCGAAAAGCTGGCCGAGAGGCTCCTTTTTTTGGATCAAGGCGGCCGTTTCCGCAAACAATGGCGCAACGGAGACCAGCTTGATACGGCTGGAATTTCGAGCCGCCTCGCATTCGACCGTATCCGTCGATATGAGCATTTCGATCGGGCTGGCTTCGATACGCTTGACGCCTTGCTCTTTCAGGTTGAGATGTGAGAGGCAGGCGAAAATACGGTTTGCGCCCTTTTGCCGAAGGCCATACGCGATATCGCAAATGGTGCCGCCGGAAATCGTGAAATCGTCAACTATCAGGCAATTTTTGCCCTCGACATGGCCGATGATTTCGAGAATCTTGGCGTTTTCGTCGTGACCGGTGCGGGTTTTGTCTCCGATGGCGACGGGGCAGTTCAGTTCGTTGGCAAATTCGTGCGCGCGCTTGGCAAACCCGGCGTCGGGCGAGACGACGACAAGATTTTCGTCTACGATGCCCCAGCGCTTTACGTATTCTACTAATATCGTACGGGCGTAAAGATGGTCGAGCGGTTTTTTGAAGAAGCCCTGGACCTGCGCGGAATGCAGATCCATCGTGATTATGCGGTCGACGCCTTCGAGCTCTAAGCACTCGGCGCAAACGCGCGCGCGAATCGATACGCGCGGCTCGTCCTTTTTATCGCCTTTAGCGTAGCTAAAGTAGGGGATGATCGCCGTGATCGAGTTGGCGCTTGAGCGTTTAAACGCGTCGATCCAGAATAGCAGCTCTACAAATTCCCTGTTTGGATCGACGCCGATCGGCTGTACGATGTACACGTCCTTATCGCGGATCGGCTCCAGAATTCGTACCATCAGATTGCCGTCTGAAAAAACTATTGCCTCGGAATTACCCAATTCCTGATCCAAAAACGCGCACATACGCTCTGCGAATGGCCGTCCCGTCGTGCCTGCAAAAATCCTAATGTGGCCACCGGAGTTCATTGGTAGTTACCTCCCGAAAAAATCATATCTATCATATCACATTTTTACTCAGTTCGTACCAGAATTGCAAAAAATCGTCGGCGAAATAACAACAAGCGACCTCAATGCCGGGCCGATAGGCGCCGTGGAAGTCGCTTCCGCAGGAAATATGCATGTCGTGTGATTGCGCGAGGCGCTTAAGAAGCGCCGTTTGGGCGGGCGTATGCGAGGGATAATACGCCTCGACGCCTTTAAGACCCATTGCCGCTAGTTTGTTTATGGCCTCGGGGACATCCATGCGCAGCTTAAACGGATGCGCAAGCACGGAAATACCCCCGGCGCGCCGGATAATATCGAGTAATTTATCCGCGCCCGGGCGCTCATGCGTATAAAAAGCGCGGCCATTCCGGCCAAGCCAAACGCGAAAGGCGTCGTTCGTATCGGAAGCATAGCCGCCGCTTGCAAGCGCAAAGGCCATATGCGTACGGGCTATTCTTTTTAGGTTGGTTGTGGGGAGAAATCCCGTTATATCCGCGCCGAGCGCTTTCAAGCGCTCAAGAATGCGCTCGTTGCGCCGGGCGCGCTCTTCGGATATAGCGTCGATATGGCGGATAAGCGCTGAAGCGCCAGGGTCGAATGCGTAGGCTAGAATATGCGCTTCGCAATGAGGCGTCAACATGCATTCGAGCTCGACGCCGGCGATCGTCGCAATGCCGCGCGCTTTTGCGGCACTTAGCATCGACGGGAGCCCGGCAATACTTGCGTGGTCGGTAAGCGCGATTAATTTAGCGCCGACCCGGGACGCTTCCGCCGATAGTTCTTCCGGCGTCATCGATCCGTCCGAGTGGACGCTATGCAAGTGTAAGTCGAGTATGTCCATCAATTTTTGCTGTTTAGCTTCTTCATGAAGCGTTCAGTATCTATTATAGCCCTATTATGCATTCCTTTGCCAATTAGGCCATCCTCGTCGTAAGCCTCGACTTGGAAAACCAGCTGTCGCCCATCAATAGAAACGAGCTTGGCGTGGATTCGCAGCCTTTGGTTCAGGCCGGAGGGCTTGACGTGATCGACGCATACGCGCGTTCCGACCGTCGTCTGCCCCTCGGGCAAATCTTTTTGAGCGAGCTGGAGGCAAGCGCCCTCCATAAACGCGATCATGCAAGGCGTCGCGAATACGTCTTGCCCGCCGCTTCCCCAAACGGAAGCGAAATGACCTGCTTCCACGACCTTTTCGATTATGAATTCTTCGCCGATGGTCATTCGGTATTACATATACCTTTCTTATAATGTCGTATACTGTAGGGGCGAACTGTGTTCGCCCGTGAGCACCGAACGTCATGATTGAATCGGGCGAACGCAGTTCGCCCCTACATAAATTACGCTAGACCGTTCGATCAAAATTCTCGCCCTTACCGGCGTCTTCCGGATTCTTATCGCCTTCAGGCGCGTCTTGGGCCTGCGATTCGAGCGCTTTCACATCCGGATTTTCATCGCTCTTATCGGCGGCAGCGTCTTTAACGGGAACCTCGCGGTTTTCGTAATACGCGGCGAACTCCTCGCCGTCGAGGCGTTCGTGTTCAAGCAGCGCCTCTTTGACGCGCTCGAGCCCTTCCTTGCCCTCTTCGAGAATATTCTTGGCGCGCGTATAGGCTTTTTCGAGAATTTCACGAATCTCGCGATCGACCTTCATTGCGACGTCTTCGGAATAGTTGCGCTGATGGCCAAAATCCTTGCCGATAAAGATTTCGGTGTCGTTGCCCAGGAAAATCGGGCCGATATTGTCGCTCATGCCGAATTCAACGACCATCTTGCGGGCCAGTTCCGTCGCGCGCTGTAAATCGTTTGACGCGCCGGTCGAGATATCGCCGACCATAAGCGATTCCGCGACGCGCCCAGCGAGCAGCATAGCTATATCGTCGAGCATCTTGGAGCGCTTAAGGTGTTGCCTATCGTCCTTGGGGAGCGCCATGGTATAGCCCGCGGCGCGGCCACGCGCGATTATGGAGACTTCATGTACAGGGTCGCAGTGCTCGAGCGTATGCGCGACGATAGCGTGCCCGGCCTCGTGGTATGCCGTTATGCGCTGGTCGTCTTCCGTGACGACGCGGCTGCGCTTTTCGGGGCCGACGACGACGCGCGTAATAGCTTCTTCGAGCTCGACCATAGTAATTTCCTTCTTCTGGGCCCGCGCGCCAAGGATAGCGGCTTCATTCAGTACGTTTTCTAAATCGGCGCCAGTAAAGCCGGGGGTGCGCTTTGCGAGGGTTTTCAGCACGACCTCTTTCGCAAGGGGTTTGCCCTTTGCGTGTACTTTTAATATTTCTTCGCGGCCCTTGACGTCCGGGAAATTGACTGTTATCTGGCGGTCAAAGCGGCCGGGGCGCAGAAGCGCCGGGTCGAGGATGTCGGGGCGGTTCGTGGCGGCGATGATTATTACGCCCTCGTTTATGGAGAAGCCGTCCATCTCGACCAGCAATTGGTTGAGCGTTTGTTCACGCTCGTCGTGACCGCCGCCGAGGCCCGCGCCCCTATGGCGTCCCACGGCGTCGATTTCGTCGATAAAGATGATGGCGGGGGTGCTCTTTTTCGCGGTATTGAACAGATCGCGCACGCGCGAAGCGCCGACGCCGACGAACATGACGAAGTCGGAACCGGAAATAGAGAAGAACGGCGCGTCCGCTTCGCCCGCTACGGCCTTGGCGAGCAGCGTTTTACCCGTTCCGGGAGGGCCGACGAGCAGAACGCCCTTGGGAATACGCGCGCCCATTTCCGTGAAGCGCTTCGGATCCTTTAGGAAATCGACAACTTCTTTTAGTTCTTCCTTTTCTTCGTCCGCTCCAGCGACGTTGGCGAACGTGACCTTATTCTTTTCGTCGATACTCGCCCTTGCGCGGCTCTTGCCAAAGGACATAACTTTGTTGCCGCTGCCTTGGGACTGCTGCATCATGAAATACCAGAATACAATAACTATGCCTATAAGGAAAATATAGGGCAGGAATTGAAGTATAATAGGCTCGCTGGGCGGCGGGACGGGAGCGAACGAGAAGCCGTAGTCCTTTGCCGTGACGAGCTCCGGGTCTTTGCCCGTCTTTTCGGACGCGATGGCGGCCATATCCCTCGTGAACGTCTGTTCGGAGGGTACGGTAACGCTGAAGTCGTAGCGGTTAGGCAGGTCTTCCTCGGTCTTCTCAGAGTCCTTGTAGACGCCTACGAGCTCGTTGAGGATAAGTTGTGCGGCGGCGATTTCTCCGCCCGACGCCTTTTCGAGAAATACGCCGTAGTCGAGCGTTTCGGCGTCGCTTTGAGAAAATGGCTGCCATTCAGTAGCCAGCAATATGATGGCCACCAATATAAGTATATATATCAGCGGCGTCCTTAGTAGCTTTTTCACAGTGCCTCCCCAGGTTAGCAAAATACCGTATTATCTTACCATAATTGCCGTTACGATAGCAAGCATGGCTTGTTTTCTTTTAAAATCGTCTTGATTGCGCCTTGATTATTTCATAATTGCGACATAGGGCAGTTGTCTGTATTCCCCGCCGCAATCGAGCCCGTAGCCGACGACAAAATGGTCTTCGATAGTGAAGCCGCAGTAGTCGGGATGGATATTCGCTTCGCGCCGCGAAGGCTTATCTAAAAGAGTACAGAAGCGGATCGACTTGGGCGCGCGCGCGGAAAGCAGCTCGCGCAGATGCGAGAGCGTATGCCCCGTGTCGATAATATCCTCTACGATTAGAATATCTTTATCTTCGATAGTTTCGTAAAGATCCATAGCGACACGAACGATGCCTGACGATACCCTTGCATTCTCGTAGCTTGAAAGCGCCATGAAGTCGAACCGCACGGGCATCGTCAAACGGCGCACTAAGTCGGCAAAGAATACGACGGAGCCCTTCAGAATGCATACGATGACGAGCGGCTTACCCTGATAGTCGTTATTTATTTCCTGTGCGAGCTCCGCTACGCGCGCGCGTATCTCCTCTTCGCCGATGAGAACGCTTGAAATATCTTCATGCAATGTCATTTAATGCGTCTCCTTATATGTTGTAGGGGCAAACCTTTGTGTTTGCCCTGTTTAGGGCAGAGACAAGCTCTGCCCCTACATTTAGCCTGATTGTCTATTCAGCGGCCACGCCCCATTCGGCGCAAATCCAACGCAGACGGCGTCCATCGGGGCCTCGGCGGCGCATACGCCCGGAATCCATAAAACCTCGTCCTCCACGGCGATAAGCGGCAGCGAATCCCTGTATACGCGCGGGATTTTACCGTCGACAAGAATATCCTGTACTTTTTTTCGCCCGCCCAGGCCCTTAGGGCGCATCCAGTCGCCGGGGCGGCGGGTACGCGCGCAAGCGCTATCGAGCTTTTCGCGGCTAAGCGGCGTACTAAACGGCGCGTCTTGGCCGCCAATCATAAACGTTCCAAGCGGCGTTTCCGTTTTAGCTTTTAACGGTAAGTAAAATATATACGATATCGCCTTTATAATCAAGAGTTCCCCATAGCCGAGCGCGGCTGTGAGCTTGTGCGGTAAGTCCATTTGCGCGCCCGCGCCTTTTTTTAGCAGCGATAAGACGCCGCTAACATGCGCGAGCTCAAAATCCTTGCGGCTGGACAGGACGCTTTCGACGCCCAGAAGCAAGACGCGGCTCGAAATCGCCTCGGGCAGCGTTGAAAGCGGCTCGCTTTTAAGCGCGACGCCGCCGGATATGGGGCGCGAAAGCTCGGCATAGGCACTTTTTGCCATTTCGTCAAGCGCGTCGTTATCGCGCCGGGCGTTCTCCATAAGCCGTAGGGCCGCTTCGTCGAAGGAAGGGTTATAGCGCCGGAGTATGGGCAATAACTCGTGCCGCACACGGTTGCGGACGATGTCCGTCTTCGTATTCGTTTCGTCTAAAACATATGCGATATGGTTGACGAAGCAATAGGCCTCGATATCCGCGCGGCTGATATCCAGCATCGGCCGGAAGAGCCCGCCCGAAAGTTCGCGCATCGCGCACAGCCCCGAAAGCGAACTTCCGCGCATTATATGCATCAATAGCGTTTCTACCTGGTCGCCTTGATGGTGCGCGAGCGCCACACAGCTAGCGCTAAGCGACTGTGCGCATTCGCGGAGAAAGGCGTAGCGCGCCTCCCGCGCCGCCGTTTCTAGCGAAAGCTTTTGTTCGCGCGCGTAGTAAGGCACGTCTCGCACGCCGACGACGCACTCAACGCCCATGCGTTTGCAGACATTCGATACGAAGCGCGCGTCGTCGGAGGCCGTCGCGCGTATTTTGTGGTTGAAATGCGCGGCTATAAGCCGAAAGCCGAACTCCTTTGATAGCGTGAAAAGTATATGTAGGAGCGCCATCGAATCCGGCCCGCCCGAAACCGCCGCGACGAGGACGGCGTCCTCGCGGATTAGACCGTTGCGCTCCAGCGCCAGACGCACCGTGTCTACGATAGTCATGACCCGCAGGCGCTCCATTCGATATCCTCGGGATACGCGAAAAGCTCGATAAACGCGCCATTTTCGCGGGCGGGTTCGGTAAAGCCGAGCTTTCGCGGCCACGCTTCGAGCTCCTTTGGTATGACGAGAGTTATGCCGAAAGCGTCCGCCGCCGCCGCGCGCAGAAGCATCGCCCGCAGCAGCAAGTCGCCAAAGCCTTGTCTGCGCCTTTGAGGCTCAATAAAAAGCGTCAGCCGCGCCTGATTGTCGTTCAAGGCGATCAGTCCCGCGCCGAAGACGCCCGATTCGTCTACTAAAAGCGCGGCTAGGTCGCCGGGAGCGATATCCCCCAAGCGTTGAGAAGCCTCTTTTCGCCGGTTTTCGTCGACCCAATCGATTCGAAACATTTTATATATCCTCCGGGATGCGAAATTGGTATTTTTATCCTATCCGCATGGGGCGCAGCCCCATGCGGATAATTATTTTTATTGTGTTGCGGGGC
>QMCD01000780.1_pt2 | contig 22296 bp, 20 predicted proteins | sample 1821841 | NCBI WGS metagenome assembly QMCD01 (sample SAMN01991225, study PRJNA193472) | Termite gut metagenome, whole genome shotgun sequencing project. | isolation source: worker | host: Macrotermes natalensis
CAATTGGGCCGATTTTTTCGCAATGTTCGACAAGCATATTCATCTATCTCCACTAAGGCTACATGATGAAATCCGGCTTGCTCAAGCCCTAACGCCTGCCCACCGGCTCCTGCACATATTTCTATTGACCGCATATTTCCACCTCTTTATAGTATTATATTACTTTGTATTATAAAAGTCAACAAAGCAATTTATAAATCATCGGCTGTATCTGAAATTCTTCATTCATGGCGATAACTTCATTTAAGGCGTCCTGCCTTGCTTTTTGTGAAATACCGGATTTAACGGCTCTTATCATAATATTTTTAGGCGTATGCGATAAATCCACAAATTCCAGAAGCTGTACTTTATATCCGCTGTAAGCCAGCATATTGCCTCGTACGGCGTCGGTGATTAAAGCCGAAACCCGTTCCTTAACGATACCGTATTTCGTCAGCAGGGGCAAGTTTTTTGAATCGATTTGCTTATTGACCTCATGCTGACAGCAGGGAACGGAAAAAATATATTTAACACCCCATTTTACAGCGTTGAATAAGGCAAAATCGGTTGCTGTATCACACGCATGGAGCGTAATCATAATATTAACGGGCAGGGACGGACTATAATCAGCTATGTCTCCCTTTTCAAAACGAAGGTTTTCATAACCGTATTTTTCAGCAATACGGTTACAGTCGCCGATAACCTGTTCCTTTAGGTCAAGACCCGTAATGAATGCCCTGAGCTTGAGGATTTCCGTCAGATAATAATATGTCACAAACGTGAGGTAAGATTTACCGCACCCGAAATCAACAACATTAACCCTTTCACCCTCGGGAATATCCGAAAGGTTATCATGCAGCATTTCAAGAAAACGGTTTATTTGCTTGTACTTGTCATACATTTTATTAATAATCCTGCCGTCCTTTGTCATTACTCCGATGTCATAGAGAGGGGGGACTGCTTTATTATCAGGGAGAATATAATTTTTCCTTCGGTTATGCTCCTCTTTTGTTTTTAACTTGCCTTCATGCTTTGTTTTAGAAATGATATAAAACGAACCGTCCGTATTTTTTAAAGTATATTCGTAACTGTCATCCCAGGCGTTTGCCTGCTTATAATATTTAATATCATTGCCTTCAGTAAAGAAGGTAATATTCTTTATGTTCTCATGAAAAACCTGAGTTCCGGTGAATCTTTCAATCTGGTAAACATCCTTAATTTTATTCAAAACAGTCTTTTTATATTTATACAGCTTATCATACGGATTGCTTAAAACCAACTTATTAATGCCGTTTCCGATAAATTCATTCATATCGTTAATCTGCTGTCTTATAAAACCAGCTCCTTAAATAAATCAGGGACACTGCGTCATTTCAGTCTTTCATCGCAGTATTCACATTCAGGTATGCCGCCGTTCATACGGAAGCTTCCCGGAAGATATTTTTCCAGCTTTGTTATGCATCTGGGATTTTCGCATTTTATACCATTATTATCTAAGCCGAGCAAAAGCTTCGTTGGTTTTTGATTTTTCAGCATATGTATTATCAGAGCCATACGAACATATACGCCGTACTCCGCCTGCTTGAAATACATAGCCCTCGGGTCGCCGTCGACGTCATATGCAATTTCATCAACCCTGGGAAGCGGGTGAAGAATACATAAGTCATCCTTCGCTTTATTAAGCTTGTCCTTATCAAGACAGAATATGTTTTTTTGTCTGAGATATACATCCTCCGATTCAAAACGTTCCTTCTGAATCCGGGTCATGTAAATCATATCAAGTCCGCCGATTGCGTCTTCCAGATTTATAACCTCCTCATAACGGCAGCCGTTAGCTGTAATTATATCCTTAACATAACCGGGAAGCGACAGCTCTTTTGTAGAAATAAGTATGAATTTGTTATTTTTGAAGCATGACAAAGCTTTGCACAGCGAATGAACGGTTCGCCCGTTTTTTAAGTCTCCGCAAAGACCGATTGTAAGATTGCCGGTACGTCCCTTTACCTTTAGCAGGGTAAGCATATCGGTAAGCGTCTGCGTTGGGTGAAGATGACCGCCGTCGCCTGCATTTATAATGGGACAGTCGGCTGTCAGCGCCGCCGCTTTCGCCGAACCCTCGTAATTATGACGCATAACCAGTATATCGGCATAGCTTGACACAACCTTTGCCGTATCCTTTAAGCATTCTCCTTTGGCAACCGATGAGGTTTCAGGGTTGTCAAAACCAATTATTGTACCACCCAGCCTCAGCATTGCCGCCTGAAATGACATCTGGGTCCGTGTCGACGGTTCATAAAAAAGGGTAGCCATAATTTTACCCCGGCATTCATCAGAATAAGCCTGAGGGTTTCCGGCGATTTTCAAACCCAGCTCAAGCACTTCATTCCACCAGTTTACGGGCATATCGTTCAGGTCAATAAGGTTAGTGAATTTTGAATACATATAATAATCAAACCCTTTGTTATTAAGTTTAAATCAATATATTATAACAATTATTTCTATGCTTGTCAATGTATAAAATCAGATATTCCACGTAATTTCACGGAAAATTAATACCCCGGCAGCCTGAAATACTGATATTCCAAGGCTGCCGGGGATACTTTTATATTATTACGGTAATTACTTATAATTCTCCGCTTTGACGGCAAAATATGCCTGGGGATGCATGCAAACCGGGCAAACATTGGGAGCATTCGTGCCTGAATGGATATGCCCGCAGTTCTGGCACTGCCATACAACCTCTCCGTCCTTCACAAAGACTTTGTTCGATTCAAGGTTGCTGATAAGGGTACGGTATCTTTCTTCATGCTCCTTTTCGATTTTCCCGACTGATTCGAATAAAAACGCTATATGGTTGAAACCTTCTTCCTTAGCGGTTTTGGCAAAACCCGCATACATATCCGTCCACTCAAAATTCTCGCCGGCGGCAGCGTCTTTCAGGTTATCAAAAGTAGTCGGGACATCGCCCTCATGCAAAAGCTTAAACCAGATTTTAGCGTGTTCTTTTTCGTTGTTTGCCGTTTCCTCAAAAATCTGGGCTATTTGCTCAAAACCTTCTTTTTTAGCTTTTGAAGCATAATAGGTATACTTATTTCTTGCCTGCGATTCCCCCGCAAAAGCTGCCAGTAAATTATTCTCGGTTTGGGTTCCTTTGATTTTAGCGGTATCCATTGTTAATTCCTCCTGTTTTATTGTAATTCAAAGATAAGCCATAACTTGATTATACCTTTTTTTGTAAAAGTTGTCAAGCAATATGTTATATTATATCAATAAAAACCGGTTTTCTTTCTTTAAAGTAACATATTTGACTGAAGCCTGCCTCTTTAGCAATTTCAAGTCCTTCTTTTATACCTTTTCCTATATCTTCAGGTTTATGGGCGTCGGAGCCTAAGGTAAGAATCTCTCCGCCCATTTCACGGAATATTTTAACCCAGTATAAATCAGGGAATGCTTTTCCGTATTCCTGTCTTAACCCGCTTGTATTTATTTCAATACCCCTGCCCTTTTCAATTAAAAGCCCGAAGCTTTCCCGAATTATATCCTCATAAGGCTTCATATCCACCTTTATTTTATACTTGCCCTCAATATACCTCAGCGTATATGTCAGATGCCCTAAAACGTCAAAATTACCCCATTTGCATAATTTATATATTTCCTCATAATATAATTCCAGCAAAAAAGGAACATCATATTTATTATAGTCAAGAAAAGCAAAGTCATCATATCCCTTTAGTTCATGCATTGAGCAAATAATAAAATCCAGCCTTTTATCTGCAGCAATAGCATCGGCAGCTGATAAATCCTGCGTCGCCTGACCAAGCTCAATACCGCATAATAAATCAAGCCTGCCTTTAAATTCATTTTTAGCGGAAGTTATATCTTTCATGGATTGTTCAAATCTTAATCCGTAATCATAAATATCATATTCGTATCCGCTGGTTTTTTTTCCGTAATGTTCAATTGAAAAAAAACGGTTAGCCTCGCAGTGGTCGGTTACGGCTAATACCGACAATCCTTTTTCATATGCCTTTAATGCCATTTCGGAAACGGAACTGTACCCGTCGGGGGAATTTATGGTATGAGTATGGCAGTCAATCATAACAGCGGATTTCCTTTCAAAAATATATATGAGGCATTATATCCCCCGTACTCTAAGATGAGATTTAGTCTTATATAATTATACCGTTAATTATTTATTATGTCAATATACGATGCCGGCAGGTTCAGGGTATTTTAGCGAGTGAACAAACTGTGAACTCACTGAAAGTTTTACTCAATTTTTTTCAAAAAATTGCGGTTTCCAAAGGCGGCGCCTTTAGTCGCCGTTCGCAAACGGCGAAATCCTTTATCGTTCAAGAGCATTTTTTCTTTGNNNTTCTTTCTTTTTTGCGATAGAAAAAAGAAAGAACAATATTAATATTTAAAACTTGTTCATATATTATTTACTCGTTGAATTACCGTGCCGGCAGGTTAACTTCATTAAATAATCTGACAGAATATTTGTTAAAAGTTGATATAAATTTGTTTGTTTTGTTACTTACAATTGTTTGGGAATTATGTTATCATTAATGTAATTTATGAAACTTAATTAAATTTGAAAAATATATTTATGATTGCCGAATACCCGGTAAAAACTATGATGAATATCGCATAACCCGCGTCAAGGACGGTCATGAATACAGAACTGAGGTTTTTATATGAGAGCTGTAATAACCGTTATCGGCAAGGATACCGTCGGGATTCTCGCTAAGGTCAGCGGGATTTGCCTTGAGTACAACGCTAATGTTATCGAAGTTACCCAAAGCGTTCTGCAGGATTTGTTCGCTATGATAATGCTGGTTGATATTTCGGAACTGAATAGGAATTATACCGAGCTTTCCGACAGGATGTCGCTTCTCGGAACAGAACTGGGTCTTCACATCCATACTATGCATGAGGATATTTTCAATGCCATGCACAGGATATAATTAACTGATATGAATTTGGGAGCCTATTATGCTGAACGTTCATGATATACTGGAAACCATCCGTATGATACAGGATGAATGCCTTGACATACGCACCATCACAATGGGCATATCTCTCCTTGACTGTATTGACAGCGATATTGACAAAGCCTGCGGCAAGGTTTATGATAAAATAACGCGCTCGGCGGAAAATCTTGTCCGTACCGGTGAAGACATTGAAAAGGAATACGGAGTGCCCATAATAAACAAACGCATTTCCGTTACCCCGATTGCAATGATTTCCGCCTCCTGCGATTCATCACCCGTAAAATTCGCTGTTGCTATGGAAAAAGCCGCTGACGCATGCGGGGTAAACCTCATCGGCGGTTATTCCGCTTTGGTGCAGAAGGGTTTTTCAGCAGGCGACGAACGACTTATCCGGTCTATTCCCGAAGCTCTGGCTTCAACCTCGCGCGTATGTTCTTCCGTAAATATCGGCTCGACGAAAACAGGCATTAACCTTGACGCTTGTAAAATGATGGGACGTATTATCAAGGAATGCGCGGAGCTTACCTCCAATAATCAGTGCTTCGGAGCCGCAAAGCTTGTCGTGTTCTGCAATGCGGTTGATGATAACCCGTTTATGGCAGGGGCTTTCCACGGAGTTGGGGAACCTGACTGTATTATAAATGTCGGAGTTTCGGGTCCCGGCGTCGTAAGGTCAGCGCTTACAAAATACCCTGACGCTGATATTGCTCAGATTTCGGATGTAATTAAGAAAACATCATATAAAATTACCAGGGTCGGTCAGCTTGTAGGCGTTCAGGCTTCCGAAAGGCTTGGCGTGCCGTTCGGAATCGTCGACCTTTCTCTTGCGCCGACACCTGCCGTAGGCGATTCGGTAGCGCATATACTTGAAGAAATCGGTCTTGAAAAATGCGGCGCTTTCGGTACTACCGCCGCCCTCGCTTTACTTAACGACGCGGTAAAAAAAGGCGGCGTAATGGCATGCTCGCGAATCGGCGGGCTTTCAGGAGCGTTTATCCCTGTTTCCGAAGACGCCGGAATGATTGAAGCCGCCGAATGCGGTGCGTTAAGGATTGAAAAACTCGAAGCCATGACTGCCGTATGTTCTGTGGGACTTGATATGATTGTTATTCCCGGAGATACGCATGAGGATATTATTTCCGGTATTATTGCCGACGAAGCCGCCATTGGCATGGTAAATACGAAAACTACAGCCGTGCGTATAATTCCGGCAATAGGCAAAAAAGAAGGCGATGTTCTTGACTGGGGCGGTTTATTCGGAAGAAGTCCGGTTATGCCGGTAAATAATTATCTGCCGTCTAAATTTATTAACCGCGGGGGGCAGATTCCCGCGCCGCTCCACAGCTTGAAGAATTAATATTATTCTACTGACTTTATTATTTCCGTCTACCGTATACTGACCCTGTTTATATATTTTTTCAGAATCTGACATTGTATAATAAATGCCTATGATTCCGCATTATTGGGAATTATAGGTATTCATTGCGTAATGAGAAAAACATCATTATGCCGTGTTAAAGCTGTGTATCGTAATGAAAGGATGAACAGTAATAATGGAAAATATTATAGTGGAAATTCTTGAAATTGAAAGACTAGCTAAAGATAAACTGGAACGCGCCGTGTTTGAAGGCAATAAGACCGTTGCTGAAGCTAAGGAAAAAAAAAGTAAAATCACGCGGGAAAAAATCATGGAAACAGAGCAAAAGCTTGCCCGTATTAAGGAAGATGAAAAAGAAAAAACAAAACAAAAGCTTGCACAAACAGAAAACCTGCGTCAGGCTGAAATAAAACGACTTGATGAATTATTTGAAAAAAATAGTGATAAATGGGCTGAAGAGATATTTCTGAAAATAATTAATGAACTGGATTAGGGCGTGTTCGATAATTAGCAATGTGTATAGAAATAAGTGATTTTTGTGCCGAATAAGGCAAAAAATCGCAGGAAACCTCGGCGGTTTTCAAAGGAAACCTCGGCGGTTTTCAAGATTTTTTAACGCAATGCGGTGCAAAAATCACTATTTATGTGCATATTGATGATTTTCGAACACGCCCTAATATAAGTTTTATAAAATAATTATTTACTGTCTTTAATACTGACGGTAAAAAGGCGGTGATGTTTCCTGTCTAACAAATATAATGCCACTGTTTCTAAAATAAAAGCGATTTACGGCAGGCATCTTACCCTTAAGGATTATAATGCGCTTAAAAATTTGTCAGATGTTTCACAAGCTGCCGGTTACCTTAAGCATTATACGCATTATAAAAACATTCTGTCAAATACTGATACCGGTACTATATACAGAGGAATGCTTGAAAACCTGCTAAGGAAGGATTTATTCCAGACATACCTTAAAATCATAAATTTTGAGGGACTCGCCGGGCATGAGTTTTATAATTACATGTTCCTCCTTTCCGAGGTATCGGAAATTTTGAAGTGTATACGGGGCATTAATGCAAAATCCTCTGAGCATATATCCAATGTTCAGATATTTTATAATCCATACTCGCTTATTGATTACATCGGACTAACAAAGGTTACTTCTTTTTCCGGACTTTTAGAGCTGTTGAAAAAAACTCCCTATTATAATATCCTTTGTGGTATAGAACCCGACAAAAACGGCAGGGTTGACTATTCGGAATGTGAATACAGAATACGCACTTATTATCTTAACCGTCTGCTCCGGGCAGTCCGCTTTCAAAAAGAGGACTCTGAAATATTAAAATCTCTGATAACATCGGATACAGACCTGATTAATGTTATAAATTTATACCGTATGATTTCTTTTTTCAGAACAGATGAAAAAACAGCCGTTCAAAATATGCTTCCGTTCTGGGGACGGTTAAATAAAAATAAATTAGCGGAAATTTACTCAGACGGTAATATGAGAGAATTTTTATTAAGATTTTCCAAAACTTTTTACGGAAGACAAATGGAAACTTTAGGCATCGGTGAGGATAACCTTGAGCTGAGTATTCAGAAGCTCAGATTTATTCAGACCAAACGGGCTTTCAGTAAATCACAGACGGCTCCGTTATGCGTTTATTCGTTTATGTCCCTCAGAGAAACCGAGGTTCATAATCTTATAAAAATAATTGAAGCTATCAGATATAAAATTCCCGCTCCACAAATTGATTCGCTTATTATAATTTAATAAAAGAGGTGCTGTTTTTATTATGTCCTCCATAGAGAAAATGGAATTTGTCAATATAACGGGTTTTGCGGGGGAACTTGACAATGTGCTGGTTAAGCTCAGCGAGTGCGGTTTTTTTCATATCGAACCGGCTGCGAAGGTCACCGGCAATATAAAGGGGTTTAATATATTAAAAGAAGAAAATCCGTATGCCGCTACCGTAAAGCTGCTGTCAGACCTTGGAACTAAGCTCGGTATAAAATATGAAAATGCTGATTATTCTGATATTGCGGATATTTCAGTCAGGCGAATCAATTCTTACCTTAAGTCCCTGCATGAAAAAACTGATGTTTTAAAGGCAAAGCAGCTTGAAATAACAGAGAACCTTAAAACTCATAATCAGGCTGTAAGTCAGTTAATCCATTTACAGGGTTTGAATGTTGATTTACAGCAGATTTTTGCCTTAAGGTATATCAAAGTTCGTTTCGGCAGGCTTCCGGTTGACAGCTATGAAAAATTCCCTTATTATGATGACAAGCTGTTTTTCTTTATCAGGTTAAGCGCGGAAAAAGAGTTTTTATGGGGGCTTTATTTTACACCTGCGGACTGCTCCGAAGAAATTGATGAAATATTTGACAGCCTTTTCTTTGAACGCGTCCGGATACCTGATTTCGTGCACGGAAATACGGCGGACGGTTTAAAATTAGCCTCAGAAATGGCGGAAGAAGACCGGCTTGTGCTTGAAAATATTTTAAAGGAGCTTAATGCTGTATACGAAAATGAAAAGACCTATCTTAACAAACTGTTTTCCAAGTTTAAAACACAGCATGATAATTTTGCCCTCAGGAACAAAGCGTCAGTAATCAATAATAAATTCTTTATTGTCGGATTTATTCCGACCAAAGAATATGATGAATTTCACAGAATGTTCGACAATATGCCCGGTATATCGCTTGTTCTCCAGCCTGCGGATAACAACGGCAAGCTTCCCCCCATTAAGCTGCGTAATAATAAATTTTCAGAGCCTTTTTCTATGTTCGTTGATATGTACGGGCTGCCGTCATATAACGGGATTAATCCGACAACTCTTGTTGCAGTAACGTATGTTTTACTGTTCGGAATTATGTTCGGTGATTTAGGGCAGGGTATTATAATATCAGTTCTCGGCGCCTTGCTCTGGAGGTATAAAAGGTTTTCTCTCGGACCCATTATGGCTCGCATCGGTATTTCCAGCGCAGTATTCGGTTTGCTCTTCGGAAGCGTCTTCGGATTTGAAGAGCTGCTTGACCCGCTTTATGAAAAGCTCGGTATTCCCTTTCTGCCGTTTCGCGCAATGGAAAATATAAACGCTGTGCTTTACGGAGCAATCATAATCGGCGTCGCTGTTATATTTATATCAATAATAATAAATATCATAATCGGGTTAAAAAACAAGGACCTGATTAAGTCCTTATTCGGGAACAACGGTATTGCCGGGTTTGTTTTCTTCGGCTCCTTGCTTTCGGGACTGGTTTTTTCACTTTTTGAAATAAAGCTTTTTACGGCGCCTTATGTTATATTCCTCATTGTTCTTCCGGTTATGATGATGTTTTTACGCGAACCGCTTTCCCACTGGGTTTCAGGAAAAGCGTTTCATTTGGAAAGCGGAATCGGCGACTTTATAGCCTCCAACTTCTTTGAGGTGTTTGAGTTCATGCTCGGTTATGCCACAAATACGCTTTCCTTTGTCAGAATCGGCGGTTTTGTACTTTCACATGCAGGTATGATGTCGGTTGTAATGGCTCTCGCTGAATCCGCTTCTGCAGGCGCGTCGCCTTTTATTATCATAATAGGGAACATCTTTGTAATGGCTATGGAGGGTATGATTGTCGGGATTCAGGTTCTTCGTCTGGAGTTCTATGAAATATTCTCGCGTTTTTATAACGCCGAAGGCCAGCCGTTTACCCCTGTAAGAATAAATTATAACGAAAACGATTATTAATTTTATTATTGGAGGTTTAAGTATGTATATTTTTCTTCTGCCGCTTCTTGTCGTTGTCCTTCTTTCAATGCCGGTTATAAATTACATCAGAAAATCAAACGGCAAAAAAGCGAAAAACGCTTTAATTGCCAATCTCTGCACTTTTTTCGGTGTCTTGATTTTCTGCACAATTTTTCCGGTAGGTCAGTTTGTTTCCGCCGAAACCGCCGGCGTTACCCCTGCTGAAACCGCCGTTGATCTTAATGCAGGCCTCGGCTATATCGGAGCCGCTCTTGCCGTGGGTCTTGGCTCCATAGGCTGCGGTATTGCCGTTGCTTCCGCCGCTTCATCGGCCATTGGAGCCGTAAGTGAAGAACCCAAAACATTTTCCAAGGCGCTGATTTTTGTGGCGCTCGGTGAAGGCGTCGCGCTTTACGGTTTCCTTATCGCATTCATGATTATAGGTAACCTTTAAATGTAATGCAAAAAAATATAATATAAGGAAAAGAGGGTTCCGGTTATGCGGTTTTATTTAATAAGCGACAACACCGATACCCTTTTGGGTATGCGGCTTGCCGGGGTTGAAGGAACTGTAACCCATGATTCTGACGAATTAAAAAAAGTCTTAATGAAGGCTATGGAAAATGAAGATACCGCATTAATACTTATCACTGAAAAACTTGTCAGGAATAATAAACGGTTCGTCTATGACCTGAAGCTGAACCGCAGACAGCCTTTAATTCTGGAAATCCCCGACCGTCACGGAAGCTCGGATATAACAGAAAATATTTCAGATTATATTGAAACCGCAATAGGACTAAAATTATAATTCCGTCAGCTTGCAGATTCCGATTAATGTTGTTCTACGGAGGGATTTTATGAATAATACATCATACCGTGAGGAAAAATTAAAAAACTTTTCAGCGGCGGTGAACAGTCAGGTTGACAGTGAAATAGCCGCGATACTTGATGAAGCCGAAAAAGAAAAAAATATTATATTAAATTCAGCCGAAGCCGAGGCGATGTTTGCTTCGGAAAAACATTTTTCAACCGGAACAAAGAAAAACGATTACAATTATATACGGGATTTATCCGTAGCGGAGCTTGAAATGAAAAAAGCGGTCCTTAATCACAGACAAAAGCTCGCCTCTCATGTTTTCTCGGCAGTCGAAGAAAAAATCAGCGAATACAGGAAAACGCCCGAATATCTTGAAAGTCTGATTAAGACGCTTCTTATCATAAATATTTCAGGGGATACTGAGATATTCCTTTCAAATGATGATATTAAATATGCCGGTACGCTTAAAAAAGCAGTACAGTCCGGTAATGTTACTTTTAAAGCCGATGAAAAAATACAAATCGGCGGGTTGTCGGTCTATAACGTTTCAAAAGGTATAATCAATGATAAAACCTTTGATTCCGCCCTCGAAGAACAAAAAAAGCTGTTTGCTATGAGGAATATAAAGGCATATGAGGAGGGTAAAGCTTGAATACTGTTTTCGCAGTCAACGGACCTGTCGTTAAGGTAAAGGGTACAAGGGATTTTATGATGCTTGAAATGGTTTATGTGGGCACAAAACGCCTGATAGGCGAGGTTATTTCCATTAATTCGTCCGAAACTACCATACAGGTTTATGAACCGACCACCGGTCTTAAACCGGGCGAGCCGGTTTCGGGAAGCGGCATGCCTATGTCCGCAACTTTGGGTCCGGGGATAATTTCAAATATTTTCGACGGTATCGGACGTCCCTTAAAAAAGCTTGAGGAGATTTCCGGCGCTTTTATTTCAGAAGGAAATATTATTCCCGCCCTTGACACTGCAATGAAGTATTCCGTCACCTTTACCGCTGCGCCGGGTGATTATCTGAATGGCGGTGAAATTTTTGCCGTATGCCCCGAAACGCCTGTTGTCGAACACCGCTTTATGCTCCCCCCAGGTTTATCCGGCGAAGTTATCTGGACTGCCGACGACGGTGATTATACAATTAACGATATTCTTATCCGTCTGAAAAAAGACGACGGAACCGCTGAAGAGATTACGATGGTGCAGAAATGGGCGATTAAGCAGACACGTCCCTTTAAAAACCGTCTTCCCGTCAGTAAACCCCTTATAACGGGTCAGCGGATTATTGATACGATTCTGCCCATAGCAAAGGGCGGCGCCGCCGCCGTTCCCGGCGGTTTCGGCACTGGGAAGACCATGACCCAGCATCAGCTTGCTAAGTGGTGTGACGCCGACATTATTGTTTATATAGGCTGCGGCGAACGCGGCAACGAAATGACCCATGTGCTTGAAGAGTTTTCGGAGCTAACCGACCCGCGTTCGGGTAAAGCCCTCAGCGACCGGACTATCCTGATTGCTAACACATCAAATATGCCGGTTGCCGCGCGTGAGGCTTCAATTTATACGGGTATCACGATTGCGGAGTATTACCGTGATATGGGTTACCATATCGCCATTATGGCGGATTCGACCTCGCGCTGGGCTGAGGCTTTACGTGAAATCAGCGGACGGTTAGAAGAAATGCCGGCGGAAGAAGGCTTCCCCGCATATCTCCCGTCAAGAATTTCTGATTTTTACGAACGCGCGGGTTATGTCGAGACATTATGCGGCAAAGAAGGCTCGGTCACTATTATCGGCGCGGTTTCACCGCAGGGTTCCGATTTCTCCGAACCCGTTACCCAGAACACAAAAAGGTTTGTCCGCTGCTTCTGGGCTCTTGACAAGTCGCTTGCCTATTCCAGGCATTATCCGGCTATTAACTGGAATGACAGCTATTCCGATTATACGGACGAGCTTGCCGATTATTACAATGAAAACGTCAGTATTGATTTTTTAAAGCACCGCCAGAAAATTTCCGATATTCTGCATGAGGAAAATAAGCTTCTGGAAATCGTCAAGCTTATAGGTTCCGATGTTCTGCCTGAGGACCAGAAGCTTGTTATCGAAATTGCCCGTATAATCCGTATAGGCTTCCTGCAGCAGAACGCCTTCCATAAGGATGATACTTTCGTACCGCTGCTAAAGCAGTTTTATATGATGGGAATTATACTTAAGCTTTACAGGAATACTAAAACCGCCGTTACTTCCGGCATACCCGTAAGTGAAATCGTAAAAACGGGGTTATTTGAAAAAATCATCAGAATGAAATATGACATTCCTAACGACGACCTGAATAAGTTCCATCTCCTTGATGTGGAAATTAAAAGGGTTATCAGGAATTTAAAGGATAAAATGCGCTGAAAAATTTATTAACGCTGTTAATAGCTGAACGGAGTATTATTATGAGCTTACAGTATGTGGGATTCAGTGAAATAAACGGACCTTTGGTCGTACTTGATAATGCTGCCGGCGTTTCATATGACGAGGTTGTTGAAATACGGCTTGATGACAAAAGCAGCAGAATCGGGCGGGTTGTTGAAATCCGGGGGGAAAGGGTTGTTCTTCAGGTTTTTGAGGGAACGAAAGGGTTATCCTTAACAAATACAAAAACCCGTTTTACCGGAAAACCAATGGAAATGCCCTTATCCCCAGAAATACTTGGAAGGGTTTTTAACGGAGCGGGGCGTCCGGTTGACGGTCTCGGTGAAATCTATGCCGAGAAAACAGCCGATATTAACGGCAGAGCTTTGAATCCCGTTTCACGCGCTTATCCGCACAACTATATAAATACGGGTATTTCGGCAATCGACGCTCTTGTCACCCTGATAAGAGGTCAGAAGCTTCCGATATTTACAGGTTCCGGTCTTTCACACAACAAGCTTGCCGTCCAGATTGTACGCCAGGCGCATATTGCCGATGAAAACGGTCAGGATTTTGCCGTTGTTTTTGCTGCGATGGGCGTTAAGAACGACGTTGCCGACTACTTCCGCAGAAGCTTTGAGGAAAGCGGAGTCCTGCAGCGCGTCGTGATGTTTCTCAATCTTTCAAACGACCCTGTCATAGAAAGGATTATTACTCCGAGATGCGCGCTGACCGTTGCCGAATACCTGGCATATGAAAAGAATATGCATATTCTTGTTATACTTACCGATATGACCTCCTATGCTGAAGCCGTCCGCGAATTCTCATCCTCAATGGGTGAAATCCCCGGGCGAAAAGGCTACCCCGGTTATCTTTACTCCGACCTTGCTTCAATTTACGAGCGTGCGGGAATTATTAAGGGTTCCGGCGGTTCCGTTACTCAAATCCCGATTCTCACAATGCCTAACGATGATATAACGCATCCTGTCCCCGACCTAACGGGTTATATAACGGAGGGACAGATTGTTCTTGACCGTGTTTTAGACCAAAAGGGTATTTATCCCCCTGTTTCCGTCCTGCCGTCACTTTCGCGTCTTATGAAGGACGGTATCGGTTCAGGGTATACGCGTTACGACCATTCCGACGCCGCAAATCAGCTTTTCGCGTCATATGCCAAGGTTCAGGAAACCCGCGCGCTGGCGTCCGTCATAGGCGAAGACGAGCTGACCGATACTGACAAGTCTTTTATGTACTTCGGCAAGGTTTTTGAAAAATACTTTATTTCGCAGGCATCCGATGAAAACCGTACAATTGATGAAACCTTAGATTTAGCCTGGGATATACTTTCGCTTCTTCCGAAAACCTCACTTGAACGTGTAGACGAAAAGCTTCTGGAAGAAAAATACAATCCAATGGCTGCGGAAAAATTTATTCTGAACTGATAAAGGAGTATATTGGATTATGGCTGAGCAGGGTTTTCCGACTAAAGGCAACCTTATGAATATAAAAAAATCGCTTTCCCTGGCACAGCTCGGGTTTGAACTGATGGATAAAAAACGCAATATCCTTATCAGGGAGCTTATGTCGCTGGTCGAACAGGCAAAAGAAATCCGGGGTTCTGTTGAGGATACTTACAAAGAGGCTTATCAGGCTTTGCAAACAGCTAATATCATAAACGGCGTCATTAACGATATTTCAGGAGGCATGACCGTTGACGACAGTCTTTCCGTCACCTACCGGAGCGTTATGGGCTGCGAGATTCCCAGAATAAAGATTGCCGGCACTGTTCCGACTTTGAATTACGGTTTTATGAATACCGATTCATTTGTCGACAAAGCATATATTTGTTTTGACAGAGCAAAAAAAATGACTGTAAAGCTTGCCGAAATTGAAAACAGCGTTTACCGGCTTACCAATTCGATCCGGAAAACGCAGACAAGGGCAAATGCTTTACAGAATATAGTTATACCCCGTTATCAGGAACAAATAAAGTTCATAACAGTAAGTCTTGAAGAAAAGGAACGCGAGGAGTTTTCCCGTATGAAGGTAATTAAGTCCAGAAAAATAAGATAGCCCCATGTTTATGCCGGTTATTTTATTACCCCGAACATTTTTTTAACCCGAGCGCTTCTTGTTTTAACTTTTTTATAAATGAACTCCCTGAATATTGAATACAATACCGAGCTCACCGGTATCATGACCAGCATACCCGGAATTCCCATAAGCCTTCCGCCTATTGTTATTACCGCCAGCACCCATATAGCGGGAAGCCCTACTGAATTACCCACCACCCTGGGATAAATAAGGTTGCCTTCAATCTGCTGCAGAACCAGGAATATAATTATAAACCATATCGTCTGCACAGGGTTCTGCATAAAAATCAGGAAAGCTCCGACTGCGCACCCTATAAACGCCCCGACAAGCGGAATCAATGCCGTAAATGCAATCAGCACGCTTATTAAGGCAACATAAGGCATCCGGCAGATTGACATTACCACAGCAAACATTAACCCAAGTATGCATGCTTCAAGGCACTGACCGGACAAAAAGCTTGAAAAGGTTTTTGAAGACACAGAAGTTATTTCATAGAATTTATCGACGCGGTTTTCCGAAAACAAGGTGTATAGTATAAGCCTTAACTGACGTCCCAGTCTTTCCTTCTGCATAAGCACATACATAGAAAACACAAACCCTATGAAAAATGTGACTATACCGCTCACGGCGTTCCCCGCGATGCTTATTGTCGACACTAATCCCGTTGAAAGCCATCCGGATACTGATTTAATAACGCCGTTCCAGTCAAAATCGTCAAGCTGCGCAACCCACTGACGCAATACGGGATAATCGGCAAAAAGCTCCTCAAGCCTGTCATTGGCGTTTCTTGCAAAAGACGGTATCCTTTCGCCCAGCGTCGTCAGGGTTGAAATAAGCTCGGGTATAACCGTAACAAGCAGAGCCGTTATAGCTAAAACTATAATCAGCAGGGTTATCGCAAGTGCAAGCGGACGGCGCAGCTTTTTAAGCTTTTTAGATTTCGGGAACAGGTTCCTTTCAAAAAAATTCATAGGTACGTTAATAATAAAAGCTATGACGGCTCCGGTTATAAAAGGCATTATGTAAGAAAACGCCGTCGATATTCCGTTTAAAACTGACTTCATATTCTGAAGCGCGGAAAAGAACAGTATGCAGAAAGCAAGAATCCCTGTGATTTTTATTATATTTTCCTTGTTTAGATTCATAATACTTTTGTCCTTTCAGCTGGCATAAATACGGCTTAGGTATCAATTTCAATTATTCAGCGGTCAATGGTCAGATTATAATTTAATAACTTTTGCAAAACAAATAAAGTAAATTCCATGCCTGTTTCAATTATGAAAAATTGATTACATAAGCGGCGCAAACAAACGCAGGAATCTCCCGATAAAGCCCTTAATAATGCTGTATTTTTTACAGTCCTCCAGAAAAATCTGGCGGGATTTTTTTATTGTTTCCCTGAAATCCTTTTCGATATCCGAAACCACGCTGTTAGAGTAGCAGTATGCGGCGCATTCGAAATGCAGGAACAGGCTTCTGTAATCTATGTTGATTGAACCGACCACAGCCTTCTCGTTATCGCTTGTAAACATTTTTGCGTGTATAAACCCCGGTGTGTATTCATAGATTTTTACCCCGGCGGTTATCAGTTCGGCATAATAAGTCCGGGCAAGCAGATATGCATACATTTTATCGGGGACATGGGGCATTACTACGACGACCTCTACTCCCCTCTTTGCGGCGTATGTGATTGCCAGCATCATTTCATTGCTCGGAATTAGGTAAGGAGTCATTATATGGACATAATTCCTTGCTCTGTAAAGAATATCGATATAGACATTTTCACTGACGTTTTCCTTGTCAAGGGGACTGTCGCTGTAAGGAATAAAATAACCCCCAAGGTTTAAGGAAGGATTTCCTTCGCTTTTATCCTGATTCATTTCACCATAATCACTGCATATATAATTCGTATAATCCTCTTTTTCCGTTTCTGTTATATTCCATATCTGCAGAAACATAACGGCAAAGCTTTTTACCGCCTCACCCTTGAGCATTATTGCGGTATCCTTCCAGTGACCGAATCTTTCGTATTTGTTAATATACTCGTCGGCAAGGTTAATCCCGCCGGTAAAAGCCGTATGCCCGTCAATAACGACGATTTTCCTGTGGTCGCGGTTGTTCTGCACGGTCGTAAGCGCGGGTTTGAGCGGTGAAAACATCTTACATTTTATACCCAGCTTATTAAGCGTTTTAGGATAACTGTGAGGTAAAAGTATGAGCGAGCACATTCCGTCATACATAACCCTTACCTCGACGCCTTCGTTTACTTTTTGTATGAGGATATCGAGTATTGTATTCCACATCTCGCCGCGTTCGATTATAAAATACTCCATGAAAATGTATTTCTTCGCACTGGCAAGCTCAGTTATCAGGACTTTGAACTTATCCTCCCCAAGCGGGAAGTATTCAGCGGACGTGTTTTTATAAACCGGATAACCGCCGAATATGTTCATATACTGAGCAAAATTCTTTTCGCCGGCGTTAATGCTTCCAAGTTCATTAATAACATCGGTGTTCTGCAGAATATATCTGCGGGTATCGGCAATTATTTTCATATGCTTCTTATTTATAATATAAGAACCAAGCTGTATTTTCAGGAAAATATACAAAATCGCTCCGAATACGGGGAAAACAAGCACAGGTACCATCCAGGCAAGCTTAAAGCTCGGATTGCAGTTATCATTGATAATATAGATAACTACAATCGCGGTTAAAACCATGGAAATCCAATAAAATGCCATAAGACTGTCATTAAGCGTCTTTATTACCAAAAAGAAGAACAGCATTTGAAAAAGAAGGCTTATTATCAGAATAAAAGTCCTTCCGAAAAATAAACGTAATATTTTTTTAAAATTAATACGCTTCATATGACAATCCTCATTTTTTATTATACATATACTTTTTTATCAACCCGTTTAACGGTGTGAACGTAAACACTGTAATTAATATATCATGTATCAGTTTGCAATCTGTCTCTTTCCGTATGTTCAGCCGGACGCATTGTCGGGAACAACAGAACATCCCTGATTGAGGCGCTGTCGGTGAGAAGCATGACAAGCCTGTCAAGACCGAATCCGAGGCCGCCCGTCGGGGGAAGACCGTATTCAAGCGCAGTTATAAAATCTTCGTCGACCTCCGCGTTTGCCCCCTGAGCGCGTTTCGCCTCTACCTGTTTTACGAACCTTTCGCGCTGGTCAATGGGGTCGTTAAGCTCTGAGAAAGCGTTGCCCATTTCCCTCGCATAAATGAAAAATTCAAACCTTTCCGTAAACGCTGGGTCGGAGGGCTTCCTTTTTGCCAGCGGCGAGCCTTCAACCGGGTAATCGTATATAATTGTCGGCTGAATAAGCTTAGCCTCGGCAAATTCCTCAAAGAACGCCGTCAGGACATGCCCCTTTGCCGCATTTTTACCCTCCGGCACTTCAACATGGTGTTCCTTTGCGCAGGTTCTTGCCGCCTCGTCGTCAGCCCAAGAATAATAATCAACACCCGCGTATTTCCTGACAGCCTCAGCCATTGTAAGCCTTTCCCAAGGGGAAGCCATATTTATTTCAGTTCCCTGGTATGAAATCCGCAGGGTTCCGCAGATTTTTTCGGTTATACCGGTATACATTTCCTCAATCAAATCCATCATCCCGAAATAATCGGTATAAGCCTGATAAAGTTCAACCGACGTGAATTCAGGATTATGATAGGTGTCCATACCTTCGTTGCGGAATATCCGCCCGACTTCATATACCCTGTCAAAACCGCCTACTATAAGCCTTTTAAGATAAAGCTCGGTTTCAATACGCAGGTACATATCAAGGTCAAGCGTATTGTGGTGGGTTATGAAAGGCCGCGCTGCCGCACCGATTTCAAGGGTATGGAGTACGGGGGTGTCAACCTCAAGGTAACCCCTTCCGTCAAGGAAGCTTCGTATTTCAGAAAGAATACGGCTTCTTTTAATGAACGTGTCCTTCACCCCGGGATTGCAGATTAAATCAAGGTAACGCTGCCGGTAACGCATATCCTGGTCTTTTAAACCGTGCCATTTTTCGGGGAGCGGCAGCAGGGATTTTGACAGCAGTGTGATTTTCTTAGCATGGACTGAGATTTCACCTTTCCTTGTGCGGAAGACGAACCCTTCAACGCCGACAATATCGCCTATATCCCACTTCTTGAATTCGGCGAATTCATCCTCGCCTATGTCGTTCATGCGGACGTAAACCTGCATACGGTCGGAGCTGTCCCTAACGTCGATAAAATTAGCCTTCCCCATATCGCGCCATGACATAATGCGCCCTGCGATTTTAACATCGGTGTTTTCAAGCCTTTCGAAATCCCCGCGGATTACAGCATTCTGCGTATCGGCGCCGAATTTTGTTATTTCATACGGATTTTTACCGTTTGCCTTTAATTCGTCCAGCTTGTCTATCCTGATTTTTTTCAGGATATGAATATCCTGCTCGGGCTGCGTATCTTCGCCGCTGTTTTCTGTATTTATGGTTATGTTTTCTTCGGACATTTTAAAATCCCTTTCGATTTATATTTAAATTACCTGCCGGATTTAACAGCTGAGTATACATGTTTATGAAGGTCTATAATTATCTAAAAGATTTTTTATCAAACCACATTGCTTTTGTTATCCAGTTCGGATATTTATAATGAGTTTTTCAACATAGCCATCCGGGGTTATTCCGGATTTGATTAAATTAACATTGCTGCTATATATGGCATTTTCATTATCCTTATCAAACCAACAAGGACCAATAATCATTCTGCCGTTCATCAAAATCTTTATCGGGATGATTAGGGGGATTTGATAAATCGTATTTTGGGGGTATATATAAATTTCCTTTCCCTTAATAACCGTTTCATTTACCTATTTCAATTATTTCCATATTGATAATCCCGACGGGAGCCTCAACCTGAATTACATCACCGACGTGTTTCCTTAAAGCAGCCAGACCAATTGGCGATTCATCGGATATTTTGTTATTGTCAGGGTCGGCTTCGGTTGAACCTACTATTTGAAGCACCATTTTTTCGTTGAGTTCAAGGTCTTTGAATGTCACTACAGAACCAACGCCGACCTCGTCGGCTGACAATTCAGATTCGTCAACAATAGCCGCATTTGAGATTGTATACTCCATCTCCTGTATGCGGGCTTCGAGAATACCCTGTTCATTTTTTGCCTCGTCATACTCGGCATTTTCCGAAAGGTCGCCGAAGGCACGCGCTTCCTTAAGCTTCTGCGCAACCTCGGCTCGTTTTACAGTTATAAGGTATTCAAGCTCCTTTTCAAGTTTTTTATATCCTTCCGCTGATATTTTAGTTTTCTTTAAAGACATAAAAATCCTCCATCCCGGTAAAAACCGTTTATATTTAACATCAGTTCTAAATTTATATTATACTGCATATTCCCTTATATGTCAAGAATTACATAATTATTTAAAATAATAATATGAAAAAAATTCAGACTATATTTATATTTTAATAAGAATAACCCTTATATCACCATAAAGGACGGCAAAACGCCGTCCTTTAAATTTATGCATTAATAGCTTTAAGGAAGCCGTTACTTTTGTTTTTACGATTATGTCAGCTTTGAAACTCCGGTAAAGATGTTCGATATTCTGTACCAGGTGGCAAAATCAACGGTACCGGTAACCGGCATATTGAATATTTCCTGGAATTTAACCACTGCCCTTTCGGTTTCATCGCCGTAATACCCGTTCACATTAACTTTGTTTATGGCGGAATAGTTATCCGAAATCCTGTTAAGCTGCTTTTGAATCATTTCTACCGGAGCTCCCGACGAACCGTTCATAAGTGTTTCGCCCTGCCAGGAAAGCGGAACCCCCTCAACCCTTTCGGCATTGGCAAGATAAATATCCGAACCGTAATAGCTTTTAAGTATTGAAACGGCGTCATATCCTTCATCGCCCATGGATTTAGAACCCCACTGCGACAACCCCCTGCACTGCACTTTTATCCCGTCGCAATACTGTGTGAATAAAGGCTGCGATATGTTTTCCCTTGTAACATACATTGTAAAAAGTTCGTCCACAACATTTGATATTTCACTGAAAATATTACGTCCGTTCACAAAACTCTGGTCAAACTGCGTTGAATTTGTCACGGTGAAATTATAACCCTTACTCCTGTACCATTCCGTATAAATCCTGTTCATAGTGAATGATAGTATCGCTAATACGTTTGCTTTTATGGTTTCCTTGCTCCAGGTAGAATAAATCTCGCTGCTGGCGACATTTTTTATATAATCCTTAAAATAAATCCATACATTTTCCGCCGAGCTGTCGCTGGGCTGTCCTAAATGCACTACCACGAATTCAGGTACGACAGGTTCGGGAAGAATAACGAAGCCCTCCCCTTTCGGCAGCTCTTTAACCTCATCCTCAGGAATTTTAGCGGGATAATCCCCCCATAACGTATGCGGCAGAATCAGCACGTTACGTACGTTGAAGCCGGAAGCGGAAGCGGCTTTTATGTAAGCCGGCTGAAGCGCCGTACTCTGGGGAAGAATCTGAACGCCCGAAATATGATAGGTTTCAAAATCCGGTGCGCTGACCGTAATGCTGTATGTTGAATACGGACGGGTTTCATATTCCGCCTGCATAGAATATTCCAGGGGCGGCGCGGGTAAATCAATTACCGGAGTCTGCCCTGAAACATCAGTTTTAAGCTCTTCGATTACGCTGCCGTCCGTCCCTGATGTTATTCTTACGCTTGCATTTCCCACCGGAAGCTGTTTACTGCTTTCAACGACAGAAACCTGCAGATTACCCCTGTTGGTTAAATTACCGTTCATAAAATAAAAACCCTTTCTCTATACTAGGGCGTGTTCGAAAATCATCAATATGCACATAAATAGTGATTTTTGCACCGCAT
>QMCD01000737.1_pt1 | contig 22295 bp, 17 predicted proteins | sample 1821841 | NCBI WGS metagenome assembly QMCD01 (sample SAMN01991225, study PRJNA193472) | Termite gut metagenome, whole genome shotgun sequencing project. | isolation source: worker | host: Macrotermes natalensis
CTATGCCGTAATTATGAAACAACTTTTGACTCAGCTGAGGAAATGGTTAAAATCGCGGCTATAATATTATTGTTGAATAAAATTTAAACAGACTCTAATAATAAAGATTTTTAAATGGGAAATTTAAGTGTTTCAGAAAGGACGTTTTTAAGGGTTGACTCCCTGATATGGAATGTAACCAAGCTATTGATGAGAAAGAAAAAGATAGCGCTGGAAGAATTTAACCTTACCTGTTCACAATTTGATATGCTGGATGTCATATACCAGCTTTCCGGAAAGAAGAAGGGTATCATACAGATAAACTTAGCGGAAAAAGCCAACATAGACCCGATGACTACATCAACTATATTGAGGAATCTGGAAAAGCGGCAACTGATAAAAAGGGAAAGAGGCCTTGTCAATACCCGTACGGTGGAGATTGAACTGACAATAAGCGGCGAGGCTCTCCATTGCCTCGCCCGGGAGAAATTAGAGAAGATGAGACAGGAGATATATCAAAACCTGGACCGTCAACAACTGGCCGCCCAGCTACTGATACTTACCGATAAATTAAATAAATATTAAGATTATGAGATTTTTTAAGATTGTTTGCGGGGCTTCAGCCCTGATGTTACTCACGGTATCCTGCGGAGATAAACAGGAAACGGTAAAACAAACCGCGCTCCCAAAATATCCGGTAGCTATAGTGAACAGGCAGGCTGTTGACATGGAGTCTGTTTATCCTGTTACCGTCAGGGGGAAAGAAGATATAGAGATCCGTCCCCGCATTGACGGGTTTATCGATGCCATCTTTGTCGATGAGGGCGCTATCGTCAGAAAAGGGCAAACCTTGTTTACAATTGATTCCCCGCAGACAGATCAGGCCTTAACCAACGCGAAGGCTTCCGTCGAAAGCGCTCAAGCCCGGGTAAACATAGCAAGGGTGGATGTAAACAGGATTAGACCGCTTGTAGAAAAAGATATTGTAAGCATGGTACAGCTTGAAACAGCGGAGAGCACATACCGATCGGCGCTTGCAGGCCTGGCCCAGGCCGAAGCCGGCCTAAAAAATGCCGAGGCAACCAAGGGATGGACAAATGTAACAAGCCCTGTTGACGGATTGATCGGGGAAGTTCCCTTCCGGCATGGCAGCCTGGTTAACTCCGGCAATATCCTGACCACTGTAGCCAACACAAGTAATGTTTTCGCTTATTTTTCACTGAATGAAAAAGAGTTGTCAATATTCCTGGACAACCTGGAAGGTGAAACCCAAGCTGAGAAAATAAGGAATATCCCGGCTATCACCCTGATACTGGCTGATGGTACAATATATGAACATACAGGCAGGATCGGGACTATTACCGGAAACGTCAACGCTACCACGGGAACGGCCAGCTTGCGTGCGGAATTTCCGAATAAGGAAGGAAAACTGAGAAGCGGCACAAGCGGCCGGATATCTATTCCAAGGCATTTGGAAAATATAATCCTGGTACCCCAGAAAGCGGTTTACGCGCAACAGGACAAGACTCTCATCTATGTAGTACAGGGGGACTCTGCCGCACAAAGAGTTATCTCGGTGAGGCCTACCCCGGACAGTAAAAGATATGTGGTAACCGGTGGTTTAAAGGATGGTGAAAGGTACATAACCGATGGCATCGCGACACTGAGCCATGGTAAACAAATCAGTGTAAAATAATATCCGGATAAAGTTTCATAACCCGGAAACATCCCATAAATAAACTTATATATTGGAATAAGGCTCTTCCCGATAAAGAAGAGTAAAGGTTGTTTTGACTTAATAAAAAAGAATATGTTAAAAACATTTATAGAGAGGCCGGTTTTATCCACCGTTATATCCATCTGTATCGTGGTATTGGGTATCATCGGCATAATAACGTTACCAGTAGAGCAATATCCGGACATTGCGCCCCCGACAGTTCAAATATCGGCGCAGTATCCGGGAGCGAACGCCGATGTGGTTATGAAAAGTGTGATTATTCCCATCGAAGAAGCCGTAAACGGCGTGGAAGGGATGACGTACATGACATCCTCAGCCTCCAATAGCGGACAGGCGAATATAACGGTTTATTTTACGAAAGAAACGGACGGAGACATCGCTGCCGTAAAAGTACAAAACCTGGTGGCCACAGTTAATTCGCAGTTGCCATCGGAGGTAAACCAGATCGGGGTAACCGTTAAGAAACAGTTGAGCAGTAATATACTGATGTTGTCCTTATCGTCAAAAAATCCGGAATATGACGCCGAATTTATCCAGAATTACGCTAATATAAACCTGATACCGCAGATCAAGCGTGTAAACGGGGTTGGCGATGCCGCAATCATGGGGGTAAAAGACTACTCGATGCGCATCTGGCTAAAGCCGGATGTCATGGCATCCTACAAAATCAGCGTGCAGGAAGTTACCGGCGCATTAAGAGACCAGAATATGGAAGCTGCTCCGGGTGAATTGGGGCAGAACCGGGACCAGACCTACCAGTATACACTGAAATACACAGGGCGTTTATCATCCGAAGAAGAGTTCGGAAATATTATTATCCGTTCCGAAGCAGGTCATGTCTTAAGGTTAAAAGATGTAGCGGATATAGAATTAGGCTCGTTGAATTACAGCGTAACGACACAACAGGACGGTGACGATGCAATCTTTATGATAATAAGCCAGACAGGCGGCACCAATGCGCAGGAACTGATTAGAAATATCCGGCAGGTAGTAGATAAAGCTGCCGAATCCTTCCCTCCGGGAGTAACTGCGACCTACATGAGGGATGCAAACGAATTTTTGGATGCTTCTATTAATAAAGTCTTGAGCACATTCATCGAGGCGCTGCTACTGGTATTCCTGGTTGTATTCCTATTCCTTCAGGACTGGAAATCCACACTGATACCGGCCATTGCCGTACCTGTGGCTATCATCGGGACATTCTTTTTCCTCCGGGTGTTTGGTTTTTCTATCAATATCCTTACCCTGTTCGCCCTGGTACTTGCCATCGGCATAGTCGTCGATGATGCTATTATAGTTGTCGAGGCGGTGCATGCCCAAATGGAATACGGGGAAAGAGACCCGAAAAAAGCGACATTGTCGGCCATGAAGGAAATCTCTCCGGCCATCATATCCATAACATTGGTTATGGCTTCGGTATTTGTCCCTGTCAGCTTTATCGGCGGGACATCGGGAGTATTCTTCAAACAATTCGGTCTGACCCTTGCCATAGCCATCCTTATATCGGCCGTTAACGCGCTTACCCTGAGCCCGGCCCTCTGCGCCCTGTTCATCAGGCACCGGCAAGAAGAGAATAAGAAAAGCTTCCTGAAGAGGTTTTTCTATTCATTCAACCTGTTGTTTGACGCGGGCACAAGGAAATACAAGTCTTCACTCCGGTTCTTAGGAAAGAAAAACCACCGCTGGATAACAGTTGCCATTATACTTGTATTCTCTGTTATATTATACGGGACTATGAAGATGATCCCCACCGGGTTTGTCCCGAATGAAGACAGTGGCAGTGTAATGGGTATCATTTCGCTTACGCCGGGTTCTTCCCTGGAACGGACGGATTCTGTTACGCAGCAGGTTGTAAAAATAGCGCAGGATATAGAGGGTGTAGAGTATGTAACAAACATTACCGGGATAAACTTCCTGAGTGGTACAAGCGGAATAGCCAGTTCCTACGCCTCGGTTGTTATTAAGCTGGATCATTGGGACGACAGGGAACATTCCGCATCCGAGATTGCCGCCATGCTCACGGATAAGACAAAAGAAATACCCGATGCAACATTTATGTTTCTTGGCATGCCTACCTTACAGGGATTCGGCATGAATACGGGCGTTACCCTGGAGATGCAGGACAAGACAGGCGGGGATATCAGTAAATTCTATGGAATAACAAGCCGGTTCCTTGAAAAGATGAGGGTCAGGAAGGAGGTAATGATAGCCGTGACTACATTTAATCCAAACTTTCCCCAGAAACAGATAAATGCCGACATCGCGAAAATTAAGGCGGCCGGAATCACACTAAGCGATATCATGACCGCATTGCAAACACAGGTAGGAAGCCTCTATGCCTCCAACTTCAACCTGTACGGCAAACAGTACAGGGTTATGGTACAGGCTGCCCCGGAATACCGGGAAAAGCTGGAAGACCTGAACGGCATTTATGTGAGGACCGCTTCCGGTAGGATGTCGCCGGTAACTGAATTCATAACCACAACTGATATTACTGCCCCTCAAAGCCTGAGCCGCTTTAATATGTTCCAGTCTATCAATGCTACAATTATACCTAATTTTTTTGAGGGATACAGCAGCGGGGATGTTATAACGGCCGTGGCGGAAGTAAGCAAAGAAGTCCTGCCGGCAGGATATGGTTATGAATATTCGGGTATGACCCGTGAGGAAGCAAAAGACAACAACGGGATTATCCTCATATTCGGCATCTGTCTGATATTCGTCTATTTATTGCTGGCGGCGCTGTACGAAAGCTATATCCTGCCATTGGCTGTGCTGGCGTCGTTACCGGTCGGGCTGGCCGGGGTATTCATATTCATTATGATTTTTGGTTTGAGCCATGGTATTGTAACCAATATTTATGTGCAGATTTCGATGGTTATGCTTATAGGGCTGTTGGCCAAGAATGCCATCCTCATCGTTGAGTACGCGGTCCAGCGCCGCCATCAGGGACAAAGCATCGTAGAGGCCGCTATAAACGGGGCTGCGGCGCGTTTGCGTCCGATATTGATGACTTCTTTCGCCTTTATTTGCGGGCTCCTCCCGTTAATGTTTGCAAGCGGCGCCGGGGAAACAGGCAACAGATCGATAGGCATCAGCGCGGTAGGAGGAATGTTTGTCGGTACAATAATAGGTGTTTTAGTAATACCGACCCTGTATATCCTGTTCCAGAGTCTACAGGAGCGCTTGAGCGGTAAAAAACGGGATCAAATAATAAACGATAATTAACAGAGGGTCGGTTTATGAAAAAACATGGATACATAAAAGGAATCGTTCTCTCGGGGCTTATTGCCCTGATAGGCTTACCTTCCTGTCAGGTAATGAATAAGTATAAGAGACCTGATATAAACAGCGAGAACCTGTTCAGGGATGAAACCCCGGCAGATACCACGACTATAGCCTCAATTCCCTGGCGGGAATATTTCAGCGATCCGTATCTTCAATCATATATCGATGAAGCATTGGATAACAACTTCGACATGCTGATTGTAGAGGAGCGGATCAGGCAGGCGGAAGCAGCTCTGGGCATGGCGCGCGCGGCCTATTTCCCGGAAGTTGCGTTAACGGCGCAGGTAAATCAGACAAGGCTTAGCAATGTTGACCCTCTGAGCGGAACACCAAAAGAACGGAATAACCTGGCATACCATACCGAAAATTATACTTTGGGCATTGTAGCCGGCTGGGAACTTGATATCTGGGGGAAAATGAACCGCCGGTCGAAGGCAAAGTATGCGCAGATGCTGAATAGCTATGCAGGACGGAATCTGATCCAGACATCACTGATCTCAAATATGGCGAATACTTATTATTCTTTGCTTGCCCTTGACGAACAACTGAGGGTTACAAATGATATGATTACGCTGATGGTAGAAAACCTGGAGACAATGGAAGCCCTCAAAGAAGCCGGCATGGCTAATGGGGCTGCAGTAGAGCGGACCAGGGCTGCATTATTAAACGCCAGGATATCGATACCCGGTTTGGATAGTAATATCAGGCAACTGGAAAATATGATGTGCGTTATGATGGGGCGTAAACCGGGACGGATTGCCAGGACATCCATTGCCAACCAAGTCATTCCCGTGAATATGGCCCATGGGATACCGGCCCGGATGCTGGCCCGGCGTCCGGATGTGAACCGGGCGGAACTTGAATTCAGGTCGGCTTTTGAATTGACACATGCCGCCAAAGCTAGTTTCTACCCTTCCATCAATCTGACTTCAGGCCTTATCGGATTTTCGGCAACGAACGGCCTTAGCCGGTTCTTCCAACCCGGGAACCTGTTCGCCAGTATTGCAGGAGGGCTTACACAGCCTATATTTGCACGTAAACAGCTAATGGCGCAATACAAGGCTGCCAAATCGGAACAACAGATAGCCTTACTGAATTTTCAAAAGACTGTACTATCTGCAGGACAAGAAGTATCGGATATCCTGTATACCTGTGAATCCTCGTTAAGGAAAAACCGCGACAGGGATAGCCAGGTGCAGTCTTTGACCAAAGCTGTGAGTTATACGCGGGAATTGCTGAAAGCAGGAGAAGCCGATTATCTGGAGGTCTTGAGCGCCCAGCAAGGGCTATTGGAGGCACAACTGAATCAGGTAAGCGATAAGCTGCAGCAGTTGCAGGCCGCTTCCAACCTTTACAGGGCCTTGGGCGGCGGTATAGATTAGTTCCTCCGAAATATAAGGATGGGGGATGTCACCATGTGTTATCCCTCGCCTTCTTATGCAGGTGATGATTTTCAACTACGCATATTGCAAGGTAAAATATCCCCAAAAAACGGCTTGAAAATGTTCGGTGTATCAGGGATTTTCCAACAGCTTAATCGTACCTTTGAGATTTGTAAAAGAGTTGTCGGGAGCGCTGATATTGGTATAGGCCGTCCCCGACCCAAAATCTTCCACATGGACTACATGACTGCCTGTTTTCGGCTCACACCAATAAACCATATATACTTTGGGGGCTACCTCTATGGCTGTATATTCCACATCGTCTGTCACACCTTTCAGGCTGCCTGTGGTACCGACATAAGACATGTGCTTCTCATCCTTATAATTTAGCACGAAGATATAATCTCCTCCGAAATTTACTTCGGTTTTTCTGCCGATAGCAGGAAATGCGCCAAGCGTTTTCCAAGGGATGTCACCTTTCAATACTTTTGCCGACATTTCCAAATTCGGCACTCCATCCAACCCCGGATACAGGGTTTCCATTTTTTGTATGACCTCTTTACTGCTTAGCGAGTTATGTAGCACATCTTCCATTGCCGAGAGATACTGTTTGGTGAATAAAACGGGAGCATTCCCTTTCAGATTCGATTTCCCGGCGGTAAAGTGTGCCGGTATCGCATAGTCCGGATTCAGTTTATCCATGATATTTAATCCTTCGATCCATTTTACCCGGTCTTCTTTGCTTTGCGAATCGGCAACCCATAAATGTTTGGCGTCATCCAGATAAATACCTCCGAGAATAGTACGGGTAGAGGGTATCCATAGGAAAGAATGCTGTTCGTCATTGATTATTTTCTTTATTTCTATTCTTTTATCTTCGAGCATGAAATGGTCTTTACCGATGGCTGTGGGAACAATGATCTTTTCCGGAGCATTCACTCCCAATTGGGACGACCAGATTGCCATTTTCTCGTCCTTAGTTGCCTTGATAAGGTAAGCCGTTTGGGCTGTGGAATATACTTTTGCTTTGGGAAATTGTTTTGTTATATGGTCGAGTCCAAAATAAAAATCGGGATCGGAGTAGCTGATGAAAATCGTAGATAACTCTTTTCCTGTGTCTTTTATCATATTCACTACGCTTTGGGCGTCTTCTTTACTAAACTGGGCATCTATCAGTACCACCTCTTTTTTCCCTTCGAGCAGCACTGAGGTAACTTCGAAGATTACCGGTTTGGAAGTGTAGACATGCATCTTCATCCCGTCTTTTTCAATTACATTATGAGTTTGTGACATGGCTTGTTGATTAAAAAGTAACGTAATGATCGTTATTGCAACCAATAAAAGATTTTTTTTCATTTTGATAACATTTTACCTGATGTAAATTATTGTATTATAAACAACTATCGCGGTTAAATGTTTAAATACCCTGATTTTTCAGGCAGGCAATATAATTCAAGCAGTATCTGAAAAATAAAACGCATACAATATTGTTATATATACATTAACATATTGTACTCGACAAAAGTATGCGAATCCAACCGACTCATATATTATTTAAATAAATAATTAATTATATCAAAATGAAAAGATTAGTATTTATTCTTACTTGTGCCTTATTGTCAGGCGCTGTATTTTATTCATGCAAGCCAAATGACAAGACACTTCAAAAACAAGTTGAGACGGTATTATCCGCTATACAATCTCCGGTAAGCGGAACAGTAAAAGACAGGGTTGTCACTTTAAGCGGAACAGTTGATTCGCAAACAGCTAAAGCCGCCGCGGAAACTGCTGTTAAAGCTATTAAAGGCATTAAGTCCGTAACAAATAATATTGAAGTAAAACTCCCTGTTGTCATTAATCCCGATAAAACTCTTTTGTCCGTAATCATAAACGCGCTGTCTATTGCCGGATTTAGTGGGGTGAAACCAATCATTAGCGATGGTGTCGTTACCCTGACAGGTGAAGCTAAAAGAGCGGATCTTCAGAAGATCATGCAAATAGCGAATGAAGCTCAACCCAAGAAAGTCCTTAACCAATTAAAACTGAAATAGATGAATCTGAATGATAAATATGCCGGATTAGTACAGTACGCGCAGGCATCCAACGTTAGGAGCCTGACTGTTACAGAACGGGATAATGTGTTGTATGTGACGGGGATAGCTACAGCTCCCGTGAAAGATCGTATCTGGATATTATACAATGAAATAGATCCCGATATGCGCTCCGGAGACTTGGTGTTAAAAATCGATGTTGATCCGGGCGGAGAAGAAATGTATGAAGTGAAATCCGGAGACAGCCTGAGTAAAATAGCAAAGAACTATCCCGGTATGACATGGCAGAAAATATTTGAAGCCAACAAAGGCAAAATTAAAGATCCGGATCTTATTTATCCCGGACAAAAGTTGATTATTCCTATGTAAATCAGATATATAACAGGGTGGCTATGCAGCCGGCAGATGCCGGCTCTTTTCGTTTAAATTCCGGATGTGTGAAATCCCCCGCCTTTAATGGATAAGCTTGATCAGCTCTGAATGTATTGTAACTTCGTGGCACCTATCTTTATAAAATAGATTTCAGCGCCGGTAAAAAAGAAACCTCCAAATAACGGGAGGTTTCTATCTTTGTTATCAAATTATATCTTTTCTTTGCGCTTATTCTTTCTATCGGCCTGTATTCGACCGATGTTACTTAGAATTTATATCCGATGCTTAAATATGCATTTGCGGTACGTGTTGTAGGTCTTACGCCTTCAATTTTCTTGGTGATATTAACCAAGCCAAAATCATAGCCCAAGTCCACCCCTATATTACCGAATTCTAATCCGACGCCAACTCCTAATCCGAAGTCAAATCTATTGGCCATACCATCTTTTCCAAAGAAATTACCCTTTGCGCTTACCTGTGTCACACCATCTTCCGAAACACTTTTGCCGTCAAGTTTCACTTTGCCGCCTAATCCATAAGCTAAGTAAGGACCGGCATGTAAAACAAGGTCTGTGCTTTCAGAAAGTCCTAACTTATATCCCGCATGAATAGGCAACTCCAAATACGACGGACTCATTTTATATGTAGTCTTAGCCGAGGCAACATCAGGTATTGACTCCTTAAATACGGCTTTCGCCCCCTTGGTCGTAAATTCAAGACCGGTCATTAAATACCACTTTTCAGTAAAAGCATAATCCATTGTTATACCCACATTGAACCCTACCCTGTTTTTCGCATCCTGATAAAGATCTCCTGTAAAGTTTGAAAGGTTCACTCCACCTTTCAGCCCGAATCGGACAGGCATGTCTTGCGCTTTTACATTAATTACCATAAATAATAGGGCAGACGCGGTCAAAATAATTTTGTAAATTGTTTTCATTTTTTGTGTCAATTTTATTTTATAATATAACTTTAACATTCCTGTCATAATAAACACGTACAAAGGCAAAAAAGTTTAAAGGCTTTGGACTTTAGATATTTACGGCTATTTGATTTATGCCGCTGTTTATAGATTTTAAACGTACATAAAAGCCGCCCATCTTTTCGGGTAAGCGGTTCCAAGCTAACTTTTATAACTCAAACAGCTTCTTAATTTATTTCTTCTCAGCTTTTTCTTTATCAAAATTCACCGGATTGACCTTTACCCTTAAAAAATTAAAAAGTAAGAAAAATCCCTATCATTTAGTATTCGTGAAGGCATTTGGCAGGGTACAAGTATATAAATGTATATAATTATAATTGGGGATTTTGTAGTTTTTTTCTGTTCCCATTATTATATTTGAATTCAAATCATTCATTATTTCATTATGAGACTCATTGATTTTTCTCGGAAGTTTCCGTACAAGAACAGCCGTGAGTATAATAATCTTGGGGAATTTCGGAATCGAACCGGGATTGTCTGTTGCGGGTACTGTGGTACAGATCACGATTGGAAACTCGGTAAGGCCCTATCCATTTTAGCAACAGTGTGCGTGCTGACACTTGTTGCGCACATCACCGTTTGTGCGCAGCAGGGGCGTAGCATCATCGTTGCCAGGGGTGAGGCAGTACCCAAAGACGATTACCTGCCCGCGGAGGGCGGTTACCGGATGCCCGAAAGGTATCGGAAAAATGCCGTGCAATTTCGCACCGTGGACGGGATTTTACTGGTAGGATGGGTGTTAGGCGAGGGTACGCGTGGCATCACATTGGGGCACGCAAACGGGTGGATGGTCAACAGTTGGTTGCCGTTCGGCGAGCGGCTCGCCGAGGCAGGCTATATGGTGATTCTCTGGGAGTTTCGCAACATCCCGCCATCGGGTTCCGCCCCGCAGTCGTCATGGCAGCGCTGGGATCTGGATGTGCTGGCCGCGGCACAGGTGCTGCGCGAATATGGCGCGACGAAGATTCTGGCAATGGGCGCATCAGACGGTGGAAACGCCACGGCGGTCGCCTCTCCACACATCCCCGACCTCGTGGGTATTGCACTGCTCTCTTCCCCCGCACGATCAAAGGGCGACGGTCCGAAAGCACTTGCGCAACTGAAGCCTGTCATTCCAGCCTTTTTCGCCGTATCGACCGATGACCCGGGCGGCAAATTCTATTCTGAAGTGAAAGCCCTTTATGACGGAAGTGTTTCAACACATAAAGAATTCCACGTCCTTACGAGCTATGAACACGGCACCGACCTGCTGTCGGATGTCGATGCTTATTCCGCGAAAAAAGGCTCCACCACAGGGCAGAAGGCGGAGCGGCGACAGTTGGCCGATGACCTGATGCGTTTCGTTAATGATGCTTTCGGAACTGGGGCCGGTGCTGAAACTGAAGCCGCCTCCGAAAAGGCCACAGGTGGGACCGGACCTTCGGATACTACACACAGGAACATATATTTGCTGGTTATCGTATCTGGCTGTGTGATCGTACTCATTACCGCCGGCGTGGCTGTAGTGCGGAAGAGGAAAAAATAACTTACCCAAAGGCCCGGGCGCAAGCGAAAAATAAACGGTAGCCGTAAGTATCCCCATAGCTTTGCCCCTTTTCTGCGCGGGGATAGAAGAGGCCAGGACCGCCGTATTTGTCCCGAACATCATTGTGTTGCCAATACCCGCCAGAAAACGGTACACGATAAGAGCCACCCCGGTTGCGGCCAAGCCGCTCAATATTGAAAAAACGGCAACAACAATAACTCCGTCGACAGGCACTCTCTTACGACCTGCCATATCGGCAATACAGGCAAAGGGAATCTGGAATATGGATGTAGACAACATGTAAAATACCGCTAAGCCTGTACCTGCAATATGTGCGCGGATTATCACCCCGCGACACGGGTTTGGTACCCGTTATACAATGGGTGGTGCAGGTAGTGGCCTCCCTCAAATCAGGGAGTCTGTCGGATCAGATGTCTCCCGCATTCCTGGCTACCCTGGGTATGGGGATTATAGCCGTAGGATTGCTCGGGTTATGTTTTGTCTCCGAAACCACGGGTTATTATTTTATAGAGGAAATGATGCTCTTACTCGGTTTAAGATTCGGGATATTTTCTTCACCGAATACGAATATTATTATAAATTCCGTAGAAAAGGAGCATTACGGGCTGGCTTCGGCTACAATGGGGACAATGCGGCTTACGGGCCGGTCGTTGAGCATGGGTATCGTAATTATGTCCATATCTGTAATGGCAGGTAATATCAACTTGTTCCTTGTTCCGCATCTCCAGTTTATAGGGAGTATGCGTGTAACATTTACGATATTCCCGGTCCTTTGTGTATTTGGCGCGTATGCTTCATTGGCAAGGAGAAAAAGGAAACAGATGGAGTGATTTACTTTATTTTTCATTTCTTAAGCTGCAAGTAAAAAAAATGGCCGAAAGAGAAATCTTCCGACCACTCGTATCCGTAATTCCTGTTTCCTTCTTGGAATCTATATGTTCCGAAGCCGGAAAAGAAGCGGAAAGGCAGATACTGGAGCCGGAGCCCGAAGCCGCCAGGTCAATGCGCCGGAACAGGGTTGTTATGGACGATCTTCCGGTAGTTACAGTAGTTATTAATCCGGAAGGCATTGACCTGGATAAATACGTTAAAATAGGCGAAGAGCATACAGGAACCCTTGAAATGAAGCCGGGATACCTCTATATCAAGGATACCGTACGTCCCACATATGCTCTCAAAGACAGCCGGGATGCACTTGAAAAATCAGACAAGGTTGTTGTTACAGCTCCTTCACCGTTAATGCCTATCTATAAGGGGATGCCCGGTCCTTCAATACTTGCAGAGATACTTCTCCAGAAATATGAATATCACATTCCGTTGTACCGGCAGGTCAAGCAACTTGAACATTTAGGTATAAAACTATCAAGAAGTACCCTTGCCGGCTGGTTCAAACCTGTGTGCGCATTACTGAAGCCTCTGTATCTTGAACTCATAAAAAAAGTATTGTCATCGGATTATGTACAGGTTGATGAAACCACTCTGCCCGTTATAGGCCATGCCAGACGCCGGGCCGCAAAGGAATATCTTTGGATGGTCAGGGTGCCTATGCTACACCTGGCCTTCTTCCATTATGATAACGGATCGCGATCCCAGAAAGTCGCGGTCAATCTTCTCAAGTACTTTAAGGGATATCTCCAATGTGACGGATATACAGCCTATGATGCCTTTGAAGGCAGGAAAGATGTGTGTCTGGTCGGATGCCTTGCGCACATAAGGCGCCACATAGAAGCGTATCTTGAAGAAAACAGGGAATATGCCTTACAGGGAAACTTATACAGGACTTGTATAATATTGAACGTATGGCCGATGTGAAGAAACTCTCATATGATAAACGCGCAGAGCTGTGCCAACGCCTGTCAAAACCTGTATTGGACAGTTTCGAACTCTGGCTCAAAACACCTATTCCAAGGTACTCAAACGAAGCCTTATGGGCAAAGCAATTGCTTACGCTTATCCATTGGTGCCAAGAATGAGGCATTACCTTTACGACAGGAGAATTTTTATTGACAATAACAAGGTTGAAAATGTAATCAGGCCAATTGCCTTGTCAAGAAAGAACTTTTTGTTCTGTGGCGATAAGCAAGCTGCAGAGAACACTGCGATTATCTGTTCATTGCTCGCTTCCTGCAAAGAACACGGCATCAATCCCCGCGAATGGCTCAACCATGTTATCACCATACAGCCTTATTATCTAGCCCCCAAATCAGGAAAAAATCTGGAGGAGCTACTCCCGGACAAGTGGCCTGCTAACTACGGAAATTAGCGGAAAAGACCGGAATAATCCGGAATAAGCTCCGCAATCCTCCGTACTAGTTTATACTGCACTAAATCCGAACGATGTAATCTAAACTTAGTTCTCATTCCTGCAATACGTAGTTGTACAGCCGCTTACCCTTGAAAAGTAAATTAAGGAGTTTTATTAAGGCCTGCGGCGGGACTAGCCGGGCTTTTTTCCATACTGGGGGCAAATGGGAGCCGGGGATTTGGCGGGCAATAAAAATCCCCGCCAAAATGACGGGGATAAGAGACAAGCAATACTACCTGTAAAGTTTGTGTTCCGGTAAATCAACTAATCTAGCTATGAATTTAAGAAGTACTCAATTAATAACAATAAACATGAAAACGTTTGGGTCCTGCTCCTGCTGCAAATACCTGTTGTCTGAAATACCGGGTCGTCTCCCGACGCCCGGATATCAAATGGAAAATTACAAATATTAGCTTTTTATGCTGAAGCAGTTGCTGCAAAATTACATAAAATGGAATGAACGGCTGTTTCATAAAACAGCCATAAATTTGTATAAAACAGGAAATCAGCCAAATAAGACAAAAAAAACGATGCGGTTATTTTCACGGGCAGGCTGTCGGTCCATGCCCAAAAACATGCTTTGTTTGCCATGTACCAGGCTAAAATACATGAATAAGTAGCAGCAAGTCTTGTATAGAATATGCAACCGCATCTACATTCATATAATTTTTTTCAATGTTACCTGGCTGGGTTCGCCGAATACGTACACTTAGTCTTCAATCCTGCAATACGTATTTGTTCAGCCGCTTACAATGAACCCACAATCTGAAATCTTTTACAGGATGGTGGATATCCCGGCCAAATCCATGTACATAATCACCAGCCTGGATAATTTGTTCTGACTATTACCAAAAAGACTGTTGTTATTCTGGAATTACTTGATCCTGGCACTAAAAAATACCGGTTCGAAATATTGTATTAATTTTTATTGGATTCTTAATGTTACTGCCAGATGCATAAAGGACTATTTCCGAAGAAAAGAAATACTTATTCAAAGACCGTTCATCATTATACAGGTTCATAAGTTATTATTCATCATTTTCCGGTATTTAGCGGGAGTCACCCCGGTATGTTTCCGGAAGAATTTGATAAAGTAGGTAAAGTCGAAACCCAGCTCGCGGGCAATCTCGCCTTGGGTAAACGTCGTGTTTTCCAATAGGCGGACAGCTTCCGTCAGTATTTTCTCGCTGATATACCTTTTAACAGGTATCCCGTGCGCAAAGGAAACAACTTCGGCCAGCCTCTTTTCGGATACGCCCAGTTCATTTGCATAAAAGCCGGCTTGCTTTTGTGTCCGGTAATGTGTGTTCAGCAGGTCCCTGAACAGGCGGAGCCTGTCCCTATCCGCATAATTTTGTCCGGTTGAAAATTCAAAGCCTTTCCGCTGTGCCCGGTATTCCCTTTCCACCGTTATCAGCAGGTTATGCAGCCAGTTGCGCAACAGAGCCAATTCCGTTTCCTGCCCCTTATCCGTTTTTATCATCATCAGAGAAAGATAAGCATCAAGACATGCTTTGAAACGATCATCCTGTGATTTTATAACGACGTAATCGCGTTGAAACAGCGTGCAGCTGTTGAGAAATTCAATTTTTTCTTTTGTGCTGCCAAAAAAGGCGGCATTGAAAAGGACGATATCCCCGGTACATTTCTGCCTGGAGAATTTATGCAGGATATTTTGGTTTACCAGCAGCAGGGTATCGTTATCAAACGTCATTCTTTTATTATACCCGATGTAATGGAAATTCCTTTCACCCCTGTACAGGAAAATGTGGTAAAAAGCAGTCCGGTGATAGCCGTAAAGGGCTTCCGGAGCATGTACCTGTTGGTAAAGATCCTCGAAGGAATAAACTATAATTCCCCGTGAATCCAGTAATTCTTCCCAACTGTAGCGTGGTGTGTCAGCAGCCATTTTCAATTTCGTTTATTATTTTCCGGTAATTTATCCTCAAATCTTTCGGGTGCATCCCTTTCCGGAGAGAAAAGAAGCGGATGAAATCAGACGTGTCGTAATCGAGTTCATGGGCGATCCGGGTAATGCTTTTATCACTGAACACGAGCATTTCCGTAGCTTCGATCAGAATCCGGCTTGCCCATATCTCCTTAAATGATTTATTATAGATAAATTGTAGTGATTTCCGCAGTGTTTTTTCGGTTATACCTATCTTCCCCGCATAGAAGCTTATTTTCCTTTCTTTAACGGCACAGCCATCGACCAGGTCCATAAACTGTAACGCGCAATCCAACAAGTGCCCTGATTTAAATTGCCCTTCGTAATTTACCGTCGGGGAAAGTAAGGCCATGTTCGCCAGTAAATTCCTTAACGCCGGCACTTGCATATCATCATAAGGGGAACAATATTCCCTGTATAATAAATCCATACCCTTTACCTGTTCCCAATCAGGGCATCCCATATCGATAATGCCTTCCGGCCTGACATGGGAAAAGGATAATTTTAGCAAAGCCTTATGTTCATTCAAAGTAAAAAACGTTTCGGAAATTATTATCGCATAGCCTTTTAAGTATAAACGGCAATATACGGGTATCAGGTATGGGTCTACCAGCAGTACCGAACCATCCCGGATATGAAGGACATCCTTTGTTTCATCCGATAAATCCCGGGTGCATTTCTCAATGTAAAGAGCGTAATATAAGGATATGTCACCCTTATGCGCCGAATAAAACCGGTACAAATCCTGACCGTCCAGCGAAAATATCCGGAATCCCATCTCATCCTTATCCATAATGTATACTGCTTTGTATTGCCTATTCTGCTCCCCTGGAAAACAGGCCGGACTAATCCTCCCTCCAATATGTAACAACACTGTAAAATTAATATTATTGGATGATAAAGAATATTTTCCCGAAAGAAAAAATATAAAAGCTGTTTGACGGTTATAGTTTTTTATCAGGCTTCACCGTTCGGGAGATTCTCCAATGTAGGGCAAAAACGGAGGGAAGACAATCCCATATCCTTTAACCTACCCTTTCGCATATATTATTTTGATCCGGTATGTATTACGTTATGTTATTCATTAGATTAACAAGCATTTACAAAGAACCAGCGGGTGTCAGGCATCCTGCATATTGTAAAAACAGACTATTTTTTTACTTGTTTTTACCTTATAAAAAGAAAAACGGACTATTTTTTTGAAGGGATCTATCATATTACGGAAAGCTATACTGTATATGTTTGTAATTATAATTTAACGCAGGTAAACGATTGATGATAAATGAAAAGCATTACCGTGCCATCCGGCTCCGGAATGCATTGCCATATTGGACATACAGACCGCGAAACTGTCTATTCATTGATGAAGGCGAAGACCGTACTGGTGCTATCCATATATTCCATGAAAAATCTTTTCACATTATATTATAATAACCGGCACGGTTTTCAATATTGTTTTGCCGGCGGCAGGATTTTACTGCCGGAATTATATGCCTCGGAATATATGAGGCATTCGGAGCGGACAATCCATATCTGTCATTTTATGATAGATATGCTGAATAAATATAAGAACAAAATGATCATAAATTAAAAAATGACCTGCAAGATGAAACAAGTGGATTTTAAACAAAAACGCTGTGGCAAGGCAATATCGAAAATGATATTGCTCTTGGCGATTGTAACCGGTTTCTCTTACGGAATCCGGGCCCAGGTAACTATTGGAGCAGGGGAAGCACCCCAGGAATACTCTGTGCTTGAAATCTCCACCGTCAGTACAAAGGGGGGTGTTCGGCTCCCTCAGTTGACCACAGCCGAACGGGATGCTGTATATAACGGCGGCAGGATGCAATCCGGCGTAGCCAAAGGCGAAGGCCTCGCCATCTTCAATTTAACTACCAAGTGTTATGAATATTGGAACGATTCGCGCTGGGTCAGCCTGTGTGAAGGCGACAGCCATATGATTATCTCACCCGAACCATGTAAGGACATCCAGGCTGATGGCCGGGGGTGTGACGGGGAATTCCGGGTTACCGATCCCGAGTGTGAAAACGGCCCTTTCAGCTTTGTAATTATCGCGGGCGGGGAATATGCTTTCCTGATGAATGCCGACGGGGCTAACGGTACCTTTAACGTTCTTTTTATGGCAAATAATTCCGTGCGTACACGGTCGGTGGTGGTCAGGGTCACCAGCAGTTGCACAGGCTTATACAAAGACTTTTTGTTTTCCCAACTGGGAGAAAGCTGTAACGCCGCCTTAGGCGAGGCTCCGGATATCACTTCCGTCCCTGCAGGTAAAAATATTTCCATTTGCGCGGGAGGAGCAGCCTACCTGTCCGTCCCCTCCTCAACGGCCAACCCCGGCCAGTTGGTCTGGACGCGAAACAATATTGAAATCGCGCGGGGAGTTTCCCGTATTACAGTTACACAGGCGGGAATTTATGACGTATGGACGGGAATTATCGGCTGTGGCCAAAAAACGGGTAATGCCGTAGCCGTAACACGCGACGGTACTGGTTCCCCTGCTCCCGTGCAACTGATCGTTACCGGTAACAATGGCGTTGCCTGCGGCGTGGGTGGAACTGTCCCGTTGGTGACTTCCCCTCCTGCTTCGGGAACCGTTATTTGGTTCCACGACGGAGTACTTGCCTCAGAAACCGGGACGCAGATAGATGCCGGTAAAGGTGAGTGGTTCGCCGTGGTAAAGGATAGCTCCTGCTATTCGGCTCCTTCACAGGTTGTGACTGTAATAGAGAACGCTAACCCTTCGGTAATACCTGCTCCTGTAATGAAGATCAACGGCCTGCTCAACGGCTGGAAACTATGCAGCGGCGGTTCGCTTTTCCTTGAGGTAGGAAACGATATGGAGCCTGGCGTAACTTACACCTGGTATGCTGATAACACACAGATAGGAAGCGGTAGCGGTGTTTATTACCCTGTACCCGCTGCCAGCCAAGTAGTTATCCGCCTGCGGGCTGTCGGTATAGGCTGTGCCCGGGAAGCCCTGACGGTGGAAACCGTTAGCGTGGGACGGGCACCGGATGCGCCGTTTATCTCATGTAATACACCGGGAAACGCCCTTTGCGGGGGACAGGCGACACTCTCGGCTACAGGAGGGGATTCTTATCTTTGGTTCAAAGACGGGACAGAGATAGCCGGTCAAACCGGGTCAAGTCTGGCAATAACCCAAACAGGCAGTTATACGGCGGCGGCCGTATCTCCGGATGGCTGCCGGAGTATACAATCGGGTGCAATCGTCGTTACTGCTTCAGACTTTGCCACTCTGGGTTGGGTAAACCATCCGGCGGCAGCCATCGCGGGCCAGACCAAGACTTACTCCGTCTCCCTCGACTTTCCTCAGGATGCCTCTTACACATGGGGGATCACTGGAGGCACTATAACGAACGGACAGGGTACATCGTCCATAACCGTGAACTTTCCTTCGGTAACTACGGCAATGGTCACCTGTACAGCGGCCAATGCTTGCGGAACGGCTTTGGCAAGCCCGCTGGAACAGGCGGTAGTAGTAACGGAAGGATGTAATGACGCGCACATAACCGGTACCGGCAGCCTGACACCAAATATAACGGCAGGTAATGCCGTTGCTTTGAGTGTAACGGCTACGGGTACAGGATTGGCTTACCAATGGTATTCCGGAACGGTAGGCAGCGGAAGCCCGATAGCAGGAGCCACATCCGCCGGCTATGAATATACAGGCACAACAGTAGGCACATACAGTTTCTATTGTATAGTAGCACCTTCGGGCGGCTGTGCTCCCGCGACATCACAGCAATTTACCGTAACGGTGAAAGCAGACCCCGGCCTGATACCTCTTGGAACGGGCATATTTACAGGCAAGACCTGCTTCGATATCGCATACAGCAACGATAATATAAACTCCTGCGCGCAACTGACCTCGCGTGCCGGACACCGGACGGACTTTTCTCTGACTGCAGCGCAAGACCCTGCGGCGGGTACGGCTATCCCGGTATATACCGGCACGCAGGTATATACCTTTACGCCGAGCGGCACGGTAAGCAACCTGCGTTTCGAATATAGGGATGCCAGCGGCAAGGTGATTGAAAGCCTCACTCCGGAAGGGGACTATACAGGCAGCATCAACCCGGGTACAGCATGCAAGGTGGCCGTGAAATACAAACCAAGCCTGAATACCGACCTTCGGGGATTGACACGCTTCAACGCCTTGACGGCACAGCTTTACGCGGTATATTATAACAATGCTCCGGGCGGCGCCGGAACGGACGCTGCTGTTAAGCTGAACCTTACGCTGGGCGACTGCGCCTGTTGCGGGGCTGCCACCACGACAGGCTCCTGGCTGACCTTTATGTGCCATAACCTCGGCGCTGACGAAAGCCTTGACCCGTATACCTATGTATCGAACGGTGACAGGTTCGGCAACGATATAAAGGGAGACCTCTATCAGTGGGGCAGGCCGAAGGACGGCCACCAGCTCAGGGCCAGTTATGCGACCGTTACCCTTGCGACAAATACCATTCCCGGCCATTCCAATTTTATAATAAATGACTCTGCGCCGTATGACTGGCATTCCGGTAGTGGCGGTACTTCCCGCTGGGGCGACGGTACAACAAACGAAAATATGGACAAAGCGGTTAATGACCCATGTCCTGCGGGTTGGAAAGTGCCGAGCCAGAAGCAGTGGGCGTCTATTTATGCGAATGCCGTAACTCCCAACACTTGGACATGGACGGGAAACGGCTATAAAATCGGCGATGCTTTGTATCTGCCGGCAGCCGGTAGCCGCAACGTCATAGACGGGTCGGTAATATTGGTAGGTAGCTCCGGTGTTTACTGGACTTCTAACAGTAGTAGCCCATCTGTCCTGTCTTTCAATAGCAGTAGCGTATTTCCCGCGAACAATTACCCTAAAGCGAACGGCTTTTCTGTACGTTGCGTAGCAGAATAAATACGAAGTGGAAAATTGTGTAAACAATAGTGATAATATAAGGCCTGTATCCTTCCCGCAGGCAGCCGGTAATTGCCTGCGGGAATAAGTCCTTCCGGCACGGGCGAAAAAATAAGAATAAAGATAATGAAGCAAATTATATTGCTACTGCCGCTTATTATATGCTGTTCAGGCCTGTCCGCCCAGAACATTACCCTCAATCTGCCCGCACATTCCGGGCGTAAGGTATCCCTCTGCCTGAAAACCGGCACGAAAAACGATACCATATTCAACGGCCTACTGGACAATAAAGGCAAGGCCATTATACGTGTTCCCGCGCAATATAAGGATTACCGGGGCATGGCAAGCCTTCGTCCTGACCTGCCGGGGGCTTATTTCGAGTTTATTGTCGCAGGTGAGGATATGGTTCTCGGCTGTAAAGAGGAATACCCGCACGGGGGGAATGTGGTATTTGGTAATTCTCCCGAGAATGAAGCCCTGCAAAGCCGATTTATAGACCAAGCCCGTCGCCGGCAAAAGATAAGGTTGCTTTCAGAAGTATTGACGCATTATGACAAAGACGATAGGTTATACCCGGTATTGGACAGGGAGATAGTACAACTGGAAGCCACGCAGGCATCCTTCGAAAAACAGCTGGTGGAAAGCCCCCTGTATGCTTCGGAATTTATCCGTTTACACAATTTTGTAAACGTAAAAGTGGCTGCGCTCCCTTTTGCCGACTCCCTCCAAATGGAACAGGTACGTACATACGTCCGCGACAGCCTGGATATAAACGGCCTGTATACCTCCGGCCTGTGGTTTGCCACGCTGAACGGCCTGCTGGCCCTGTATGACAACGGTATGCCTCATCATGGAAATTTCACCGGGGACATGTCGCTGCTGCTGCAAAAGGCAGGGCCGCAGCAGGTATACAACACCCTGTCCGAAAATCTTTTCGCCATTTGCGAGTCCATGGGCTGGAATGATTTGGAAGAACAGTTAGCCAGTTTCCTGATAAACGACGGGCGTATCAGGAAACCGGCAGGCAAATTGCAGATGCTGATGGCTCTGTTTAAGTTGTCCAAAGGAAGCAAGGCGCCTCCCTTGTCACAGGGGAGATTGCTAAAGGGCAAGACTCTGCTGGTTTTCTATGAATCGGGCTGCGGCCCATGTGAAAACGAGATCCGGCTTCTCAAGGGAAACTACCCGTTATTAAAGGAGAAAGGCTATGAAGTGGTATCAGTATCTGCCGATATGGATGCCGATATCTTCCGTAACACGGCGGAAACATTTCCCTGGAAAGACAAGCTTTGCGATTTCAAAGGCTTCCAAGGGGAGGACTTCCAAAACTACGGTGTCTTGGGCACGCCGGTTTTTTACCTGATAGACGAAAACGGAATTACAACCGGAAGGTATACAAGGATAGGGGATATGGAGATAATCGGTGATTGACTGCCATCAAGCGGCTTATTATGCAGCCATCATATACTCCCTGTTGGGTACCTGCAGGTTGCATGGAGTCAACTCTGAAGCATGGCTTACGGATATCCTGAACCGGTTACCCGATACAAAAAAGGAGGATTTGCAGCTGTTGCTGCCCGGAGCATGGCAGCCTGAGGCCAATACTTAAGATAAAATGCATAGGCCAATGACAAAGGTCAAAGGTCATCGACCACACGAATAAATCAGAGCCGTCGGTCATGCGACCCGATGGCTCTGCCTTTTTATTGAGAAAGCAATGTTGGATGGCCTTACATACTATCTGCGCGATAAAAAAGACCTG
>QMCD01001241.1_pt1 | contig 22262 bp, 22 predicted proteins | sample 1821841 | NCBI WGS metagenome assembly QMCD01 (sample SAMN01991225, study PRJNA193472) | Termite gut metagenome, whole genome shotgun sequencing project. | isolation source: worker | host: Macrotermes natalensis
ATCTTTATCCATTACAACCGGAATCTTTTATATCAGGCACAAATCACGTTTTACAAAATCTGTGTCGACGGCGAGTTCCGACGAACAGACTCTTTTATTTATTTAACAGTATTATTGGAGAAAGATATTTTAAAAATTTTAAATTTATCAATTCTAATACCTAATAATATGAAAATAAGAACAATCCATGCTTTATTAATAATGGTAACAAGTATGGCCATTATGGTTTCCTGTGAAAAGAAACAGCCTGTAATACCCGGGTACGTGATTGAGGGTATAGCCGATTCGACCTATAATGGGCAGAAAATCTATCTTATCGACCATAATAGGTTGGGAAATAAAAAGATAGATAGTGTTTTGATAGATAGCAACAAATTTGTATTTAAAGGGATCGCAGATACTATCCGGTATGCCGGAGTATTTATTGAAGATGGTGCATATGTACCGTTAATACTGGATACAGGACGAATAATTATTAATTTAAAAGATGGCATAGCGTCAAATACTCCATTGAATGATGCTTTGACAGATTATAATAAGAAAACGGGAGAACTATATAAAGAAAGGGAAAATATCTATACGGAGCTAAAAAATAAAATTAAGGATAAAGATAAGTTCAAGGCGGAGTTCGATAGTATATTTATTAAAGTATGGACTCCTAAATATATGGACCTGATGGAAAATACATTCGATGCTAACACAAATAATGTTATCGGGTCTGTTGTATTGGACGAGATGTCGATGTGGATGCGTACAGGTCAGATAGATACTGCTGTTGCCAAATTAAGTAAAGATATTGCTTCCTTGGAAATGGTGAAGAAAATTGTAGGAACAAATGATGCTCTGAAAAAGACTGCTGAAGGTCAGAAGTTTAGTGACTTTACAATAGTGCAGCCTGATGGCACAAAAGTATCACTGTCGGATTATGCAGGAAAAGGCAAATATATATTGGTAGACTTCTGGGCGAGTTGGTGTGGCCCTTGTAGGGGAGAAACTCCGAATATGAAAGAAATATACAAAAAATATAAAGGGGATAAATTCGAGATCGTAGGTGTTGCCGTATGGGATAAGCCGGAAGATACGCAAAAGGCTATTGTAGAAGATAAAGTAGAATGGCCGCAGATAATAAATGCGCAGGAGATACCGACCAAAATGTATGGTGTAAGAGGTATACCTCATATAATACTTATCGGTCCCGACGGAACGATATTGGCCCGTGACCTGCGGGGCGATTATATGAAGAGCAGGGTAGCCCGGGAGTTGGACAAGAAAAATTGATCGAATATAAAAAGAGGAGTACTTGCGTGTACTCCTCTTTTCACTTCTATTTCGATACAGATTGCCTGTATATAATTACTTTAGCCGGTACATCATATATTTCTATCACAGGTCCATCTGCTTTATAATCGGTCGTTTCGATGTATTTGGTCATTGCCGGATATACTTTCATTATTCCTACCATTGTCGATATCATTCCTTTATTGGGGAATTCTCCGACTATATAGTCGCTTTTAGGTAGCGTTTTAACTTTAAATCTGCTTGAGAGTACCACCATCTGCATACTGTCAAGAGGTGTATCGAGTATACAACCTATTTCCGAGCGTAGTTTACTCTTTTCTACTTGTTGAGGATTGTCATAATACATGCCTGCACCCTTTGTTGTTTCTATTTTATAATCGTTGAGCAACGCATAATAAATGCTGTCCATTACTACCGGGCTTTGACTGTAATCTCCTGTAACATTTTCATAGACGAATACTTCCCCGCCTGTTTCTTTTTCTTCAAAGTTTACAGTTCTGAATCCACCATAATAAGCATAAACAGCAGTCAGAAGGATGATTATTCCGATTACGACAGTTAATAAGATTTTGACGAGTTTTTTCATAGATGCTGTTTTGATTTCCAAGAATTCAAAGATAGAATATTAATTTGAAACAAAAAGCACAGGATTGGAACCCTGTGCTTTTCAATATTTCGATTAATCTGCCAGTTAGAATTTATTTCTTTATCTCCACCTTCAGATTCAATTCATCCAATTGTTCCTGTTCAAGGACAGCTGGTGCGTCGATCATAACATCACGCCCCGAATTGTTTTTAGGGAATGCAATACAGTCGCGGATACTGTCCAGACCTGCGAAAAGGGATACTAAACGGTCAAGGCCAAATGCCAGACCTGCATGCGGAGGCGCTCCGTATTTAAATGCATTCATCAGGAAGCCGAACTGAGCTTGCGCCTTTTCTTCGGTAAACCCGAGTACATGGAACATCTTATTCTGCAACTGGCTGTTGTGGATACGAACCGAACCACCACCAACTTCAACACCGTTGATCACCATGTCGTATGCATTGGCACGTACAGCTCCCGGATCTGATTCCAGCATTGGAATGTCTTCTTCCTTCGGGCTGGTAAACGGATGGTGCTTTGCAAAGAAGCGTCCCAGTTCTTCGTCCTTTTCCAACAACGGGAAGTCGATAACCCAAAGGCAATTGAATTTATTTTTATCGCGGAGTCCCAATTGATCTCCGACTTCGAGACGGAGTTCGCATAGCTGTTTCTGCGCCTTTTCTGTTTCACCGCATATGATAAGGATAAGGTCTCCCGGTTCTGCCTGACAACGTTCCGCCCATTTTTTCAGGTCTTCGGCTGTATAGAATTTGTCTACGGACGATTTCAGAGAGCCATCAGCTTCATAACGTACATATACAAGTCCCTTTGCACCGATTTGCGGGCGTTTTACATAGTCGGTAAGCGCATCCAGTTGTTTGCGGGTGTATGATGCCGCACCTTTGGCACAGATAGCTCCTACATATTCGGAAGAATCGAACACGACGAAATCTTTACCTGTAGTCAGGTCTTTAATTTCCACGAATTCCATCCCGAAACGAGTATCCGGCTTATCCGAACCGTAATATTTCATCGCGTGGGCATAGGTCATACGCGGAAAGTCGGGTATGTCTATACCTTTTACCTTCTTGAACAGGTGCTTGGTCAGCCCTTCAAACATATTCAACACGTCTTCCTGACTGACATACGACATTTCACAGTCTATCTGGGTGAATTCCGGCTGACGGTCGGCGCGAAGGTCTTCGTCGCGGAAACATTTCACAATCTGAAAATAACGGTCAAATCCAGATACCATCAGCAATTGCTTGAATAGCTGAGGGGATTGTGGCAGCGCATAAAACTCACCCGGATTCATACGTGATGGCACAACAAAGTCGCGCGCTCCTTCTGGCGTAGAACCGATCAATACCGGAGTTTCCACTTCTATGAACTGGCGTTCATCCAAAAAGCGGCGTGTTTCGAAAGCAATTTTGTGGCGCAGTTCCAGATTTTTGCGTACAGGAGTACGGCGTAAGTCCAGATAGCGGTATTTCATGCGCAGGTCGTCACCTCCGTCGGTTTCGTCTTCGATAGTGAAAGGCGGAACTTCCGATGTATTCAATATAACCAGCTTGTTGACGATGATTTCTATCTCGCCGGTCGGTATATTCATATTCTTGCTCGAACGTTCCTGTACTGTACCTGTTACCTGTAATACATATTCGCGCCCGAACTTATTCGATTGTTCATACAAATCTGCGTTTACATCTTTGCTGAATGCCAACTGGGTAATTCCATAGCGGTCGCGGAGATCGACAAAGGTCATTCCGCCACCAAGTTTACGCACTTTTTGTACCCATCCCGCAAGGGTTACTTCTTTATTTACATCAGCAAGAGTCAGTTCTCCGCAAGTATGATTTCTGTACATTTTTTTAATATTTGATTTCAGGTTTCAAGATTTCAGGTTTCAAGATACTAACGTTATCTTGAGATTTTGAACTCATGAGATTTTGAAATAGTATTTTAATATATTTTCTTTATTACGTCCACAGTCAGGCTATCCACTTTACCTTCTATTGCAGTTACAAATGCTTTAAAATGCGTACTTGCGTTGTGTTCGTCGATGGCAGCCTGCGATTTCCATACTTCGAGGATTGTGTATTTCAATGGGTTTTGGCAATCCTGATGCAAATCGTAAGATACATTTCCTGTTTCTTTACGGGTTTCATCTACTACGGTATGGAATACCTTTTCCAACTCTTCCTGATATGCAGCTTTTACTACAATAACGGCAACAATTTTCAGTTCCATCATAACCTTATCGTTTTATATTATTTGAGGTTACAAAAGTATGTATTTTATTTGTGTTTTACAGATTGCTCGTATATAAAAACATCATTCTTTAAAGATAAAAGTCCCGGACAAATAATGCAGGGACTTTTACCTTTTTTGATAGGATGTATATTCTAATATACGAGTTTCATTTTTATTACTTCTTTCTTTACAACCATATCTTTCGATGCTTTCTGGTATGTTTTGAAGTGGTCGGTATTACCGTGAAAGTCGATGGCGGCCTGTGATTCCCATTCTTCGAGAATAATAAACCGTGTAGAATCGCTGGTATCCTGGTGTACGTTGTAGGAAATACAACCGTCTTCTTCCTGACTGCCTTGTACTACAGCCTGGAATATAGGAAGTATATCTTTTATAGCCTCAGGCTTAACAGTTATGATAGCAGCTATCTTTAGTTCGTCGCCGGTTCTTTCTTCGGCCTCCAAGCCTGTTTTTATAATGATGGTGTCATCCTGTGCCGTTTCTGCTTTTTTGCTGCAACTAACGATGCATAGTAACCCGAATAATACGGCGAATACAATTTTTTTCATGATTTCCTTTTTTTGTATAATTATTTCTTATTTAGTTTTTTATTTATTTCGGTTTCGAGTTTCCCTTTTTCCATCAATTTCTCATATTTCTCTATATTACCATCTTTTTTGAGATAACCCCTGTTCTTTCTGTAAAAGGTGATAACTGTTTCTACTCCCGCCTTTGTTCCTTGCACCACATCTTCCGAATAGTCATTATCCAGCGAATATTTAGTCCATCCGGCAGTGAAAGGCATTACCAACTCAGGATTGATTTTGATGAAATTCATCATAAAGTCGGCATCTATTTTTAAATGTACATCCGGTGTTCCGGTGAGCCATGCCATAAGAAACGCATTTGCTTCCTGCCGTTTGTTTGCATCTTTACCCAAAGGTGTTTGCAGGAGCCAGTCTATCGTCTCTTTTATCTGAGGCTCATAAGTCTTATAAGACTCCTTGTTTTCAAGTTTATAGTTCTTTGGGACATTATAGTCCTGCCCGGATACATATATACAGATAAAAAAGGCCAAAGATGAAAACAATAACTTCTTCATATGTGTTAGATTTAATGTTTATTAATTGAGTGTTACAAATATAGGGAATGATAGCAATAATGGAAATGGAAGAACTAAAAAAGTGTTGGCCTTTTTATCTTTTATCCGATTTTATATTTAACTTCGCCATATCCTATATAGTTAACACAAAATTACACAAGTAGCACAAATGTTTAATTAAAATAGAAATTCAATGAAAAAGTATTTAGCAGAAATGATCGGAACTATGGTTCTGGTGCTTATGGGTTGTGGTGCTGCAGTATTTGCAGGAGCCGGACAACCGTTTGCTTCGGTCGGTACACTTGGTGTAGCATTTGCATTCGGATTGGCAGTATTGGCTATGGTTTATACCATCGGTAAAATTTCGGGTTGTCATATCAATCCGGCAATCACTCTGGGCCTGTTGTTATCTAAAAAAATATCGGCTAAAGATGCGGGCTTGTATATGATCTTTCAGGTAATAGGCGCTATTATCGGTTCAGCAATATTATATGTACTGGCAAAGGATTCCGGTTCAACAACCACTTTTACCGGAGCTAACGGCTATACCGATTTGCTACCTGCATTTGTAGCTGAAACAGTCTTTACCTTTATCTTCGTATTGGTTGTTTTGGGTGTTACATCTAAAGGTGCCAACAATCAGTTTGCCGGTGTTGCTATCGGTTTGGCTTTGGTTTTGGTGCATATCGTATGTATCCCTATTACTGGTACATCAGTTAATCCGGCACGTAGTATCGGTCCTGCTATTTTTCAGGGAGGAGAAGCTTTATCGCAACTATGGCTATTTATTGTTGCTCCGTTCTTAGGTGCTGCAATTTCGGCTGTAGTATGGAAAGTTATCGATACAGAACAAGAATAAGCATATATTATTATATATAGCATAGAGCTTCCGAAAACCCGGAAGCTCTATTGCTTTAAAAGATTTTATATCTTTTAGTAAACCAATAGGTTTATATATAAAATTAAGCAAAATCACATCACACTGTTAAATAATCTTTTAGATATTGTCAATTCCATAAATTTGTCTTTTATTTGCATCATTAACGCAAGATTATTAAAAAAAACCTCTAAAAACTTTTTGCCTATAGAATAAACATTACTCTTTTTATAACTTTAAAATATAAGAGATAATGGATACATTAATAACCATGACCGACGAACAATTGGTCACCGATTATTCTAATGGTAACAATCAGGCATTTGATATCCTACTGTCACGACACAAAATCAGTGTCTTCAACTATATCTATTTCACTGTGCGCAACAGGGAACTGGCAGAAGATATCTTTCAGGAAACTTTCATCAAGGCTATTGTAACGATTAAACAAGGCCGCTATACCGAGACAGGAAAATTTCGTGCCTGGATATCCCGCATCGCCCACAATCTTATTATAGACCATTTTCGTCAGGAAAAGAATGAGAATACAATTTCTAATGACGAGGCCCCGGTCGATTTGTTGAACAATCCGTTGCTGTGTGATGGTACGATAGAGGACGAGATAATCCGTATGCAGATTACATCGGATATCCGTAAGCTAATCTCGTACCTGCCCGATAGCCAGCGCGAAGTATTGGAAATGCGCTATTATCAGGATTTGAGTTTTAAGGAAATAGCAGACCATACAGGCGTCAGTATCAATACAGCCCTGGGACGTATGCGTTATGCTATACTCAATATACGCCGCATGGCAGATGAAAATAACATTGTGCTGACGATGTAAATATAACTGATAATTGTATTGATTCTTAATAGAATAGTAAATAGGACCGAGACCTTATTGTAGTTTTTAAGTTATAAGGATTGAAAGTGGATAAGCATCCCTGTGGTTGGGATGCTTATTTTTTATGCCAGAATCATTTCTATCAGAGCCAGTTCTTCACCAGTGAAATGCGAATTATCCTTTGCCTTCAGATTATCTTTCAGCTGATTCAATGAACTTGTACCTATTATGACAGATGTTACATGCTTGTTGTGCAGCAGCCATGCCAGAGCCATCTCGGCAAGTGTTTGACCACGTTGACCGGCAAGGTCGTTCAGCGCCTTCACTTTCTTTATCACTTCAGGTGTAATTTCACTCTCTTGCAGGAAGCCGTGACTTTTGTGAGCACGAGAATCTTCAGGAATGCCGTTCAGGTATTTATTCGTGAGTACGCCCTGAGCCAGTGGAGAGAAAGCAATGAAGCCCACCCCGTATTTCTCGTTGATGTCCATATGTTCAATTTCAGGTTCGCGCACGAGCATGCTGTATTTGTCCTGATAGATAAGGCAGGGCACATGTTGCGATTTCAGAATATTGTATGCCTGAATCAGTTTTTCGGGAGGATACTTTGATATGCCTACATATAATGCCTTCCCCTGACGTACAATATCCACCAGAGCCTGCATGGTCTCTTCCACAGGGGTTTGAGGATCATAGCGGTGCGAATAGAATATATCGAAATATTCCAGACCTGTACGTTTCAGGCTTTGGTCTATACTGGCCATGATGTATTTGCGGGAACCACCATCTCCGTAAGGCCCGTCCCACATAAGATGACCTGCCTTGGATGAAATAATGAGTTCGTCGCGATGACCTTTCAATTCTTTAGCCAGTATCTTGCCAAAGTTAGTTTCGGCACTACCCGGAGGTGGTCCGTAGTTATTAGCCAAGTCGAAATGTGTAATGCCACTCTCGAAAGCGTGTAAAATCATGGATGTAGCCATTTCGAAGCTATCCACATCCCCGAAGTTATGCCACAAGCCTAATGAAATTTCGGGTAATTGTAACCCGCTGTTTCCACAAAAATTGTATTTCATGATAAATCGTTAATTTGTTGCTGATAAAGTTAATTGAAATTTTGTTTAACATAAATAGGAAATCATATTATTATTTACAGTAATATTCCCTTTGCATTATTTAACATTATTGTACTATAAAATATATTCAAGAAAGAACCTGAAACTGATTCTTTCTCTACTTTTGTCCGATTTTTTTTTAATAACAACTATAATGAAAACAAGCTACTTATCTAAGCACTTTCTGCTGATGGCTATTCTTAGCTTATCTGCAGCTATTTCTTATGCACAAGATCAAAAGCCGGAGGAATCTTTGAATGCGCTCAAAGACGGGAATAAACGCTTTTGCTCAGGTCAGTTATTGCACACTCATCAGGATTTAAGCAGAATAGACGAACTCAAAACGGGACAGAAGCCTTTCGCGATCGTAGTTAGTTGCTCTGATTCGCGTGTGACACCCGAAATTGTTTTTGATCAAGGGTTGGGAGATATATTCTCTATCCGAACAGCCGGGAATGTAATGGCCGATTATGAAGAAGGTAGCATCGAATATGCAGCCGAACATCTCGGTACAAAGCTGATTGTAGTGATGGGACATACAAGCTGCGGGGCTGTAAAAGCATTCATGGATATAAAACACAGCCATGAAAACCACGATGCCCATCATACCGGGAAACTTGGGCATATCGAGTCCATTATCAAAAAACTGGATAGCGAAGAAGAGGAAGATGAAGTTTTCAAGACCGAAGGCGATGTTTACAACCGGGCCATCATAGCTAATGTGATACACGGAGTAAAGCAACTGAGAAAATCAGAACCATTCCTCAAAGAAATGCATGAAGATGGTGATGTACAAATTGTTGGAGCCATTTATCATATCGAGTCGGGAGAAGTTGAATTTCTCGATATTTGATTATCACATACATCAAATAAATAAAGCCGGACGAAACTCTTTCTTCCGGCTTTTTTGTTTGCCCGAAGTTATAACCTCACATTCCTAAAAAAGACTTATCTTTGTTACCCTATCACTGATTTTTATGGACAATTTGCTGGATCATCTAAATAAACAGCAGCGTGAAGCTGTTGAATACATAAGCGGGCCTTCCCTGATTATTGCAGGGGCCGGTTCGGGCAAGACACGGGTACTTACTTATAAAATAGCATACCTTCTCCAACAAGGCTATATGCCTCACAGCATACTTGCACTTACATTTACTAATAAGGCGGCGCGTGAAATGAAAGAGCGTATTGCGGAGATAATCGGATGGAAGTATGCCCGCTATTTATGGATGGGGACTTTTCACTCGGTGTTTTCCCGTATTTTGCGTACCGAAGCCAAAAAAATAGGATTTACCTCCAATTTTACCATTTTCGACTCGGCCGACTCCCGGAATATGATAAAGACCATTATCAAACAGTATCAACTGGATGATAAAGTCTATAAGCCGGCCAGAGTACAAGCTATAATATCAAATGCTAAGAATGCGCTGATTTCACCCCAGATGTATGCTCAGAACAAAGAACTGCTGGAGTATGACCAACGGTCAAAGATGCCTGTATTGAAAGATATTTACAGGGATTACAACAATAGGCTAAAAGCTTCCAATACAATGGATTTCGATGATTTGTTGTTCTACACCAATGTCCTGTTTCGTGACCATCCCGATGTGTTGAAAAGTTATCAGGAACGTTATCAGTTTATCCTCGTAGACGAATATCAGGATACGAACTTTGCACAATACCTTGTTGTAAAGCAGCTTGCCGATGCGCACCACCGCGTATGTGTAGTGGGTGACGATGCACAGAGTATCTACTCGTTTCGGGGAGCGAATATAGATAATATACTTAAATTTAAGGAAGTTTACTCCGAATCGAAGTTGTTTAAGCTGGAGCAGAATTACCGTTCCACACAAAATATTGTTAATGCGGCTAACAGCCTTATTCAGCAAAACCGTGAACAGATAAAGAAAACAATCTATTCAGAGAACGACGAAGGGGAACGTATCGAAATATCCAGTGCTTTCTCCGATTTTGAAGAAGGGGTCATAGTATCGAATAAGATATGGGACATCCGCCGCGATAAGAAAGCGGCATATAGTGATTTTGTAATTCTGTACCGTACCAATGCCCAGTCGCGTATCTTCGAAGAGGCTTTGCGGAAAAAAAATATCCCGTACCGTATCTATGGCGGTTTGTCGTTCTACCAGCGTAAGGAAATCAAAGATGTTATCGCGTATTTCCGTATGGTGGTGAATCCCTTCGACGAAGAAGCTTTCCGGCGTATCATTAATTTTCCTGCGCGGGGAATCGGGAATACGACATTAAATAAAATTGCAGATGCAGCCCGTTTGCATAATGTGAGCTTGTGGGAGGTAATTGGTGACTCGTTAGGATATAATCTGAATGTGAACACAGGTACAGCTAAGAAGTTAAGTGAGTTCCGGGAACTTATCGAAAGTTTTATTGCGCAATTACGCGAATTATCAGCTTATGAACTGGCATCCCGGATTGTAAAACAAAGCGGTATTGCTACTGAAGCTTATCAGGATCAGACACCCGAAGGCATGAGTCGCCAGGAAAATTTACAGGAACTGTTAGGCGGTATCCATGAATTTTGCGAAAGCCGCAAAGAAGAAGGTCTGGGGGGGATAGGATTGATGGATTTCTTATCCGAAGTGTCGCTACTTAGTGATCAGGATACAGATAAAGAGGCCGATCAGGAAAAAGTGACAATGATGACCGTTCATGCATCTAAAGGATTGGAATTCAAAAATGTATTTGTTGTAGGTATGGAAGAAGACCTCTTTCCGTCGTCAATGGCAAAGAATGAATTCCGGGGCTTAGAAGAAGAGCGTCGCTTGTTCTATGTCGCTATTACCCGCGCAAAGGAATACTGTATGATTACATATGCTAAAAGCCGTTTCCGGAACGGGCAGATAAATGCTTCCAATCCAAGCCGTTTCCTTCGTGATATAGATACTTGCTATCTGAATGTAAACGGTGGAGTGCTCGGTGGTGGCGGATTCGGAGTGCTCAATCGACCCGAAACGTATACAAACGATTTGTATGATTACACCAATACACCCCGTAGAACATACCCGGAACGCCCGCTAACTCAGCGGCAACCAACTGCTCAGCGGCAGGAAGCCAGTCTTCCATCCGCATCTCCCCGTTCCAATTTTGTGAATGCGCGCAACGCTACGCCGAAAGCTTCCGCAGGAGTGAATTCAGGAGAAGTACAAGTAGGGGCGATAATAAAACACGAGCGTTTCGGTATAGGTAAGGTGACTGCTGTAACAGGTGATCCTGATAGCCGGAAAGCTACCGTAGAATTTGAAAACTCGGGAGTGAAGCAATTGTTGCTGAAGTTTGCCCGGTTTGAGGTTCTGGGATAGGAAGTGAAACATAACTGTTGTGATGATGAAAGCAGAATATGAAAATTTATTTTTTAGTCCACTTGGAGAAAAATTATTTTTTCCAGAATTTCCATGATGGCTTTTTCTTTTCTTTACCGGTCTTTTCAGGAATAATATTTTCTGTAGTTTCTTCCTTTTTTTCGGCAGGCTGATAGTGTGGCATGTATATTACCGGTTCTCCAAATCTGGCATTGTTCATATCTTCGGCTTTAGCACCGTCTTTCAGCGCATTGTTGTAAGCATTGAATTCCGCACTTTGTATGAATAAGTTTTGAAAGTGCTCTTGATTCACGCATCCCTCCTTTATTATTTTCTCAGCCAACTGATATGCGGATGTATAGATGGGTTCGTCGCTAAGCTTTATAGTCGCTTCCTTTTCAGTTTCGTCTGTAACAATGGCTTCATCTGAAAATTTGGCCGTTGTAATTCCTTTCAGAAATACACGCCCGAAAGCTAAAGGGATAAATGTATTTGCTTTCTCGGCATCGGATAGAGACAGGCCTTCTGCCATCAGTTGTTGTTCTATTGCATCGTCATCTTCACCTACCATCCAGGCCATAGTAGCAGCCATGCGGCTTATGTCGAAATGATCTTTCAGTACCATGAAGACCCGTATCGAGAAGAAGTCTTTGTAGGTGGGGAAATCAAATGTGCGGACGAATTTCTCTATACCGGTCCAAACTTCGTTATCTAGAAGTATTTCACCTGAGATCAATTCGCTTTCCGATTGTGCATAGTAGAATCTTACCCAATGAGTACCTTCTGTCAAGGGTTGGACTTTTATAGTCTCTTCAAGCTGTTCGAGCCAACGTAAAGGAAGCGGATCAGGATGACTTCCTCTGGTGGTTACATTGCTTATGGTAACATTATAGGTGCGTCCGTCAACTACCCATTGCTGATTATTGACCTGATGGTCAAATTCTTTAGTGAAAAATGCGGAAAGTAAGGTGTGAAAAGAATTTGTAAGGAAGTTTTTCCATGCGTCTTTTATTGCAGTATTTTCGTCCACTCCCATTCCTGCGCACGATTCGATAATGGTTTTACCCAGACCTATTTCGAGATGTATATCTAATTGTAAAATCACAGCCATAGACGAAGATGAGCGATTGAATATGTGTGCCCATGCAGTCATGTACTGATGAGGAAATATAATCAGGTCTTTCTCTATATTGCATTCAATATTGTGCCTGCGGAAAGTCTCAGCCAGAAAATTATTGAGTTGCAATTCGTGTTGTATCAGTTTGTTGTCGTTCATTGGACTAATATTTATTGTCGTTAAGTTTCTTTGTCAAAAATGAATAACTTGCTTGATATTTCTTTAGCCTTTGTATATCCTTGTCTGTGATTTCAGGTAATCTTGACGTATCCATATTATCCTTCAAGTCGGCAAGCTTAACAGTTGTGGCTATTGGAAATTTGGCTATATGCTCTATGTATGTATTATATTCAATATCGGGAGAATGAGCCAGTATAAGAAGTTGATTTATTAATTCTTCGGGAATAGCTTCAGCCATCAGATCATCAACAGTAATATCAGTATCTTCCAAAATATCGTGCAGAACGGCTACAATTTTTGCTTCTATTGTATTTACACTATTCATCACTCTCAAGGGATGGAATATGTATGGCTTACCACCTTTATCTGTTTGTCCGTAATGTGCATTTACTGCAATCCGGATTGCTATTTCTAATATGCCATCCATTATCGATGAATGAATCGTGTTAATCTTCGGTTACTATTTAATTATATGGGCATTACAAATCTAAATAAAAATAGGAAAAACAGCGTTGTTCAGACCCATTTTAACATGGACAAGAGCGTAATTAAACTGAAAAAATTGCAATCCTTATGTTTTATTCGATTTATGGGCTATGAGTATACTCGTTTTTTATATTTTTTTTAACATAATATAGAGCAGCAAAAAGGTCTTTCGTTGCATCTTTCATATATAAAATATTGAATCGAAAAGATAAATATCGTATATTTGTTTATTCTCTATTAATATTTTATCAATGTTTGTATTAAACCTTTTACAGGTTAGTCAGTCTAAGATTTATAAAGATAACTAAAACGCTGTCAATAAACACAAAGCATTGTAGATTATAAACAATAAACAATAGGAGAGCAGATTATGAAAGTAAAAAATTTAGTACTGATGTTTCTGATGTCTGTATTGCCATTTATCGCTTTTGCGCAAGATGACTGGGATGACATTTATGCTACTTCTAAATCAAAAGATAACAAGAAGAAAGAGGTAAAAGTCAAAAATACAGTTTCTCAGAAACAACAACAGAAACCAACTCAGGTGTTGGTAGTTCGCGACAACGGAGACGTTACTCTGGAGACAGAAGGTAACGTAAACGTAGATGTGGATACCTATAACCGTAGAGGAGGAGATGTGTCTGTATACCAGAATGAACAATACCCTGAAGATTCGGTAGCCTATACCGATGAATATCAGGATTATCAGTATACAGATCGTATAGTGAAATTCCATGAGCCAGAAAACAGTGTTAAGATATCCAGTGATAACGAGATAAATGTATATGTTACCAATGACTTGTACAGCAATTATTATCGCAATCGTGGCTGGAATTTTAATGTAAATCTTGGCTGGGGCTGGGGTGGATATTACGGTAGCTATTATCCGTTTTACGATCCATGGTATTATAGCGGTTACTGGGGCGGATATTACGACCCTTGGTATTACGGCAGCAGCTGGGGCTGGGGTTGGAGCAGACCTTGGTATGGCTATGGCTGGGGAGGCTGGTACGGTGGCGGTTGGTATGCCGGAGGCTGGTATGGAGGACATCATCATCACGGATACTACGGTAGTAGTTCACGTTACAACTATTCCGGACGCCCTCGGGCTAGTTACGGATCCGGTCGGTCAGGTTATGGCTATAATTCGGGTCGCGGTTCGTACGGATACAGCGGCCGTGGGTCAAGTGTAGGTAGTTCCCGTCCTAGTTATGGTGGCAGAGGCTCATCTACCGGAAGTGTAGGAACGAGACCATCTACCCGTCCTAGTTACGGTACGTCTACAGGTCGTGGTTCTTCATCAGGTAGTGTAGGCACAAGACCATCAACTCGTCCGAGTTATGGTACATCTACAGGTAGGGGATCTTCATCAAGTGGAGTAAGCACAAGGCCAACAACCCGTCCTAGTTATGGAACATCAACAGACAGAGGTTCTTCTGGCGGAGTAACAACTCGTCCTACTACCCGTCCAAGTTATAATAGCAGCGGTTCAAGTACAGGTCGCGGTTCATCCGGTAGTGTTACTACAAGACCAACAACTCGTCCAAGTTACAACACTTCAGCTGGTAGCAGTTCAAGTTCACGTCCTAGTTATGGTAGTGGCTCATCAAGCAGTTCACGTCCTAGTTACAGCGGATCATCCAGTAGTTCAAGTTCACGTCCTAGCTATAGTGGTTCATCAAGTAGCAGTTCGAGCTCACGACCAAGTTATAGCAGTGGTTCATCCAGCAGTTCTTCTTCCAGAGGTTCATATAGCTCAGGCTCATCATCCAGTAGCCGTTCTTCCGGAGGTGGAGGAAGCAGTAGCGGAAGAAGCGGAGGCGGACGCAGATAAAAAGGTAAAATAAGGACAACTAAATAAAAGCTGTTTCAATATTAATTTTTGAGGCAGCTTTTTTGAAAAGATATAGAAATATTAAAAATTACATTATGAAACATGTATCATTACTACTGTTAACAGCTGCATTGACGTTTGGGGCTGCCCAGGCCCAAAATGAAATGGATGCATACAGATATTCAAAGAACGATCTTACCGGTACTGCCCGTTCCGTTTCTATGGGGGGAGCTTTTGGCGCTTTGGGAGGTGATATATCCGGCGTATCCATAAATCCGGCAGGTATAGGAGTTTATCAAACATCCGAAATAGTTACTACACTTAATTTTCAGAATTCGAAGGTTCAGACAGAAATGAATGCCGGAAAAGTTGATGAAAGTAAATTTAAAGTGAACTTTGATAATCTGGCGTTTGTGAGTGTATTCCCTATATTTGATAATGATGTGGTTCGTAGTATCAATATCGGGTTTTCGTACAACAGATTGAAAAATTTTGACAGGAAATATAATGCGATTGGCAATAACCTGTCGTATGCTATGGGCGATTATATGGCCGATAGAGCCAATAATAATGGGGTCTCGTCTAAGAATTTAGATCTTTTTGATAGTAATAATTCTTACAGGGATATTTGGCGAAATCAGGATTGGCTAAGTGTATTGGGTTATAATTCAGGTATGATACACGAAGATGCAGACGGATACTACCCTAGTTCAGACGGGCTAGTCGCAAACAATGACCTCTTTGTAGAAGAAAAAGGTTCTATCAGCACATACGATTTTAATGTAGGAACTACTTTCTCTGATATTGTTAGTGTTGGAGCAACGTTATCTTTAACTGATATTAATTATCGTCTGTATTCAAGTTAAGACTATATGGAAAACGGCTCTTTTTGGGGTGGTCAGGAGATTCAGAACTGGATGAGAACAGATGGTACAGGATGGCAGGTTACTGCCGGAGTGATCGTGAAACCTATTCAGGAACTACGCATTGGAGTTTCGTATCATTCTCCTACATGGTATAATATGACTGATTATTTTGCTGCTAATTTAGATTCTGAATTTAAAGATGGTACGGGTGTTTCCATTGGGAGTTTTTCTGAACCAAATTCCGATAATGGTGAAGATGCCATATATGATTATAAAATGCGTACTCCCGATAAGTGGACGTTGAGTTTGGCCGGTGTTATCGGAGGTAAAGCAATTATCAGCGCCGATTATGAATTGACTAACTATGCCAATAATATGAAATTGTTCGATGACCGGGGTAATGCTCTTGCTACAGGTACAGGCGATCCTAACGCATATATAAAGAATGATTTCAGAAATGCGTCTACTGTTCGCGTTGGGGCTGAATATCGTATTACAGATCAGTTTTCGGCTCGGGTAGGTTATTCATGGATGCAAAGCCCATTCAAAAATGAAGTGATAGATTTTCCGGGCGACCATGAAGTTGTAACCGATAGCCGTGCAGCTACTCAGTACGTATTGGATGGAACTACAAACTATTTCACTTATGGTATGGGATATAGATTTTCACGCCATTTCTATACAGATATTGCATTTGTAATGAAATCGCAGAAAGATGATTTGTATGCATTTACAGGAGCAGATAAAACTACATTCAAGACAAATAATTTTCAAGGGCTGCTGACATTGGGATATAGATTCTAATAAGGCATAGTAACAAAATAAAGAAGCAGCGCATCTCTTTCGGAATGCGCTGCTCTTGGTTATAAACGGATTGTATTTTAAAGATTTTCCAGCATTCTCTTTATAACTGTTTGAGCTGATATCTCACGATTGGCTGCTTCCTGTATAACAATCGATTGTGGACTTTCTATCACATCGTCGCTTACAATCATATTGCGGCGTACAGGCAGACAATGCATAAAGTAAGCGTTATTTGTCAGCGCCATCTTTTGAGTTGTTACAGTCCACGACATATCTTTGCTTAATATTTTGCCATAATTAGGATCATTGTATGCAGCCCAGTTTTTTGCATAAACAAAGTCCGCCTCTGCGAGTGCTTTATCCTGATCATACTCTACTTTTGCTCCGCGTACAAATTTAGGATCGAGGTCATAACCTTGCGGGTGTGTGATAACAAAATCTACATCAGCCTCGTTCATAAAGTCAGCAAATGAATTTGGTACTGCCTGTGGCAGGGCTTTCGGATGTGGTGCCCATGTAAGGACAACTTTTGGGCGAGCAGTTTTCTTATATTCCTCTATTGTGATGAGATCGGCAAAAGCCTGTAAAGGATGTCCTGTTGCAGCCTCCATGCTAAATACGGGACGTCCCGAATACTTAATAAACTGATTGAGTATCTTTTCCTGGTAATCGTCTTCCTTATTTTCGAATTGAGCAAACGCGCGTACTCCGATAATGTCGCAATAACTGCCCATCACAGGGATGGCTTCTAGTATATGTTCCGATTTGTCGCCGTCCATTATTACTCCACGTTCGGTTTCCAGTTTCCAAGCTCCCTGATTGATGTCGAGTACCATTGTGTTCATACCCAGGTTCATCCCGGCTTTCTGTGTACTCAGGCGGGTGCGCAGGCTGGAATTGAAAAATACCATCAGCAGCGTTTTGTTCTCACCGAGGCTTTTATACCCGAAGCGGTTTTTCTTTACTTCAAGAGCTTCTTTTACTGCGGCATTAAGATCGCCGAGGTCTTTGACATTGGTATATGTTCTCATTACAAAAGTATTTTAATGCGTTTATTGATTAAGACTATAAAGATAGCTAATAGTACGGAGACTATCATAATGAACGGCAACCTGTAAATATTATTTGTTTCCGCTATCGGGATTATTTGCCCTGCAACGAGGATGTGGACAAAATAAATTCCTGCGGCCAGTTTTGATATATCGTATTTTTCAACAGAGTGATTTACTCCTTTCTGTATGCAGATAATTAATACGGGGCAAAGGATGTATAGAGACAGAAATAAATTATGGTAAATATTCGTTTTATATCCTTGGTATGATTCTATTAATAATGTGATAAGACTTATAAATAGAATCATATATAGATATAAAGGCCTTATATTTACATATCCCTTCTTTTGAATATAATATCCTAGTACGATAAATGGAAAACCAAAGAAAATACCATTACAGAATGCTCTGTAAGGCAATCCGCAATTCTCCAGTATATATCCGGTAATGAAGAGAATAATGCCGGAAAGCAGTAATAGGTCATTATTCTTTATAAACTTCTTTAATGCCAACAGCATCAGCATGCCCAAGAGGAGTGCAGGCAGAAACCACAGGTGATAATATCCCATAATGGCAAATGTAACCAGTGAATGCGCTTCTACCGTATTATAATAGGTGGGCAGATAAATGATCAACCATACGACGTAGACAATGAAAATATGTAATAAATATTTTTTTATGGCCTTATTGTTATCTATTTTAGAATGGAGATAATATCCGCTAATAACGAAAAAACATGGTACAGCTATCCGCGCTATCCCGTTAGAAATGAGCCATCCGGTTAATGAATCATTGCTAAAAAGAGACTGCGTGTGTACCGTGATAACCAACAGACTGAGTATAATCCTGAAGTAATCGAGCCTTATATTGCGTTCCATGGTTAAAAGAATATTTTTACCCGTTTATTTATCAAATAAACAATGTAAGATAATGCTATAGAAAGTATGACTACCAGAGGTAATTTATATATCATATAAGTCTGTGGCATTCCTATGATATTCATAGCCAGTGGATGTATAAAATAGATACCGGAAAATAAAATAGCCACAAACTCTTTTCCAGATGATATTACCGCGTGTTTTTAGATATATAGGAATATGGCAGGGCAGATAATCAACAACGCGAGTCTGAAATCCTGATATGGATTGAAACCTCCGGAATTTATATACTGAAAATAAGACTCCCCAACAAGTAGAACTAAACCAATAAAGATACCAATCAATAAATAGCTGTTTTTCACTTTTTCCGCATAGTTATATTTTTGCAGATAATATCCGAGAGCTATAAAAGGAAAGCCCATAATAATCCCGTTCCGGTAATAATAGACTCTTGCATAATCCAGACTGCAATAAAATCCAAACAGAAATAAGGACAGGGCGATAACTAGTATGCAGATATGGTTCTTAACATATTTGTTGATGATGAAAAAAAATACGATTCCGCTAATCAGTGCCGGTATATACCACAGATGGTGGTACCCTATAACTACAATACGTATGGTATTTTTTATATTATAAAAGGCGCCATAATAAAAAGGGAGATATATCACCATCCAAGTGACATAAACAATAATCAGATGTATCAGATACTTCCTAATCTTTTTCGGGTCATTAAGTTTAGGCCCTATATAATATCCGCAAATAATGAAAAATATAGGGACTGCAATTCGCGCCAATCCATGGGAAATTATCCAGCCTGTAAATTCCCCGTTTCCGAATAGTGGCAGCATATGTATGCAGATAACCAATATAGAAAGGATTATTTTGAAATAGTCGAGAAAGACGTTGCGTTCCATTATTCTTCTGTAAAGTTCTTTCTTTGTGTTTTGCGATTATATAGTTTCTTATTTTTATGTACCGATGTAATACGTTTCCATCCCGCCGACAGGGAGAGTTCCTCATCCCTGTCGGCCATTTTAATCGCTTTTATATAATCTTCGACAGTTATTTTTCCTGCTGTCTTTTTCTTTTTTTTCTTCATTATCTGATTTGCCCATTGCCTTCTATTATCCACTTGTAGGTGCATAATTCATCCAAAGCCATGGGACCTCGTGCATGCATTTTTTGGGTGCTGATGCCTATTTCTGCTCCAAGCCCGAACTGCGCACCATCGGTAAATGCGGTGGATGCATTGGAATAAACGCAGGCTGCATCGACCATTTTCTCGAATAGTTTGATCGCTTCACGGTCTTCGCTTATGATGGCTTCACTATGTTTTGAACTATAAGCAGCTATATGCCGGATGGCTTCATCTATACCCGAGACAGTTTTGACTGCCATCTTATAATCAAGAAATTCCGTACCGAAACTGTCTTCATTTGCTTTCTTCAGTAAATCGTAGGAGTAGTATTGAAACAAAGCCTCATAAGCGTGTTTATCGGCATATATTATAACATCCTTTTTTTCCAGATCTTCGCAAAGATAATGCAAATCGTCCAAACGGTCTTTGTCTATTATCAGGCAGTCCAGCGAATTGCAGACACTTACTTTGCGAGTTTTAGCATTGGTAACAATATCCTTACCTTTCTTTACATCTCCTTCTTTATGGAAATAGGTATGACATACACCTGCGCCTGTTTCTATGACCGGAATACGGGAGTTTTCGCGTACATAATTAATCAATTCCTGCCCTCCGCGCGGAATGATAAGGTCTACATAGTCACGGGCATTAAGCAGTTCCTCTGTTGCTCCCCGGTCGTTAGGCAATAGTGTACATACATTTGGATTTACCCCGTTTTCATCCAATACATTGCGAATGATATCTATAATGGCTTCATTCGAAAAACGTGCGTCCGAGCCACCTTTCAGTATACAGGCATTACCCGATTTCAGGCATAGGGAAAATACATCGAAACTCACATTCGGACGGGCTTCGTATATAATACCGATAACTCCGAACGGAACGGTTATTTTGGATAGACTCAGTCCATTCTGTAACGTTTTTTGCATGAGGGTTTTTCCAACGGGGGAGGGTAGGGAGGCTACATTGCGGATATCTTTCACAATATCCATTATCCGCTGTTCATTTAATAACAAGCGGTCGTATTTAGGATTACTTGTATCCATCCGTTGTAAATCCTTCTGGTTTTCGGCAAGGATGTAATACATTTTCGACTCGGTTTCTTTGGCAATAGCTTCCAATATTGCGTTTATTTCCTTTTCTTCCAGCAAGTTCAGGCTTTTACCTGCTTCCATAACCAACTGGAACGTATTCTGGTGATAATCGTCCATTTTTATTTTTCAATATATAAATAGTCGTAATGCACAATTGCTTTTTTATTATTTTTTCCTATTGTTTCTTTAGCTTTTTCACTGCTGTACGAGGTGCGGCCGATGCCGACCTGTTTTCCTTTTTCGTCGATAATACGTACAATGTCGTCAGCTTCAAAATTGCCGGAAATTTTTGTTACACCCACAGGCAGCAGGCTCACAGCCTTATCGCTCAGAAGAACTTCTGCCGCACATTTGTTGATGTGTATCTCCCCTTTGGTAAAACCGTCGGAGTGAGCTATCCATTTTTTTATACTGTTTGTTCCTTTACCCGATGGTTTGAAACGGGTAGATACAACGTCCTTTCCTTTTATAAGGTCTACCAGTATATTATCCCTGCGTCCATTGGCAATAATGACCTCGATCCCTTCTTCGGCTGCTCTGCGGGCCACATTGTATTTTGTGGTCATCCCTCCGCGTCCTGTTGCCGATTTGGATGACTGGATACAGTTTTCGATGTCGTCTTTCTTTATGTCTATTTCCCGGAATATGTATGCTTCAGGTTTACTCGGATTGTCACTATAAATCCCGTCTATGTTGCTGAGTATTATTAGCTTTTTTGCTCCCATCATGGCTGCTACAAGCCCCGATAATTCATCATTGTCTGTAAACATGAGTTCATTAACCGAAATGGCATCATTTTCGTTTACAATAGGGATGACCTTATTGTCGAGCATTACGGACATACAATTCCTCTGATTGAGGTAATGGCGGCGTGTGGCAAAGTCTTCCTTGGTAACGAGTATCTGTCCGCAGATAATACCCTGCTGCTGAAACAAATCATAATAACGGTTGATTAGCTTCACCTGACCGATAGAAGAGTATAACTGACGTGCCGAAATAGTGTCTAACTTTGCTTTTGCCTTGATTTCAGATTTTCCGGATGCTACGGCGCCCGACGAAACCAGAATAACCTCTATATTGTTTTTATGCAATTCGGCTATCTGATCTACCAATGCCGACATACGGGTGAGGTCCAGCATCCCGTCTTTACGGCTCAGTATTTGGCTACCTATTTTTACAACTATGCGTTCTTTCATCGAAATATAAGTAAAAGAAAGTATTTAATGCAACATTCGTTAATTTTAACCGGCTATTGTTATTGCAGATATAAAAGTAATAAACAGGCCGATGACCTTACCTAAAAAGCAAAGTTATAATTTTATTTTAAAGTAAAATGTTCGTTTGTAGTGAAAATGGATGGAAAAATGGATTCAAAGATCAGAATAATACATCAATGTGG
>QMCD01000981.1_pt1 | contig 22249 bp, 23 predicted proteins | sample 1821841 | NCBI WGS metagenome assembly QMCD01 (sample SAMN01991225, study PRJNA193472) | Termite gut metagenome, whole genome shotgun sequencing project. | isolation source: worker | host: Macrotermes natalensis
TAGTTGAGAATACAGTCAGTGACAACCTTGTGGCAACTATGGCATTTTACGCTTATCTTATTTTAGGATTGAGCTTTGATAGCGACGCACTTATGGGGGGTACTTATTTCTTTCGGCAGGCACAGACCATTGCTATGCAAGCACAAAGCCTTTCAAACGGAATAGGTTGGAATCCTTTTTCTAATCCAAGCAACCGGCATGCGATTATCACTGCTTTTATGGACGAGTCTTTGAGTACATATCGTGAATTGTGGTATACCTATCATCGCAAAGGGTTGGATGAAATGGCAGCTAATTCCGATAGGGGAAGGACAAATATCATTAATGCCTTACCGGTTTTAAAGCAAGTAAATAATGTTCGTTCGTCTTCCATTGTCATTCAAATGTTTTCCGACAGCAAGTTAGATGAAATTGTTATGATGTGCTCAAAAGCGACTTCCGAACAAAAAAAGGAGATTTACGATTTGCTATATGATATTTATCCGACTGTTTCGAGTAGACTGGAACCTTTGAAAAAATAACAGAAACACTTATCCCATGTTAAAATCACTCTTTGTCCAAAATTATGCTCTTATATCTCAATTGGAAGTTGAATTTACGGGAGGTTTATCGGTGTTGACCGGAGAAACCGGAGGAGAGATGAAAAACCACTGCGATATTTTGCTGAATATGCCCTCGAAAGACACACCGAGGATACAGGAAGGACACGCATTGGTGGGACATATCATCTGTCAGTTGGTGGAGAGTGGGTTGTTTCCGAAATGAAAATTTTCGGTACACGGTGTACCGTGTACCGTTGACCGTGTACCCAAAAATAGAAAAAATGACCTTATTCCTAGATAGAGACGGCGTAATAAACAAAAGACTAATCGACGACTACGTGAAAAACGTGGGCGAATTCGTCTTTGAAGAGGGCGTGCCCGAGGCAATTGCGAAACTCTCTAAACACTTCGAACGTATCGTCGTGGTTACCAATCAGCAGGGCGTTGGAAAAGGTTTGATGAGCGAAAAAACATTGCAGGAGATTCATCGGTATATGAAAGGCGAAATCGAAAAAGCAGGCGGACATATTGACGCAATTTATTTCTGCCCGGATCTGAAAAACACGAAAAGCCTGTACAGAAAACCCAATATAGGTATGGGATTGCACGCCAAACGCGACTTTCCCGAAATCCGTTTCAATCAATCCGTAATGATCGGTGACTCTATCTCGGATATGAAATTTGGGAAAAAATTGGGTATGAAAACCGTGTTTATCTCCAACGACAAAGCTAAAATCGCTGAAAATGCTAATCTTATCGACCAGAATTTCAATAGTTTATCCCAATATACTCAAAAATGCGTTTAGATATTTCTAAAATACTGACACTCGGCTTGTTTACAATCCTCTCGCTGAATTGTTTAGCGCAGGGAAAGTCCTCCGATACCAATTTCATCGACCCCAAAGGGCGCAGACAGGGCGTGTGGAAAAAAATCGACACAACCGGATTGAGTTATATCGGACAATTCAAGGATAACAAGCCCTTCGGACGATTTACCTACTTCGATAAATACGGCAGAACGGTTACGGTTTCCGATTTTTTTAGAGATGGTTTCGCAACGAAAACAACCCACTACTATCCCAACGGAAAAGTCAGAGCTACAGGGTTTTATTTGGATAAAATGCGCGACAGCATCTGGAACTACTACGATTCTATCGGACATCATCTAAAAATGGAACACTACCTCAATGGAATGTTGCACGGACCTTCGGAATTGTATGATTATGAAGGAAATTGCGTTGAAGAAATCCAATGGTATCGCAATCTGCGCAACGGTTTTTGGTGGGAAAAATCAACATCCGGAACGCAATCTAACTATTATAAATTCAATCTCTCAGACGGCTTTTATGCAACTCATTATCCGGACGGAACAGATTATATCAAAGGAGTTTACAAAGACGGTTTGAAAGAAGACATCTGGTATTTCTACCACGCAGACGGAAGTTTGGACAGAGTGCTTTATTTCAAACATAACAAACAGATAAAGAAATTGGTATCTATCCGTGTGGACGGCAAAGATATTTTGTTAGACACCGATTCCGTTGCATACGTGCATACCAACCGAAAAATCACACAGGTTAAAATGCTTGATAACACGGTGTATAAGCCAAGTCAGACTTTTGAAATGCTGGTGAAATCCTTTGGAACAGACTTTTTCTTCCTCGCAACACCCCTGTTTTTAGCACCGTATTCGCTCTATTCATCTATGGAAATGCTACCCGAGGATGATGAGAAAGAGTTTGACAGTGAGGAAGATTTGTCGCAATACAGAGGCGAATTTGATGTCAATCGCAACCGAAAAGCCATCCTAAAACTAAAAGTACCAACACCTTATGAAGTTGTCATCAACGCAGAAGTGATCGGTTTATTGGAAAGCATAACAAGTACAAAACCCATAGAAGACTACGAATGAAACGATTTTGCATATATATCTACGCACTGTTGGCGACCGGAATCCTCTACTCGCAAGGCTCTACGAATGTGAGATTTCCTTCGCTAACCCTCCATCCTTCGGCACGTTTAGCCGGACTTGGAACGAACTTTGCGACCTCGCACTTGCCTGATATGGATATTGCTATATCCAATTCATCCTTGCTTACGGAAGAATTACACAACCATGCTTTGCTGAATTATGCCGACTATTTTTCGGCATACACCAATCTCAATGTGGCTTATGCTCGCAACCATAAATATGGAATGTTTATGGGCTCTTTGCAATATCTAAACTATGGAAATATAGAGGCTTATGATGAGTTTGGAACGTCCGAAGGAACGTCCAAATATGCTTATGATATGGTTGCAAATGTGGGATGGGGAAAGTCGCTGGATTCGACATTCCGCATCGGAGCAAATTTTAAGTATATTTTTTCACGTATGGAAGATTTCTATATGAACGGAATAGCAGTAGATGTGAGTGGGTCATACATCAAAGATAATCAGGCTGTTTCTTTAACGTTCAGGAATATAGGAACGATGCTGAAAAGTGATGTCATCACGGATTATGAAAAGTTGCCGTTTGAAATACAAATTGCCTATTATCAGCGTTTTGCTCACGCTCCGTTCGCTTTTTCCGTTGTGCTAAACAACCTGCAAAAATGGAATCTTTCCGGCGTTGATGTCAATAAAGAAACCATAAACGCTGAAACAGGAGAAATTGAAAAAGCAAATAAATTCTCAACTTTTGCAGACAATGCAATGCGCCACATTGCCTTAGGGATGGAGTTTATTCCGTTCAAAAATTTCACGTTCCGAATGGGCTATAACTACCAACGCCGTAAGGAGTTGCTCGTTGACACACGCCCTGCATTCGTGGGCTTTTCATGGGGACTTGGTGTGAAAATCTACAAGTTTAATATCGAATACACACGCGCAACCTACCATTTGGCGGGCGCACCGAACTATATTTCTGTTAGTACGAATATCAGCGAACTTGTGAAATGAATCGCATTTGCTTTTTCCCAAAAAAAATCGTATCTTTGCACCCTTTAACACACCTGTAAAGAAAAAAAATCAAGAACAAACTATGACTGTATTTTTCATTGTAGCAATCTTCATTTTAGGCTACGCCTTCATTACGATGGAGGATTCTTTGAAAATCAACAAATCTGCCACTGCACTGTGTTTGAGCGTAATTTTGTGGACGATTTATGTACTTAACGCAGAGCAATTCGTGCCGGTTTTCAACGCCGAAGCCTTTGCTCAATTCGTTGCTGAACGAGGAATTGGAGGACTATCTATCTCCGAGCAAATCAACAAGTTCGTGGTGGAACACAGTATCCTCGAACACGTTGCTGAAATCGCAGAAATCATTCTCTTCCTGATGGGCGCAATGACCATCGTGGAATTGATTGATAAACACGGCGGTTTCAACTTTGTGAACAGCCGTATTAAAACACGAAAAAAACGCTATTTGCTGTGGCTGATCTGCGGGATGACCTTTGTCCTTTCGGCGATTTTAGACAACCTAACCACAACAATCGTGATGATTATGGTTCTTCGCAAACTGATTTCCGTGCGTAAACTGCGCTGGCTGTTTGCAGGAATGGTCGTGCTTTCGGCAAACGCAGGCGGAGCATTCTCGCCCATCGGCGACATCACAACCATTATGCTTTGGATTAAGGGAAATATAACCACACTCCCCACCATCACACAGGTATTTCTGCCCTCATTAGCCTCTGTTTTAGTGCCTTTGATTATCCTTTCTTTCAGCATGAAAGGTTCGGTCAAATCAAGTAATCTGCGAAGCGAAGATGCTATTTATCCGAACATTACAAGAGGCGAGAAAATCACAATTTTCTGTATCGGCGTGGGCGGATTGATGTTTGTACCCGTATTTCGTGCACTCACAGGATTACCGCCGTTTATCGGTATTTTGGGCGCATTGTCGGTGCTTTGGATTTATACCGAGATATTGTATCGCAATAGAAATAGAATGGAAGAATCTATCAAACAGCGCGTTACAAAAGTTTTGGAACATATTGATATGCCGACGATTCTGTTTTTCTTCGGGATTCTTTCGGCTGTAGCGGTATTGCAGGAATCGGGCGTTTTGGGAAGTTTAGCACAGTATCTGGATAAAAATCTGCATAACGTATATTTAATCAATGGCTTGATAGGTGCTTTGTCTTCGATTGTGGATAACGTTCCTTTGGTTGCCGGAGCGATGGGGATGTATCCCATTGCCGATCCTGCAATGATTTCAGCAGCTGCAGACCCTGCATATATGAGCTACTTCGCACACGATGGAATGTTTTGGCAACTGTTGGCGTATTGTGCGGGAGTAGGGGGGAGTATGCTGATTATCGGCTCTGCTGCGGGCGTTGTCGTGATGGGACTTGAACGAATAAGTTTTATGTGGTATCTGAAGAAAATCTCTTGGCTTGCCTTGATAGGTTATCTTGCAGGTATCGCCGTGTACTATTTACAAATGACCTTCCTATTCTAAATCAATGAATTTAGCCGAAAAATTAACACATCCGATTTTTGAGCTTGTTTCGACCATTGCCGACGAGCAAGGTATCGAAACATACGTCATTGGCGGGTTTGTGCGGGATTTGTTGTTGAATAGACCTTCAAAAGATATTGATATTATGACCGTTGGGTCGGGTGTGGAATTGGCTGAATCCGTAGGGAAAGCCATCGGCGACGATACAAAAATTTCCATTTTTAGAAACTTCGGAACAGCTATGTTGCACTACGAAGGCTATGAAATTGAGTTTGTTGGAGCTCGTAAGGAATCCTACAACGAAGATTCTCGTAAGCCACACGTGGAAGACGGTACTTTGGAAGACGACCAAAACCGCAGAGATTTCACGATCAATGCAATGGCAATATCGCTCAACAAAACCACTTTCGGCGAACTCATCGACCCTTTTGAGGGTATGGAAGACTTGCGTGATATGATTATCCGAACACCATTAGATCCGGATATCACGTTCTCCGACGACCCTTTGCGAATGTTCCGTGCCGTGCGTTTCGCTACGCAACTCTACTTCGACATCGAACCTGAAACCTTTGAGGCTATACATCGCAACCTGCATCGTATCAAGATATTATCCGCAGAACGTATCGCCGAAGAAATGAACAAAATCATACTTTCTCCGAAACCGTCCTACGGCTTCAAATTGCTGGATGCGTCGGGAATGCTGGAAATCGTATTGCCGGAGATAAGCAATCTGAAAGGAGTTGAAAAAATAGGGGATAAGGGACACAAGGATAACTACTTGCACACTTTGGAAGTCTTGGATAATATCGCAAAAGTAACCGATAATCTGTGGTTGCGTTGGGCGGCATTGTTGCACGACATCGCCAAGCCTCAAACCAAACGATACGACCCGAAGATTGGCTGGACCTTTCATTCTCACGAGTTTATAGGAGCAAGGATGGTTCCGAAAATTTTTTCTCGACTGCGCTTGCCGATGAACGAAAAAATGCGTTATGTGCAGAAATTGGTGGAATTACACTTGCGACCGATTATACTTGCAGAAGACATCGTTACGGATTCTGCCGTTCGACGTTTGTTGTTCGAGGCAGGCGATGATATTGATGACTTGATGACCCTTTGCAAAGCCGACATCACGTCAAAAAATCGCGAAAAAGTGTTGCGCTACAAGAACAATTTTACGCTTGTGGAGAAAAAACTTGTGGAACTCGAAGAAAAAGACCGCATCCGCAATTTCAAACTCCCCATCACAGGCGAAGAAATTATGGAAATGTTCAACCTACAACCCTCTAAAATCGTAGGAATCATCAAAGATGCCGTCAAAGACGCCATCCTCGACGGCACCATTCCTAACGAACACGAAGCTGCCGTGAAATTAGCGGTGGAAACCTTTGAAAAATGTAAATCGTAGAGGCGAGACAAGCCTCGCCTCTACAAGATATGAAAAAAAATGAAACTCAATTTCATTTTTTTTTGTATCTTTGCAAATAAAAATAACAAATCAATGAACACTGTAGCCGAATATCTACTCCAAATCAAAGCTGTTAAGCTCAACAATCAAGACCCATTCACTTGGGCATCAGGGCGTAAATCTCCCATTTACTGCGACAATCGTGTAACACTCTCATATCCTGAGATTCGCACGTATATTCGCGATCGTTTCGTGTCGATTATCCGTGAAAAATATGCTCACGCAGACGTGATCGCAGGCGTTGCCACAGGCGGTATCGCTCAAGGTGCATTGGTCGCTCAAATCCTTGAAAAACCGTTCGTTTACGTCCGTGCAGAAGAAAAGAAACACGGGATGCACAACCGTATCGAAGGACACCTGAAAGCAGGACAAAAAGTAGTCGTTATCGAAGACCTCGTTTCTACAGGAAAAAGTAGCCTGCTCGCCGTAGATGCAATCAGAGAGGCAAATTGCGAAGTGCTGGGAATGGTTGCGATCTTCACATATACACTCCAAACCGCTACCGAAAACTTCGCCAAAGCAAATGTGCTCTTGGATACTCTTACAGATTATCCTACTCTTCTGAAACAAGCCGCTACGAGTGGCTATGTTACAGAAAATGACCTCGTTTCTTTGAATGAATGGAGTGCAAATCCGGAAAAATGGTCTGACGAAAGAATGTAGGGAAATACCCTGAAAAAAACTATACAATGACAAAAATAGAAAGTAAACAATTAGATATCAAGACTTCCGCAAAAAACATTTTTGCTTATTTGTCGGATTTCAACAATTTTGGCAATTTAATGCCTCCGCAAATATCGAATTGGCAATCCACAACCGATACCTGCTCGTTCACCATTCAGAATATGGCTACTTTAGCGATGAGAATCAAGGAGAAAACAGAGCCTGTGAAGTTGACTATTGTTTCCGAAGCACCATCGCCGTTTCCGTTCGAGTTGATTTGCGAGTTTGAAGAAGTGTCGGAAAACGATTGCCGTTCGCGTATTCGTTTTAACGCCGATATGAATCCAATGTTGGCTTTGATGGCAAAAAATCCTCTTCAGAATTTTGTGAATATGCTCAACGAACAACTGAGGAAAATATTTGAATGAGAAAGAAATATCCCATACAACTTGAAGTAGAGATTGAAGGTTTAGCCGCAGAGGGAAAAGCATTGACACACGTGGGAGAAAAGGTCTGTTTTGTGCCTTTTGCAGCCCCCGGCGATGTGGTGGACTTACAAATAACCAACAAACGCAAACAGTTTTTAGAGGCAAAAGTTGTTAAGTATCACAAGCTTGGCTCTATCCGCAGAGAACCGAAGTGCGAACATTTTGCCGTTTGTGGCGGTTGCAAATGGCAGCATTTGCCCTACGAGGTGCAATTGGCGCACAAGCAACAAACCACGATTGATCATTTGCAACGGATAGGACATTTGGAATTGCCTGAAATTACACCGATTTTAGCCTCACAGAACGAGTTTTTGTATAGAAACAAGTTGGAATACACATTTTCCAACAAACGTTGGCGCACGGCGTTAGAAATGGAGAATTCGGATGCAAACAACAATGCCCTCGGATTTCATATTCCGGGAATGTTCGACAAAGTGTTGGATATCAATCACTGCTATCTACAAGACGAACCCTCAAACCAAATCCGCCTGTTCTTGAAACGCTACGCACAGGAACAACAACTGTCGTTCTACGATGTGAAATCGCACGAAGGTTTCTTGCGAAATGTGATTATAAGAAACACAACAACAGGGGATTGGATGGTTGTAGTCGTTTTTGCTTACGACAAACAGAGTGATATAAAACCTTTAATGTCAGCTCTTAAAGAGGAGTTTCCGCAAATCACATCCCTGCTGTATGTCATCAATGAAAAGCTCAACGATACCATTTCCGATTTGGACGTGCAATTGTTTCACGGAGAGACTTTTATAACCGAAGAAATGCCTGCTTTTCGAAATGGAGAAACCCCTTTGAAATTTCGTATCGGTGCAAAATCATTCTATCAAACCAACTCCGTTCAAGCCGGAAATTTATATCGCATAGCGGCTGATTTCGTGAACTTTAAGGGTGATGAAACCGTTTACGATTTATACACCGGCTGTGGAACAATCGCACAATATGTTGCACGTTCAGTGAAGAAAGTGGTTGGTATTGAATATATTGAATCGGCTATTGCCGATGCGGAAATCAATGCACAACTGAATCAAATCACGAATACACACTTCTTTGCAGGGGATATGGTTAAGGTTTTGAACGATGATTTTGTTGCACAAAACGGCAAGCCGGACGTGATTATTACCGACCCTCCTCGTGCCGGAATGCACGAAAAAGTAGTTGAACAAATACTTAAGATAAATCCTGATAAAATCGTGTATATCAGTTGCAATTCAGCAACGCAGGCGCGCGATTTAGCCTTGATGAAAGAGGCTTACAAAATCGTTCGTGTTCAGGCAGTGGATATGTTTCCTCAGACACATCACGTCGAAAATGTTGTTTACTTAGAACACATTTAATAATTTCAAAATCAAGGCGTGCGATTGAGATAAAAGCGGAGTTTACTTTAGTAAATGAGCATTTTATCGATTGAGTACAACGCAGAGTTTGGAATTATCAAGTGTGTTCTTTAGAGAAAAGGGCTTAAAATTTGCAATAGAGCGTCATAATTTACGCTTTCTGCGGAAATCGTAACGTTTGCACGCTCATAAAACACCTCACGTTCAGATAATTGCGTTTCTATCTTGCGAATAGCCTCTTCTCTTGAGAGTCCGGCCAAAAGCGGACGTTGTGCAAGGGAACGGTCGAAACGCCTAAAAATTGCATTTACAGAGGCTTTTAGGTAAATCACAATGCCCATATCCCGCATCAAATCCATCGTGTTGTTGAAACAGGGCAAACCGCCACCGGTAGAGATAACCACATTGTTTGGATAATCCCTCAAATCCTCTAAAATTTGGCGTTCTGCCTCTCGGAATTTGGCTTCGCCATGTTCTGAAAAATAATCGGATATGCTTGTATTGTATTGATTTTGAAACAATGCATCCGTATCCACAAAATCATATTTCAACATCTTTGCCAATTGCTTGCCAACGGTGCTCTTCCCACTATACATATATCCGACTATAAAAAACTTCATAATCAATTTATTTGCGAATTTCGGACTTGTCCAATGTGAAACCGATTGTTGTTCCTTCGCCCAAGGCACTTCGGATTGAGATATTCTGATTTTGTGCCTCTAAAACGTGTTTCACAATGGCTAAGCCCAAGCCCGAGCCCCCTTTTTCTCGTGTGCGGGCTTGATCGGCTCGATAGAAACGCTCAAACACGTGTGGCAAGTCGCTTTCCGAAATACCAATGCCGTTGTCGGAAACCTCTACAAATACTTTTTCGTGCATATCATATATCGAAATTTTTATATAGGGGTCTTTTTCAGAACGATAGCGCATGGCGTTTTCAATTAAATTGGTCAGTATCAATTGAACACTTTTACTTTCTGCATAAACTATTGGTGGATACTTCATTTTGTTGCGAAACTCCAAACGAACGCCGTATTCGTTGGCTCTCATTTCAAATTCACGAACAATCTCTTTGATCAAATCGGAGAGATCTTCGTCTTTGCATTGTGGTGTAACTTCGTGATTTTCAAGACGAGAAATAATCCCCAAGTCGTCGATAATTTCAATCATTCGCTTGATATTCAGAAGTGTTCGTTCCAAGTATGCACGATTGACCTTTTCATCATACATTGCACCATCCAAAAGCGTTGTGATATAGCCTTGCATATTGAATGTAGGCGTTCGAAGTTCGTGTGAAACACTGCCCACAAAATTGCGCCGATAGGCTTCCATCTCGCTCAGCCTTTCCATTTCAGACTCACGCTTTTCCATCCATTGCTTGACTTCTTCCTCAACCCCTTTCAAACCATCTTTGCGATGCCGTTTCAAAAAATCTTTCCGCATTTTCTTTCTTGTGTAAATGGATTTGTAAACCAATTTGATACGGCTTTCCACGAAACGATCGATAAAAAAACCAAACAAGATATAAAAAAAGGGAAATTGAAGAAAAAAAACGACTTTCACATACCACATATCCCATTCCTGCGGATGTAGAGTCAAAACCAAGCCGGATGCATACAAACAAACAGTTAATGTTGTTGTTATCGTAATTTGATTATTAACAATGTACTTTCTTAGTTTTAATATCATTGTCTTTCAAATTTATAGCCAACGCCTTTCACGGTTTTTATGCAATCTTCCAAGTCCAAGCGGTCGCGGAGTTTCCGAATATGCACGTCGATGGTTCTATCGCCCACAAACACATCTTCCCCCCAAATTTTCTGAAAAATCTCGTTGCGAGTGAACACCCTGCAAGGTTCGGAAGTGAGGAATTCCAAAAGCTCAAATTCCTTTTTAGGTAAAACTATTGTTTTTCCGTTTTGAATTACAACAAACTTTTTGCGATCAATGATCAAACTTTCGGTAGGAGCCGTTTTGTTAGGAACTCCGGCTCGTTTGAAAAGCGTGTTGATTTTCGCAATGAACAGTTTGGGATTGATGGGTTTGGTAATATAATCGTCCGCACCTGCGCCCAAGCCTGCAATCTGTGAATAGTCTTCGCCTCTTGCCGTGAGAAAGACAATCAGCGTATGTTCCAAACTTCCGATCTTACGCAGTTCTGAACAGGTTTCAACGCCGTCCATTTCCGGCATCATCACATCCAAAACAATCAAATCCGGCTCAATTTCCTGCGCCAAGTGAATTGCATCCTTGCCATTCTTTGCCGTAAAAACCTCGAAATCAGCCTTTCCTAAATTGTAGCTCAGGAACTCCAACACATCAACTTCGTCGTCAACCAATAAAATTTTTTTGCTCATCGTTTTTTTTTTCGCAAAGTTACGATTTTTTTTTGATTTATAAAAGACTTTACAAAAAAATAATGTTTTTTTAACGTTAGGAGTGTTTGGTAACAAAAATAATTTGTCAAATTGTTTTTTTTTGTGTATCTTTGTAAGATGAATAAAGCAAATCCAAAATACTCGCCTCGAAGAGTTCTGTTTTTTGTGTCCGCCGTGATCTGCGTGGCACTTGCTACATTGGGGATTGTTACGCCTGTGTTGCCCACAACTCCTTTCCTGTTGCTGGCGGCATTTCTTTTCGCACAAAGTTCGTCGAAAGCACGCAAATGGCTGTTGGAAAACAAAGTTTTCGGAAGCTATCTCTCAAATTACTACAACAATACACCCATTCCCTTAAAACAAAAAATAAGTACGCTCATCGTGCTTTGGCTGGGATTGAGCGCAACATTCTACTTCGCAAACCCAAGCACGTGGCTCGTTATTTTGCTAATTTGCGTAGGGATTGGCGTAAGCACACACGTTTGTTTGTTGGGCAATACAAAGGCTATTAAAGAAAAAATCTTGTATAAATTTCTTCTCAAAAAAACACATAACAAACATTACTAACCACTAATCACTAATCATTAATCATTAATCACTATTCAAAGTATGAAATTCGATCCTGCAACAAACATTCAAGACCTGCTCCAATTTGGGGAGTTTGGCGACGTTAATCCCTCTATCACAGACTCCGCAACCTATACGTTTTTGGAGGCACGTGCAATGACCGACACATTTACCGGCGATCAAGCGGGATGCTACTTGTATTCTCGCCATTGGAACCCAAGTAACAAATATCTTTCCGATGCTTTGGCAGCTATGGAAGGTACGCCCGCAGGCTGGGTTACAGCCTCCGGAATGGCAGCAATCACCTGTGCTATCCTGCAATGCGTGAAAGCCGGCGATCATATCATCTCAAGTATGACCACCTACGGAGGAACATTCGCATTCTTAAAGAATTATCTTCCTAAATTCAATATCGAAACCACGTTTCTCGACACCACCGATTTGGAGGCTGTGAAAAAAGCCATCCGTCCGAATACCAAACTGATTTACACCGAAACGATGAACAATCCTTTGTTGCAAATCAGCGATATTCCTACCCTTTCGGAGATTTGCAAGGCAAACGATTTGAAGTTGATTGTGGATAACACGTTCACACCGATGATTGTTTCGCCCTACAAACTTGGTGCAGACATTGTGGTATATTCGATGACGAAGTTTATCAACGGCAAAAACGATTGTGTTGCAGGAGCGATCTGTGCATCGGAAGAATTCATCAACTCTTTGATCGACGTGAATAACGGTACGGCGATGTTGTTGGGTCCTGTGCTTGATCCTCTACGCTCGTCGAACATTCTGAAAAACCTGCATACCCTGCATATCCGGATGAAACAGCACAGCTACAATGCTGCGTATTTAGCAAAGAAATTCAAATCTATCGGTTTGAAATGCAATTATCCCGGCGAGCCGGATCATCGTGATCACGAGCTTCTGAAACGCTTGATGAATGCGGATTTCGGCTTTGGAGGAATGATTGCTATTGATATGGGAACGGCAGAGCGTGCAAACAAACTGATGGAACGTATGCAAGAAAAAGGTGTGGGTTATCTTGCGGTGAGTTTGGGCTATTTCAAAACTTTGTTCAGCAATTCAGGAAAGAGCACGTCTTCTGAAATTCCCGAAGACATTCAAAAAGCGATGGGAATGTCGGAAGGTTTAATCCGTTTCTCTGTGGGATTGGACAACGATATTGAGCGCACATTTCAAGCGATTCAGGCGTGTTTGGAGGAGTTGAAGTAACAATTAACAACTCAACGATTATAACGATTAAATAAAAAAAATGAAATGTATTCACATTTCATTTTTTTTTCGTATCTTTGTATTTTTAGAATAATTAGATTTTTGGGATATGGAAAGCAAGCTCCAACAATTAACGGAAAAACTCTACAACGAAGGGCTTTCAAAGGGAAAATCCGAGGCGGAACATTTGGTGCAACATGCGCATCATCAAGCCGAAAACATCATCGAACAGGCAAAGAAACAAGCCTCCGAAATCATCGAACAAGCCGAGAAATCCGCACAGGAAGCCAAACGTAACGCTGAAGCGGAAATCGATTTGGCATCACGGCAAACGCTTGCACGCGTGAAACAAACCGTGGAAAATTTGATCGTTACAAAAACCATTGAAACACCCATCACAAAAGCGTTCGACGATGTTGCTTTTGTAAAGGATTTGATTCAATCGGTTGTTGAAAACTCCGCTAAAAACGGCGATCTAACGGTTATCCTTCCCGCTGCGAAAGAGGCTGATTTTTTGAATCTCATTCAACAGTCTATGCAAAACGCTTTCGGACAAGGTGTCGATGTGAAATTTGATCGAGGAATAAAATCCGGATTCCGCATCGGAACAAAGCAAGGAGGTTATCAATTGACCTTTACGGATGCTGATTTTACGGAGTTGTTCAAATCGCATATTCGCTCGAAATTGGTTGAACTTTTGTTCGGATAAGGTGTTATGTTTAAACAAAACTACTATTATCTCATTGCGGGACTTCCCGATTTAACGCTCGAACAGGACGTTAAACAGTTCGACCTGCAAGCACTCATCGACGAGGTTTACGAATATACGGAAGAAAAAGATCACACTCCTATCCGTGAACTCTTCTCGTGGCACGACCTCGAAAACGATTGGGATATAAAGCAAAATCAAGAGAATTGGTTACAGTTTTATCAAAACATTGAAGAAAAAACAACGAACACGTTTATCCGTTCGTGGTTTCGTTTCGACCGTTTATTGCGCAACATTCAAAGTGCTTGGATGTGCCGTAAATTGGGCGTTTCAATGCAAGAGCAATTGCTTGTATGGGGCGAAGAAATAGAGATTTTTGTAAAAAATAATCTTCCGGATTTCGGCTTACGGCGTGAAATCGCATTAGGGGAACAAATTTTCAATCTTTTGGATGAAAACATCAACCTCTTGGAACGTGAATTTCGATTCGACCAAATCCGTTGGCAGATGGCAGATGAATTGAGTACTTTTCATTATTTCGACATCGACGAAATACTGGCTTTCCTCGCAAAAGCCGATATTTTAGACCGTTGGCTGAAGTTAGACAAAGAACGTGGAGCCAAACTGTTCGACGGTTTTGTAAAAAAATTAGTTGAACAAAATCGTTCAACATCTGAAATTAAAAATTAGATAACTATGAATACAACAGGCAAAGTAACGAGTATTATTTCCAACCTCGTAGTGGTACAAGTGGATGGTTCTGTGGGACAAAACGAGATTTGTATGATTGAAGTAGGCAACACTCGCTTGATGGCGGAAGTCATCAAAATTGTTGGAGATAAGGCATACACACAGGTTTTCGAAAGTACACGCGGGCTGAAAGTCGGCAATCACGTGGAGTTTCAAGGACACATGCTTGAATTGACTTTAGGTCCGGGCTTACTTTCTCGGAATTTCGATGGTTTGCAAAACGACCTTGAACGTATGGATAGCGTTTTCCTCAAACGCGGGGAATACACGCAGCCACTCGACACAGAGAAGACTTGGGCATTTGTTCCTACCGTCAAAGAAGGGGACACGGTTGAGGCTGCATCGTGGATCGGCGAAGTGAAAGAAGGTTGGCTGAATCATCGCATTATGGTTCCGTTCAAATGCAAGGGCAGCTACACGTTGAAATGGATTGCCAAAGCCGGAGAATACACGATTAACGAGCATATCGCTACCATCGCAGATGCAGATGGCAATGAAGAAAAACTTACAATGTGTCAGAAATGGCCTGTCAAAGTGCCAATTACGGCATATAATAACAAACCGCGTCCGTTCAAGATTATGGAAACCGGCGTTCGCGTTATTGATACGTTCAATCCCATTGCAGAGGGCGGAACAGGCTTTATTCCCGGTCCGTTCGGAGCAGGGAAAACGGTATTGCAACACGCACTTTCCAAGCAAGCGGAGGCAGACGTAATCATTATGGCAGCTTGTGGAGAACGTGCGAACGAAGTTGTTGAGCTTTTTATGGAATTTCCGCATTTGGAAGACCCTCGAACCGGTCGAAAGTTGATGGAACGCACAACGATTATTTGTAACACCTCAAATATGCCCGTTGCAGCACGTGAAGCATCGGTTTATACTGCGATGACCATCGGAGAATACTACCGCTCTATGGGCTTAAAAGTGCTGTTGTTGGCGGATTCTACGTCACGTTGGGCGCAGGCTTTGCGTGAAATGTCCAACCGTATGGAAGAACTTCCGGGAGCAGATGCATTCCCTATGGACTTGCCTGCGATTATCTCCAATTTCTATGCACGTGCAGGTGTCGTGTATTTGAACAATGGACAAACCGGCTCTATCACATTCATCGGAACGGTTTCGCCTGCGGGTGGTAACTTGAAAGAACCGGTAACCGAGTCCACAAAGAAAGCCGCACGCTGTTTCTACGCATTGGCACAATCTCGTGCGGATAGCAAACGCTACCCTGCGATTGATCCGGTGGACAGTTATTCCAAATACTTGGAATATCCCGAAATTATTGAGTATTTGGACGAACGTATTGAGAAAAACTGGGTAGAGAAAGTGAATAAAGGCAAAACCATTGTCCTGCGTGGAAAGGAAGTAAACGATCAAATCAACATTTTGGGTGATGATGGCGTTCCTGTGGAGTTTCACGACCGTTTTTGGAAATCGGAACTCATCGACTTTGTGATTCTACAGCAAGATGCGTTCGATACAATTGATGCGAACTGTCCTATTGAACGTCAGAAATTTATGTACAACAAAATCCTTGATATTTGCGAAACCACCTTTGATTTTGAAAATTTCGAGGAATGTTCTGCGTTCTACAAGCGTATTATCAACGTTTGCAAGCAAATGAACTACTCTGAATACCAAAGTGCAATGTTCGATCGCTATGTTCGGGAATTGGACGAGATTGTTGCGGAACGTAAAATCAAATAGTTGTTTTTTATGAAAACCATTGCTGTCTTTCCCGGTTCGTTTGATCCGATTACGAAAGGGCACGAAAATATCGTGCGCCGAGCATTGCCATTGTTCGACGAAATCATTGTTGCCGTAGGGCATAATGCAGACAAAAAAAGTTTGTTTTCCATCGAGCAACGTATGAATTTTATCCGAAAAACCTTTGCGGATGCGCCACAGATTCGTGTGGAAAATTATATGGGTTTGACCGTTGATTTTTGTAAGGAACACAACGCTCATTTCGTTTTGCGGGGTTTGCGAAACATTGCCGATTTCGAGTATGAGCGCAATGTAGCGATGATCAACAAAGATTTGTTACCCAATTTGGAAACAGTTTTTATGTTTACCGAACCGATATACAGTCATATTTCCTCAACCGTTGTGCGTGATGTGCTTTTGCACGGCGGAGATGTGAGCGATTTTCTTCCGGATGCTTTGCGGGGTGAGATTTCTTGATAGCAAATGTAGTTGCTTAAAATCCTATCCATCTCCGACATTCATGTTTTATAATTCACATACAAGTGCGGACTTGTGTCCGTGCCTAAATAAAGCACGTACCGGCAAAGTTCTAAAAAAACGGTCTGCCAGACATTACTTTTAACACAACGCAGAGTTTGAGATTCTTAGGAGTGTTGCTTGTGGAATAATTCCAAACGCTCTTTCAGAGCAGGGAATTGCTCACGTTTAATCAGCGATACGCAGGCTCGGATGCCTTGGCATTGGCTGCCGGTAATATCGAGTGTGATTGCGCTGATGCCGTAGTGCAACAATTCTTTCAGAAGTTGTTCTCCGGTAAATCCGGGATAGTTGAATGTGAAATAAAAGCCATCGGCGATGTTTTCGTCGCCGTCTTTATCATACACGATATAGAACCCATTGTCGGTGAAATACTGTTTCATGACATGTGCTTTTTCGCCGTATTCCCGAACGGTGTCGATGAACTTGCATGTCCCGTCGTTAGCGGCTTTCAGCATGGCTGCAAAGCCGATTTGAGCCGAGTGTGAAGTGCCTGCACTCAAAGCGTATATCGTTCCGTATTGGAAGGCTTTCCCGAAGTTATCGGTGGCATAGTAGCGCAACAAGTCCGGTGCGTTGGTATTCCAAATAGGGTCTGAAACCACGATAAAAGCCATCCGTTCACCGGCATAACTGAATGCTTTCGACGAAGAAATAAAGAGAATAAATTTGTCGGTATATTTCGCAATCGTCGGCTGAAACGGAGCAACTCCGGGTACACTGTAATCCTTACGAAAATCCATTCCGAAATAGGCCAAATCTTCAATCACAACCACATTGTGTTTTTTACAAACCTCGGCGATGATGCGCAATTCCTCATCCGTAAGACAGAACCATGCAGGGTTGTTGGGATTGGAATAGAGTAGGGAAGAAACTTTACCGTCGCACATCATTTCTTCTAATTTTGCGCGCAGTTTTTCTCCACGATAGTTGAACACGTCAAACGTGCGGTATTCCTGACCAAGCAATTTGCATTGCGATTTTTGCACAGGAAATCCGGGGTCAATAAACAATGTACCTTCACGGTCTTTGTACATTCGATTAACGGTAAGCAGCGTTGCAAAACCCGCTTGCATAGAGCCGACAGTAGGGATGCAACAGGAAGGAGAAACGTCCACATTCAAGAAGTTTTTCACGAAACGAGCCGCCTCAAACTTGAACTCGGGCGTACCTTCGATAGGAGGATATAGACTTCCTTTTCCTTCTTTAAGGGCTTGTATTTGCGCATTCACGCCGATTTCCGGTGCAGGTAATCCGGGAACGCCCATTTCCATACGGATAAATTGGACACCGGTTTTTTGTTCAAGGTCGTTGATTAAACGACTAACTTCGCGTATGGATGCCTTGCCAACGCTTGAAATTCCGTTCGTTGCCAACATTTCGTCGACCACAGATTGAGGTACAGGAGTAATGCTCATAAAAATTTTTTTTGCAAATATACAAAAAAATTTTGTCATTTCAAAAATTTTTTGTATCTTTGCAGTCCCGTTTGAAAAAATGGTCGTCGGTGTGGTAGTTCAGTTGGTTAGAATACCTGCCTGTCACGCAGGGGGTCGCGGGTTCGAGTCCCGTCCATACCGCAAAGAAAAACAAGCATTTATGCAGAACGCATGGATGCTTGTTTTGGTTTTTAAGGGGAATCCGGCTTAATAATGTAATGGCGGAACATCAGAGGATTACAGAACTCCGGAGAGTATTTACAAAGATGTGGCTTAAAACTAAATTTGCTAAAATCAAAAATAATTACTAACTTTGTAAAACAAAAAACAAGAAAACAAGAAAAAACAATCAATTATCAACCTGAAAAGTACCCTGAAAATGAACTAAAATTTGTCCTAAAAAGATTGCCATTACAGTTGACCCCTCGACACTACAGCGATAAGGGTTTTGGCTATTCACTGCGTTGTGTCCGGCAGTGGAGTTTTCTTAACAAAATGTTTGATAAATAACCACCTATAATGCGACGAGCGCAAAACCAAGAAGTTTTGCGCTCGTCGTTTTCCTTTTCTCACGATGAGAAATGAACTCAAAAAGAGGAGAAAAAACGGATCCCTCCAATGACCATAATTAAGCTAAAAATGATATTGATAACAGCTATAATTCCGAAAAATATCACCCATTTTTTGATTACATTCACATCTGTTTTCACAGGAGCAGTATCGTCTAAATTAGCAAGTTGCAACATTTCGGACAAGGATAACTTTGACAATGATTCCTTAAACTCGTCTTTTAATTCATATGCTCTCGCTATCACTGGCTTAAACATACTATCAGTACCATACTCTCCCACGATAAAAGGATTGTTTTCGTCGTATTTTTCAACGGATTCCAATTTGTCGAAAAACAATTCGCTATTTCTGTCAAATAGCATTTTTACGATTTCTTTTTGCGTTTCTTTTGTCATTATAATTTGATTTTTTTTGATTTTTCTACAAAGATACAATTAAGCGTAATTATCCGGAAAGTGTTTGTAGATTTTGGAACGGTGGTCAATAGTCAGCAACTTGATTGTGTCGCCGTCAATCAGGCGAAAGCCAATCCTAAAATCGCCCAGCCGGATACGATAGTAACCGGGATAACCTTGCATGTATTTGACGTTTGTTACTTCACGAAGAGATTTTGCGGACAAAAACTTATCAATGACTTGGTCAACACGTTTGAGAACCGACTTATCCTTAATCGTTTCAAGGTCTTCCTGAAATTCAGCAGGTGCAATAACGTTCATTTTTTATTGATAAGACGATTCAACGTGGCTTTTAATTCAACGTGGTTGACAATTTTGGAACTCTTATCCCGCTCAACCATTTTTTCAGCAAACAGCATATTGTCAAAATCCTCCAAAATCTTTTTGGATATGCTGACCATTCTCACGCCTTGTTTTTCTGCGGTTTCACGGAAAATTTTGGCTTGTGCTGCGTTTTGCGGATGTAATAGAATAGCGTTCATATCTTATTTTTCTGCAAAGATACAAAAAATATCCGAATAAACTACAAGCATTGTCAAAAAATTTCCGAACCCCAAAAGTTATCAACACAAATAAGAGAAAAATGACCTTTTGGAAATTTGCTCAATCTGCATCTTATTTTTCGTTTCCAAAAGGTGGCTTTTCTACCCCCTCTTTGCTTTAATGTATTAAAATTGCACGCCGCTCCGATTTTTCTACGAAAAATCCGGCGGTTTAATTTTCTTTGAAAAGAAAAAAAGAAAGACTGCAAATAAAATCGCATTTTCACCTCGAAATCTTGGCATAGAGACGCAAAAAATGTTTTTTAAGGATAGGGGCTGGCGAAGAATTTTTTTTTGGCCTTGCTTGGGGCGCATATTTTGTCAATCCGAAAACTTTTGCTATCTTTGCGGTCAAATGATTGAAAAATACAGACAAAAATACTGACCATCATCAATCCTCAGCCCCGGAAAACAAATCGTCAACATGCACGATTTCGACGTTTTTGTAGTAAAACTTCAATACGTTTTCTACGTTGTTGCCCTCACGGATCATACGAATAGCACCTTCCTGACTCAATCCCACGCCGTGTCCGTAGCCTCGTCCGTCGAGAATGACCTTGTCGCCCTCTTGTCGAACACTGAAAAACGTGGATTTTAAGCCTAAATCCTTACGCATATTTTTCAAAGGAATATCTCCCGCAAAATGTGTCAATCGTGTGTCTTGAACGAAATTCAGCGAACTGTCGCGCTTGGCAGAGTCGTTGATATTGTACTTGTAGCGACGTTGCAGCATATTCAACCACTCCGAAACGCCATACTCTTTCCGCCACGTGGAATTGCGCATATCGAACGAAAACGTGTCGATTACGCTTTTCAAGTAGGAGGTCGGTGTGCTCCAAACATCTTCAGAGTTAATGGTTTGTCCTCCGGAATTGGAGTGAAATGCAGCGGAAATCATTTTGCGATTTTCATCGACCAAAACTAAGCCCGAAGTTTCTACAGCTGCCTGTAAAATCTTGGGAGTGTTGTTTCTACTTCTATACACCTGACAATGAACACCATCGCAAAGATTATAACCGTCTTTTTTGTGCTTGTTATGATTATTCATTGCATACGTGCGAGAGATAATTGCCTGTATCTTAAAAAATTCCACATCATCGCTACTGCCCAGCACTTCGGATTGAATCACTCCTGCAACATAGTTTTCAAGGTCAACAATGTTGATAAAGCGAAGAGCTTGGTTTTCAACCGTAATTTCGAGATGATCGTCGTAGATGCGTTCTTCAACATCATTCTCTTCGGGCGAAAGTTTGAACATTGTTTTTAGTCCATCGCCCACGAGGGTTAAGGAACTAAAAATGCCTAAAATACTATCATTCTTAACGATACGAACACCTTCACTTTCCGATTGGATATACAGCGTTTCGCCTTTTTGAAGTTGGAGGATTTCGTTTCCGCCTTCGTCCGACATTCTGTAACTCCCTAAAACGCAAGTCAAAGACGCGCTCTTAATGGATTTATCCGCATAAATTTTAACCAAGATGTCCGTTGCGGAAATCCTGCCTGCACTTGCAAGTAACAATACAATTAAGCCTATTTTTTTCATCGATGATTATTGTTTTATAAAATTTTGAATAAGTTTTGCCGCACGTGCGCTGGCATCTGCCTCTCCAAGTTTCTGCCGTAGGATTTTGTAGTTTTCCTGCTGTTCTTCTCTGCGCGTGGTCAGACATTTATTGAGTTCTTTCGTTATTCTTTTCGTATTGAGGTCGTTTTGTATGAGTTCTGTAACTATCGGAGCATCCATAATCAAATTAACCAAGGCAATATATTTTATATCAATCACATTTTTGGCAATGAGATAAGATAGCGTATTTCCTTTATAACAAACCACTTCCGGCACATCAAACAAGGCTGTTTCCAAAGTCGAAGTTCCCGATTTGACTAAGGCTGCTTTTGCGGAACGGAGTAGGGGATAGGTTTGATTGAAAACCAGCCTGACATCTTGGTTTCCGATGATTTTAGAATATAAATCTCGATGTTGTTCGGTTCCTGCAATCACAAATTCATAGTCCGGAAAATGCGGAATAGCCGATAATTGCAAAGGAAGAATCGTTTGGATTTCTTGTTTTCGACTTCCGGGGAGTATGGCGATAACCGGTTTTCCGCTCTCGGAAACGTAGGCGGGATCTGTGTTTCGAGCGATAGCATCTAATAAAGGGTGTCCGACAAATTCGGCGTTAACACCGTGTTTAGCGAAAAATTCTTTCTCGAAAGGCAAGATAATCAGTAGCTTGTCGATATATTTCCGCATAATTTTCACACGAGATTGATCCCAAGCCCAAACTTGTGGAGCAATGTAATAAATAACCTTAATCCCTTGTTGTTTAGCCCATTTTGCAATTTTTAGATTGAAACCCGGATAATCCATAAGGATAATGGCATCCGGTTTAAATTCTAAAATA
>QMCD01001253.1_pt2 | contig 22249 bp, 17 predicted proteins | sample 1821841 | NCBI WGS metagenome assembly QMCD01 (sample SAMN01991225, study PRJNA193472) | Termite gut metagenome, whole genome shotgun sequencing project. | isolation source: worker | host: Macrotermes natalensis
GCTATTTTTGTGTTAATTAATTGATCGTTACTTGCATTGGATTTGTTTCCTGTTCAACCCCATCAGGACCTTTTACCTTGATGTCGCCGATGAAGAAACGTGTTCCTCTATTCATTTTTCTTATTTGTTCTATCTGACGTTGAGAGAAATTAGCACCATTCGATAATTCCGGTGTAGTATTTCCCATTGCATCAAACGAATATGTTCTGAAACTTAATACCGTAAATTGAATATCAAGAATACCATCATCTATTGAAGCATTAATTCCCGGGGAATTTAATATCAGAGCTCTGGACAGAGCACCTTTTCTAAACTTCCTCTGATTACCATTAGCATCTTTATAATCAATATATGCCAACGCCGGTGGTAATGGACGTATCCTGAATTCTTTTCTTGCTACTGTTTGAGTCGCTCCGTTCACTCTCGCAGATACGGCAATTACAAATTTTTGCCCTATTTTGGATGGAGAGGGCGAAGCTACCCAAATTCCATTGCCTGATGCACTCAAAGTTCCGCCATCTACAGCTGTCGCCGAAACTTCACTTATAGGGACACCGGGAACAGATATACTTATCTGATTAGGAATACCCGAATATAGTACATCCATCAGTAAAGGTGCGACTGTAGCCATCGGTTCCATAACCGTATATTCCTGAGTGAACTCCCGTTTCAAAAGTTCTCCGCTCCTGTTTTTCATCTCTATGAATCCATTGAAACTCTGTTTTCCTGTCCCTGTAGCAGCAAATTCATATAAACCTTTTTTATCTTCGGGCAACTCTTTGCCATTGACAACGATACGCGGACGCTGGGTTGTATCGACCGCAGCCATGATAATCTGTGCCGAATATGTTGTCCCTCGCATTACCATGCTAGATTGAGGAACGACAAAAGCACTCAATTGATTGACCCGCATGTCTTTTATATCGATATCCTGAATCAAATTATTCAAAACTTCCCCTTCCGCCTGCTTCACATTCACCTGTAACTCCGATAAAAAAGTTATAGCGGCAATGCTTGGCATTCTGTCGAAAGAAGCCTGTAACCAGCTTTTCCCGTCTTTCTTAGCCCTTTCATTTGGCTGAGTAGAAAGAGTCTTATTGACCACATCTTTTTTTGTATTATCAGATATCAGGGTCAATATACTTTCTCTGTATTCATCTAATGATTTTTTCAGTTTATTTCCCTGTCCGCCGACGGGAGAAATCATTACTTCGGATGAGGCATCAAGATTGTCTTTCGATTTCAGGTTATTAATATCGGCATTTGCCCCGTCACTCTTCTTTGCTATTTCCTGTTTTAGATATTGGATATAATTGAAAAGTGAATCGGTTTTGCGCCTTACATCCCGTGATATATCAAATCCTACCTGCGTTTTTTCCTTATTATTAGCATATGCCTGATCTATATCTGCATAAATCTGTTTATTCCGTGCAGCTGTAACCTCTATATTCTCCTGAAGATTATCATTTACCAATACGAATCCATCGAGTACTTCTGTCGATACATTTAAAGCGAGCATAGCAATAAAAACCAGATACATCAGATTTATCATCTTCTGCCGCGTCATTTGCCCTCTACTTAATGCCATCAGTTATCTTCTTTTTAATTTTCAAATTAAGCCTAATGACCTTTACTTAAAAATTAGTTGGGTTCATATTGTTATTATTTGTTGTCATAGCCTGTAATAAACGAGCATATACGTTGTTCAACGCTTCTATATGCTTAGTCATTTTTGCAGATTCTTCTCTGAACATATAACTATCGCCGATAGCTCCGTCATATAAACCTTTCATACGGATCAAACTATCGTTTATATATCTGATGGCCGACATTTGCTCTGTTATAGTCTGTAGCTGTGTATTGAATACATCATTCAGCCCACTTACATTCTGATTTAATGTCGCTAAGTTATCTACAAAACCTTGAGTTTCGGTAATGTGCTTATAAGCTCTCAACAGTTTCTGAGATGCTTCATTCAACGATTGTATAGTAGTAGAAAATTCTTCCAGATTTTGAGCAGTATCATTTAAACTCTGAGCATATTCAGGCGTTATATTTTTTGCTGAAGTATTCGCTCCACCTGACGCACCTGAAGAATATGTTCCCGTTGACGCTGCCTGATTTACTCCGGCATTACCTCCATTACCACCTCCGCCGCTACCGGCAGATGTCGTCCCTGAGCCTGAAAAACTTCCTCCGGAGATATTTCCACCTCCGCCACCTGCAACAACAACTACGGGACCAGAGCCTTCGACTTTACCCTTAACCGATTCTGCTCTTACAGTAGCTGCTGTCTGAGGAGTTACAACTGTACCGCCTGTTACACTACTGCCAATAATCACCCCTGCATTAGAAACAGTTTCTGTTGCCGGAGTCGGAGAGATATAATCGAATGCTGAGATAAAGAAAACCACCGCCTCGGTAATCATCCCTGCCATTAATATATAATCGGCAAAAGGAAGATGAATTATCTTAAACATGGCTCCAATAATAACTACTGCAGCTCCCCAACTATATAAATAGTTGAATATTATCTGACCTTTCCGGCTGGATATAAAATGTTTAATGCTCTCCTTCTTCGTCATTTTGCTTAACTATATGTAATGTTATATAAGTATAAACTTATATTTAACGGATTTATTATCTAAATCTTCCCTTTTCATCAACACCCCATGATCTCACACATCTGAAACCGATGAATGAACGGCCTTTATCCTGGAACTCCACAGATCTGTCTCCCGAACGCACTGTTGCATCTTTCCATGAACCACCCTTTACTATTTTACGTTTAAGGATAGCAGGGTCAGCCAGTACTGCTCTATAGCTGAAATCCGGATTAGCCTCATCAGCCATACGGTCTACAGACTCGGTAAATGATGTAGTAGTCCACTCGGCTACATTTCCGGCCATATCATACAAACCGAAACGGTTAGGCAGGAATGTTGCCACAGGAGATACCAAATCTTTTAAGTCTTTAGATGCCCTGAAATTAGCATGTGCCAAACCATCTGTTGTATGGGTTTGATCCGAATACCATGGATACTCCAATTCGGAACGTCCGTTTCTGGCAGCAAACTCCCACTCTGCTTCTGTAGGTAATCTATAACCTTCAAAACCAGCCTGAGTGCATTTACCTTCAGCAATATAACGGTCTGTACGCCATGCGCAGTATGCATCGGCAGCTTCCCAGGATACACCAACCACAGGGAAATTATCATAAGCCTTAGTTGTAAAATAGCTTTCTACATAACGCTCGCTTTTTGCATTCGCGAAGTCTGTCATCCAGCTCATTACATCAGGGTATATATTTACTATATAAGTATTCGTAAAATCGATCCGGTCACCGTGAGACATCCTTGACAATGTTTCGCGAACAATATCCCCTCTCGAATTTACATATGCTGTATCTTTTGTAATAGCGATAGCAGTAGCTTCACCTGCACGCATCTTACCTAAGAAAGCATAATAACTCTTAGAGTCGAACCAATCATATTTATAATTCATTGCCGAAACAAGCAATCCACCTTTATCTGCTCCAAAAGGATTCCCTCCTACTACACTGTTAATAGCGGCAGACTCTCTGCTTGTCGGATTTTTCCACGGAATTGGTTTAGTCCAGTTCAACCGTTGCCCTACAGAAGTGAAAGAATTATCACTTGGTCTCACCAATACTTTATATGTAGGATCTCCTGCATAAGCCGGATCTGCCAAACGCTCCCTGATGATGGAATCACGTACCCAGTAAACAAATTCACGATATTGTTTATTCGTCACTTCCGTTTCATCCATCCAGAAAGGACTTACTGCAACCAATTTGCGTGGAACCGAGTCGCCCCAAAGTGGGTCTACACCGGTACCCATCTCTATATTACCTCCGGGTACAAGTACCATATTGTCACACCCCCGTGCTATATTATATGGCATAACTAAACGCGTTTCAATAGCCGGATCAATATATTTCGGCTCTCCGAATTTATATGTTATCCCCATTGTAGCCTGAGCAATACCATTATTACTCATATCACCTTGTTGTCCATCAAATTTATCGTTTACAATAACACCTCTACCTTCAGCAAAGATTTGAAACTTTCTGGTTAAGTTAAAACCTAAATTCAGACCTAAGCTACCGCCAAAGAATGTATTATTGAGTGTACCCATATGTGCAAAACGTTGATACCAACCCACACCCGCAAAAGGTGATACTTCAAATCTACGATTTGGTTGATATCCTTTTAATAGATTCAACAAATTCAACGAGATATCTCCTGTTGCACTAAAATAACGCATATGCTGCATATAGTAATTTTGGTTTTCGGCACCAAACTTACCTCCTCTTACCGGATGATATACAGGCACTCCTGTACCATCTACAGGCCCATAATAATAATCACCATTAACTCCATCAGTAGATTCTACCCAACCCATATAATCCCATTGCGGGTCTTTAGATAGGCGCATAAAATCCTCCCCATTAGCTCCATCTTTCCACCAGCGGGTGTAAGTCCCGTTCCAACCATCATTGAAACCATGCAGACTACCGCCCGAAAGTTGCAAGCGAAGGGTTATTATATTACTCATTCGTCGCCCGATTGTCAATGTGGGCGCGAAAGTCACTCTTTTATTCAGGCCTATACGATTGCCCGGTACTCCATTATCATCTTCTCCGAAATAAACCTGCCCTCCGGCTCCTATGGAAATAAACCAAACAGGGTCTTTCTGTAAATATTCATTCCGCGTCGGGACGGAATATTGCTCAGATTGGTTTGTCTGTGCGAAGGAAACTATTGATACACAAATCAATAGTAGTGAAGTCAGTAAAGTCTTTTTGTTCATATGTTTTGTATCAGTTATAATAACTATATATCAGGTTTGGCAAAGATAATACATATTTTTTAATTTAGAATTCTTTTATATATTAAATTGACATTCTTTATTTTTAATAAACATGTAGAGATAAGGCTTTTAACAAAAAAGGAGGGCCAGTCATAATGACCGGCCCTCTAAATGTTATTATATATTAATAACTAACAAGCATTAATTTTGAAGCTCGGATGTTTCATCGAATTTTTCAAATGTGGCAGCAGCAAGACGCTGATAGCCTTTGTAACGCCACATCGCATTATCCTGAGCAGCTTTATACAGATCTGATGCTTCTGTCGGATTCGATTTCTGAAGAGAAGTATAACGAACCTCACTACCCAGATACTCTTGGAATTTAGACCAATCCGGTTCTTTACTATCCATAGTGAACGGATTCTTTCCTTCTTCCTCCAACATCGGATTGTAACGCCACAAGTGCCAGTATCCGCAAGCAACTGCTGCTTTTTCTTCATCTTGTGCATGCCCCATTCCTTTGCGTAATCCGTGACTGATACATGGTGAATATGCGATAACCAATGATGGACCTTTGTATTCTTCTGCTTCTTTAATCGCTTTCAGACATTGTCCCTGATTAGCACCCATCGCTACCTGAGCAACATACACATAACCATATGTAGCCGCAATCATACCAAGATCTTTCTTACGGATTTTCTTACCTGCAGCGGCAAATTTAGCAACAGCAGCTACCGGAGTAGATTTCGAAGACTGACCTCCTGTATTGGAGTAAACTTCTGTATCGAGTACAAGAATATTTACATCTTCGCCCGAAGCAATCACATGGTCAAGACCTCCGAAACCTATATCATAAGCCCAACCGTCACCACCAAAGATCCAGATAGAACGTTTGATGATATATTGTTTCAATGAATAGATTTCTTTACAATATTCGCAGTTTTCTTTTTCTACTTCAAGCAATGGCATTATCTGAGCATGAAGTTCTTTTGTTTTTTCTGCTTCATTTTTATTCTCGATCCATTCTTTATAAAGAGCTTTCAGTTCAGGAGAACATTTATCGCAGTCCTGAGCCTGAGTCATCAATTTCTGGATACGATCACGCATTGTAATGTTTGCAAGAGCATAACCTAGACCAAACTCAGCATTATCTTCGAATAGAGAGTTAGCCCATGCCGGACCTTTACCCTCTTCATTCTTACGATAAGGAGTTGAAGGAGCCGAACCACCATAGATAGAAGTACAACCCGTTGCATTAGCAATCAACATACGATCACCAAACAATTGAGTAACAAGTTTGATATATGGAGTTTCACCACAACCGGAACATGCCCCGGAGAACTCGAATAATGGAGTTGCAAACTGAGAGTTTTTCACATTCAGTTTAGTATCCACAAGATGAGCCTTGCTGGTTACATTCTTTATCATGAAATCCCAGTTATTTTGTTCAGGGAATTGTGTGCCGATTTCAACCATCTTAAGTGCTGAGTTACCTTTTTTGCCAGGACAGATATCAGCACAGTTTCCACAACCAAGACAGTCTAACACGTCTACCTGAATACGGAATCCCATTCCATCAAATTGTTTACCTTGAGCCTTAAGCAATTCTACGCCTTCCGGAACCCTAGACTGTTCTGTTGCATCCAGTACAAATGGACGGATAGTAGCATGAGGACACACATAAGCACATTGGTTACACTGTATACAGTTTTCAGCTTCCCAAACAGGGACGAAAGCTGCCACTCCGCGTTTTTCGTACTCGGTTGTACCATGATCCCATGTACCGTCTTCACGCCCAACGAATACAGATACAGGAAGATCGTAACCACGCTGTGCATTAACCGGACGTACCACTTTCTTGATAAATTCAGGAGCATCATCTTCTACAGATTTACCAACTACTATATTAGCCCATTCGGCAGGTACTTCTACTTTTTCTACTTCAACACCACGGTCTACCGCAGCATAGTTCTTCTTAATTACGTCTTCTCCTTTACGACCGTATGACTTAACGATGAATTTCTTCATCTGTTCAACAGCTAAATCGTAAGGGATCACATTTGAAATTTTGAAGAATGCAGATTGAAGGATCGTGTTTGTACGACCTCCAAGACCAATTTCAGTAGCAATCTTAGTTGCATTGATAATATAGAAATTGATATTATTTACAGCCAGATATTTCTTCACATTATCAGGAAGATAGTTTCCTACATCTTCTTTATCCCATACTGAGTTAAGAAGGAATGTACCGTTTTTCTTCAAACCTTTAGTTACATCATAAAGATGAAGGTAAGCTGGAACGTGACATGCTACGAAGTTCGGTGTATTAACCAAATATGTGGAACGGATAGGATTGTCACCGAAACGAAGGTGAGAAGCAGTGAAACCTCCCGACTTCTTAGAGTCATAAGCAAAATATGCCTGACAATATTTATCCGTATTATCGCCAATAATTTTTACAGTATTCTTATTTGCACCAACTGTACCATCAGAACCTAGTCCGTAAAATTTCGCTTCGTATGCAGACTCATCTACTGAAACTTCTTCTTTCAACGGAAGAGATTTAAATGTTACGTCGTCCACAATACCTATTGTGAAATCGTTCTTCGGCATAGCCATTGCCAGATTTTCATAAACTGACATTATTTGAGCCGGAGTGGTATCTTTGGAGGAAAGGCCATAAATACCGCCAACGATAGTAGGAGTTTCTTCTTTTCCATAGAAACAGTCTCTTACATCCATATACAGCGGCTGCCCAAGAGAACCCGGTTCTTTTGTACGGTCAAGTACAGCGATTCTCTTAGCTGTTTTTGGTATAGCAGCCATAAATGCTTCGGCCTTGAACGGACGATACAAGTGAACTGCAACAAGACCTACCTTCTCACCTTTAGCATTCAGAAAGTCTACAGTCTCTTTGATAGCCTCGGTTACTGATCCCATCGCTATAATTACGCGGTCTGCATCTTCTGCTCCGTAATAATCAAACAAGCCATATTTACGACCAGTTATCTTGGTTATTTCAGCAAGATACTTTTCTACTATCTCAGGTACTGCATCATAAAATTTATTTGCAGCTTCACGGGATTGGAAATAAATATCATCGTTCTGGGCCGTACCACGTGTTACCGGATTTTCAGGATTCAAAGCTCTTTCGCGGAATTCTTTCAATGCTTTCTGGTCAATCAGAGGAATAAGATCGTTCTGATCCATTTCTTCTACTTTCTGTATTTCGTGAGAAGTACGGAAACCATCGAAAATATTCATAAATGGAATACGAGCCTCAAGCGTTGCCAGATGAGGAACTGCTGAAAGATCCATAACTTCCTGCACCGAACCTGAGAAGAACATGGCAAAGCCTGTCTGACGTGCAGCCATAACATCCTGATGGTCTCCAAAGATAGAAAGAGCCTGAGCAGCTAATGCACGTGCAGAAATGTGGAACACGCTCGGAAGAAGCTCTCCTGCAATTTTATACATATTAGGGATCATCAACAACAAACCTTGTGAGGCTGTATATGTAGTTGTCAAAGCACCTGCTTGCAGTGAACCGTGCAACGCACCTGCTGCACCGGCCTCAGATTGCATTTCTTGTACTTTTAGTATTTCGCCGAATATGTTTTTGCGTCCGGCAGCCGCCCATTCATCAACATACTCTGCCATTGTTGATGATGGTGTGATAGGATAGATCGAAGCTACTTCGCTGAACATATATGAAATATGTGCTGCAGCCTGATTACCATCACAAGTCAGGAATTTTTTTTGTTTAGCCATACCTTTTGTAATAGTTGATTATCTTATTTAGTTTACTTTATAATTCGCTGGCTTGATTTATATAAACCTATATTCGATCAAACCGTTATCATTTTCAATATAAAAAGCCGAAGAGCCAAAGAGGAATAATATTCTTTTCGCCTGTATCGAGATTAGCTACAGCATAGAACATATCGGACTTATTCTTACCTCTGCTTTTTTGCCCTTCTATTTTAAATTTATATATCTTCTCATCACTTTCTACAACGAACATACCACTTTTGACTCCCTTTTTTAGCTTACAATCGCTATGATGTATCTGGTTGTAAAAAAATGTTTCCCGCAAAGCCTGATCCTCTATCTGGGACATCTTCAGCGGAAAAATTAAATTGGTATTGTGCATATATACCAAATCCGGTTTTTTAGGAAATTCCTCTCCTTCTCTGTACAACATATTTATAAGGCGTGCACTGCGCAGATACTCCATATAATTAGTAACTGTCGCCCTCGATATTTCACAATCGATACTCAACTGGCTTATATTTGGCTTGTCGGGTGCCGATTGTGCTAATAAATATAATAACTTCCTCAATTTAGGAAGATAACTCAACTCTATCTGCTTAATAGACATTACATCTACCTCGAGCATCATATTTACTGTTTTCAACAAATTCTCAGAAAAATTCCGTTTCTCCAGATAGAATGGATAATAACCGTGATGCATATAAGACCAGAAATTATCGAGAGGTCTTATCCTTGTACAAATTTCCTCGGCTATCCTTTCATGATCTGTCAGAATCTCATCGAGTGTATATGCCGAAAAATCCTTTTCGAACTGAATATTGAGAAATTCCCTATAAGAGAATCCTCTCAGATTATATACATTCACAATAGGAGAAAGGCCTTCATCTTCATGAAGTTTCATAACGGTAGAACCTGTGAATACAATCTTCAATTGCGGGTAATACTCGTAACACTCTTTCAGCTCTCTTGCCCAGTCCGGATACTTGTAAACCTGATCCAACAACAAAGTTTTGCCACCACGTTCTACGAATTCACGGGCAAAGCTGGTTATAGATCTGATGGTAAAATAAAACTGATTGAGATTTATGTAGAGACAGTCCCTTCTGTTTATATCGAAAAACTCTTTTGCGTATTGGAGTAAAAATGTAGTTTTCCCAACCCCTCTGGTACCTTTTATCCCTATCAACCGCTGAGACCAGTCAATCTGCTTCATCAACAATCGTGGAATAACACTGTCAAGGTGTTCTACTAAATATCTATGTGTACGAAAGAATGATTCCAACTCTGTAATCTTAATAATCTAAATTAAAATCTGACGAAGGTACTTTTTTTTTGCGTCATTGCAAAGTCTACATAGCAATTTTAATCATTTTTTATCAAAAAACAATGGAATTCAGCTAAAAAACAACTGTAACTTACAATAAGCGAGAACAAAGGTAATATTATAAAGATAATTTATCAAACATAGAAGACCTGTATAGCAAATAGCAGATTCGGAATCCTATTTGTAATACTTTTGGTAGATAGCACGATACTCTTTGGAATCTTTGATTTGCTTTATCCATGTATTGAGTGAATCCAAGAGTACAGGGGATTTTTCACTTACAGCCCACGCTTCAATATGCGTAAAACCTATTAATGTGGAATAGTCTATCTCGGGCAAAGATTGAGCTACCTTCTCCGCACTTTTCTCATCGCAGACTGCATAATCTATATCCTTAGATGCTACCAGCATAGCTAACTGTTCAGCTCCATAAGTAGGATCTTCTTTTATATAGATCGTATCCCCTATCTCATGCGATAAATTTCTTATACGCAATATGGCTGGTGAATTGAGAGGAACATACAATGTCTTTTTAGCCAGAGCGAGGTGGCTACGCAAAGGCTCTACACCTTCATTAAACTCTTGCTTCCGCTGTATCAATACCTGTCTGTTTTGCGCAACAGGTTCAGTAAAAACAAGAGTACCCCGCAATTCGGAAGTAACCGGAATATTACGTGCCATGACATCATACTTTCCCTGCTTAAGCCCTTCAATACTCTTATCGAGACTGGCTTCTAATAAGATCTCTATTCTCAAGGGAATACGCTCTTTCATCAGCTGAATCAAGTCATAATTAAACCCAGCAATAGTATCTCCGGAGACAAAGTATCCGACAGAGTTATAATCTGTAACAATATGCAATACTCCGCCTTTTTTTATCTGGGCAAAGTCCTTGGGCTGCCCATTCTTCCTGAATACAAAAAACGAAATAATTATTAGTACTATAATAAATAGGACAACAGACACAAGATTTTTTTTCTTTGCCATGGTGCAATTAATTATTGAACCGCCACGAAATACCTAGTTTTAACATCCGGGGATTTACCGGATAACGATAGAGTGTAAATGATTCGCCATTCCCCATTCCATTTGTCAGATTATACATCATAATATAGAAACGGGTAAATTTCAAGTGTAAGTTTACATATGCCGTTGTTATCGGGAAATTACCAATCTTTTCCTCCCGTTGATTATAAAACTGCATGGTGAGCGGCTCATAACCGGGAGCATAATATTCTGTGAAGAAGTGCCCATCAACGCCCATTTGCAGCGTCAATACCTTTGCTATCTTGGTCATCAGGTAAATATTGGAATATATACTGAGCTGGGGCAGAGGGATGACATTCTCATTTCCGGACTTCTGGTATACAATCTGGTTATCCCAATGAAAGATCCCGGCTTTCAGCTCTTGATCTAACCGTAAAGAAACAACCTGAACACTACCGGATTCTTGTGCCGTTATTTTTTTTTCATTATAGTAGATATAATTCTTTATATTTTCCATTCCCCCGCTAATACGTGTTTTGGAAAAGGATAATTCCGGAAAGTTAATTTCCCCGCCTACATATACTCTGTTGGTATTACTAAAGTTGGTGTTCTCACTATCCCAGTTCCAATACTTGGAAGAAAAATTCTTTTGGAAGAAACTGGGATTTATGCTTTTTATATATCCGTTCGCTTTTGCCGAAACCTGCTTACCAAAAAGATTCAGCATGGTGGTAATTTCGCCTTCAAGTTTATAATCCTTCCCATCCAGAATATTAAATTCTGCCGAGGCCTTATATCTCAGATATTTTCCTTTTTCTTTTGACAATACACCTCCTATAGTCAACGCATTTTCACTATACCTTTCATGTAGTCCGGGCAATCCTCCCGGCATTGAATATTTACGCATATCGTATTCGGCAAAAGCTGTCAGCCCGAACTTAGTCCATTTACGGAAACCTTCATTCATGGCCAAAGCAAATGTATTCTTAAATGAATAATACGACATAAAGTCATTTATATTACTCATATATTTGGGTTCCAAATCAACACTTTCTCCGTCTATATTATTATAATAATGATACAGCGTATCCATCCCTGCATAATCGGACAGAAAACGGCGTTTCTGATCTGTATAATGAGTTGTGAATATCACACTGGCCGGAGAAATATAATTTGCTTTTTTGCGCCAGGCTTTAGTCGTATCATTTACCATGTATTCCTCTTCGTCATTGCCCAGATCGTAGCGATTGGTCACATAGAGATGCTTACCCCGCATCTTATTCCATGTACTCTGCATCCTCACAGGAATGTCCAGAGAATTGCCTCTGAATTGCGTCTGTACTATCTCATCCGAATTCGGATTGGTAATATATAAAGGATTGGTGATCCCGCCATTTTCTATATTGTTGAAATTGTTATTTGACAGAAAGGCATGCATCTTATATTTATCGCCTATATAGCTGGCATAAAAATCATAATTCATCTGCTTATTGGACAGCGAAGTATAATTTCCCCGCGAATATACATAGTCGAAGTCAAAGCCAACATTAAGTTTCTTACCCATGTTCATGGAAATCTCCGTTTGCAAGCGCTGCTCAGCGCTCTGCCCTCCGCCTCCTGTCTGATAGCGGACATTGGAATACGGAACTACTGTATTGAGATAATATTTATCCTGCGGATCTTTACGCCAATAATGCATGGCATCGAGAAATACAAAGCGGGAGGATTCGGGGCGGTCAAAAAATATCATCGATTGCGCCGGCGAACCTACATTCCCCAGATAACCCACATTGACATCGAGGCCATCGACCAGCATACTCTGATGAAAATTAATGATGGCTGTATCCATCGGTAAAAAAATCCGCTCTCCCAGACGAGGCGAAATTTTCCATCCATATATAGGTGGAATGTCGACCTTGGCAGTATCTACCGTTGTACCCGTTACCGGAAAATTATCCGGAACCGGTGCTACCGAATCCGTTTGTTGCTTTTGAACAGTGGGAGTAGTCCGATTGGGTCTACGCCTGCTATCCTGAGCATTCAGCACGGAAAATATGGCAAAAAATAGAAATGCTGTCAGTATATATTTTTTCATCGGTGCAAACTTACACAAAAAATGAAAAATTAGAAGTTAATGTTTCTATAAAAACAGAGATTAGCGTTTATTTATTGTAAGCATCGGATAGAATTTAATGATATATTCCCTAATCATAACTTACGATTATTATTTTACTTAGCAAAGTAATAAAAAGGTCTGCGACCTTATCAAAATAACCAATAAGTCAGATTACTCCTTTGGTAGATGGAAGTTCATAGTTGAAAATATCCCGCTTCTTTGCCATCTTAACGGCACGGGCAAAAGCTTTGAATATACCTTCTATTTTGTGATGCTCGTTTGTTCCTTCCGCTTTTATATTCAGGTTCATCTTTGCCGAATCACTCAACGATTTAAAGAAATGCAGGAACATTTCGGTAGGCATATCCCCCACCCGTTCGCGCTGAAAATCGGCATCCCAAACCAACCATGCACGCCCGCCAAAATCAAGAGCCACCGAGCACAGGCAATCATCCATTGGAAGATAATATCCATACCGTTCTATACCGCGTTTATCGCCAAAAGCCTTATATAAGGCTTCACCGAGAGCAATTGCAGTATCTTCGATAGTATGATGTTCGTCAACATTGAGGTCGCCTTTTACTTTTATAGTCAGATCCATACCCGAATGCTTGCCTATCTGATCGAGCATATGGTCAAAGAATCCAAGACCGGTAGTTATATCACAAATACCTTTTCCATCCAGATTCAAAGCGATATAAATATCCGTTTCTTTAGTGGTACGCTTTACTTCAGCCTTTCGCTCCCGGGCAAAAAGAAATTCGCAGACAGTATCCCAGTCTGTTGTTTGCAATACACAGGCATCTTGTAATCCGGTGGGAACATCCATATCATCGCGTAAGAATATAGCTTTCGCTCCCAAGTTCTTTGCCAGCTCCACGTCGGTCAGACGGTCGCCGATTACAAATGAATGCGCCAGGTCATATTCTTCATTCATATACTTACCCAATAGCCCTGTACGGGGTTTCCGGGTAGGTGCATTATCTTCGGGAAAGCTGCGGTCGATAAGTATATCGTCGAAAGTAATCCCTTCACCCTGCAATGTTTTCAGCATCAGATTATGTGCCGGCCAGAATGTATGCTCGGGAAACGACACGGTCCCCAACCCATCCTGATTGGTTACCATCACAAATTCGAAATCCAGATTTTTACGGATAAAGTAAAGGTTACGGATAACTTTAGGATAGAACTCCAGTTTTTCAAGGCTATCCAGTTGATAATCTACCGGTGGCTCTATCACAATTGTTCCGTCACGATCTATAAATAATGCTCTTTTCTTCATTTCAAATATTTCTCAAAGTCTCTATCAATATCTTATTTTCCTCATCTGTACCGACAGTAATACGCAGACAGCCAGCACAGAGAGATACCGAATTACGATTGCGCACAATCACGCCCTTATCGGCCAGATGCTTATATAATCCGTTTGCATCTGTAACCCTGACCAATATAAAATTAGAATCGGTCGGATATATTTTCTCTACAAAAGGGAGTTTTATCAATTCTTCATTCAGAAAGTCACGCCCTTTCAGTAGGATTTGAATCCATTCTTTCCTCAATTCCAGTTTATCCAGTTCCCCTTTCACAAAGTTCTGTGTGAGAATATTTACATTGTACGGATACTTTACCTTATTGAATAGTTTGATAATTTCCGGTGACGCAAAAGCCATCCCCAAACGGACAGCGGCTAATCCCCATGCTTTGGAAAATGTTTGCAAAACTATCAGATTCGGATATTTTTCTAAATCATTCAGCCATGTTTTTTCAGATGCAAAATCGATATAGGCTTCATCTACGATTACAATACCGGAAAAAGAATTCAATACTTTTTCTATTTCTTTTCTGTTCAGCAAATTACCTGTCGGGTTATTTGGAGAGCAAAGGAATATCAATTTTGTATTCTCATTGGTCTTTTCCAACAGTGTACCGGCATCAAGATCAAAATTGCTGTTCAGTAATACTTTGCGATATTCCACATCGTTTACATCGGCACACACCTGATACATACCGTATGTAGGATCGATAGCCACAATATTATCTATACGGGGCTCGCAAAATATACGAATGACAAGGTCTATGGGTTCATCACTCCCATTGCCCAGGAAAATCTTCTCCGGCTGAATATCTTTTACTTTCGATATTTTTTCTTTCAATGCCCATTGCAATGGGTCGGGATAACGGTTGTATTTATCGTTTAATGGATTTTCATTTGCATCCAGAAATACGGAAGCCTCCCCTTTAAACTCGTCACGGGCCGAAGAATAGGCCTTCATATTCCATACATTCTTGCGGACTAATTGTTGCAGATTCATTATTTATTCAATTATCATTTAAAATCAATGCCCTTTGCACAAATCAAAAACTTAGTACAAAGGACATTAAAACTATTTATCTTCAATCAGCCTGCAAAAGCTGACTATTTATAGTTCTACCCTTACTCCCAGCAATTTATAAAACTCCCTTAATATAGCAGGATGTCCCGGCCATGCAGGGGAAGTTGTCAAATTACCGTCTGTAACAGCTTCCGTTGCCGGAATATCTTTATAATTACCACCGGCCAATGTTACTTCCGGGCCTACGGCTACATAACAAGTCAATGTACGTCCTTTTACCACATTGGCGGCTGTCAGTATCTGAATGCCGTGACAAATAGCAGCTACAGGCAAATTCTTTTCAAAGAAATAGCGTGTGTATTCTATCACCTTAGGGTCGAGACGAATATATTCAGGAGCACGCCCACCTGTGATATAAAGCCCGGCATAATAGTGATATCCACTGTCGAAACTCTTTGTCAGTGTAAAATTGTGGCCTCTCAATTCCACATACGTCTGGAAACCAACAAAATCGTGTATTGCTGTTGCTACCTGATCCCCGGCTTTCTTTCCCGGACATACTACATCGACATGAAAGCCAATACTGCAAAGAGCCTGATAAGGAACCATCAATTCATAATCTTCAACAAAATCGCCTGCAAGCATCAATATTCTTTTACCCATAATACAATAGATTTAGATATTCGACAATTAATAAACTAGCCTAAATATAAGGATAATTGTTAAAATTGAACAGGTTCCGATAGTAAAAAATAATTAATCAGGCCTTTTCGTATGTCGTCACCACAAATATGATCAACGGTTCATCTCCGGTATTGATGATAGAATGATAATTATCATCACCCTGTATAGATGTCACATTTCCTTTTTTCAGGTTAAATTTCCTTGTTATTTTATCCTGGCCTTCCCGTTCTATATATTCTCCTTCACCATGTACAAGCACATACAGTTCCTGCTCTTTTTTGGTTCCATGCTCATGAAACCCCGCCTGATCACCCTTATTCAGCAGAACCATATATGTACCGATGCGGTTGTTTACCAACTCTCCTTTCTCAAAGACAGAGAGCATATATACCACACCATTCCCGCCGTACATAGGGTCACGCTTTTCCACATCGATCACACCACGCTGCGGCTTACCAAAAGGAGTAAGTGTAATATCGATATATTTCGAAACTTCGTCAATTACCTGTTGTTTTTCTTTTTCCATTTTTATTTGCTTTTCCATTTCAAAGTGAGGAATACCCACCTCCGTAAATTCATCTCCTATTATTTTATAATCATATTTCCGATAAAAATCCACAGCGACCTTGCGGGCATGCAGCACGATTTTTTCAAAACCTTCCCTCTCGGCCACATATTCGGCAAAAGAGAGCATACTTGTACCCAGTCCGCTTTTTTGCACGTCTGTGTCTACAGCCATTTGTCGCATTTTGACAACCTTATCATCAATACGGGTAAGGATACAGCAAGCGACCATCTTTTGTTTTTCAGGCAAAATAAGTCCCAGAAGCATATCATCCTTGTCCATTTTTATATCTTCATCGGTAAAAATTAAGCCGAGCGGTTCCCTCAATATTCTTGTGCGGAGGGCTAGCATCTCTTGATACTCGTCTGTCTGGTATTCGATTATCTTAAAATTCATTACCGTTTTTTTGCTGCTCTTTTATAATATCTAAAATCGCATTATGATAAAAAAATGTCTCTTTAATATCGTCAGTACTATAACATACATTTTCCAAAACAATCGCACTCGTTTTTGTTTGCGGAAAATAGAAATTCATCGATACAAATCCGGGAGCATAACCTGTTTGTCCCCATTGTATTATATTATTCCCGTTGGCAACAGTGATGCCATAGCCATATTCTGTATACCCGAATATGGGATGGTCTCTTACTGCTTTCTCTTTTTTCTCTGTAATTAATGCCAATGTCTCCGGCTTCAACAACCTGTCTCCAAAAAAGTATTGATTCCATAACAATAAATCGAAAGCGGATGAAATAAAAGCTCCCGCAGCCGGATATTGCTTTAAACTCTCATCTGAGTAGATCAACGCTTTATTTTCATTTTCGTCATAACCTTTCACCAGATTCCGATATTCTTTCCTATCGGGATGGAAGGTATTATTCATTCCACAGCTTCTGAATAATTCGGCAGATAACTCATTAAATGACTTACCCGATACTTTTTCAGAAATCTTTGCCAATAAATCGTATCCTATTTGGGAATAATCATATTGGCTCCCGGCAGAAAATTTCACAGGCTGATCCAAAGCAATAATACCATGTGTATGAGAGAGTAAGTGATGAGTTGTCACTGTATCGGCCCATGCCATAGGCAAATCCGGCAAATAAGCCCGTATGGGAATATGCAAATCGATCAATCCTTTTTCATATAACTGCATTACAATTGCTGCCGTAAACTGCTTACTGACCGAACCTATAACAAATTGGTCTTCTTTCTTAAAAGGCACTTTATTATCCAAATCTGAAAACCCATACATCCGGAAGAAAACGGGTTTATCTTCTTTAGCAATCAAAATAATCCCGTTAAACGGCTTACCCGACTGATTCATTAAAGAGTCAATTGCCATAGCGACTTTAGACGACTCGGAGTTCACACTTTTACAAGAAAGACTGAAAATTATAATTGTTATACTAACAGCTATTAATAATACTATTCTCATTCTATATGATGTCATTCTTTCAACCGTAATGTTACGGCATTTTTATGCGCATATAATTCCTCATTCTCCGCCATCACTTCTATTGCCGGACCAAGATTACGGATACTGTCTTTTGTGATTTTCTGAAAAGTAATTTTCTTGACAAAGCTATCCAGATTTACACCGCTGTATGCTGTTGCATAACCGTTGGTAGGCAAAGTATGATTCGTTCCCGAAGCGTAATCTCCCGCACTTTCAGGTGTGTAATGTCCGAGAAAGACCGAACCTGCATTTATGACCTGATCGGCAATATCCATATAATCAGATGTTTCTATAATCAGATGCTCCGGCGCATATTGATTCGTCATATCTATTATTTCCCTATTGTTTCTTAACAGAATAAGTTTACTATTCTGCAAAGCCTTTTCCGCTATTTCACGACGGGGTAATTCAACCAATTGCTGCTCTATTTCCTGCAATACATCTGCAATAAACCGTTCGCTCGTAGTAGTCAGTATCACCTGACTGTCAGCTCCATGTTCTGCCTGAGATAATAAATCCGCCGCTACAAATGCCGGGTTTGCCGTATCATCAGCTATTACCTGCACTTCCGAGGGTCCGGCAGGCATATCTATAGCAACATCGCGAAGGCTTACAAGTTGTTTAGCCGCCATTACATACTGGTTGCCGGGCCCGAATATCTTATATACTTTCGGCACATTTTGGGTACCATAGGCCATGGCTCCGATGGCCTGTATCCCCCCTATCTTGAATATCTTATCTACTCCGGCTTCCTGTGCGGCAAAAAGTATTGCCGGATGTATTTTACCTTCTTTATTAGGTGGAGTACAAAGTACGATTTCTTTACAGCCCGCAATCTTTGCAGGAACAGCAAGCATAAGCACTGTGGAAAACAAGGGTGCTGTCCCCCCCGGAATATATAAGCCGACCTTTTCTATAGCTACAGCTTTCTGCCAGCATGTAACTCCCTGAATAGTCTCAATTTTCTTACTTTCGAAAATCTGACTGCGATGAAAAGTTTGTATATTCCTTTTTGCCAAACGAATAGCCGCTTTCAATTCTTCAGAAACTAAAGATTCGGAAGCCTCTATTTCTTCGCGGGTTACTGTTAACGAAGAAAGCTTTACTTTGTCGAACCTTTCTTCGTATTCTAGAATGGCCTTGTCTCCTCTCCCCCTTATATCGGCAAGCACCGCGCTCACTGTATTATTCAACGAAGATGTATCAAATTGAGGGCGAACCAATATAGAAGCCCATTCCAAACGTTCCGGATATCTTATTATCTGCATTTATCTAACCTTTGTATTCTTTTTTCAATAAACTATATACTGCAATATCAGTAAATACATTATCAACGAGCAATTCACCATCACGCTCAATCCCCTCCAGCTGAAAGCCCAGCTTTTCAGGTATCCGTCTGCTTTTGTGGTTGTTTACTGCCACTTTTATCTGTATGCGGTTTATATCCATTTCGGAAAAAGCACATTGAAGCAATTTTCTGACAGAATGTACCATAATACCTTTCCCTTGCGCATATTGAGATAGCCAGTAGCCTATTTCGATCTTTTTATTGATCGAATCAGTATCTTTAAAGCCGACTAAGCCTACAAATTGTTCCTGAAAATAAATGGTAAACTGCTTATCTGCCGTCTGTAAAACATGATTTACAAAGCTGGCGGTATCCTCTACTTCTTTTGTCGAATCTACAAAGGGCAGCCATTCGCGCATATATTCACGTTCGTTATTCAACGTATTGAAAATCTTAAAAATATCATCCACTGACAACGGATATAAAACTATATCGTCCGAAACCTGTATCATAATATCATTTTTTCGATTGGTAACACCAGTATTCCTTCTGCACCCAAGGATTTCAGCTTACTGATCACTTCCCAAAAACGCTTATCTTCCACTACTGATTGCACCGAACACCAACCTTTTGTTGCCAACGGAGTCACAGTAGGACTACGCATTCCGGGAAGAATATCAATAATTTCGCTCAATTTATCTTCGGGCGCATTCAAAAGTACATATTTTTTATCAGTTGCGGTTTGCACTGCTTCAATTCTGAATATCAATTCGTCAAGGATATCTTTCTTTTCTTGCGAAAGATTCTTTGTTGCAATCAGCAAAGCTTCAGATTGCATAATCACTTCTACTTCTTTCAACCGGTTACTGACAAGTGTACCTCCGGAGCTGACAATGTCGAAAATTGCATCCGATAATCCGATACTCGGTGAAATCTCTACCGAACCTGTAATAATATGTATATCGGAATTAATCCCTTGCTCTTTCATATATTTATTCAGGATAAAAGGATAAGAAGTTGCGATCTTTTTTCCTTCAAACCATTTTATGTCCTCATAATTTTCATCTTTGGGTATAGCCAGGGAGAGGCGGCATTTACTAAAGCCCAGCCGTTTAATAACTTCTGCGTCCTCATTTTTTTCCATGTATTCATTCTCTCCCACCACTCCTATGTCGGCAACTCCCGTTGCTACTGCCTGGGGAATATCATCGTCGCGCAAGAAAAGTATTTCTACAGGAAACCCTTTTGCCGGGACAAGCAATGTACGCTTAATATTGTTCAATTTTACACCTGCTTCCTGCAGAAGCTCCATCGTTTCCTCAAATAATCGACCTTTCGATTGTACTGCAATTCTTAATACCATAATATATATTTCAAGATTTAATAATTTCAATATTTAAAGATTGGAAGTAGACAACCAAATATCTGTAAACTGAAAAACAAAAAAAGAGCCTACCCTTATCAGGTAAGCTCTTACTATATCTTCGCTATCATCACATCAAGATACGTTACTTACCGATTGGCAGTAATATAAAATGATGATGATGTGCTTTATTGTACATAATTATAATCTTTACAAAAACAAAAGTATATATTTTTCGCAATAAAACAAACTTTATGTCAAATTATTTTTTTTGTCCTTGTCGATGCGGGTTTCCTTTTCTGCGCTCTTCGATCTTTTTTAGCGTATGTTCTTTGAATTTCATATCCACCGCCCGATATTTCTCAATCTTCTGAGCAGATAATACCTCTCCAAATTTTTTGTAATATTCTATCTGAAGCTCAGCCTCCCGTTTTTCCGATTCCAAATTCAATTTGGTTATACGTTGGTAATCTTCTTCAGTTTTGTTAGATTTCTCATTCAACGCACGGGTTTCCCGGCGTGCATCCCTGTTTACTGCAAACTTTCTGGACATAAACTCCGACTCCAAAGGGATAAAAACCTTGGCTTCGGCATCTGTCAGCTCCAACTCTTTTATCAGGAAAGCTGCTTTTTCTTTCTTTATAGTTTCTATATCAAAACCGCCTCGCTTCAGACCCTGGCCTTTTATTGAGAGTGTTGTAAACACTGCAAGAATCAATAAGACCAGAATACTTCTAAACTTCATATAAACATCGTTTTTTGGTTTAATTACTATACATCACATCCCTGTATTTAGCTCTTGCCATTTCATCCTCAAGAAACAAATANTTCTGAAGAGGAAGCCATAGCAGAAGCTACAACAGGCTCAGGTTCGGCTGTCGTTTTTTGATTCAGTATTCCCGTTGAAAATATGACTCCACAAAATACGGCTGCCGCTGCTGTCCAAGGCAACACCTTTTTCCACAACGGGACAATCTTCCTTTTTTCTATTTCTTTTTCAGGAAGTTTACCCATTATTTCAGCATTAAAATTCTCGAAATAATTATCGGGAACCTTAAATGGACTCTTCTTTTTGTCAAAATTATCCAACATAACTACTATTCTTTAATAACTCCATCTATACTATAGACTGTAAATAGATAAAAAGGTTTAATCGTCAGTAGATAAAAAATCTTCAATTTTTTTCACTGCATGGTGATATGATGCTTTCAGGGCACCAACCGAGGTTTCCAGTATATCCGACATATCTTCATACTTCATTTCATCGAAATACTTCATGTTAAAAACGATACGTTGTTTTTCAGGAAGTGTCAATATCGCTTTCTGCAATTTAAGTTGCGCTTCGTCTCCATCAAAATATTCATCACCTTCGAGACGTGAGATAAGAAATGTATCTGCATCGTCCATCGATATATTATTTTGCGCTCGTTGTTTATTCAAAAATGTAATTGCTTCGTTTATCGCTATGCGATAGAGCCATGTCGACAGTTTGGAATCCCCTCTGAAATTCTCGATGCTGGTCC
>QMCD01001682.1_pt1 | contig 22245 bp, 16 predicted proteins | sample 1821841 | NCBI WGS metagenome assembly QMCD01 (sample SAMN01991225, study PRJNA193472) | Termite gut metagenome, whole genome shotgun sequencing project. | isolation source: worker | host: Macrotermes natalensis
TCGGCGCGACCTTTGGAGAGGCCCTCCTCGTAAAGCTGCTGTGTGATTTGCGACAATTTGTTAGTTTCCATATAAGAGAGCTGTTAAGTCAGGTTTTTTAAAGGACGAAAATAGGTTCGCAAATTAGTAAAATAATTTAAAAAATCCAAACGCAAAATCATTAAATCATAAAAAAAGCGGCGAAATTTTCATCTTCGCCGCTTCATGTTATGTTTTTAAACAATCTGTTTACCTGGTCGAGAAGGTATAGACCGTGTGCTGGGTGTAGACCTCACCCGGACGGAGCACCGTCGTGGGGAACTGCGGATGGTTGGGCGAGTCGGGGAAGTGTTGGGTCTCGAGGGCAAGGGCGGTGTTCTTGTTGTGAACCTCGCCGTATTTTCCCTTGTCCGTACCGTTCATCTGAGTACCTGCGTAGAACTGTATCCCCGGCTGGTCTGTGTGAACCTGCATTACGATACCCGTCGAAGGCTCGTACACCTCGGCTGCGAGGCTCACTTCGCCCGGCCTCGTTTTGTTCAACACCCAGTTATGATCGTAACCATTGCCATACTTCAGGACTTCATAGTCTGCGTCGATCCTCTCTCCCACGGAAGTCGGGGTACGGAAATCCATCGGAGTTCCCTCGACCGGCCATATCTCGCCGGTGGGGATAAGTCCGCTGTCGGTGGGAGTGAAGCCGTCGGCGTTAATAGTCATCACGTGCGACAGGATGGTCTTGTTGGCCGTTCCGTGCAGGTTGAAGTAGCCGTGGCTCGTGGGGTTGAGCACGGTGGGTTTGTCGGTGGTGGCTTCGTAGTCGAGAGCCACCTCGTTGTTGTCCGTAAGGGTGTATGTGACCGAAATCGTCACCGTTCCGGGATAGCCCTCTTCGCCGTCGGCCGACACAAGAGTCATCTTTATGCTCTGTCCGCGGGTCTGGTCGACCGTCTCCGCCACGTCCCACACTCTCATTGCCCAACCGGTGGGGCCTCCATGCAGGTGGTTGACGCCGTTGTTGAGTGCGAGCTGGTACTCCACTCCGTCGAGGGTGAATTTACCGGCGGCGATGCGGTTGCCGTAACGTCCCACGACAGGGCCGCTGCTGCTGCCGTCGGCCATCATTTCGCCTATCGTTTCATAGCCCCACGTCACGTCGCGCATCACGCCGTCGCGGTCGGGCACCCACAGTGCGACCATTCGGGCGCCATAGTTGGTGACCTGGAGCGTCACTCCGTTGGCATTGGTGAGAGTGTAGAGCGACACGGGTTTGCCGTCGACGACGGTTTCGTAAGCCGCCTTGTCGATCAGAGGCAGCGAGGGTGCTTCTGTTTTCGGGGCGCAGCCTGCAAGGATAGCCGCGGCTGCCAGAGTAAAGATAGTTTTTTTCATGATATTATGGGATTTGGATTATGTCTTACATTAAATTCATAATTAATACCATACCGCGGGTGTGCTACCCATTACGTATACAAGTTCGCCGCCTGCGGCAATGTCGGCAAAGTCGATGTACGGTTTCCTGTGCTCGGCGCCGTTCAGAGCGATGCTCTGTATGTAGCGATTCTCACCCGAGTTGTTCTGCGTCCTCACGGTGAAAGTTTTACCGCCGCCGACATCCATCACCGCCTCGTCGAGGATAGGAGAGCCGAACCAGTATCGTCCGCCCGCGGGTTCGACCTGATAGAAACCCATAGACGAAAGAACGTACCACGCCGACATCTGCCCCACATCTTCGTTGCCGCTCAGGCCGTCGGGACGGTCGCTGTACATCTCGCGCAGCACGCGGCGCACCAGATCGGCCGTTTTCCACGGCTGGCCCGTCATGGTATACATATATATAATATGGTGGCTCGGTTCATTGCCGTGGGCGTACTGTCCTATGAGTCCGCTTATGTCGGGAGAAGCTCCCTCGCCCATGAACCCTTCGGCCACAAACAGCGAATCCAACTTCGCGTGGAAAGCCTCCCTGTCGCCGAACTGCTCCACCAGCCCCTCCACGTCGTGGGGCACGAGCCAGGTGTATTGCCAGGCGTTGCCCTCGGTGTAGTCGGATCTCATGTGGAGTGAGTAGAACGGGTCGAAAGGTTCGTGCCATTTGCCGTCGGCCGATTTTCCGCGAATAAATCCGGTGGCGGGGTCGAACAGATGTCGGTAGGCTTTGCTGCGCCCGTCGAAATATTCATAGTCTGCCCTCTCGCCTCTCGCCAGAGCCACCCGGCCCAGCGCCCAGTCGGCAATGGCGTATTCAAGGGTCTTGCCCACCGATTCGTTCTCTTTTTCCCACGGGATGTAACCATACTCCTTGTAAGAATCCAATCCGCGCTCGTCGAGCATCGCGGAGTTCTTCATCGCCTCGTAGGCAAGGTCGGCATCGAATCCTCCGAAGCCCTTCAGCACGGCGTCGGCAACTACCGGAATCGCGGGATTGCCCGGCATGGTGTTGGTCTCGTTGCCCATCAGGTGCCACACCGGAAGTTTGCCCTGTCTGCGGTAGATGTCGAGCATGGTGTTGATAATATCGGGCATCATGTCGGAATGGATGATTGTCATCAGCGGATGGGCGGCGCGATAGGTGTCCCACAGCGAGAACGTGGTATATGTGGAGTGAGAGGCGTTGAGCGCGGCTATATCTTCGAGGGGAGCGGGAGTCGCATTGCGGGCCGCACCGCCCGCACGGTATGGATCGTTCGCGGCACGGTAGTCGCCGTTAACGTCACAGAAGAGCGACGGAGCGATCATCGTGTGGAAAAGAGCGGTGTAGAAGGTGCGCATCACCGTCTGGTCGGCCGTTTTTATCTTTATCCGGCCCAACATGTCGTTCCATGCCTCGCGGGCGTCGGTGATCGTACCCGTGAAATCCCAGCCGGGAAGCTCGGTGTCGAGATTCTCTCTCGCATTGCGGGTGCTGACGGGCGACAGAGCCACCTTGACGTAGAGCGGTTCCTTGCCCGCCTTGCCGAAGAACGCCTCGGCGTAAAGCCTCTGCGCGCTCAGGCTATCGCCTTCGACGGGAGTGTTCCCGTCGTAAAGCACCAGCGAGGTGAACGGTCGCGAGAACTCGGCCATGAAAAAGATCCTCTGGTCTCTCGCCCAACCGCGGCTGTAACGATAGCCCTCGACGGTATTTTCGCCCGTGATCCTCATAAAACCCTCGACGGGACGATCCGACTGCCCGTTATCGAGGTCTAACACCACTCTCGTGTCGGCGGCATCGGACGGAAATGTGTATTTGTGGAAGCCGACCCTTTGGGTAGCCGTCAGTTCGACGTCGATACCCCAACGGTCGAGCCGTGTGGAGTAGTATCCCGGTGCGCAATATTCGTTCCGGCGGCTGAAGTACGACCACAGTCCCGTTTCGTATCCGGCCCCGTCGGCATTGGTACCGCGTGCGTGGTTCACTTCGCCGGTGGTTGGCATGAGCGATATGTCGCCCAAATCGCCGATGCCGGTGCCCGACAGGTGGGTGTGGCTGAAGCCTATCACCGTCGTGTCGGAGATGTGGTAGCCCGAACACCAGTCCCACGACTGCGGGATGCTGCTCGGCCCCAGCTGAACTGCGCCGAAAGGTACACCGGCGCCCATGAAGACATGGCCGTGACCTCCTGTGCCGATGTATTGATCCACCCGGCGGGTCAGATCCTCGCCCCGGGAGCGCGCACCTCTGCCGTAATCGCAGGATGCAAGCATGGCTGCCGCGCAAAGCGCCGATAAGATTATTTTGTACATGACGTCGAGATATTTGCAGACCGTAAAAATAGGCAATATTTTCCGAAAATACAAAGGGGTGCATTTTCTGCACCCCTTCGAGTAGTCTCACCGCGACTCGAACGCGAATCTGAAGTTTAGGAAACTTCCGTTCTATCCCTTGAACTATGAGACCGTAGGTCGAATAGTCTTCGACTGAGGCCCGGCAGTGCCGCAGAGCGGCGCGCAGGATAAGCCGAAGGAGAAAACTATGTTACTCTTTCTACACATAGTCTTCGACTGAGCGCCGACCGTCAGCCGCAGGCTGGGGAAGGCATCTTGCGAAGGAGAAAACTATGTTACTCTTTCCATACATAGTCTTCGACCGAGGCCCGGCAGTGCCGCAGAGCGGCGCGCAGGATAAGCCGAAGGAGAAAACTATGTTATGACACCATCTCCTTGATCTGCTGCACGAAGCCCGAGCGTACGGTGCGCTCGGTCTGGAGGATCATATTGCAGACGGCGCGCGGCGTAGAGCGTCCGTGTCCGACGGTGACGGCGGCGTTGACTCCGAGGACGGGCGTTCCGCCGATGTTCTCGTAGTTCATGCCGTCGAAGAACCTGTTCGACTCGATGCCGAAACCTCGGATTATGTCGTACATGCTTTCGGCCTGCTTAAGCACGATATTACCCACGAAGCCGTCGCACACGATCACGTCGGCAACTTCGCCGGTGAACAGGTGCTTACCCTCGATGTTGCCCACGAAGTTGTACTTGGCCGTACCCTCCATGATCTCGTAAGCCGCCTTAGTGGCAAGGTTACCTTTCTCCTTCTCTTCGCCTATGTTGAGCAGTGCGACCCTCGGATTTTCGATCCCGAGAACTTTTTCGGCATAGGTACTGCCGAGCATCCCGTACTGGTCGAGCACGTCTGGTTTACAGTCGACGTTGAGTCCCACGTCGAGGACGATCGCGGTGCGGCCGTCGACAACGGGAATGGGCGACGAGATGGTCGGACGGATAACTCCTTCTATGGCGCGAACGGTGTACATCGAGCCGACAAGCATGGCGCCCGTATTGCCCGCACTTGCAAAGCCGTCGATGCGGCCCGCCTTGAGCCAGCCGAATCCGACCGTCAGCGAGGAGTCGGGTTTCTTGGTGAAAGCCTGCGCCGGATGGTCGCTCATGGTGATGACTTCGGTTGTGGGGACGATGTCGAACGGGTCGCCCGTCACACCCTCGCGCCGCATGATGTCGCGGATGGCCCCTTCGTCGCCGAACAGCACCAGCCTCACGTCGTCCGCAAGCCGTGCCATCGACTCTATGGCGCCCATCACGACCGCCTCGGGAGCGTAATCGCCTCCCATTGCATCGACACCGACTCTGATCACCTTGCCGGCCATATCACTACTCGGCTTTCTGTTCGATAGCCAATTTGCCGCGGTAGAATCCGCACTCGGGGCAGACCCTGTGGTAGAGCACGGGGGAGCCGCAGTTGGAACATGTGGCCACGGTGGGAACGGCGGCCTTGTAGTGGGTTCTTCTCTTGTCGCGCCGCGTGGACGAGACTTTGTGTTTGGGATGTGCCATTGTTATATGTGTTTTATATTGTCGTCAAATCGTCAAACTCCTCTTCGGTCACAATCTTGAATCTCTCCAGCATCGCGGGGTTGCACAGCGGCTGTCCGTGGACATCCTCGGGATGGACCCTCTGGAGCGGCAGCGCTTTCGTATATATATTGTTCGAGGTCGATATTGGTATCGCCCGGATTTATCCACAACACATCACCGTCGAACGGCTGCTCTCCCTGGGCAACCTTCACCGCCAACTTCCCTCGATAGCTCACCGGCAGATCGCAGTTCTCCAGACAACGGTCGCACGGCACGGTCACACTTCCTTCCATCGCCACCTCCAGCCTCATCGCTCCCGTCGCTCCTCCTCTTGCGCTCGCCGCTCCCATCTCCAAAGTCGCGGTCACATCCACCTCTCCGCCGATTATGCCACCCTCGGGATGCGCCTTCCAGAAATCGCCATCCACTCTCCACTCCCACGTGTGAGCCCCCTCTTTCAAGCCTCTGAAAGCTATTGTGTAGCGTGGTTTCATAACTTGCGGGGGGCAAAGATAGTGCAAGCCGAGAGAAAAAACAAATTTATTTGGTTTTTCCGAGGCGCAGCCTGTCTAAAACGAGCGTCTGCGAAGTTAGAGATAGTGCAAGGCGAGAGAAAAAACAAATTTTTTATAAATTTGCAGTCTATGAAGAGATTCCGAGTCGAAGTACGTTGCGCATTCCCCGAGTGGGACAGATACGCGGTCTATCTGACGGCGGTCTGTTTCGACTCCGGCGGCGGGATCATCGACTATGTAAACTCCACCGACCGCGACGCTGCTCTCGAAACTCCTCCCTGCGATCACGCCGATCTCTATCTTTACGTCATCGCGCGCGAGTTTCCCGCTTCGGACGTGATCGCGGCCTCGCCCCCTTTCGACATCGAACTCGTCACTTCCGCCGACGGCGCTCCCCCGAAAATCACCACCTGCCCCGTCAATCAATGGGGCGGCCTGTCGGTCAAACAATCTCTTGTTTAGCCTTGGGAGGAAATAGCAACGAGGCAACTATACTCAGCGCAAGTATCCCCACCACCACCAACAGTGACGCCCCCGTGGAGATGCTTATATGGAATATCCCGTGCAGCAGCATCTTCGCCCCGATGAATGTCAAAAGCACGGCGAGCCCCGTTTTGAGCCACGCGAACTTGCCCATCACCCCGCTCAGCACAAAGAACAGCGACCGCAGCCCGAGGATGGCGAAAATATTCGAGAAAAAGACGATGTATGGATCGAGCGTCACGGAGAATATCGCCGGGATCGAGTCGACCGCAAAGATCACATCGCTCCCCTCGATCACCATGAGCACCAGGAACAGCGGCGTGATGTACCAATGGCGGCGCAGACGAACGAAGAACTTCCCGCCATAGTCGCTGCGGGTCATGCGGAAACGTTTCGAGATAAACTTCACGAGGGGATGTTTCTTCATATCTTTTTCCCCCTCGCCGTTCCCCTTTTCGAACAGCAGCCTGATGCCCGAGACGATCAATATCCCGCCGAATATCCACAGCACCCAGGCGAACCGCTGGATAAGCGCGGCGGCGGCGAAAATGAAGATGAACCTCAATACCACCGCCCCGATTATGCCCCAGAACAGTATCTTGTGGTAATACTTCGGCTCGACGCGGAACGACAAAAATATCATGATCATCACGAAGATATTGTCGACCGACAGCGCCTTTTCGATCAGATAGCCCGTCAGATACTCCAACGACATCGCCTGCCGGTATGCCCGGATGCCCTCTTCGAGCGGGGCCGCGGGGTCGAGTTGCAAACCGTGGCCGTGCAGGGTGTTGATGCGTTGAAGCTCCTCGAACGTGGTGATGCCATGGATCCACTCGGCCCTCAGCACGACGAAGAGCCAGAACACAAGCGCCGTGCCGATCCAAACGCCCGTCCACACAAGCGCCTCGCGGAGCGACACGACGTGATCCTTCTTGTTCACCAACCCCAGGTCGATGGCGAGCATCGCCGCCACCAACACCAGGAATCCTCCCATGAAGATCACTTCCGCACTCATCTCCCTCCGTGGTGTTTACATTTTATTGAGCATTGTCCGCAAGGACCGTGCGATAGAGCGCAATGTCGTCCCAGGTGGATGTTTCGACAGCGGCGGCGGCACGTGCGACCTCGGCCTCGGCGATCAAAGCGAAAGTCTTCAACTGCTGAGTGTAATCCTCCGGAGCAACGGCGGCCTCGATCGCCAACACCCACGTCATGACGATGTGGCCTGCGGTTTCGACCAATCTTCGTGCATGGAAATCCTTAAAGCCCTCGCCTTTGTGTTCGGCTTCGACGCCCTCGACTTTCGCGATCATCGCGGCGAACTTCGTCTTCATCTCCCCGAGCTTGGCGCGGATGGGCGCGAATTCGGCAGCAAACGCCCCCAGATCCGCGGCCTCGTAAGCCTCGATCTGCGACATGTAGGTGCCCTTGGTGACATGGTTTATCGCCGCCACGACCTGCAACTGCGACGTTCCCTCGTAGATGTTGGTGATGCGCGCGTCGCGAACGATGCGTTCGATGGGGTAGTCCTTCATGTAGCCGCTTCCGCCGTGTATCTGCAACGCGTCGTAGGCGATGGAGTTGGCGTACTCTGAAAGGAACAGTTTCTGCATCGGAGTAAATGCGTCGGCCAGACGTGAGTAGAACTTCATCTCGGCACGCTCCTCGGCGCTCAATTCGCGTTCGTGGCTGATGTGCTCGTACTGTTTGTAAATCTCCACAAATCGAGTGGTTTCGTACAACAGCGCGCGACCGGCGGCAATGCGAGCCTTGGCGTTGTTGAGCATTTCGTAAACGGCCGGAAAGTTGATGATCGTCTTGCCGAACTGCGCCCGCTCGTTTGCATATTTTAGACCTTCGCGATAGGCGGCCTCGCACAGTCCGATGCTCTGCGCACCGATCCCCAGACGTGCGGCGTTCATCAGCGCCATCACATACTTGATGAGACCCATCTTGCGATCGCCCACCAACTCGGCGGGGGCATTTGTAAAGACAAGCTCACAAGTGGGCGACCCCTTGATACCGAATTTGTTCTCAATACGACGAACTTTCACCGCCATGCTGTTGCGATCGTAAACCAGCATCGACAACCCGCGCGCGTCTTTCGTTCCCTCTTCGGTGCGGGCCAACACGAGCGAAATATCTCCGTCGCCGTTGGTGATGAACCTCTTCACACCGTTCAGCAACCACGTCCCCTGTTTCTCGTCGTAGTGCGCTTTGAGCATCACCGCGCCCAGATCCGATCCCGCGTCGGGCTCGGTCAGCGTCATCGCCCAGGTGGCGCCGTCGGCAGTGCGGGGCAGATATTTCATCTTCAGCTCCTCGCTGCCGAATTCGTTCAAAGTCTCGGCGCAGTCCTGCAAGCCCCATAGATTCTCGAATCCCGCGTCGGCCCGCGCGACCATCTCGTTGGCCATCACGAAGCAGACGAGCGGAAAGTTCAACCCGTTGTATTTCCTCGGGAGCGTGATGCCTCCGAGACCCGCGGCGGTGATCGCGTCGAGATTGGCCTGAGTGCCGCTGGCGTAAACAACATGATCGTCCACCACCCGTGGCTTTTCGAGATCGACCCCTTCGGCGTTCGGCGCGACCACATCGGCTGCAACCTCGCCGCATATCGTCATCACGCGCAGATAGTTGTCCATCGCGTCGTCGAAATTCTTGGGTGCGTAATCGTACGCATCGGCCTCCGCGAAATTCCTCTCTTTGAGTTCCACGATCTTGCGCATCAGCGGGTGCTGCAGCTGGAACTGAATGTCTTTGTTATCTAAAAAGAAATTTGCCATTGTCTACTTCGAGTTTTGTTTGTACGACTTTATCATCCTCGGGATGACTTCGTTCACATCGCCGATAATCGTGTAGTCGGCGATCTTGTTGATCGGCGCTTCGGGATCGGTGTTGATTGCTATGATCATTGCCGAGCCGTCCATCCCGGCAGTGTGTTGGATCTGGACACTCCGCAGGCGATGTAGAGTTTGGGCCTAACGGTGACACCCGTCTGTCCCACCTGGCGGGCGTGTTCGCAGAAACCGGCGTCGACTGCGGCCCTCGACGCACCCACTTCACCGCCGAGCGTTTCGGCCAGATCGAAGCAGAGCTTGAAGTTTTCTTTCGACCCCATACCGTAGCCTCCTGCGACGATGATACCGGCGTTCTTGATATTTATCTTGCGCTCCTCGATGTGGCGTTCGATGATCTTCACCACGAAGTCGGCCTCCGAGGTCATCTTCTTCCAGTCGACTTTCCGCACCTCGCCCGCGCCCGGTTTCGCGGCATACTCTTTTTTCATCACCCCCTCGCGCACGGTCGCCATCTGGGGCCGGCAATCGGGATTGATAATCGTGGCAATGATGTTTCCGCCGAAAGCGGGACGGATCTGATACAACAGGCCCGTGTATTCTTTACCCGACTTCGGGTCTTTATGATCTCCTATCACAAGCGAGGTGCAGTCGGCGGTGAGTCCGCTGTGCATCGCGCTCGAAACCCTGGGTCCCAGGTCGCGACCCACGGGAGTCGCTCCCATCAGACATATCTGCGGTTTTTCGGCCTCGATCAATCCGCACAGAATCGCGGCATGCGGCAGCGTGCGATAGGGCGCAAGTTCGGCCCCTTCTGCCAGCCACACTGTGTCGGCGCCATACTTCGCAAGTTCGGGAGCGAGTCCGGCCACCTTATCGCCGATAACCACGGCTTCGAGTTTCACGCCGAGTTCGGTTGCGAGTTCACGCCCTTTCGTCAGCAGTTCCAGCGAGACGTCGGCGACCTTGCCGCCTTCGGTCTCTATATATACGAACAGATTGTTCATGTTATCCGAGTGTATGGGTTTCTATCAGTTCAACGATCAGGCTGTCGATCTCGTCGTCGGTGCAGCTCAGGCATTTCGACTCCTTGAGTTGGAATACGACGTTCTCGATCTTCTTCACCTTTGTGGGCGAGCCTTCGAGCCCCAACTGCGACGGATCGGGATCGACCGCGTCCGCTCCCCATTCGGCAATTTGCAGATAGTCGTGTTTTTTGCTCAATTCTTCGGCCAGCGTGCCCGGACAGGCAGCGGCTTCGGTGGGGATCAGCGCATATTTGTACTTCATGATCCGGCGTGCGTTCTGCGGACGGCAGTCGGCGGCGCTTCCGTTCACGGTCACCACCAGCGGCAGCGGACTTTCCACCACCTCGATGCCGTTCTCAAGGCGCCTTTTGATCGTCATTTTGCCACCCTCCAGACCGAGAATCTCCTCGGCGTATGTAACCTGCGGCCAGCCCAGCTTTTCGGCCACCTGACTTCCCACCTGCGCGGTGTCGCCGTCGATCGCCTGACGGCCTGCGATTATCATGTCGGGCGCAAGTTTTTTGGCCGCGCACGAAAGTGCGTACGAAGTAGCCAGCGTGTCCGCCCCTGCGAATTTGCGGTCTGTGAGCAACACTCCCCCGTCGGCCCCGCGGAACATCGCGTCGCGGATTATCTCGGCGGCGCGGTGCGGCCCCATCGAAAGCACCGTAACGGTCGAGCCCGGGAACCGGTCTTTTATACGCAGCGCCTGTTCGAGCGCGTTGAGGTCTTCGGGATTGAAAATTGCCGGCAGCGCGGCGCGATTGACCGTCCCTTCGGGGGTCATCGCATCCTTGCCCACATTGCGGGTGTCGGGCACCTGCTTTGCCAGCACAACGATCTTAAAATTTTCTTTCATAAAAAATTACTTTCAGTTATGAATCATGAGTCGTCACGCGAAAAACGAGACAAAAAACTCATAACTCATAACTCGTTGTTATCTAATTACTGTTTCCTCTCTGTCGGGCCCCACCGAAATTATCGCGACAGGCACGCCTGTTTCGCGTTCTATGAATTCGACGTACTGTTTGAATTCCGCGGGAAATTCCTTGTAGTCGCGCACTCCGCCGATGTCGGACCGCCAGCCTGCGAACTCCTTATATATCGGTGTGATCTCTTCGTTGGTCTCGAAGGGGAAATATTTCAACTCCTCGCCGCCGACTTTATAACCCACGCAAACTTTCAGCGTTTCGAAGTCGTTCAACACGTCGCCCTTCATCATGATGAGTTTCGAGGTGCCATTCATCATCACTGCATATTTCAGCGCCACCATATCGAGCCAGCCGCATCTGCGCGGACGCCCAGTGGTCGAGCCGTACTCCTTACCCACGTCGCGCATCTTCTGTCCGTCGTCATCGAAAAGTTCCGTCGGGAACGGGCCGCTGCCCACGCGGGTGCAGTAGGCTTTGAAAATCCCGTAAACCTCGCCTATCCGCCGCGGCGCGACACCCAGACCCGTGCACACTCCCGCACAAAGCGTCGACGAAGACGTTACGAACGGATATGTCCCGAAATCGACATCCAACATCGACCCCTGTGCTCCTTCGGCGAGCATCTTGACTCCCCGGTCGAGCATCGCGTTCACCTCGATCTCGCTTTCTATCAACTTCAACGAGCGCAGCACCTCGATCCCGGCCATCCATTCGCGCTCATACTCGGCAATGTCATAGGTGAAATCCTTGTATTGCGCCAGCAGCCCTTCGTGTTTATGTTTAAGCGCACCGTATCTTTCCGCGAAGTGCGGCGAGACGATATCTCCCACGCGAAGTCCGTTGCGTCCCGTTTTGTCCATATAGGTCGGGCCGATGCCCTTGAGGGTCGAACCGATCTTGCCCGCACCTTTTGCGGCTTCGGAAGCGGCGTCGAGCATACGGTGTGTCGGCAGAATAAGATGTGCTCGTTTCGATACGACCAGCTTCGACCGCACATCGACTCCCGCGGCTTCAAGCTTGGCGATCTCACCGGCAAGGATCACCGGATCTATCACCACGCCGTTGCCGATGACGTTGATGCTGCCGTCGCGAAATATCCCCGACGGGATGGTATGCAGCACATACTTTTCGCCGTCGAAAATCAGGGTGTGTCCGGCGTTCGGCCCACCCTGGAACCGCGCCACCACCTCATATTCGGGGGTCAGCACGTCGACAACTTTTCCCTTGCCTTCGTCGCCCCACTGCATCCCTAAAACCACATCTATTTTCTTCATAATATCTCGCTGTGGCCGTTGCCACTCTGTTTCATACGTTTGTTTGCAAGCACAAATTGCGGCCAAAGTTACGGACTATCCCCGAAAATTCCAAAACAAATCACTATCTTCGCGCCATTATGCCCCGAGCTAAAACAATCCGGAAATTTCTGATCGCGGCCGTGATGACGATGGCGGCGTTCATGTGCGTCACCTCCTACGGCCAGTACAACAAGGCCTATTTCTTTTGGATGGGCCGCACACATCTGGTGGAGAGCCGCTACCGCGAGGCCATCCGCATCTACAACGCGCTTCTGAGGTTCGACCCCGACGACTACGAAGCCTACTTTTTCCGCGGCATCGCCAAAGCCAACCTCGACGACAACCTCGGAGCCGAAGCGGACTTCACACTGGCGATAGAGAAGAACCCCGTCTCGACGATGGCTTACCACCACCGGGCAATCACCCGCATGTTGCAGGGCAACTACGACGACGCGCTGGCCGATTTCCGCGAGGCGATCACGTTGAGGCCCGACATGTCGAACACATATTACAGCCGCGGCTACGCTTTCCTGATGAACCGCCAGTTCGAGGCGGCGATCCGGGACTTCACCACATACATTTTCCACAATAACCGCGTGGCCGACGCCTATCTTCTGAGGGGTACGGCGTGGCTGCAGCTGCGCGACACACTGCGAGCGATGGAGGACTACAACACAGCCATCCGCACCAACCGCGAAAACCCCGACGGATACAACCGCCGCGGAGGAGTGTTGATGGAGCAGGGCCGTTACGCCGACGCATTGCAGGATTTCGAGACCGCCGTTTCGGTCGATTCAACTTACACCTATTCATATTTCAACCGCTCGCTGGCCCTCGAACGTCTGGGCCGTCTGCCCGCCGCCATTGCCGACCTCGACCGGGTGATAGCGATGAACCCCGAAAATCCGGTGGCCTATTACAACCGCGCCATCATCCGATCCAATATAGGCGACTACACCGGCGCACTGGCCGACTACGACCGCGTGACCGACCTGTCGCCCGACAACGTTGTCGCCCACTACAACCGCGCGCTGGTCAAAAGCCGGCAGGGCGATCTCGAAGGCGCGGTGGCGGACTATTCGCGCGCCATAGAGTTGTACCCCGATTTCGCGGCCGCCTACCACGCCCGTTCAGAGCTTCGTTACATGCTGCGCGACACCCGCGGCGCAAGGCAGGACCGTACCACGGGCGACCGCAAGATTGCCGAGTATCGCGAACGTCTGACCGACTCGATGTTCGTCGACTACGCCGACAGCGAGCAGAACTTCACACGCTTGCTGTCGTTCGAGACAAAATTCACGGGAGCCAACTTTGACCGCCTGGCATCGAGCCGCGAGAATCTCTCGCTGCTGCCTCTGTTCCGTTTCACACTTCACACACCCGACATCGTGCTCAACATCGGCCCGGCGGCATACTTCGTTCCCGAGTTGGAGGAGTTCCGCGCGGCGATGGCGATGCCCGATCTCGTTTTTTCGCGTCTGGAGAGCGACATTCCCTCCGACAGCGTGATGGCGCGCGACCGCGCCCTGGCCGCACGGATCTCGGGCGGCGACGACACATGGCAGACCCTTTTCAAACGCGGGGTCACGCAGTCGCTGGTCAAGCAGTTCACCAATTCGGTGGGCACTCTCACGCGCGCCATCGAAGCCAACCCGACAAACCCGTGGCTCTACATCAACCGTTCGACCACCCGCGCCGAGATGATCGACTTCATATCGTCGCTCGACGGCGGGGGTTATCAGCGCCTCACTATCGAGAGCGACCCCGAGTACCGGATGCAGGGTTCGTCGAACCGTATATACAACTACGACGAGGCGATCGCCGACCTCAACTCTGCGGCAAAACTTTCGCCCGACCTGGCTCATATATATTACAATCGCGCGGGCCTGCTGGTGATGTCCGACCGCCTGCCCGAGGCGTTCGACGACTACACGCGCGCCATCGAGCTGAATCCCCACTTCGCCGAGGCGTACTACAACCGCGGCCTTGTGCAGATATACATGAAAGACACCCGCAAGGGCTATCTCGATATCTCGAAGGCGGGCGAGTTGGGCATCACCGCCGCCTACGACCTGATCAACCGCTACAATCCAAATCCTGAATAAAATATTATGACTAAAAAAATCAACGATTCGCTCCTTGTGCGCTGGAGCGCGCTCATTTTGATCGCGCTGATGATGTTCTTCTGTTACATGTTCGTGGATGTTCTTTCACCGCTGGCGGGCATGCTCGAAACCTCGCGTGGATGGACGCCCGAGACCTACGGTACGGTTGTGGGTTCGGAGTATTTCCTCAACGTGTTCGTGCTGTTCCTGATCTTCGCGGGCATCATTCTCGACAAGATGGGAGTTCGCTTCACGGGCCTGCTGTCGGCGGGCATGATGATCGTCGGGGCGGGCATCAAGCTCTACGGAGTGAGCGACTTTTTTGTGGCCGGAGGTTTCGGTTACGACTTTTTCAACTCTTTCTGGCCGGCGTTTCCCGCGAGCGCGAAGGTGGCGTGCATCGGTTTCGCGATCTTCGGCTGCGGCGCCGAGATGGCAGGCGTGACAGTCACCAAGGCTATCGCAAAGTGGTTCGCGGGCAAGGAAATGGCCCTGGCGATGGGGACACAGGTTGCGATCGCCCGTCTGGGCGTTTTCGCCGTCTTCACCCTCTCGCCGAGGGTTGCGGCAATCGCTCCCGAGAGTGTGGTTCGTCCTGTGGCGGTCGTGGGCCTGTTGCTTTGCATAGGCTTTTTGACCTATCTCGTATTTACCTTCATGGATCGCAAGCTCGACCGACAGTTGGACGCAAGCGGCGAGGGGCAGGGTGAGGAGTTCAAGGTGAAGGATCTCGGCAAGTTATTTTCCAGTCCGACATTCATGATCGTGGCGCTGTTGTGCGTGATTTACTACTCGGCCATCTTCCCGTTCCAGAAGTTTGCCGTGCCGATGCTTCAGAGTACGCTGGGCATGACGGCTCAGGAGGCCTCCGACCTGTTCCGCTGGTTCCCGATTGGGGCGATGGTTTTCACTCCGCTTTTGGGAGCGTTCCTCGACTTCAAGGGCAAGGGTGCGACGATGCTGATCCTCGGCGCGATCCTGATGGGGGTCTGCCACCTTATTTTCGCACTTGTTCCGCTCACTCCGGTGATCGCGTACACGGCGATAGTACTTTTGGGTATATCTTTCTCTTTGGTGCCCGCGGCGTTGTGGCCCTCGGTGCCTAAGCTTGTGGAAGAGCGATATCTGGGCTCGGGCTATTCGGTGATCTTCTGGATCCAGAACATCGGACTGTGGGGTTTCCCGATCATCATCGGCAGTGCGCTTCAGGTCGCCAATCCCGGGGTTTCGGAGCAGATTCGCGCCGGCGTCGAGGTTTCGTACAACTACACCGTTCCGATGCTGATCTTCGCCTCGCTCGGGATTGTGGCATTCCTGTTGGGCATCTGGCTCAAGGTTCTCGACCGCCGAAAAGGCTTCGGTCTCGAATTGCCGAACGTTAAGAAGTAGTCAAAATGAAAGGGGCTTCGAATTTCCGAAGCCCCTTTTAGTTTTTCAATTTACCTCAACCACAAAAGGCATCCTCGCCTGCACCCCGCTCTGGTCGAGCATCCCGCGCAGGTATTCGTAGTGTCGGAATGCGCCACCGAGCTCATCTTTGAGGGCCCACCTGCGCACCGAGACGGAAAATCCGCTCATCAGCGCATCGAAGGGCGAGAGCTCTCCCGTCACCTCCCACACCCTGAAGTCGTCGGTCACACCGGCCCTGTCGGCCGCCAGCGACAGCGCGTCGACCATGCCCCCGAATCCGTCGATCAGACCGATATCGAGAGCATCCGAACCGGCCCACACCCGACCCTGACCGATCGCGTCGACCGCCTCGGGGGTCATATTGCGTCCGTCGGCCACGTGTCCCACGAAGGTCGAGTACACATCTTCGACCGACTTTTGGAAATACGCCAGTTCGGCGGCAGAGGGCGTACGGAACGGGCTTCCCACATCGGAGTATCTGCCGGTGTTGACCACATCCGTTGTTATGCCCAAATTACTTTTCATCGCGTCGCCCACATTTGCGAACAACCCGAACACACCGATCGAGCCGGTTAGCGTCGCCCTGTCCGCATAGATTGCGTCTGCCGGCGCAGCGATATAATATCCGCCCGATGCGGCGAGCGCACCCATCGACACGATGAGCGGTTTTTCGGCCTTCAGCAGTTCGAGTTCGCGCCACATCACCTCGGACGCAAGAGCGCTTCCGCCGGGAGAATTTATCCTAAGCACCACGGCCACGGTCTCTTCATCCTCGCGCGCTTTTTTGATCTTTTCCACGAGCGAGGCGCTGCCCACCTGCTCGGGCGCACCTTTGCCGGAGACTATCTCACCCTCGGCATAGATCACCGCGATCGAGTTTTTCGACCCGGGATTCGTAGCGGCCACCTGCGAGATGTAATCCGACAGCGACACCATCTCGGGATCATCCATGTCGGCGACATCCACCTCTTCGGAGATTTCCACGTTCTCGACGGACTCGGCAATCTCGACGACCTCCCCGTCCTCTTCAATTTCGACAGCCTCGACTACCTCGACGGCATCCCCGCCCGCAATCAACTTATTTATCTCCGCCATCACCTCATCCTGGTAAAGCAGCCCGTCGACCAGCCCGTTTTCAAGAGCCGCAGCCGCAGAACTTATCGTAAGCCCGTCGGCAAAAGCTTGCAATTGAGCCTCGGAAATCCCGCGCGAGGCAGCCACATCCACAACCATCATGTTCCACAGCGCGCCCGTCATTTTCTCATACTGAAGCCTGTTCTCGGGACTCATCTTGTCGAGAATGAACGGCTCGACGGCACTTTTGAAAGAGCCGTGTCGCACGACTATCGGTTCGATGTCGAGTTTGTCCAGCAGTCCCTTGTAGAACATCACGCTCGACGACAGCCCCGTCCACTGCATCCCTCCCGCGGGATTTGTGTAGACTTTATCGGCAACCGAGGCAAACCAGTAGGCGATCTGACTCCACTCCTCCTGATAGGCGACGATGAATTTGCCGCTCTCTTTGAATTTCACGAGTTCGGCGCGCAACTCTTCGAGCGAGGCGAGCGACACGTTGGCCGTTTCGTCGAAGTTGATGTAGATTCCTTCTATCCGTTCGTCGTCCGCGGCGGCCTGGATCGCCTGAATATTCTTGAGCAGCGTGGTTCGTTGATTGACACTCATGGACATGAAATCGAACCCGCTGAACGGAGAACTTGCCGGAGAATCCGACACCGTGCCGAAATTGAGGTGCAGCACCGACCCCGAAGGAACGAATGCGGCGGGCGACGACCCGAACGCGGCCACCATGCCGACAACGATCATCGTCCAGATCATAATTACGAGGCCGAAGCCCACGACAACGGCTATAAGAGCCGCGAAAAAAGTCTTGATAAAGTTCATGGTTTTCCGGTTTTTATATTGTTTTCGTTGTTTTCGACAGGTTCGGTATCCCGCAAAGATATTTATTTTTTATAATTTTGTTCTCTATAATCGTTTGAATATGACAAAAAAAGAGCCGGAACACCGGCGGCAAACCGTTTTGGATCTCCTGGACGGCGTCGTACATCCCGAGAGCGGCCGCGGACTTGCAACCGGCGGATTCGTGGAGGAGGTCGCCGTTTCACCCGAGGGAATAGCCGTGGGTTTGAAATTCGCCCGAGCGCGCGATCCTTTTGCGGCCTCGTTGCGTCGTCAGTCCGCGGCCGTGCTGTCGGAAGCTTTCCCCGCGGAGAAGATCTCCGTCGAAATCAAGCCTGTCGAAACGACCGCCGCCGAACACTCCAAACGTCTGCCGGGTGTTGATCGTGTTGTTGCGGTTGCGAGCGGAAAGGGAGGTGTGGGCAAGAGCACCGTCGCTGCACATCTGGCCCGTACGCTTGCCGCCGAGGGTTATCGGGTGGGGCTGCTCGACGCCGATATTTACGGCCCCTCGCAACCGGCGCTGTTCGAAGTGGAGGACTATCTGCCCGTCGCCGCTGGATGCGAAGTTGCCGAAGGGAGCGCCACCGCCGCGATCTTGCCCGCCGAGAACCACGGTGTTAAGATAATGTCGATAGGTTTCTTCATCTCACCGTCCGACGCACTTGTCTGGCGGGGCCCGATGGCTACCAACGCGCTCCGTCAACTGATCCGCCAAACGGCCTGGGGCCCGCTCGATTATCTGATAGTCGATCTGCCGCCGGGCACGGGCGATGTCCTCCTGTCGGTGGTTCAGGAGCTGGAGTTGGACGGCGCGATTATTGTGTCTACGCCCCAGGGTCTGTCGGTCGCCGATGTTCGCCGCGGGGTCGAGATGTTCCGAGCCGAAGGGGTGGGGGTCCCGGTGTTGGGTCTGGTGGAGAACATGGCATGGTTTTCGCCTCCGGAGCTGCCCGGGAGCCGATATTACATCTTCGGACAGGGTGGCGCACGCGCACTCGCCGACGAATTGGGGATCGACTTTCTGGGCGAGATCCCGATCACGACGGCCGCGCAAACCGCCGACCCGCCGCAAGAATGTGTCGACATCGCACACCGGATTGTCGAAAAGCTATCGGCAGGTTGTTGATAAACGCAGGAGTAGATGTCGAAAACATTTAACAGATCGGACTATGCAACATTTTATCAAATTCGTTCATCATCCGACCTGCCGAATTGTTAAATTTCTGTCAATCTTCTCCGCCTTGTCGATATGTTCAAACCTGTTTTAAACAATGTCGACAACCTCCTCTAACGAAGCTCTCACAACCCCTCGTGGTAACCCGCCGCACAGCATATTTTTTAATAACTATTTTTTTCGTCCAGCCCGAAAAACTTGCCAACACAACCAACACCTATTATTGTTATTATTATTTTAAATTTATATATAAAGAATAAAAAAATAAAAATCATAAAAATGATAGCCAACAAGATCCGAGAATTGAAGCGTGCCAAAAATGCCGTCATCCTCGCCCACTATTACACCCGTCCTGAGATCCAGGAGATCGCCGACTTTACCGGCGACTCGCTCGCCCTTTCACAAAAAGCCGCAGAAACGACAGCCGACATAATCCTCTTCGCCGGTGTATACTTCATGGCCGAAACCGCCAAAATCCTCTCGCCGCAGAAAAAAGTGCTTATCCCCGACCCCGAGGCTGGCTGCTCTCTGGCCGCTTCGTGCCCCACCGCCGAGTTCGCTGCTTTTCGTGCTGCCCACCCCGACGCTCTTGTAGTCTCGTATGTCAACACAACGGCCGAAATAAAGGCTCTTACCGACATCTGCTGTACATCCTCCAACGCCCTCGACGTAATCAATTCTATCCCTCGGGAACACCCCGTAATCTTCGCTCCCGACCGAAACCTCGGCACCTGGCTCCAGAAACAGACCGGACGCACAAACATGATTCTGTGGAACGGCGCCTGCCACGTACACGAAGAGTTCTCGCTCGAAGGCATCCTCGCCCTCAAACGACAATATCCCGACGCCCCCGTACTCGCGCATCCCGAATGCCGCGAACCGATACAGATGATCGCCGATTTCGTCGGCTCCACATCCGCAATCCTCATACATGCGGGACAAAACCCCGCCTCGACATTTATCATAGTCACCGAACCGGGAATCCTCTACGAAATGCAAAAAGAATATCCCCAAAAAACATTCATCCCCGCACCACCCACCGACGCTTCCTGCGCCTGCAACGACTGCGCATACATGAAACTCGTCACCCTGCCCAAAATACTCGCTGCACTCGAAACGGAATCCCCTGAAGTCACCATTCCAGAACCGGTTCGCATTGCCGCCGAAAAATCAATCCGAACAATGCTACAACTTAACTGTTAATTATCTATCTTTGCAAGCCTTAACAGGCGCTACTTTTGGCAAATCCCAAAAGTAGCCAACGGCCGAAGGCCGTTCCCAGGGAGTCTGGAATGTCATCGTACTTAGACATCCGAACGTCCCCCGGACTCGCCGCATTTTTGGGTTTACGGATTTTGCGGCGCAGGCGGAGCCTGCTTTGATTAAAATGGATAGGAATTTTTAAAATGAAAGCTTGCTTTCATTTTAAAAAGTCATCTCCGTTTTAATGGTTGCACAAAGTGCAACTCCGCTAAAACCGAACACTCAGGAAAGGAAACGAAGTTTCCGTGGAAGTTTTTTGGACGACTTTTTTCCAAAAAAGTCGTGATAGAGTAAAAATTAAAAAAAACAGATAGAAGAATGAAAAAGTTATTGGTAGCCTTGGCGGCATTGATGTTCGTGATGCCGGCGAGGGCTGACGAGGGAATGTGGTTGTTGCCGTTTCTTGGAAAATTGAACATTAAGGATATGAAGGCTCGCGGCCTGAAGCTGAAAGCTGAGGACATATATAACATAAATGGGAATTCGTTGAAAGACGCGGTTGTTATATTCGGTGGCGGCTGCACAGGCGAGGTCGTTTCACCGGAGGGGTTGTTGCTGACGAACCATCATTGCGGCTATGGCCAGATCCAGGCTTTGAGCAGTGTCGAGAACGACTTTTTGAAGAACGGCTTTTGGGCAATGTCGCGAGCGGAGGAGATTCCTGCGCCGGGTCTCGCAGTGACGTTTATACGCCGGATGGAGGATGTCACGGATCGTGTTTTGGGCGCTGTGGCGAACATGGGAGTCGGCGTGGAGCGCGACGAGATCGTTGCGACGAACGGCGCCGCTGTGGAAGAAGAGTTCCGGTCGAAGTATCCGGAGTATCAGGTCGAGGTGCGCGAGTTTATGGGCGGCAATCAGTTTTTCGCCATCATGTCCGAGCGTTTCACGGATGTGCGTCTGGTCGGTACGCCACCCAACGCGATGGGCAAGTTCGGGGGCGACACCGACAATTGGATGTGGCCGCGTCACACGGACGACTTCTCGATGTTCCGCATCTACGCCGGGCCGGACAACAAACCTGCGGCATACTCTCCTGATAACCAGCCGTATAAAGCGCCGATTCACCTGGAGATATCACTGAAAGGGGTGAAGGAGAATGACTTCGCGATGATCCTCGGTTTTCCGGGCACCACCGATCGCTACATGACCACTTACGAGATGAAACACCTGATAAAGGTCGAGAACGCCAATCGCATCTTCGTACGTGGCGAACGCCAGTCGATCATCATGGAGGATATGCTGGCCGACGATGAGGTGAGACTTAAGTACGCTGCCAAATATGCCTCGTCGTCCAACTATTGGAAAAACTCGATAGGCAAGAATAAAGCGCTGATAGACAATGATATACCCGAATTGAAAGCCGCTCTCGAAGCCCGTTTCCAAGCCTGGGCCGAAAAGAACGACTCCCCGGAACAATACCATCTCGCCCTGCCCATGATAAAGGAATCCATCGAGGCCACTTCGAGCACCGAGGGCATCTACCAATTCCTGATCGAAGCGATCTGGAGCGGAGTCGAGATCGTGCCTCTGCCCGAGCGCGTCGCCGCCCGAATGAACATTGCCGGAGACAGCATAACCAACAAAGAAGAGGTGATGGCCGCCGCCGCCGATTTCTACAAAAACTACAATGAACCGACCGATCGCCGAGTTGCAAAACGCATGTTCACCATCGTCCGCGAGCGTGTTCCGGCTGACGAATTGCCCGCTTTTTACGGCACGATCGACTCGCTGTTCGACGGCAATATCGAAGCCTGGGTCGACAATCTCTACGACACCTCGATCTTTGTTTCGCCCGAACGTCTCTCCGCCGCCATCGACAACTACGACCCGGCCACATTCGAAAACGATCCGGCCGCGAAGATCACACGTTCGTTCCGCGCGCGAATGCTCGACCTGTCGATGCAGATCATGCCCCAGGCCGCCGTCCTCGCCGATTGGCGCCGCGTCTACATCAAGGGCCTTGCCGAGATGGATCCGGGCGCAAAATACTATCCCGACGCCAACTTCTCCATGCGCCTGACCTACGGACAAGTACTGCC
>QMCD01000739.1_pt1 | contig 22241 bp, 25 predicted proteins | sample 1821841 | NCBI WGS metagenome assembly QMCD01 (sample SAMN01991225, study PRJNA193472) | Termite gut metagenome, whole genome shotgun sequencing project. | isolation source: worker | host: Macrotermes natalensis
TATTGACCTTCAGGTAAAAAAGGTAATCAAAGTTTGAGTCCGGCATGTTTGAAGAAGGAGGCGAGGAGTCGTTTGTCGTTGCTGATGCGATCGGTCGATTGAAAGAGTTTGCGAGCCAATTCCTCTCGATCTTTCGCCGTGAAGTTGGCCATTTCCACATTTTTGGTGTGATGCCAACACGATTCCACCGGGTTCAGTTCCGGCGAGTAGGTCGGGAAGAAATAGAAGTCGAACCAATCAGGATGTTCGTCGTCGAAAAACGACGCTGCGGCATGATGAGCCGAAAGATTGTCCCAGACCATGACGACCTTGCGACGATAATAACGATGAATCTCGTTCAACCAATAGACGCATTCGTCCGTATTCATGCCATTCGGAAGCAAGGTGAAACGAAAAGCGAGATCAAGACGTCCGGGCGTGATCGTCAGAAAGCCAAGACCGGTGGAAGAACGCACTTTCGGAGCTTCGATCAACATCGGCGTTTCGCCGACCGGAGCCCAAGTCGAGTGGCGATAGGGAGAAAGCGAAAAACCGCTTTCATCCCACAAAATCAGGATCGCCTCCTCGATCAGCGATTTTTTTTAATGCGAGGCCAGACGTAACGTTTCCAGTGATCAATCGCCTTCTGATCACGTTTGACGGAATGAACCTGCGGTACTTGTTGCGAAAATCCGAGCGAAGAAATCAACTCGCAAACATAATTGGAATTGTACTCGACATGAAATCGTTCGAGAATGACAAGACGAACTCGCTTGCTCGTCCACTGTTCGTTCGGAAAGCCATAAGCGACGGCTCCTTGACGAAGGATGTCTTGGAGTTGTTCCCGTTGGGAACTGTCGAGTCGGGAATGCCTTCCGGAACCGTTTTTACGATGGAGTCCTTCGAAACCCTCGGTATCGAGGACGTTTTTCCATTGATAGACCGTTTTGGCGGTCACTTGGAGGGCGAGGACGATTTCATCGACGTCGCAGCCGTTTTGGAGCATGCGACCGCCGATCAAACGTCGAGCCTCCTGCTCCGAGCGTTTGCTGGTGGTACTCATGTATGTACTACGACGCCAATCCAACTTCGGTTCACTTTTTTTAACTGAATGTCAATAAAAGCTGATACAAATTGCGATGCCGTCGGTACGATGAAGACGGGCGTTGTATTGGCCTCGATCCATGCGTTGGCGATGACCCGAAAAAAACGGAAGTCCCCCGTACTCGTACTGACGCGATAAATCGTCTCTTCCGATGTTGTGATCGGGTCAGGGAGCGCATTCACGGATGAAACAGTCGCCGTCCCACCTAGCCAGCGTTGCATCAGCAATCTTTGATTGTGATTTTGGGGAGCGAGTCGGTTTCAGGCCGGGTTCGCCGGGTGTCGCAGGAATGGTGTCGTACAGTTCCTGATCGCAAACAAGCAGGATTTTTTCCTGCGGTTTGACCGGGACCACGCGAACGATCCGTGTTTTCTGGCCGCTTGCGTTTGTCTGAACATTGGCAATGGTTTGTGGGACTCGATAGGGCGAACCGCCAATCACTCCTTCTTTCGTCCAGGATTCGCCTTTTTGGTAAATTAGGGCGTTGGGCTGAACGTCATGCAAATCGAATATCTCAAAATCAAGTTCAACGGAGTCAGCAGGGGAAGGCGTGAAGCGGACGTTGACACCGGGGGCAACAACTGAGTTGGGAGAAATCTGGTGAGCCGACCTATTAAGATTTTGGGCAGTTCGGGCTTTGAGCCGTTGGTTCGGTGAATAATTCTGATCGAAACCGGGAGAAGGGATGGTCATAACAAGGCGGAAAGAGGCTTATTTTTGGCAGTTTGAACGCAATGCAACTATGGAACGAACTCACAGCAAGGGTATCTGCCGATACCCTGACGATTATAGCCAATTTGAGATAAGAATGCAGGCGAAGGGAAAAATCGCCTGCGGGGTTGGACAAAAGCAGGGAAACAACAAAAACTCAATTTCAACAGATTCGAGTTCGGTTTGAAGGGGCCGTCAATATCGCTAGTCAAGCGTAATTCCGACCGAAACGTTGAGATCAGACACAACGCATCGCCAACCGGCCAACTCATCGGTTAATGAGGCGATCTGTTCTTCCAGTTCCGCCATGCGTGCCAAAATCGCAGGCACGTCGACCTGCGACTTGCCGGAAACCCAAATGACGCTGTCTCCGACGGCAGGCGTGACCTGAAACTCAGAACCGACGACCTTGCCCGTCAACCAAGCGTCCGTCAGCGATTCAACTCGAATCAATCCCTTGTCAAGAATTTTAAGGGTTGTGCCTGCTTCAAACCATTCCGTAAACCGGAACTCGTTGCCCGCCGAAAGCCGAACCGTGCCGCCGACCTCAAACGAGCTGGTCGGATCAATCTCGGTGATGGCGAATACGGCAGGGGCTGCCGGATAAAAAACACGAGTGCCATCACTTGCGTCCAGATAGAAGCCGCCACCTTCGCGGGGGTAGGAAACCTGACCCGGCGAAACAGGTACGCCGTTCAAAACTTCAAGTGTGGTTTCGCGTGCTTGGAATTTCATGGCAAAAAGGTATCTTCAAAAAATCGGCTTAGCTTTAACGAATGTGTTAATCGTAGAACAGCGTTCGTGCCTTTTGCGATGGAGGCCGGATAGTCAAAGCGGCTTCTGACTGAAGCTCAATCGATAATCCACTGGATGCCTTTGCCAACTTGCGAGGCGACAAAATTGCGCAAGCCTTGTTCATTCACGAGCGACTTGGGATCGCCATAATCGTCCGTCGAAAAATCGAGTGAGACCGGTGAGCCGACAAGGGATGCCGTCGTGATCGTGGCGTGAGGGACGATCTTGCTGTTACAAATGAGTTCGACTTCGATGACGGAGCCGGTAGTGCCGTTGGCAACGATCTCCCAACCATTGGTGGTATGTGGGCTGACTGCAATCAAGTTGGAAAGCGTTCCTGTGAACAGCGGTGTCGAATCGGACGAAATCGTCACGGCGTCCGAACCGTTGGCCGTGTCAGGGAGGCTTACAATAGCGTTGTAAGTCGGTTCATCGCTGACTTGATCGACGATTTTGTAACCGCTTGGCATGGCCCCGCCATCCGCTTGGGCGATGAGGATTTCCCCCGTATGGCCGGGGGCGACTTTATTGATTTTTTCGTCCAATTTGCCCTGAATCACCGCCCCTTGAGTCGCGGCAAGAGGCAATGACGGGTCGATACCAAGCAGATTGTCAACGGTTGGATTTTCAACTCCCTTCCAAACGTCCCATTGAAGTTCTTTTGTCCAAACCAACCAATCGCCGGGAGTAAGAGCAATCGTGTCAATCGTACCGGCAGCCGCGATTCGCCAAAAGTCACCGATTTCGGGGCTGGCAGGAAACGTCGTTTCTGTAGAGGCGTTGAGCGAAGCGACAGGGCGCATACCTATCGGAACTTTACTGATTTCCGCACGAACAAAAGTCTTAATCGCCGGTTCGTTAGGGATGTTGCCGGCTGCTGAAACAGCAGAAAAAGTGACGGGCGTATTCGATGTCCCCTGATCTCCTGTCCAGGTTACGGACGGGGCGGTATCGCCAACATACTTGACGAACATCGTGTTGTCGGACGTGTAGATGGTATATCCTGATACCGAAAACGGCGAGGCGGCGGTGAATGTCGCCCAGTCGGTCGGTGTTTTGGAAACGATCTCAACGCTGTTCTCGCTGATCGCAATGCCAGTGGATTCGGATGGGAACTCGAACCGGGAGATAAAATAGGACGTAGGGATCGTGTCAAAGATGTTGACGATCCGGTAGGCACTCCGTTCCAATCCGCCGTCCGCATTTGCACTGACGATGTTGCTTTCAAAACCAAACGCGACACCGGCGGGCGGTAATGCAAAATTGACTTCCGTGCCGTCCGCTTTGATGAGGTATACATTGTCGCCGGATGTGCGAACACTGACGACCGCATTGTTCAAATGCTGCCAAACACCCGATATGGCCGTAGAAATGAGTTTAGATGTCTGGTTGTAATAGATGACATTTTCTTCGGCGGTGCTAGCATCTGGTAGGGCCGAAACGCTACGAAAAGTGCCGAACTGCTGGTAGGTGTTGCCGGTCAACGCAAGGTAGACTCGCATACCGACAAAGTAGAGCGAACCGGGCAGCAACGTGCCATCGGTAAGTTTTTGACTAAACTGCGAGGTGCTGTTGAAAAAGAATTTGCAGGTTGTCGCGTTTGTAATGGGCATGGGGTAATTCCTCTGATTGAAATCGGTGGGTGAATTTAATCGACGCTCCAAGTAAGCGGTAAAGAAGTCGAAGCGGAAACGGACTTTAGAATAAAGTCATCGTTGCCGATGCCGTCTCGAAACCAATACTCGCGGCCTTCCGAAGCGATAAAAACCGTTAAACCTACCGCTCGACGAATAGGAGTAAGGGCCTGCATTGCGGCTTCGACCGTAGGGTAAGAGGTTCTGTCGTCGATCAGTTGTGGCGTTTGAACCGTGAATGGATTTTGAACTACGATGCCCACGATACTTTACTTGAAAAGAATGATATAATCGCCATCCGAATCGCCGTCGAACATGCCGATGTGACCTGTATACAAGAAATAGGCGACGGAATTGATTTCAATGTCTGTCTTAGAATAGCCGCTGGTGACATTGAATAAATTGTGATCCTTGATATGGGATGGTAGTCCCCAACTGGCCGGAAAGGCGATGTAGGGATATCCTTCACCGTTCAATGTAAATGGAATGCCATCGTTTCCCGTGATGCGATCTTGAAGGCGGGATGTGCCTGACGCGACATCGGTTGCAGGAGTGTCTGCCGATACCCCGTAATAAATCGACGAAGGGCGTGGGATGAATGTTACCGGCGCATCGGCGGACACAGATGTTGTGCCGTCTGTGGCGGTGGCCGTGAAAACGGTTGTTTCGGAAATCGGGTCGGTGATGGCGACAGAGACTAAACCGCCATTGGGAGGGGCGGCTTGTGTATTGATTATCGCATTGCCAATCTTGAAAGAGACCGAACCTTGCAATGGGGCCGATCCGGCAGTGAGAGTTGCCTGCAAGGTGGCTAAGACGGAATCGCCGATGTAGGGAGTGTCGGCAGTGTCCACGTCAAGCGAAACCGTCGGAGGTTGATAGGGTGGGTCGGGTTCGTCTTCGTGAGGAACGGAGCCTGTCTGGATTGTCTTCAACTGTGAACAGTCCAAGTGAATGACAATCGGGGCAGGCGGATCGGTATCGCCATCCAAGTCAATCAGGTTATTCGGCGTGATTGAATGAATGCCTGTGACCATTACCGGGGCCGTAGGGAGCGGCGTGAATCGGTAGTTCCCGAATCCAGAATAAGGCCGCTTGATCGTAACGGAAAAAATGTAATTTCCGGGCGGGATGTCGAAAGAGCGGCGTGGCGAAATAAAAATCTCAAAATACGGCGGCTCTCCGTCCGGGAGTTTGACGGGTAAAGATTCTTCAAAAAGGCGGACACCAGACGGCGTCCGCATGACGAAATCGACGACCGTGCCGGTTGATACCGGACAGTCAGGGGGAACGTCAAGGATGAATCGGTAGAGCGTCGTGTCTCCGAATCGCCAAGACATAGATGTTTGAGCCGTTGTGCCGATGATTGAGTATGCCACGTTATTGACCGGAAAAGGGAGGGCGTAAAAACGTTGCAGGTGATCTTATCTGAAACGGCAAACGGGAACAAATAGATGCTTCAAAAAAGCGGGAAGGTCCGGCCTAACCGAGATAACGGGTCGAATTGTGGGGCGTTCGGAATAAGGATTCGCGGGACGGAAGACTCAACGGAAGCCGAGGTACGGGGTTCGGAATGATCGTCTGCATTCCATGCGGTGTTGTCCGTTGGCAGTGTCGAGTTTGATGATTCAGCAGAGGCCGGGCAATAATCGCCGAATCCTTCCGTCCAGCCCTGCGTCTCTAACTCGGTCATCTGTTTTTTGGAAAAACCGAGATTGACAAGGGCTTGGACGTTGAAATAGTCCCTAGGGAGGATAGAGTTGTCCGCACGGTAACGAGCGTAGAAAGGTATGACGCAAGGGTTGGCAAAGGGTAAACATGTCGCCTCGTACATGGGGTCGGTTGGACTGGCCTCGTCGCCCCGATCAAGGATTTTGTTCAACTTTTTGACGTGATGTTTTGCTTCCCATTCGGTTGCATGGACGCCAAGCATGGATGTTACGTAGGCTTTTTTTACCTTCGCTTCGGAAACATGCTCTTCGGTCAGGTGCGTCGCTTTTATGGCGGCGGAAGTGGCCTGCGTTGCAGTTACGACGCAACAATGCCATTTTTGCGACAGGCTGCGTAGTTTGCCCCAAATATCGTCAATCTGATGGCGAACCTCAGTATGTTTTGATGTGTTTGCCAAAATATCGGCATAGTCGATTAGGATGAAATCGGGGTTCCAGCCTTGCATTGACCATTCATCCAAAATGGTGTCAATGTCCGGGACGGATAAAGTTCGGGTCGGACGGCAGACCAGCTTGTATTGCGGATTGGCGAAATTGTACCATGACTGGGCGGCGAAAATCTGATTGGCAACATCATTGGACAAGCCTGCCGAAAATTCACGGGGCTCGTATTCGAGAACAAATTCAAGTTCGCTGTTCTTTGCGTATTCGGGTTTCTTGACTTCAAATGAAATGGGATATTTTACGGTCGACGCTTTACGGGGAATCAATGCCGTTCGCTGGGCAATGCGGCGAATAACCTGTCGCTGTGATAAGTCGCCGCACTCGAAGTGAGCAACGTGCAATCCTGTCCGCAACGCCTGATAACCGATGTGAAAAATATGGAAACTTTTTGAGGATTTTTCGGCACCAAGAAACGCGACGAACGTATCGCGGGCGAAAACGTCTTGAAAGAATGCGGCCTCGTCCGGCGTGTCGAATCGCAATAATGAATGTGACGATTCAGAATAAGCGTCGTCGACGATGGCAGGTTGTGAAAACGGGTCAACCGCAATGGTCACGTTCGTGCTGACCCGATGGAATGCTTGATGGAGTTGATGGCACGCCGTTAAGTTGTCGCGGTTCAAAGCGTCCTTCAACGAATCGACATGCCGCTCCCAATGAATTTTTTGAAAAAGTTTGTCTGCTTGATCGATAACCCGTTGTGGGTTGGTCGGCGGGTCGGGGAGTGATGTGAGGACATCCTTGATGTCTTGCGGTGATTTTTGCACAAACAATCCGACATCCGAGGTCGGCGGCACCGTGCCATATTGATGGAAATACGTGACGGCATACTTGGCAATCTCATTGGACGTGTCCGCACGAAAAAGAAAGGGCTGGTGCTTGTAAAAACGAGAAACGGCGGAAAGAATCTCCGCGTTCGTGAGTAGACCGGCCAGAACGATGCGTTCAACACTGGAATCATAAGTGACGACTTCCATGAAATTTTCACACGGGGGGTCAATGATCTTAAAATTTCCGTTTCAAAAGTCGGTGCTGCTTTTGGGCGACTTTGAACGTCATGATGCTGTCGATGGCGTTGTATGTCATCAAATCTTGAAGAGGAACTTGAGTGAGTTTATTTTCCCCGTACTCGCCATCGCTTTCAATGAAACCTTCGACCATTTTATCGTAACCGCAAACACCGAAAAATACCGTGGCGAGAAATTTCAAACTGGCTGTTCCTGTTTGGCAGTCAAAAATATGGCCTGCTACGCATACGTCCCAGGCCCAATGCACGACCGGCTGTTGAAAATAGACCGTTGACCATCGCGTTTCAAACTTGATGTTCGCACCGAGCTTGTGAATCGGATTGGCCAAGAATTCACGCCATGCGGTATATGTCGAGGAATTGGTGAAAGGAAAGACAACGGTTTGCAAGTCTTTGCCGTCTGAATTGCCGAAACAAACGGAAGCGGTTAAGACACGGGCGTTTTTGGCTTCGGGGTGTAATGTTGTGGTTTCGTAATCAAACGCGGCATACCTGTACTTCGCACAATACTCTTTTAGTTTGGAAGGAATGTCGGTGTGGGAAAGAAATTGAATATCCGAAGTTGACGGCGTTGCTTTCTCGCCGGGAGCGAATGGGCGCACGTCCTTTAGGGCGAAACCTGCCTTGATATGGTTGCGGAGATACATCATCGCAACAGGGCTGGCCTCGTGAGGTGATTCGGCCATATCGGTGTCGGACATGACCGGAATGATGTGGGCGTTGTATCGGTCGGTCGGAACCTGATGCCCAAAGTATAAATCGGGAGTTTGATTGGGTGAAAAACCATCTGGAAAACAAAGATGGAAGAGTGCGCCGACCGTTCGCTTGCCGACGGCAAAAATTACGGTTGGTTGCGTGTCCTTGATCGTTTGATCGAGTTTCTTCAGACAAGGTGAAGCGTCGTATGGTTTGTTCAAAGTGGCAGGGCATTGCAATACACCTGTTGCCCAAATCCTATCGGGCAGGTATCGACTTTGTGACCGATAATACGTATTCAACTCGGTCAGAATTGAAGAGGAGCCTGCAAGCCAGTCACCGTGGATAGGTTGGTTCGTGGCCGGGTCGGAACGAGTGGCGGCGGCTTGGGATGTGTCCGGTTCTGAAAAAACGACCAACACCTTATCTTCGCCCCTGCCCGAAAGTTTGATTGCGTGCTTTCCTAAGTTGCGGCCACAGTCGGCGCAATGTTGGTAAATGGACGTGGTGAGTGAAAGATTCACAACGTTTTTGAAAAAGCCCATAGATATTCCTCTCCGCGTAAAATTTGAGCTGGCGTTTCCAACGCGATACTCGCGGTTCATTTTCTATGTGAACGGCTGTGTATAAAACGATTTTGGCCGCTCTGAACGCAACTCAAATAGAACAACAGAGGTGTCCGCAGACACCCCGGCTTGTACATCAATGGGGCGAATAGGGTTAAGTTTCCAACGTAGAAACAGCGTAACGGACGTTGCCGTAAGTACCGATGACCGCATTTTCGTGGATGGTGACGGAGGGAGAATCGCCCTTGGCGATTTTTGCGATGATCTGCCCGTGAATGGCGACAGTGATGTTGTTAATGGCCGTCGGCACAACGTCGCACTGGATCGTGCATCGGTGACTGGATGCGATGTTGTGCATGTCGAGTTCAAGCGTGCCTGAAGCGGCGGCTGGATCGGGGTTCACGACCACGGTAATATGGGCAACACCATTGTCCGAGAATTTCAGGCCCGTTGCGACTTCATCGGCAAGTTCAGGGGGCAGAATCAACGGTACGCCCGCATCTTGGGGATAGAGAGAACTTTGCAAAACGTCGGCATCGACATACGCCGTGTCTGTGATAACGGGGAAAGCATATTGGATGCCGGATTGCGTTTTAATGTACATCCAGTTATCCTTGAACAGGAAACTTTCAAGAGTCGAAAGTTTGTGAATTTTGCCGAGGTATCCTGCCGGAATGAGGGCAAATGGCGGAAAAGAGTTGGGATATTGCGGTGTGGGGTTAGGAGTAATGCGTACACAATGCTCGGTATTGGCTGCCTCGACGAACGGGAAAGTAAAGTGGATGTAATACAAGACCGTTCCTCGTTGCGTTTTATCAATGACTGACTCAAGGGCATCGATATTGTCGGTAATGTCTTCGGGGAATGGGAAGAACTGGTCAGCTTCGGTCAGGGAAGGGATCGCTTGGACTTGGGCGAGAATTTCCGCCTTGTACGGGATGGTTGTTTCAGACGATGCGCGTAACGTATTGCGTTTCAGAACCAAAGAATTGTCGCCGGGGAAAAACTCGACGGTCGTGTTTTTGGACACCTTGCCAATGGCGTCTTTGAGCATTTTGTAGGGAACGGCGCAATTTTTAGGGAACTCCTGCGTAATGCAGCAGTAAATCTGTCCGTCAAAAGTGTACATTTGGCCGGACTGAAAAATCACACAATCCGACTGCGAAGCGATTTCGCCCGCAGTTACGCCAAATTGAATTGCGGCAAGTTTCTCTGAAAGTGCTTGGGACGAAATCGAAAAGGGACTCGAAGTTGACATCGATTGAATATGGGTAAAAGGGTTAATGATCCGGCGGTGTGATGAGTGTAATCGTGGCTGAAATCGGGACGCTGAATGAACTTTTTATGATAGATGGCGGAGTTTCCGATTTTGAATGGCGGGACTTTTTGATGGGCGTTGGCATTTGTTCAGATTTTGATGGTGATGTCGGCGGTGCTGTCTTGGACGGCTTTTTCTTTTTATTGTTTCCGTATTTCGCTTCGTAAAATTTCCGTAACGGCGTGTCGTTGTAGCACCAATAATCGACAGGGGCGACTTGCGGGAACCCTGTTAATTGACGAGTGATGTCTGTCCAAGAAGAACCGACTTCATGGTCATCACTCACAACGCCGGTTTTTGTGTCGAGCGTGGTAACGGTAATAGACGGTTCCCTCTTAAAAGTCAAAACCGAACCGGGCGGGATGTCAAAATCGGAAAACTGGAATTTTGGGCGTTGCTTCCAGCAGTGAACGGGTTCGGATTGTGTTTGCGTAAAAAATTTAGAGGGGGCGGTTACTTCAAGCGTACTGTCGTTCTCGTCATCCACCTGGTCAGTGCTTGGGAAGTCCTCTGGAAAGGCGGGGATCTGAGGATAAAATATTTCAAGACGGGGTAGCGGTCTGTCCGTGAGAACCCAATTTTCAATGGGGACGGATTTTGCACGTTCAAGGATGGGCCAGTAGACACCTGCCGTTTCTGGCGTGTAAAACGCTATCGAACGCTCGAATCGATTCAATAGCATGTCGTCAGGCCAAGTATCGGGGCGTTGACTCCCGATGAGCAAGCGGAATATCGCCATTAAAACGTAACGGGAAATATAAAACTTGCCGTCCTCGACGTAAAAGACCGTGTTTCTGAAAACCATGATGAGATGTCCGTGAAAAGGGCAATTCGGAGCGGGGATGTCTTGATGGTATATTTGGACAGGCGATTTGAAACTCTATTTGAAATTCATGTTTCAAAATGAGAAAATGCAAAATGAAGTATACGGCGTGTTGCTGCGTTCCACACAAAAAAGGAACCAATGGGCTTTCTGAGCGCAGCGACGAAGGTTCCGAAACCGCGAGAGCAACGGCTCAAAGTTTTCGCGGATAGGAATCGCGTGCAATATTCATTTTGAAACGTAAGATGCTGTCGAAACTGATTAAAGAATATCTTGAACTGAAGCGGCTACTTGGAGGGGCGACGGGCTGGGCAGGGTACGCCATGACGAAATTGCCCGATTCACACTTCACACCGGATGATGCCATTGCGGTCATTGAAGAGCCTGCAACCCAAGAAGGAAGTAATTCACGTTACGTGTCGGACGGTATTCCGCAATGGATCGGAAATGTGAAGCTGGTTATTCGAGGAGTTGATCTCAAAGAAATGCTCAAACACTTTGAACAAGTGTGCCGAGCAATGGATTTGATAACGAATGAACCGATAGTGGACAGTGACGGTGAGCTGGTTCATATCCAATCCTGCAATCGGACAAGCGGGATTCAATACGTTGGACTGGACGGAACGAATCGACGCCATCTGGCAACAATCAAATATGCGATTAAAGTGGCGTGATCGTATACTGGTGCTTGGGGCACGGCGGATGATCGGGTGAGTTGATGGTGTATTGGGATGGCGGGATCGCGGCTAACGGCAGAGGTTGGATTGATTCGGGGGGAGGTTCAGGAAAATCGTTCGATGATTCAAGTGAGTTTTTGTTATTTTTGATGTGTTTTGAGCTTGGGGTGTTTCTTGAAATACGCTTCGATGTCTGAGGCGTCGCCTTGTTCCCAGTGTACAAACTTTTGAACAAAATCAGATACCTGTGAGGCTGTAAGTTTGTCGGCAGACGTGTAATCAGGCGGCAGAAGGGCTGCTAAGAAAGACAGACTGACATCGGCGTCGATGATCCGTTTCCAGAATCGAAACGGAATAAACTTGTGAAAGTGTCGACCGAGCCAAAGAGTACGTTGGATGCGTTGTTCGTAAAAATCACGGTAAGATACATCGAAATTGATGAATCCCATATAAAAACTGACGGATAAATGCTCAATGGCTATCGCGTCAGGTGATTCATATTGGGCCGGAAGCAAATCCGAAGACGTAACGTCCGTGTCAGAGTCCATGCGACCTTCTTTGTTACTAAAAACATCTTTCACTGAAAGTGCGACAATGAAAGATGTTAGTCACGAATCGACAGGACGCAACCGAAGATGATTGCGGGGCTATTTCCTCGGTGCGGAAAACCAATCGCCGGGCGGGGCGGCTTCCGTAACGGTCAAGACTTGCAATTTGACCGTTGCCAATGCGTGGTCGATAGATTCATCGAACGAGGTTTTTCGCTCTGTGAACGTGTTTTGAATTTCAAGGAGCAAATCCTGCTCGTCGGAAGTTGAACAGGCGGAAAATAAAGATTCGGCTGCCGTTGTGAATTCGTCGATGAATTTCCTCATTGCGAGAAGTTTTTGATGCGATACGTCGTATTGATGCTGTTTGGCGACTTGATTCTTTTTGAGCGATTCAACGGTAATGCCGGGGTGTTTGGCCAGAACGTCGATAGCGACGGACAAATTGTGATACGCATGACCGGCTTCGAGCATCTCCGCGACAACGGTATCAATGGAGGCAAGATCATCAACAGCTGCTTGCAATTGTAAAATCGCTTTGCGAAGTTTCTTTCCGTCGTACTGACCGTTTTTGCAGAGAGTGTGGATGTCCGTATACGTTGCAATCGCCTTTTCCGCCTGCGTGGCGGCGGCTTGTGTTGCCGCTTGAGCTTTTTTGATTTCGGATGATTTCTGCCGAGACTCTTCCACTTTGCTTCTTTCGGATGCGAGTGCGGCAGCTTGTTCCTTGGCGGGTTTTTTGGCAATGCGTTCAGCTTGGGCAATGTTCAACATGCCTCGTTCCACTTCCTGCTGAACTTCAGGTATCGCGTCTTTAACGATGTTTCTGGCGCGGGTGACCGTTGATTTGGAGACGTTCAATAATACGGCGGCTTCCTCTTTGGTCAGAGGATCAGTTTCGAGCGTGGTCAGCTTAGCAGCCGCAATGCCTCGTTGCTCGGTAGTGAGGTGACGGCGTTGCAAATTTTTGCTGATGACGTAAGACTTGGGCGAACATTTGTGACCTGTTTCTTCAAATTGGATGTATTTGGGTTTGATGCCCAGCTCAAGACAACAGTTGTAACGTGACCGGCCATCGAGTATTTGTTCGTCGAACAAGACAATCGGATCAATCAGGCCGTTGTGTGAAATGTCTGTTTTGAGGTCGGCGTATTCGATTGTCGATGGTTCCGGCAACAAAAGACACAGCGGGTGGAATGCGTATCGGTTGTCAATTGTGTGTAAAATTGGAAAAGGGTGACGTTATCGCACGTCTTTTCCAGCTACGGAAGCTGCTGGTAGTCCGTGCTTACAACTGGAACAGGCGAAGTATATGTAAGAACAATGCTTTGAAGTATACAAAACATTTGTAATCATTATCGTGTTTCAGTGCGTTTGGTCTTGCGCTCGATTGTGTTCGTTTTCGTTCGTTTTTGCTCACGGCAAAGCAAGAGGAGGCGGTAAGGCACGCTGGGTTTGTGGTGTTTACCGCCTCGCTATCAAAGCTCAACGCGGTTCAAGCCGAAGTACCCCTTTCCGGTAGCTGCGTATCCTGTATTCAAAGTCAAGTTTTGCAAGGCAATGATTCAGCATCCAAATGGCATTTCTGACACGACCGGGCGTTGGAATATAGTCACCCCAAATCTGTTTGACAAGAAGTTTTCTGGCGATCTCGCCCGACTCCGTTGACAAAATCAATTGCATCATTTCAAGCGATTGACCAGAAAGCGATGACGCAATTCGGGAAAATTCTTGACGTGGCCGTTCCATGCCAGAGGGTTTTGTCGGCGGAGAGACGATCTCCATCAGCACCCTGGTTTCGCCAATAGTGAATCGAATCGGTACATCTGCTCCATTCCACGGTGCAAGGTCGGCAGGGTTGATTAGTACGGTTAGTTCCAGCAGTTTCATCGCAAAAGATTCTCCTATCCAAAGTTGAGGGAAAACCTTTATTGGATACGGCGAACGCCAGTTTGATAGATGTCAAAGAGGCGAAACTGGCATACGAAGCAAGTGGTTGGAGCGTTTTTATGGCGTAATCCATTTTATTGAAATAAGTGCCGGAAACAGGAGAGTTAAGGGCGTGTTTTTGGCGTTCTGAACACAATTCAGCGGCCAGAAAACTCACATCAGCGGTATCAGCTGACACCACTCGTTTGCGATGCCTTTGGACAAGCGGGAAAAAATGTAGGCGAGTTTGGCGTTATGAGGATACTTGTTCAATCAAGTGCGAAATATCGTAGGCTTTTTTGTCTGCCCAAGACATGCCTATCGGGGCAACGTCAACTTCAATAGCCAAGGGTACTCTCAGCCACGGATTGCGTTTCTGGGCTGTAACGACCATCCATTTGTGAGCCAGTTGGCAGTATGTGTCCAACTCGTCGTACTCGACTGAGGCAAGGATGCTGTCATGGATTTCACCAATGATCTTGGATCGCATACCTCGTTCTTTCATCTCGAAGTGCATTCCGGTCATGGCACCGCAGGTTAAGTGGGCCGAACTTCCTTGCGCCGGAAGGTTCGTCGGGACGTTTCGTGTGAATAAGCCGGCACAACGGAACCCGCTTGGCTCGTCCACATGGCCATCACGGAGATACTGTTGCCAGATCGCACGTTTCCATTGGGCATAAACGGGGAACAATTCCGACCAGAATCGCTGCTCAACACTGTGAATGTGAGCAAAATATGTGCCGGGCGCGCAGGTGGCGGAGTCGCCCAAACCGATGATGCCGCGTGAAGCTATCCATTCTTTTAATGGGATACCGTGTTTGGTAACGAGGGTGGTATCGTAGGCAATGTTATCCCAAACGGATTCTGCAATACTCTTCCAATATGACCCGTAAAAGGCCGCGAACGTGAATTTGCCTTTGACCGATTGACGAAGCTGCTTGGTGACTTCTTCTTGGGGCATGAGGTACGATTCCGATGCAACCCACGTATGGAAGTCCAAGCCCTCTGTAACGGACGCAACGAGCGATGGGTCGCGGTTGATAGAAGCATTGCATCGGACTTCGCTGCCCGAATAGTCGACTTCGACAAAATGCGATGTGGGCGTGTGAGGGACGAAGACAGACCGAATGAGTTTGTTGATCCGGTCGTCGTGATTGGGGATTTGTTGAATGTTCGGCGCGGTACATGAAGTCCGGTATGAAATGATCCCAAGCAAACTGAACGAAGGATGGATGATGTTATTTGGGTCGAGTACCTTGTAAAGTCCTTGCATAAACGCTTTGATCGTTTTGAGCAAGGTGTGATAGTACAGATAATGATACGTGAAGTCTTTTATCTGCGGCATTCGTTCCAACGCTTTTTTATCGCATTGCGGTTTGCCGGTGGCCGTGCGGGTCGGGCATGAGAAATTGAAGCCGCGTGGAGTAAAGAGAACTTCGGCAAGTTCGTTACGATTTTGCAGATTGGGATTCGGGAATAATTCTTGCCATTTTCGGCCAACCGGATCGGCAAGGCATTTGTGTCCGGCTTCCTCGGCAATAGCTTGGGCCAATTTGATGTTTTCGGCCAATTTATTAACATCAATCTTAATGCCATTGGCCTCGATGTCGGCCAGTGCAATTTGAGTGGTTGTGAATAGCTCAATGGCATCATGGACGGTGAGATTGTTGATGGCTGGATTGACGTTGGTCTGCTGTTGAGGATAAAACATGCCTATTCCTGAGAGGGGGGCGTGAGCAACGGAGACTCAAGCGAGCCGATGTGTTCGCCGGCAGCTGAGAATAAGAATTTGTCGGGGGCGACTTGCGTCACATGGCATAGATTTTGAAAATGCTCGATTGCCCCGTAGCGATAACCCAAAGAAAAATACTTGTGCAGGATGTCGCCCATCGTGCGGCAAACTTCCATCTCTTCCGAGTTGAATGACAGCGAAACCGGGAAGGGCAAAGGAAAATCGTCGAAATACTTGAGGAGTGAATTGGCATCCATCATGCTTTCGCCCGCAGAGGCCGCGGACGGTGAAAAGGGGGCGGAAAAACAAGGTTCAAGAAATTCACGAAGTGAATCGGGGATTGCTGTCTGCATGAAAAGCGATGTGATGTGGATGCTATTGTCTGAAATTGATCTTGAAAGTATTCTCAAGAAGCTGGCCGATTAAATTGAATGAATGCTGCAACTCGTTTGGTGTGGTGATTCCGTCTATTGTTTGATCAAACGTGATCTGCTTCTCCAAGAGCATCTGGGCGATTCGTTCTTCAATCGTGTCCTTGACGATAGCGTAATGCCAAAACACTTTTTGGGTCTGGCCGATCCGAAGATTGCGACGCTCTGCCTGCAAGTGGTCGGAAGGTGAAGTGGATAACTCTGCGAATAACGTGTGCGTCGCGGCAGTCATGGTGAGGCCGGAGCCTGCCGCAATAATGTTGCCGACAAAAACACGGCATTTTGGCTCGTCGTTGATTTGAGCAACGGCGTGTTGACGTTCCATCGCAGATGATCGGCCATCGATTCTGACGGCATGGGCACTCTTGACGTAACGCTCGAATATAGGGTCAAGGACGTGATGATGAACACCGAACACCAACAGCTTTTCCTCCGTGTTTTCCAAAAACGTATCGATCCACTCGAAGAGTGCGGGGATTTTCCACTCGGCGATCTTCCGATGTAAATAGCCGAACTGAGTCAGAATCGCGGCCATTGCAGACTTGGGCGGTTTTTTGTCCGGGAATTCATCGAGAAGCCATTGAGCGAAGTTTTCGGTCATTTTGCCGTGCTCTATTTTCTGGCGTTCGTTCATCTGATAGAAAAACGATTGACGTGTAAATGGCGGGAGATCGAGAACTTGCGAGGTCTTCCGCCGTATCATGCACTTCTGCGTCAACATGCCGTGTAACTCTTGCAGGTTTTTACCGCCGGTGATCTGGACGCGGGGGCGCGGAGATTCGGGGTTCGGGATGAACCAAGTACAGTACCGATTACGGAATTGATAAAAAGGCATGATGTTCCCGCGAAAAATCATGCTGAGAACGGGAAACAATTCCAACGGATGATTCTGGATCGGCGTACCTGTTAAGGCAAGAAAATGATCGCAGTGATACGACAGTTCCAAACAGGTTTTGGTGCGTTTTGCCGCGAGATTTCGTAAGGCCGCAGATTCGTCGCAAACGATGATTCGCGGACGTAACGTTTTTATTTGCCCTTTCCAAGCGGTCAGAATGTCGTAGTTGATGACGAAGATCTTGCCGGTCGGAATGTCGGAGCCGCCTCGTAAAAGATTGGTAGGCTTGGTTCCCGAAAGAACGTGAACATTCTCTTTTTTGCCAAAATGCTTGCCGATTTCAAGGAGCCAGTTAAATTTTAACGTGGCCGGTGTGATAATGACGGCGGGGAATAAAGAATGCTTGAAAAGAAACGCCAACGATTCGATGGTTTTCCCGACCCCCATCTCGTCTGCGATAATACAGCGACCGCCGACGGATTCAACGTAATCGACACAGGCGATTTGATGATCTTTCAACGGAGAAAGGTTGTTAAATTCCCAACGGCGTTGATCGTATGAGGTAGGTAAAGGCACGGGAGGCGATATGGTGGATTGGAAGCTGTCCGTTGAGCTTAATCGAAAAAAACGGGTGCCTTTCAACGAAACGAATGTTTTTGCCAGATGCGGTATTCAACGAGGTTGGTTGGCATGGCGATAGAGGGTTTGACGTGAGCGGGGCGTCTGCTGACACCCCTCATTTTCCTCACAATGCCCTGCTGCGGATTATCGCGGGGCTGTTAGAACGGAGTGTGCAAAAAATGCGTCCGCAAGGAACACGGCAGGATCGGCCACGTTGTAATACGGGTTCCTAAAAACGTGGATGATGCGTGCAAGTCGTTCGGGGTTGGCCGAATCCAGTAACGCTTTTTTACAGCAACCGAGAATGAAAATGCGCAGCGATTCAGGCGTGGTGGCTTTCATGTCCAGCTGGGAAAGCAGCGACCGAAACTCCGGCCACGCTTTTGCCGGTCGCCAACCCGCATACGTCCACGCAATTTCTTTTGCAAGTTCACCTTCGACCGGCGTATCGACTTCCGACAGCATGGCAAGTTGCCCGGTGGCCTTGTCCGAAGTTAGAATGCGTTGCAACGTGGTCATCAACTGCCGTCCGCTACCTGCCGACGCTTCGATCAACCGAGCGACGACCATCGGTTCGAGAGTACGTTGCTCTGCCGCAAGCACCGTATTCAACATTGCCTGAAGTGCATCGTTTGCGAGTGGTTTGAGCGCAAGTGTAACACATCTGTTTCGGACGGTGGCTTCCAGTTTTTGCGGGTGGGTTGTCGCCAGAATGATGTAAATTTTGGACGGCAGTTGTTCGAGAATCTTCAGTAATGCCTGCTGTGCGTTGCCTCGCATCAAGGCAGTTTCATCCAAAAAGAACACGCGATTTTTGCCCGTGTGCGAACGATATTGAACCCGGTCAGACAACGAACGGATTAAATCGATACCGTTTTCCTCGCCGATGTTGATTTCCTGATAATCAAATACGCTTGTTGCCTCAAGCATGTTGGCGATAATCCTAGCGAGCGTCGATTTTCCTACACCGGATGGTCCGGTAATGAGGATGGCCTGCGGACAAGGACTGCCGGGATCAGAGAACCATTTGCTGACCGAATGGACTGCGGCAGGCTGGCCGTAGAAGTGTTCCAGCGTTTGCGGACGGTATTTTCTGTATAGATCGGTCGAGGTATCGCCTGAAGCAATGGATGGTGCAGGGGGAGGTGTTGGCGAAACCGGTGCTTGGGCAACGGGAGCCTGCGGTGTATTGGACGGCGATGACAAAACCGCATCCGGTGCAGCAGGAGTCATGGCAACCGGCTGGACAGACACCTGCTGGCTTGCATGTGGTGCGGCATACAGGGTCGGAGCGATTGAGGATGGAATCGCCGTGAGAGTGGCCGTTGGTTTTGGGGACATCGTGTTCGTATGGTGGTCAAACTGTTGACATTTCGATCGCGGAAATGGTGGTGATGCACTTTTTGGGCAAACGTCTACGCAAGCCCATAAGCATCGAAATCAAGGTTCAAAGGGTATTTTGGGTGTTGTTCATGTTGATTCGTCCTCTTTGATCCAAACAGTGAGAATATCCGATTCGCGGATGAGCAGAAGCTCTTCGTTGTCGTGAATGATTTTTTCAAATCCGTAGGGGATAAAAATGACGGTGTCGCCCACGGCCACATACGGTCGTACAATGGCCCCCTTCCTAGTAATCATGGTTTCGTAGACGGCCATCACCGTACCACAGGAGGGCTTGTTTTTTGCGCAATCGGGGATAATCAATCCGCCTTCGGTTGTATCGGAGGCAGAATTTTGACGGACGACGACTCGGCCAGATAACGGTATAAGTGGCATGTTCAATCGTGGATATTATGGGTGGTTTTGATTTTGGATAAGAGTTGCAATAGCACGATAATTTTCTCGGCAGATTTTTGGGTTGGGATGTTTTTGTAAACGGCTGGCAGCGTGACGGTTGTTTCAAACTCGGCAGGTGTTTCGTTCTTTTTTTGGGAGACCAATTCTTTGTATGTGACTGTGGCAACGGGGACGACACGATCATCCGCAGGATGGAATTTCAACGTAATAATGTGCGGGTCTGGATGCAATGGGATCATTCTCAATGTGGTCGCATTAAGAGCATAAACTTTGACCGTCCACAACCGTTCACAAATTTGCGAAAAATCATAGGCGAATTTGCTCGCAAAAGGGTGTTCGTCGAATTTCATACGGGAGTCACTCATATTTTGTCGTTAAGATGCGGCTCAATATCGCCTATTCCAGAACAATTTTTCCGTTTTTGGCAATCGCTTGCGTTCCGCCTTCGGGTGGCGAGACGGTGCGATTGTTACAGATACGGGAAACTCGCCGACCGTCTCGAAACAGGCCGGCATCGTGTATTCGCTGATATAAACCGGAAACGGTGAATCCATGCACCATTTATAGAAATGGTCGTAATCGAATATTTCGCTGCCGAATCGATACGCTCCTAGGCCTGTGTCACGGTAAGGCGGATCGGCGTAAATGACCGTTCGCGGACGTGAGGGAATGGGGACTTCGTTGAAAAGTACGTTGGTGACTGCTGACAGCTTATTAACCGCGTGGCACTGGCCGACGTGTCTGAGCCGTTCTAACGGATGAATCTGCTGGATATGGTTCAAAGAATGCGGGGCACAATGAGCCAAAAGAGCCGAAGCATGTTTCGTGGTGAATCGGACGAAATGAAGCCGACGTTGCTCAAGCATTTGGTGTGCGAGTGATGTTGGGAATTTTGTTCCGAGATGATGCTCAAGAGCGTCTTGCTGTGAACCGTCAACAAGAAAATGGAACAAGGCGCGTTTGTATGGAACAATGTCGTCGGGGTAAACGTAGGCCGGTGTTTGTGCGAATGACCAGACCGCTCGCAATAACCCGCCAAGATATGTCGAGGTATTCTGATCCTTGCTAAATTCTCCGCGTGACTGCCACTTGTAAAATTCACGAGGCAACGGAGCGTCCGACCACGGCGTGAATGAATCGTGTAGACCTGAAAACCAACGCCGCAATGTTGTAATGAGCGAAACGGTTACAGGGTCGATGTCGTTGTAATGAACCGCTTTGAATTGGGGAGCGTTGACAACAGCGCATAACGACATGGCACCGCCGCCGCCAAACAGGTCGTAGAAGTAAACGGTTTTAGGGTGACGTGCCAACATAATCCGCAATATCTTCGGGGCAAGGTTGCGTTTTGAACCGATGTACGGAATGCACGAAAAACGGTGAGATTGAAGGATGCCGGCGAATGGGAACATGCTTATCCGAATGCAAAACGTAGGAGAGCGTCGATTTCGTGCTGGGGAGCCGAGGCAGGGTCGGGTGCGTCCAAACAGACGTTGTGAGTTGTACCGGGGTACACGGACAGTTGGCGGCAGTATTCTTTTGCCTGTTGCTGGGCTTGGGGTTCATTGTCCAGACAGAGGATGCGGACGGCGTATTGGCTGATGAGCCGTAACTGGGCCGGGGAGATTTCTTTGCCAAAGGTAGCAAGTGCATGGTTGTTTTGCACGGCGTTGATTCGCCACATATCGACGACTCCTTCAACAATAATGACCGTACCGTAAGGAGTGACGTGATTCATTCCGTACAACATCGATTTGATGGGGGCTGACTCGGCTGTTTTTGAAGCGGCAACGTACGGAATCGGGGCGTTTTGAAGGATGGATCGTGTTTGCCAAGATGCTGGAACACCGGCGGCATCGTGAATGGGAATGAAGAGACGGTTGTTGTACTTCCATTTCGAGGCCTGCATGATCGCACCTAACGCATAGCGTTCGGCCAATGGTCGCCAATCCAAGCCGCGACTTGCCAAGTATTCCTGATGCGCGGGCGATGCGGATAACGGATAAATCGGAGTCGGAGGAAGGAATTTTCCCGTCGGGGTTGCTTCAATGTCAGGGAGAACAAACCGACCGCCTAACCGAAAATCCCCAAGCGCATTCAAAAGTTCCCAAGGATTTTCTCCGGGGAACCATAGTTTGAAAAGTTGCGTTTGAGAAATGTGTCCGCACGACCAACAACTGAAATACTTCTTTTCAATGTTGAAGCCAAGATGAACTTTTCCAGACAAGCAACGCGGGCATAGAAACCCTAGCCAGCCTGCTCGTACTTTTTTGTGGCGGGTTGAGCCGTCGTGTGTCCATATTGGAATCCCCCTATCGCGGAGGAACATTTCCAGCGTCAGCATCTGTCGTCCCGCCGTTAAAGCTGTTTATTGTTTGGGAATCCGCTTCTTACGAAAGCTATGCGATTCGCAGGACATCGCTTCGCCATTGCAATACTTTGTGTTCAAGTCAGTTTCGCTGTCCATCGGTCATGGCTTTTGCAATGCCAAGAATTTCATCTCAAAATGGCAGCAATCGTGTGTATATTTGGTTCTGCTGATGAAATCGGGTTGGACCGGGAATCGTTGTCGGTGAAAACACCTTGCGATTCCTTACCAAGTGCGACGGTTGCTTGATCTCGTCGAGAACGCCGTGATTCCGTCCAGTTTTCAAGAAACGCTTGAACTCCTGCAAATACCTTGTTGAATTTGACGGGTGCGTTTGATGTCAAAAATACTTCCTTTGAATGATTGGCACGAACGAAAACGGCCTCCCCGTAACATCGTAACCAAGCCGTCAATGTCGTTTTTTTGAAGGTATTTTACCAGCTTGCCAGAAAATTTTGGCCCGGAGCGGCAACCG
>QMCD01001878.1_pt1 | contig 22238 bp, 22 predicted proteins | sample 1821841 | NCBI WGS metagenome assembly QMCD01 (sample SAMN01991225, study PRJNA193472) | Termite gut metagenome, whole genome shotgun sequencing project. | isolation source: worker | host: Macrotermes natalensis
CAGGCCGCAAGATTGATACACACATCGAACTATTTTCAAAGTGATGTGACAATCCGTTTTGCGGAAGCTCTTATCAAAATGTGCGCCGGCGCGGGGCTCAAAAAAGTGTTCCTCGCGAATTCCGGCGCGGAGGCTAACGAAGGGGCCTGTAAAATCGCGAGGAAATATTCACTTGTGAAGTACGGCCCCGGCAGGCATACCATCGTTACGCTCAAGGGAAGTTTTCACGGCAGAACCATCACTACCTTGGCAGCTACAGGTCAGGATAAGTTCCACGAAACATTCGGCCCCTTTACGGAAGGCTTTGCCTACATTCCTGCCGGCGGCATCGATGCGCTCGATCAGGCTCTTGACAGCAAAAAAGTCTGCGCCCTCATGATGGAACCCGTTCAGGGGGAAAGCGGCATCAGACCCCAATCAAAGGAATTTATGCAGGCGGCCGCAAAGCTCTGCGCCGAAAGAGATATTCTCTTAATTATGGATGAGATTCAGTCCGGCGTAGGCAGAACTGGTACCTTTCTCGCCTGTGAACAATACGGCGCGCAGCCTGATATTGTGACCATCGCCAAGGGGCTTGCGGGCGGCATTCCTGTCGGGGCGGTGCTGGGCGGCGAAAAGACAAAAGATGTTTTTGCCGTCGGAGACCACGGTTCAACCTTTGGAGGAAATGCCGTTGCCGCCGCCGCGGGACTTGCGGTTCTTGCGGTTTTGGAGACTCCCGGTTTTATGAAGGAAGTAAAAGAAAAAGGCGAATACATAATGGAGACAATCCGCTCCTGGAATCATCCTTCCGTTAAGGAAGTCCGCGGCATGGGGATGATGATAGGCGTTGACATTGACGGCGAAGCCTGGCCCGTGCTGGAAAGCGTTCTTTCCAAAGGCCTGCTTCTGGACCCAAAACGCTCAGACTCCTTCCTCCCTATATCATCACAAAAGAAGAAATTAATGAAGGATTGAAAATCCTGAAATCGGTTTTGAATCAATGAGTAATTACCAATGAGCAGTTAGTAGTGAAAAATATTGCTTTTTTGCGCACATTGTGATACATTTTACTGTAGGAGAGAAAAGATATGTCAACTACAAATATTAATATAAGAATCGACAGTGAGATAAAAAGCTCTGCGCAGAAAATCTTTTCGGATTTGGGATTGGATATGACAACGGCGGTCAATTTATTTCTGCGTCAAACAGTGCGGATGAATGATATCCCTTTTGTTCTCACCACAAAACCGAATCAGCCAAACTCTGTAAACAATCTTCCCTTTGGACGCGGGTGTATGAAAGGCAAAATGCAAATGACAGATGACTTCGATGAGCCGCTTGACGACTTCAAGGAATAGGAGGTTATCAAGTGATTATTTGGGAAACAGCGCGAAAACATGGGATTTCTGATGAGGATATTAAGTATGTTTATGAATTTGCTCTCAATTCAATCGTTTTTCCTGAGCAGCCGGATTTGATTATGCTTTTCGGATTCGATACCATTGGCAGGGGATTGGAAGTCGGGTATATTACAACAGATCAAGGCGAAGATATGATAATTCACGCTATGAAAGTCCGAGCAGGGTATAAAAAATATCTCTATAGTTAAAGGGGGGATTATTGATGATGGATGAAACAAAATTAGGAACGATTAATGGCAAATCAGTAACTCCTGAAATGTTGGCAAATCTTTCTCAAAAATTTGAGCAGGACTGGAATGATGATGAAGTTACGGTGAAGCCTACCAGTTATGGTAATGCGCTTGCAGCTTTGCGCTGCCTTGATCTCTCCGTTGGAATGATTCAAGCCTTAGAGCGGCGGGCAAAAAAACAACATAAGCCTCTTTCATTGTTCTTACGTTCAGTTCTACAAAATGAGCTTATGGAAACTGAAAGATAAACTGATCGGTATTATTGTATATAATATTTCTGTTTTATGGTGAAGGGAAAAATATCGGATTTCATCTATATCAACTCTGGATGATGAAAATGTCAAATAACCCTTTGAAAAATAAATATTCTAAAACTTTTTAATTGGGAGTATCCTTTGAGAAAATCACACTGTTTGCAGAGCGGGACTTCAATTTTTCCTCAAGTGATTTTTGAGTCTTAACCTTTTTATTACGATTAAAATTAAAAATCAAATTGGCTACGGTATGTCCTATAGCAGGTGATAAAGCCTCTACTATAGCATTATTGTCAGAAAAAACTTCACCTGCTATTCTACTTAACCCTATTGAAAACAAGTGACCAAGAGCGGTTTCTAGAAAACGTATATGGAGAAGCTTCTCTGGGCGTTTAAATTTGTGTCTATTATAATACTCTTCAAAATTTTTGTTCAACTGTCGAAAATAACGTTCAGAAGCACTAAATAAAGCGTCTGGAGTTTTTACACTTCCGCTGCTAAATAGATTAAACTGATTAATAAACTTATACCGTTCGCTTAATTTACTGAATTCCAATAATTTCTCGACAGGTAAATATGCTAAACAATCTATATCGAAAATACAAGTTTGTGGAACCGAATACTCAAACATTAATTGGTTGTCATCATAATTAAGGGGGGGGTGAGCGTTTCCAACCATGGATTGATAATTAAGATTCAGTGACTGTGCAATATTGTTACTATAACATTCATCAGAAAGAATTTGTTTTAAATCTTCATAAACAGGAGTTTCTTTTGGAAATCCATAACTTTCAATTTGTATTAGCAATTCATTTAGGTTTATTGTAGACATATTTTTTATGTCTACAGCTAAGCGACGCCTTACTTTGTCCATATCTTTATGTTCAAAATGATTTTGGTTTAGTAGCTTTTCTGCTTTTGATTTGAATATATCGGCAACGTCATTTGACTTAAATTGTGTCAGATTAGCATTAGGGCTTTTAAAAAGTTCTTGAATTATCTTTGTATAACGTTCCGAGGGTAAATCAATATGCTTACTATGCTTTTGTATCTCAAAAAGAGTACTTGAAAAGTTACCCAATTCGACATCATCACGAACAGTAGCCACTATACATCCTGATTTTATCAATTCAGCATAATCACAAGGCAAATCGGGATTCTTACTCATATATTCTTTATCTTTTGTTGGAACTATAAGGTGTCTAAGTGCACCATTATTGTTTATATCTGAATCTGCAAGATACATTTTTGGGAATAAAAGCAAGCGTGCATTCATATAGGCACGTAAAATTCGGCATTTATCTTCCTTGGCTATAGGAGATATTATCCCATTATGAGAATTAGTGGTTGAATCGAAAAAACCATCTTTTAAATTCATAGTAGCATAATATATCAAGAAATCACTGCTGTCAAGTAATTTTTTATCAAAATGTTATTTATCCTCAAATTTGAAAAATGCAAAAATATTACACTTGACAGGACTGTAAACGCTTTGCTGCCATTCAGCGATAACGAAGTATTGCAGACGACATCATATTTCTGAAACCCCTATCACAGTTGGGAGAAAAAGAAGTATCGAAAACCGCATTGGAATTATTCGCGGATATTTTCCAAAGAAAACAAATTGGACCTTGATTACTCATGAGCAGTTGCGTTATGTTATTGACAGGATCAACAATAGACCTATGATAAGATAAATATAAGGAAGTAAAAGAAAAAGGCGAATACATAATGGAGACAATCCGCTCCTGGAATCATCCTGTTGTTAAGGAAGTCCGCGGCATGGGGATGATGATAGGCGTTGACATTGACGGCGAAGCCTGGCCCGTGCTGGAAAGCGTTCTTTCCAAAGGCCTGCTTCTGCCGGACCCAAAACGCTCAGGCTCCTTCCTCCCTATATCATCACAAAAGAAGAAATTAATGAAGGATTGAATATCCTGAAATCGGTTTTGAATCAATGAGTAACTAATAATTTAGCAGGCAGCAAGGCAGAGGTAATCTTAGCATTGTTTCCTGCTATCTTCTCATTACTCATTGTTATTTGTTGCTTGACAAAATAACTTAATCCGATTAAGTTAATGTGAATAAGTTAATCGGATTAACTTAACTGGATTAAGTATTGGAGGATGAATGGGAAAGCCTGAGACCGATCTTGCTCCTCAGATTCGGAATGAAACGCTTAAGCTGCTTTTAGAAAAAGAACCGGAAGAAATATATATGAAAGATATAGCCAAAGCCTGCGGAGTCAGCACCACAAGTATTTATTATTATTACAAAGATAAAGAATCACTCTTTACAGAAATAAAACTTACATGCATGGATAAGATGCATACATATATTGTTGAGCATACCGAACGAAAAAGATTAAAGCAAAAAGAATCAAATGAAAAATTACAAATATTGAATGAGATGCGTTCAGGTTTTGAGGCCTTTAGGGATTGGGCATTCGCAAATCCGCGGATAGCTCTTTTGATTATGGAACGCTTCAAAGCGGATACGACGGATGATCCTGAAAAAATGAAGAAATATTCCCAAAGTGTATTTTTTGCGCAGTCAGTTATTGACAGGGCTGTAAGCGCGGGGCTTATACAAAGCAAGAATACCTTGCTTGACACGAGTCTCTGCATATCGGCAATTTGGGGAGCGATTGAATCGGTATTGCTTCAGCGGACTGTTCCGCAGTATTGGTCCCGAATAGACGGCTTCCATTTCACCGATAAAATGATCGATTTTATTTTAACATCATTGATGTCAAAAAATCGAATAGACAAATGAGGGAGCTTGTTGCAAAACTCGGTTAGTTTTGCACAAGCTCATGCGATTTTGCGCCTAAAGGCGCGAACTAAAGTTCGGCGAAATACGCGTTTTTAAGAGGTTGAAATTGCAAAAACTGAAGTTTTGCAATTTTCTCGAGGTAATGAGAAAAGGGGAAGGCAAAATGAAAAACTTGTTTTTATTTTTTTCGGTGTGTGTGCTGGTTAGTGTTATTTTTGGATGTCAAAGTCATGATGAAAATGCGGATGTTGACCGCACCGTAAAACTTAGCGTCGAAAGTGGAGAGCATTGGCAGGGCAGCATGAAGATTTTATTTTTCTCAGTGAAGAAAAATCCGCAGATGGCCGCGTGGATAGAAGATGAAGACGGAAATTATATTTCAACTATTTCGGTTACCGAGCGGAGCGCAAAAAAGAACTGGATGGGAGCGCCCAAAGAAGGCCGCCCGGAATCCCTGCCGGTTTGGAATCATAGGCTGCCAGACAGTGTGACGGATGATGATCTTGATGTAATAAGTTCGGCAAGCGCAAAGGATTCTGTTACAAAGAGCGTTGATGAAACATCATTGATTTATGGAAAGGTGTATCATATTTATCTCGAAATAAATCACAGCTTTGATTATAACGATTATTACACAGAGGAAAATTCCGGCGTGAACGGACAGCCTTCGCTTGTGTATCATGCGTCGTTTTCCGCGGGGCAGCCGGGGAAAATAAACCTTGTTCCCGAAGGTCATGGATCCCTTGACGGTTCAAGTGGAACTATTGACGGTGATTTGGAATCTATTACGAGCGCATTACACATTATCGACAGCGCATGGATCGATGTAAAGTAAGAACAGAAACGCGGAAAACGCGGCAAGCTTTATCTTTCGAGGGGAAAATATGGATTCCGATAATATGTTTTGGGAATATTTGGAAAGAATTACGGCGGATAATGAAATGGTAATAGACAGACCAAAAGGAACAAAACATCCTGCATATAATGATATGGTTTATCCGGTTGATTACGGCTATATCAAAAATACAAAATCAATGGACGGTCAGGGGATTGATATATTCATCGGCTCTGAAAAAAGTAAAAGACTGGATGCGATAATTTGTATAATAGATATGCTAAAGAAAGATTCTGAAATAAAAATAGTGTTGGGATGTACAGAAAATGAGAAAGTAAAAATATATGATTTTTTAAATAGTTCTGAATGTATGAAAGTAATAATGATAAAAAGATAATGGATTGGAGGAAACACATTATAAGAGAAGAAAATGGCGAAGGATTGGATATAAGGATAAGATCGGATATATTTATAAAATAATAGAGGGGGTCTGTTGATTCTACACATAAAAATGTGTAGAATTGTATTGGAGGAAAAACATGGCTACGAATCTTGCAATAAATGATGATTTGCTCAATTCAGCTCTTAATATAGGCGGTTTAAAAACGAAAAAAGAAACCGTGAACCTTGCTTTAGAAGAATTTATTCAAAGACGAAAAAGAAAGGATGCAATCAACTTATTTGGTACTATTGAGTTTGCCAAAGATTGGGACCCCAAAAAGGCCCGCGGCAAAAAATGATTATCGTTGATACAACCATCTGGTCAAAAGCATTTCGGCGCAAAAAAATTGCCGGCAAAGATCAGGTTGTAGTAGATAACTTATACAAGATTCTCGATTTAGAAGAAGAAATTTTGATAGGTTCTGTGAGACAAGAATTATTGTCCGGTATATCCGACAAGGATGTTTTTGATGATCTCAAAATCAAATTAAATGGATTTAACAATTATGAGATACAGTTGGCCGACCATGATTTAGCGGCAGAATATTTTAATGTATGTTCACGGAATGGTATTCAAGGATCGCAAACCGATTATGTAATATGCGCTATATCTTACAGATATAATTTTCCAATATATACAGAAGACAGGGATTTTAATTATTATAAAAAATATTTGCCGATACATCTGTACAAGAGAGTTTGAGCGGATGGAAGATGGGGGGATGGGAGAGTGAAATTATGGGGAAAGTATATATCATTGTAAATGAATTGATGCATGACTGGAGAAAGATTTATTATGCTATTTAGAAAGATGAATCAAAATTTGCCTGTTATGAAGCAAATTGTTACATTAATTACCTCAAAAATATCTCCGGAAAAGATAGTATTATTCGGTTCTTATGCCAGAGGAGAAAATACTAAAAACAGTGATATTGATATTTTAATACTGGTAAAAAATTTAAAAAACGAAAGGCAAATAACGAGTTTGCTCTATAAAGAACTGCTCAATAATAATATTTCGGTACCGATTGATTTTATTGCCGCTGATTATGATAAATATAACATCTTGAAGGATAAGATCGGATATATTTATAAAACAATAGATAAAGAAGGGCAAATTTTATATGCAAAATGACTATAGAATATGGCTTGCTAGGGCAAGAAGCAGTCTTGCAATATCCAAAACCAAGCTGGATGAAGATATTTTTTATGAAGATTTGTGTTTTCAAGCACAACAAGCTGTTGAGAAAGCACTAAAAGGCCTTCTAATTTTCTATAATGTCGATCCTGAGAAAACTCATAATTTGGTTTTATTAATACAAGAATTGTCTCATTATTGTGAACTGCCGGAAGAAGTGAATGAAGCTGTCATATTAAATGATTATGCCGTACAGACAAGATATCCGGGCGACTTTACTCCTATTGAGGAAGAAGAATACCACAATACAGTGAGCATCGCGGAAAAATGTTTACAGTGGGTTGAACAAAAAATGGAACAGGATGTTTGGAAAATAGTATAAAAGACATAGCGATTTTTTTATTTTTAGATCATGACAAAGGAAGAGATTAACGAAGGATTGAATATTTTGAAAGAAGTTTTAAATGAAAGGTAAGACAATTATTTGTTAATTGATATATGTAATGGAGGCCGCAATGAAAAAATATTATGATAGTGAAAATGTTTTCTTAAAATTATTGTATTATTGTAATGTTAAAAAAGAAGTTTATTTTAGGCGTTCTGATGTTACGGAATATTTGATTAATTCTTCCGTATTTGATATACCAAATAAGCAGGGATTTGATGGTAATTTATCTTATTTTGGTTATGATATAAAAAACGATATTGATAGCAATCGTATACTTTTATTACGTGGAAGCAAAATAAATGAAAAATGTTTACAAGGTCAGTTAAAAATCACAAAAGAAAAATCGAATATTGTCGTGGATGATGAACCGGACATTCTCGATGAAATCGACAAATTAATTAAAAATAAAACGTATGAAGCTAGAGCTTTTTCTGATAAACAGAATATTATTGATAAATATGGGTTAATAGAATGTTCTTCTAGAATCTATGGCAATAAAAAAATTTACTCGAAAGGAAATGATTTTTACCTTTTTCCTAGAGTTCTAAGTGATTGTATTAATAATTTTTTGCTATATGAAATTGTAAATACTGATAAATTACATGTACACAACCCTTATATAATATTTCCCATTTATGGTGATTCAGGAATTTGTTCTGATGAGAGAATTATCTCATTAGAAGAGCTTGGTGAATTAGATAATGATTTTTGTTATTTTCAATATCGTGACAGTGATGAAATGATTTCTGAATTTGAAATCCAAAATCGATCCAATGAAAATATCCTTAAATTACTTAATCAACGGAAATATAATCTTGAAGGAAAAGAATCTACAAAAAAGGTGTTGAATAATACAAGATTAAATACGAGTGCTTTACGTTCATTAGCTCTTCATCGTGACAATTATAAATGTGCCTTTTGTGGTATAAATGACGAAAATTTGTTAATATGCAGCCACATCAAACCTTGGAAAATGAATGATGGGCGATTAGATATTGATAATGTATTGACATTGTGTGTTATGCATGATGCTTTGTTTGATAAAGGCTATCTTTCATTAGACAAAAATGGAAAAATAATATATTGTTCGGAATCTATACTAGAAGATAAAGGATTGCTTGCTTTTCTAAATGAAAGTAATATGGGACTAAACATAAATATTACTTCTTCAATGCAAAAATATCTTTCTTATCACCGAAACAATATTTTCAAAGGGAATAGAAATGGCAGTACATAGTTTTAATATAATTCCTAATGATGATATTAGCGAAAATGAAGAATATTTAAATAAGCAAATTATTACGTACCTTGGGAATAAGAGGTCTTTATTAGCTTTTATTGGAGAAGGAATCCATAAAATCTCAAAACGTATCAACAAGAAAAAAATTAAAGCCTTTGATGTTTTTTCAGGTTCCGGTGTTGTTGCAAGATATTTAAAGCAATTCTCTGAAAAGATCATTGTGAATGATCTGGAAAAATATTCTCAAGTAATAAATAAATGTTATTTATCAAATAAAAACGATATTAATATGCGGCAGTTGTTGGAATATTATAACAAACTTATTCATAAATTGGATTCCGAACTATTAGAACCTGGGTTTATTGCGAAGCTATACGCACCCAATAATGATAAAGTAATAAGAAAAAATGACAGGGTTTTTTATACATACAGAAATGCATGTTATATAGATACGGCTAGAAAATATATTGAAAGCATTCCAGAAGAATACAAAAATTATGTATTGGCTCCGCTGCTATCCGAAGCCTCAATACATTCAAATACATCCGGAGTATTTAAAGGATTTTATAAAGATTCACTGACAGGTGTTGGAAAATTTGGCGGAAATAAAGAAGATGCATTGTTAAGGATTTTAGGAAATATAGAAATTCCTTTTCCTATATTCAGTAGCTTCTCTTGTGATTTTGAAATTCACAGAGGCGATTCAAATATTATAGCTGAATGTCTTGAAGAAGTTGATGTTGCGTATATCGATCCTCCCTATAACCAACATCCTTATGGATCGAATTATTTTATGCTCAATCTGATAACTGATTATATAGAACCTGAAAATATTAGCAAGATTTCAGGCATTCCTGAAAATTGGAATCGATCATCATATAATAAAAAAGCAAAAGCTTATGAATCATTTAGAGAATTAGTAAGTAAAATAAAGGCAAAGTTTTTATTAATATCATTTAATTCAGAAGGTTTTATATCAAAAGATGAAATGACAAGTTTGTTAAAGACCATAGGTACTTTTGAGGTATTAGAAACACAATATAACACATTCCGTGGAAGTAGGAATTTGCGAAATCGAAATATCTATGTTAAAGAGTATCTATATTTGGTTGAAAAAAGATAGGAGTTTTACATGAAAAAGAAGATCGTTTTAGCCTATTCCGGCGGACTTGATACTACGGTCATCATCCCCTGGTTAAAGGAAAATTATGACTGCGATATAGTAGCTGTCTGTGTTGATGTCGGTCAGGAAGCCGATTGGGACACGATTAAGCGGCGCGCGCTGGATACGGGGGCTGTTTCGTGCTATGTAGCGGACGTAAGGAATACGTGGAACAGTACGTCTGGCCCGCCCTGAAAGCGAACGCGCTCTATGAAGATAAATATCTTCTCGGAACATCAACGGCCAGGCCGCTCATCGCTAAGGTTTTGGTGGATTATGCGCGCAAGGAAAACGCTTCCGCCATCGCGCACGGAGCCACGGGGAAAGGGAACGATCAGGTCCGCTTTGATCTTGGGATTATGGCCTTTGCTCCCGATTTGGAAATCATCGCGCCGTGGAGGACATGGGATATTAAGTCGCGCGAAGAAGAAATCGAGTACCTTGAAAAAAGGAACATTCCTGTCCCCATGAAGAAAAGCGATTCTTACAGCAGAGATGACAATTTGTGGCACATCAGTCATGAAGGTCTTGAACTGGAAGACCCCGCCAACGAACCGAATTTTGATACGATGCTCAAGATGACCGTTCCCCCTGAAAAAGCGCCGGACAAAGCCGAATATGTGGAAGTCGAATTTAAAGCGGGCATCCCTGTTGCGGTGAACGGTGAAGCTATGGACGGCGTAAGCCTTATCAAAAAGTTAAACAGCATCGGCGGGGCTCACGGAGTGGGGATTGTCGATCTCGTGGAAAACCGCGTTGTGGGTATGAAGAGCCGCGGTGTGTATGAAACGCCCGGCGGCAGTATTCTGTATTACGCTCATCAGGAGCTGGAACATCTTTGTCTGGACCGGGAAACGTATTCGTTTAAACAAATGGCCGGTCAAAAGATGGCGGAGATCATTTACGGCGGCAGATGGTTTACTCCGTTGCGGGAAGCGATTGAAGCCTTTGTTGACAGCACGCAAAAAACCGTCAGCGGCAAGGTGAGGCTCAAACTGTACAAAGGATCGATCAGTTCTGCGGGGGCTTCATCTCCCTATTCTTTGTACAACGCGAGCATTGCCAGTTTTGAAACCGGCGAACTCTACAATCACTTTGACGCGAAAGGATTCATCCGGCTCTACGGCCTTCCCGTGCTGGTCCGTTCTTTCATGGAACAGGGATTCGTTAAGGGGGAAGCAAAATTGGAAGGCGACGCAAAATCCGCCGGGGTCGCGGGCTAAGACATGGCAAAAGTGTTATGGTCGGGAAGGCTGGAAGACAAACCCGAAGCCGAGGCGTTCGCGTTCCAGGCTTCCATCAACATAGATCAGCGTCTGGCTGAGGATGATGTAAGAGGCTCCAGAGCGCATGTCGCTATGCTTGCCGCGCGGGGAATCCTTCCTTCCGATATTGCGGATAAACTCGACAAGGGGCTCGAAGACATTGCCGCGGAATTAAACGGCGGAACGCTTGCCGTTGATCCTGATGCCGAAGATATTCATTCTTTTATTGAAGGCGTCCTTACGGAAAGGCTGGGCGATATAGGGAAGATGGTTCACGCGGGCCGAAGCCGGAACGATCAGGTAGCGCTTGATTTCAGGCTCTATTTGAAACGCTTCGTTCCGGAAATTATCGATGAGATGAAGCGCACCGTCAACTGTCTTTTGGACAGGGCTGAAGAACACGCGGGAAGCATCATGCCCGGTTACACGCATCTTCAGCGGGCGCAGCCTGTTACACTGGGGCATCACCTTGCGGCATGGTGCGCGGGACTCGTCCGCGACCTCGGCCGCTTTAGCGATGCCTTAGCACGCCTCGATGAATGCCCCCTCGGAGCCGGAGCTTTGGCGGGTTCATCACTTCCTTTGGACCGAAACATGACATCCGGTCTTCTTGGGTTTAAGAACCCCACGCTCAATTCCATGGATTCTGTCGCGGACCGGGACTTTGCCTTGGAGCTCGCGTCTAGCGCGGCAATCTGTATGGTGCATCTTTCCCGCTTTTGCGAGGATGTCGTTATCTGGGCAAGTGAGGAATTCAAGTTCATCGATCTGGAAGAAGCCTGGAGCACGGGTTCTTCTATTATGCCCCAAAAAAAGAATCCCGATTTTGCCGAGCTGATTCGGGGAAAGTCGGGGAGGGCAGCGGGGAATCTTGTAACGCTCCTCACGCTCTTGAAAGGGCTGCCCTATGCGTATGACAAGGATTTGCAGGAAGATAAAGAAGCTCTCTTTGACAGCCTCGATACGGTGAAAGTCTGCCTTGCCATGTTCCGCGGCATGATGAAGGGCGCCCGTTTCAATACAGACAGAATGAAGTCCGCCTGTATCGGAGGATTCCTCGAAGCCACCGATGCTGCCGAATACCTTGTGCGGAAAGGCCTTCCCTTTAGAAGCGCCCATGAAGCCGCCGCTCTTGTAGTCCGCGACTGCGTTGAGGCGGGGCAGAAAACAATCGCTGAAAGAAGCCTGGAACAATTGAAAACAAGGTGCGCTTTGTTTGAGGCCGATATTTTTGACGCGCTCAAACCCGAGGCCTGCGTTGCCGCAAGGAACTTACCCGGCGGCCCCGCCAGGGATGAAGTGATGAGGCAGATAAACAAGCTGAGAGAGCGCATGTAGCGCGCGTGTATTTTTTCCGGTGGTTGAGGGCGGTCCGAATGGTTCCCGAAACCACCGATTTTTTTGGCGTGTAGAACGATTTATCGGAATGACTGTAAAAGAAATAAGCAGAGAAGCAATGAAAATATATAACGAAGGTGAAAAACCCGGAGGATAAAATACATCTTGTAATGAATGCTCATCCTGTGATACTACAGAGATATGATTAAATATTCCGGGGAGCTTGCGGCATTGGGGACCAGCGTAGCTTGGACCTTTACGTCTTTATGTTTTGAATTTGCGGCCAAAAGGATCGGGACTATCGGCCTTAATATTCTGCGTCTTCTGGCGGCCCTTATCATATACACTATTGTGGGGATTATTTTCCAGGGAGAAGCCCTGCCTTTACAAGAGTCCCCGAAGGTGTGGTTCTGGCTTTCGCTTTCCGGTCTTGTGGGTTTTGTATTCGGTGATGTGTTTTTGTTTCAGTCTTATATATACATCGGCGCGCGGACGACTCAGTTGATATTTGTTACATCCCCTGTTATCACCGCGGTGATGGGTTATATTATTTTTGGCGAAACGATTGCTCCGCTGGGAATGCTGGGTATGGCGCTTGTGTTCATTTCCATCATGTTTGTTGTTGTTTATAAGAAAGCCAGCGGGCAGAATATGCCGTCCCAGAAATCGGTTTATAAAATGAAGGGAATCATCTTTGCGGTTTTGGCGGCGCTTGGTCAATCAGCCGGATTGATTCTTTCAAAAATCGGTGCGCCCGATTCCAATGCTATGAATGCCGCTCATATCAGAGTGATAGCGGGACTTATCGGTTTTATTATCGTTGCGTTTATCATTAAAAAGATTGATGAACCCATCCGGGGATTCAAGGATAAACAAGCCCTAAAGATTCTCTCCCTAGGGGCCCTCCTTGGTCCCTTTGCCGGAGTCAGTTTAGCGCTGGCTGCGATGCAAAGAACATCATCCGGCATTGCGGCAACCTTGATGGGGCTTGTGCCTATCATGGTTTTGCTGCCTGACAGTCTCATCAAAAAAGAAAGGATCCGTCCCAAGGAAATTATCGGCGCCGTAGGAGCCGTCATTGGGGCGGCATTAATATTTATACATTAGAATCAACATTAAGGAGTTAGTGTCACCGCTTCGCGGTGCCTTCGATTCATATTGCTGCTCGCGCAGCATAAATAGGAGTTAGTGTCACCGCTTCGCGGTGCCTTCGATTCATGTTGCTGCTCGCGCAGCACGTTAAGGAGTTATATATGACATCAGCATCAATCCCGGAACGCAGCAGTGTTTTGAAAGAACACACCTGGGACCTTTCCGCGTTATACGCAAATGATGAAGCCTGGAACGAGGGGCTTGCCGAATATGAAAAGCTTGCCGGGAAGATTCCGGATTTTCAGGGGACCCTTGGCCGGTCCGCGGATCATCTTGCGGATTACCTCGATTTTATCAGCAGCTTCGGGATTCTTGAAGAAAGGCTTGCTTACTATGCGGACCTGCGTCAAACCGAAGATGAAGGCGATAATACAGCCCGGACGATGTACGGCAGGTTTATGATGGCTGCCGCTAAGGCCAATGCCGCCGGAGCTTGGGCGTTGCCTGAAATCCAGACAATTCCATCTGAATCCATGGAAGCTTTTCTCAAATCTCCGCGCATGGAACAATACCGCGTCTACTTGAAAAAGATTCTCCGCTACAAGCCGCATATTTTAACCGATAAAGAAGAACGGATTCTGGCGATTCATGCCGAAGGCGAAGATATTGCCAACGAGACTTTTTCCGTGCTGACTAACGTGGATTTAAATTTTGGAACCGTTGAAACACCCGATGGAAAAAGGCCTTTGTCGCAGTCTACCTGGTCGGTCTTTATGGAAAGCCCCGACAGGAATCTTCGCAAACAGGCTTACGATCAGTTCTATGATCAGTTCGCGGCTCATACCACAACCCTTGCGAGCCTCTACGGGGGTTCCGTGAAAAAAGATGTGATAAAAGCCAGAATCAGGAACTTCCCTTCCGCGCGCGCCGCCGCTCTTTTCCCCGATGATGTTCCAGAAGTTGTGTATGACAACCTTGTAGATACCATCAACAAAAACCTGGAACCGCTTCATCGCTATTATGCGTTACGGAAAAAAGCGCTCAAGGTTGATGAACTCCGCCATTACGATGTATATGTTCCGATTGTTCCCAAAGCAATCAAAACTACCACTTGGGAGGAGGCTGTGGATTTACTTTCCAACGCGCTTGCTCCCTTAGGCGGTGAATATGTGGACACGCTTCGCGGCGGTCTTTTGGATGAACGCTGGGCGGACCGTTATGAAAACCAGGGAAAACGGTCGGGCGCTTTTTCCGCGGGATCGTATACCGGGAATCCCTACATACTTATGAACTACAAAGATGATTCCATTCGGGATGTTTTTACGATGGCGCATGAAGGCGGCCATTCCATGCATTCATATTATTCGGCAAAGGCAAATCCTTTCATGCATTACGGCTACACAATTTTTGAAGCTGAAGTTGCCAGCACCTTTAACGAGGAACTGCTTTTTCATTACCTGGAAAAAAATGCCGGCAGCCGTGAACTCAAGGCTTATCTGGTAAATAAACGTGCCGATGATTTGCTTGCAACGCTTTATCGGCAAACCATGTTTGCCGAGTTTGAAAAACGGACGCATGAATTGGAAGAATCCGGCACGCCTCTAACCGCCGATGTCCTCCGCGGCGAATACCGAAACCTGTTACAGCGTTATTTCGGCCCTGAAATGATCTTTGAAAAAAACAGCGATCTCGAAGGTCTTCGTATCCCGCATTTCTACCGAGCTTTTTATGTATACAAATACGCCACAGGAGTTTCGGCGGCCTTAGCGCTTTCTTCCCGCGTACTCCAGGGCGGCACTCAGGAACGGGACGATTATTTTGCTTTCTTAAAATCCGGCGGCAGCCGCTTCCCCATCGAATCACTTAAGATTGCCGGCGTGGATATGTCGTCGCCGGCGCCGGTGGAAGAAGCCTGCAAGACTTTTGCAAAACTGGTAGATGAACTGGAAAGTTTGTTGTAACGAGTGAATGAGTTTTTTGCATTGCGTATTATGTGAATGATACGCAATGCATGTGAAAAAGAGTATGTAATATCATTATTACAAGATACGCGCTTCATAAAACTCTTTCTATTTTTTCCAGGGCATACGATTTCGTCATTTCAAAAATACTCTGTACGTCTTCTTTAGGATATTTTTTTTTAAAAGACGCGGAGAGCGGCAGAAGCGTGATGATGATATGGTCTTCCATTGAGGAAGCGTGTTCCATGTTTTCCAAAAAAACGGAGCTTTGTTTAATAGGAGGAAGTTTTTTTATTTTGTCATGATACTGTGCAAGGAAGTCCTCTGCGCTCATCGACGGAATACCTGTAGAGAAGGGGAAGATGATATTGCCGGCTTCCTGGGGATTGTCGTTTTTTTGAATAGTAAGAGACGCCCCCATTCCTTCAATCTGGTTGACTTTAACGGAAAGCGTAAGAATTTTTCTTTCAAAATGTTCTTTGTAACTTTTCAGCATGTTCGTTTGATAGTACCAAGTGTTTTCTGATGTAACTTTCTGCAGCGATACATTCTTAAACAAAAAATGATTGAACTGGGATTCCGCTGGCAGCAAACGGGTTTGTTTATTGGCAAATAATTTGTGGATGTACGTTCCCCTCGCGTAAGTATTTCCTTCCGGATAAGAAAAATCCGCTCCGTAAATATCAATCACTTTTGCGCCCAGGGAATCCGCAAGCGCTAAAGCTGCGTAACTTACATTCCCGCCGCTTGTATCAACAAAAGGAAATTGCTTCCAGTATTGACTAATATATTGGCTTAAAGGATGTCCGCCGGCAAAAAATTGCAGATTGTTTGACCCGGCCGGAATAATGGCGGGGCTTGCCATATCCAAAAAAAGTGGAATATCTTTTAGGCAGCTTCCTATAAAATGATACGAGCTGAAATGCTGACAATCTATCGAAACAACAGCATCCGGCCTTATTCCTCTCGCAAGCAATACCGGCAGCGCTGTGTCGGTGGAAATAATAAAAACACGTTCATTCATCAATTTTGAAAGCTGCATATCCAGCGATGGTCCTGCCGCGATAATTGCCGCGTGATGAATCGTGGGAAAAAAACTTTTTTGACATTCGGCCATTTTCAAATTCCTAATAATATTTGAGAACCACCGTTTCCCGAATATGGACTGAACCGAAAAATCCCCCGACACACGGTTAACCGCTTCTTTCACTTCATTGCTTACAGCATTGAATTTTTCCAAGTCCAATTCTGTTCTTGTTCTTAAAGGCAGCATCGAAATACTTCCGAACAATGCGGGCTTATAATTATTAATAATAAATTCTTCTATTTGTGACGGAGCGGGATCTATTATCAGTGAGACTCTCTTGTCTTTTAGAATTTCCACATATTCTTTTGATGCTAAAAGCTCCGCAATGCCGTGAATATTAAAATCGACAACAATAATTTTCTGTATGTCCTCTCGTGCAAGCGCCGCGGAAATATGAAATGCTCCGCCGAGTCCCAGAATGATTAAAAAACCCGCATCCTCCACAGTACTTAGCAAGCGGTTCCCTTCTTTTACGGGATCAATCATTGAATGCAGAGGATGGGCTTTGCCGGAATTGTCTGTAAGAGCCGGAATCAATTCCCCGGAACGGGATTCCAAAAATGTATAATTACCGAAACTTGTTTCCGCTGTAGTCAGACGTTTGCATACATCAGGATTGGAATTTGAAAGGCTGAGCAGATTTCTTTCAAAAAAATACCGTTTGTCCATAATTACGTCCCTGTTCCCCGAAGTGACGTAAGACTTTGTTTAAGAGCCGAATGTATATCTTCGCATGTATCATCCAATTGCAGGAGTTCGAGCAATTCGTTTCTTACATCTGTTCCTGATTCTTTGTCTTCTATAGCATGTAATAAAACATGTAACGGAAATAGTCTTTGTTTTTCCAAAATTGTTACAGAGAATACAGGAAGCCGGTTACTAAAAGATGAGACAGATGTATAATCTTCATCAAAAAACGATGGAAATACTTTATGATTTTTCCCCAACGAAAAAATTCTCCCCGGATAATTTTGAAGATAGTGCCGGAACCAGTCCGCATAAATATCCAGCGTCCCAGGATTTTCTTCCGCTTTCCGTTTGAACATGTCCGAATAATACGGATGCAGGCGGTTTGTTTGTGACGAAATCAATATATCAAAAGCATAAGGGCGCGCATGGGTGAGAAGATCATCCGAAGATAAATCGATGCCGGAAACAAACACATTTCCGTCTGTAAGCCGGAACGCAAGATCCAGAGCGGCGGCCGTTACCGTTCCCCTTTGCGGAAAACGCAGATGGGGAATCGATAATTTTTCCAGAAGGATAGACTGCCATGCGCTGCCGTCTCCCAATACCAGCACAGGATGTTCACCGCATTGAGAGGGAAGGGCGGCGTTGAGTGTTGCGCAGACAAAATGATTCCGCGGAGAAGCTCTTTCATATTCTATAAAATGAAACCTCGCCCAATTGCCGCCGTCGCTCCCGATTACCATATGGGGAGTAATGCCGTTTTTCTGTAATGCCATACATGATGATGAAACGGCAACAATAAAAAGATGCTCTTTTTGCTGAAACCGCTTTATAAGAGGTATTGAAGTTTCAAGACCAGGACCGGCTCCGCAAACCAGCACAGGACAAGTTCCGGGAATAAAAGTCAGAATCTTTTTTAATGTGCCCGCGTTTCTCAAACAATTTTTTATCCATCTTCTGCCGAAAGCTTTTACGGTAGTTAGATTGGCGGCGCCTCTTTTTATAAAGGTACGGATTTCTTCAAGCAAAGACGCGTATGTATCTTTATAGGCATCCATCGACGGGCGCCATTCAATAATTTTTATGTAAGGAATATCCGCATCATCTATGCAGTATTCAAGGAACGCTTGAAGCGTTTTGCCGCTGCCTTCTTGCCATTCGGCATCGGGCATTCCTTTACCTTCAAAAAAAGAAGAACACCGGAGCGCAACGATGGCAGCTTCCGGATTTTTTTTTCTCAATACCGGAATGATATACGCTAAAGCAGGTTCAAGCAGAATAAAATGTTTAACATCTTTTTTGATTTCAAGAGATTCAACATAACGCTCCGCTTCTTTTATGGGATCATAAGAAGAATGAAGCGCAATGCTTCCCGCGTATGCGGCAGGTACATTTTTTTTTGACGGGAATAAACGTTCATCCATGTCTAAACATAATGTTGAATACAGTCTAACACTTTTTGCGGAGTATCCGCGGAAAACTGTTCTACAATATTCAGATGAAACCGCTTATTCAAATGATGAAGCAAAAGTTCGTGATCGATAGACAAAGGAAACAATAGGATAAAAGTATTTCCCTTCAGAGGCAGAAGCCTGCCGAAACTTTTTATTGACCGGAGGATCTCATCAGGAGTTTCTTCATCAATGGAGGTACTAAAAATACAGCAGTTAAAAGTTCCTGACGCGTCAAAATATTCATTGATGATATCCGCGGGTTCGTCTTTTCCAGAATCTTCCGATGAGTTCTTTTCAAAAGGCATAAAAGCCGCCTCCGCCTTTTCAAGAATCCGGCTTACCGTTTCCGGAAAAAATCCCGCATCGGCAGACAAAAGGAGCATCGCTTCAGGCGGATTGACATCGGTTACATGAAAAATCCAATAATACGAATCTTCATTTCCTTCATCTTTCAATTCGTTGATATTGGTTTCCGGAATTTTATGCCATTTTTCTTTGTGTTCTGCCGCAAGCGCCTGTGGAATATGTATTTTTTCCAATCCGAATCCCAGGATCGAGAAACTCACATAAGCGTCAGTTCCCCGCGAGAGACAAGCTCCTCTTTTAAACGGAATATAACTTCGCAGCATATTCAAAGCAGTATCGGAAAGCGTATGAGTCCGGGGAAGCTTCGTTAAACGGTCAACTAAGGCTTTCCCCGTTTCATCAAGAGTAGTCATAGCAGCTGCTTTGCTTAAAAGACCCATTACACTAAACCTAATTCCTCAAACAATTTCTTGTACGTATCAAAATATTCTGATCTGGCGAATTCTTCGATTTTATCTTCCGGCAGGGATTCAAGCAATTTGTCCATGTAAGAAAGAACAGTCTTTAATTCCTGTTTGAGATTTTGAGGAATATCGATATTGCCGGAATCCGCTTCATTGCTGGAAACTGTATGGACTTCATCCATTTGAGAAGCAGGCGCCATTTCTTCAACGATCAAATCATCATCCAGAATAAAAGAGTCATCTTCTATGGGCACCGCATCCAAAACATGTTCGTCTTCCGGATTGATGGTCTCAATTTCTTCAAAATCAATTTCCGGATCGATGAGAGATAAATCGGAATCTTCGGATTCTACCACAAAACCTTCTGGAATAACCTGCGCAAAATTCTCTTCTTCGGGAATTTCACTGCCCATATCGGAGGAATCTGTGTCAGCATCATCCAGTTCGGGAATGGAAAGCTCCAGTTCATCTTCATCTTCCATTTCAAGGACTTCCGTTTCTTCCGTCAAAAGAGGTTCTTCTTCCAAATCCAATTCGATGCTGATATCTTCCAGGGAAGGTTCGGTTACAGGATTTTCCACAATGCCGCTGAAATCAGGTTCCTCGATAACCGCATCGGAAAGATCGATGTTTTCCGCGTCATCTTCCTCAAGATACGATGTATCCTCGGGAGCCGGTGTAACAGGCCGGGCGCCTTCTTCCCGAAGCTGTTTTAATTCCTCCGTATCTTTTTCGGCAATGGCTTCATCCAAGGGAATCTCATGTTCATCGAAAGAAACAGACGGTGCTTCATCAATTTCAATATCATTAAAATCATCATCATCATCAAATGAAATATCTTCCGGAGACGGTTCATCAATCTCTATTTCATCAATCTCTATTATTTCGGGCTCATCTTCTTCAACAGTCAAATCCAATTCATCAAGAGAAGAGTCTGTTGATAGTTCTTCTTCGGCAATCTCCGCGGATTCTTCCTCAGGCTTTTCCTCGGACTCTTCGGGGTTTTCACCTTCCAAAGTATCTTCAATAATTCCAGCATCTTCAATGATACCGCCGTTTATTTCATCGTCCGTTTCTGCCGGAGCCGGAACCTTATCAAAAAAACTAAAATCGATTTCCGCACTTATCACGCCGTCATCATCAGAAAAAGATTCCGGTTCGGGTTCCGGGTCAATCGATTTGTCTTCTTCGGAAACCGCGGCGTCTTCATCTTCGTCTTCGTCTAAGATATCCGATTCTTCAATAACCAAATCTTCGATTATTGGTTCTTTATGATCCGAAGGAAGTTCATCCAGGTCCAAAGAAAGTTCCGATATATCCAACTCTGTATTGTCTTCATCGGATACGGGTTCGTCTTCTTCGGAAACCGCCGCGTCTTCATCTCCGCCTGAGAGATCCGGCTCTTCAATCGATTCTTCGGATGTCTGTTCGTTGAACGCTTCCGGCGGAGATTCTGTTTCGGCAAAACCATCATCTTCAGTCTCGACAGCATTATTTGCGTCTTCTCCCGCTTCTTCGGTGAAATCGGCGGTATTTAAAATATTGTCCAATTCATCACCGGTCAGAGAAATCTTATCGTCATCTTCTTTATCAAAGAAGCCCGCCGGACTTTCCGGAGGAATTTCAGATTCGGCGGTTTCTTTCGACGTTTCAGTTTTCATGGAAGATAATTCATTTTTAAGACTGGATAACTCTTCCCTGATAGATGAAAGTTCATTGGCAATTTTAAGGAGCAAATCCGCGGAAATTTCTTCTTTGACCTGCTCTGCTGTATGTTGCTGAGAACTGTTATCCGCTATATCCGAAACGTCAAAATTGATGGAACTTCGATTCGCTTCATCAATATCATCGATGGTGATGGTTTCGTCTTCATCCAGGAACATATCCGCGTCATCGGATTTCGGCGAATCATCATTCTGTTGAAGATCGTCGCTGAAAGCGGCCACGTCATCAAAATTGATAGAACTTCGGTTTGCTTCATCAATATCATCGATGGTGATGGGTTCGTCCTTACCGGGAGAATCATCTCCATCGAGAGAGATAATCGAATTGATGTCGGGAATATCTTTTAATTCTTCGGGATTGTTGTCTGTGTCATCAAACGTAATATCCTCTAATTCCTCGCCGGCGAAGGGTTCTTCGGAAAGCTCGGAAAGGATTACGTCGTCTTCTTCTTTGGGAGAATCAGCAAGAAAATCGTCTAAAGATACTTCCGAAAAATCTTCATCATCGGCGGTTTCCGGAAGGTCGATTCCATCGGATATTTCTATGGATATTTCCGCATCATCTAACACGGGATTTGCCGCGGCATCCGGTTCAAGCTCAATTTCCGAATCATCAAAATCAATGTCGAGGCCAAAATCATCATCTGCGGAAATTTCCGTTTCATCGATTTCAGGAAGAGACAGTTCCATGTCATCGGTTTCGGCGCCATCGGGAAACTGAACATCTTCGTCGGACGCATCCGCAGCAACACTGTCTTCCGTAAGCGGAATGTCAATATCTCCCACATCGCTGTCTAAATCCAGATCGATACCGATATTCAAATCGTCCGAAAGACCATCATCACCGGCGGAAATTTCCGTTTCATCGATTTCAGGAAGAGACAGTTCCATGTCATCGGTTTCGGCGCCATCGGGAAACTGAACATCTTCG
>QMCD01001848.1_pt1 | contig 22237 bp, 22 predicted proteins | sample 1821841 | NCBI WGS metagenome assembly QMCD01 (sample SAMN01991225, study PRJNA193472) | Termite gut metagenome, whole genome shotgun sequencing project. | isolation source: worker | host: Macrotermes natalensis
GCCCGTTACTGCTCCCCGCGCAGGCGGGGATGATCCTAGAGAGGTGCGTTTAGCAAATGACTGAGTACACTGCTCCCCGCGCAGGCGGGGATGATCCTGAAGCCATAGACAGTATTAGAGACGAACATAGCTGCTCCCCGCGCAGGCGGGGATGATCCTATAAAACATGTTTTCTATGAACTGTTGAAAGGCTGCTCCCCGCGCAGGCGGGGATGATCCTCATCATTTTGGCGAGTATATCAATTTTGGCGGCTGTTCCCCGCGCAGGCGGGGATGATCCTCAAGCGTTTAAACAGAGTGTGTAATTTTATGTTATAATAAGTTTTATATTGTCGCCGGATTATATCGTCCGACTACGATCAAGAGAAAATCGTATATGTGTCCTCGACTTGCAACTTCTTGCTTCTTTGGCTGGACGCTAACACAAAGAAAGCGAGGCTTATTTTGATTATGAAGAGGTTGTTCTTTTTGCTGCTCGGATTATTGATTTTGGCGGGGTGCGCTGCGCCTGCGATTCCGGCTAGCGTACCGGAAACTACCGCTTCGTCTGCTGGCAAAATCGAAACTCCGCACCCCGCTTCTACGCCGGCGCATACTGCAACACCCACGCCTACGCCAGAACCATCCGACGCGCCCATTACGACCCGCGAATTCCATGGCTTATCTTTTGCGTATGACAGTAATTACGAATTTACAAACCATGAAGACGGCGATGAATATCGACAGGATAGTGCGACTCTTATTTTCGAACCAAGAAAAGCATTTTTAATGATAGAGTGTTTCGGAATATCCGAAGAAGAGGCCGGGACAGAGGTTACAGACGAAATTAAGGACTTGCTGGTTCAAACATATTTGATAAGCATTGTTAGCGAATACGAAAATCAATACGAGGCGGACAATATCAAAGAAACGCAAGGCGTAATTGCAGAAACGAAAGCGTTAATAGCCACATTCGATTTGATAATGGATGGCGCGGAATTATCGAGTAAGTACGTTGCGTTTGCGGGCGGAGATTATATGTACCGAATCGGCTTCATGAACGACCACGAGGTAGATTATTATGCTGAATTTCAAGATTTTTTGGATTCGCTAACATTCAACGTCGCTGTTGATGAATCCGGAACCGGAGCGGTAAGAGAGGATGCGGAGCCTACGCCCGAACCCGCCGACGCCGCAACTGCTAGCCAAAGGAATGCCATCATGAAGGCCAAGGACTACTTGGATTATACCGCATTTTCGAAAGAGGGGCTGGTCGACCAGCTTGAATACGAAGGCTTTACGCGCGATCAGGCCGAATACGGCGCGGCGGCGGTTGGATTGGAGTAAAGCCGGCGGGTAAATTTCTCAAAGAATGAATCCTGAGCAAGCGGGGCGCCCTCAATTGGAATCGACATATGTATTGGCGTATATTAGATTGCTCTCTTGACAGCCGCAATGAAGAAGGTTATAATTTGAACGTAGTTAATTAACTACGTTCAAATTATAGGGAGGTCAATCATATGCCCCGCCCAAACAAAAACTTCGAACCGAAAAAAGAAGCTTTGACTAAACTGGCGTTTGACCTGTTCATTCAACAGGGATATGAAACTACAACCATCACAGACATTATGAAAGCGGCCGGCATAACGAAAGCGGCGATGTATCACTACTTTTCATCCAAAGAGGATATTCTTGACGCGGCGATAGAATACGGCATATCGCGGGATATTGAAAAAACCAAGGCGGATATGGCGCTGTTAAACATTGAAGATAAGCTGCTGCTGTTTATTCAAGGCGAAGCGGTCCCGAATGAGTTTATGCTAAAGTTATTCCGCCTAAAGGAACACAACTACAATTCCTTTACCGCATACCGTATTCGCGAGCGCCTTATCCATGCGTATATTCCGCTTATGAAGACAATTCTCTTAGAGGGGATTTCACAAGGATTATACAGCACGGAGTTCCCACAGCAGACGGCGGAACTCTTGGTGTTATACGGCAAGGCATTGGCGGAGCCGAACATATTACCAGCAACCGATATTGTAGGACTGAGAATGCGGGTACAGGTCTTTTTGCGGCTTATGGAAGGATGGCTTAAGCCTCCGGCGGAGCATGTGAGAAAAATTACCGCGTTATTTGAACGAATGCTTTTTGCAGAGCCATATACCGTGCAAGGAGAAGGTGATGTATGACGAAATCTACGCGCCCAAGAGGTAAAAAGACAATGTTGATTATTGCCGCCATAATTTTGCTTTGTATCGCTGCCGTGATATTTATTATTCTTCCGCCGGGTTCCGGGAAACCGAGTCCATTTCTTGACGAGCGCGGTCATGCTTTAGCGGGCAGCATCTCTGAAAAAATATATGTGGATATAAACGGAGCTTCCCTCGGTATGTTCATAATGGCAAAAGATCAAAGTAATCCCGTGATGCTTCTGCTGGGCGGCGGTCCTGGCATCCCGGAATATCTATTGGAGCAGGAATATCCGACGGGCTTGGAGGAAAAGTTTGTAGTCTGCTATTTAGAGTATCGCGGAACTTCTCTTTCATACAAGAGCGGAATGGATTCCGCGTCTATGACGCTGGATCAATATGTTGATGATGTTGTCGGCGTGACGAATTATCTCCGCGGCCGCTTTAAACAGGATAAGATATACCTCATGGGGCACTCGTTCGGCACATATATTGGGATCAACACAGCGTATCGTAACCCGGAGTTGTATCATTCCTATATAGCTATGGCGCAGATTTCCGATTCCAGGAAATCTGAAATACTAGCTTATCAATATATGCTTGAACAGTACAAGGCGAACGGCAATAACAATATGGTGAAGCGGTTTAAGGAATTTCCGATAGCAGCCTCCGATGAAGCATTTGCGGAATATTTCGTGTCCGGCCTGCGCGATACGGCTATGCACGAACTAGGCGTCGGAACAACCCGCGCCATGCGCTCGGTTATATCGGGTATATTCTTTCCCAGCTTGCGGTGCGGCGCTTATACACAAATGGAGCGTATTAACATATGGCGCGGCAAGGCGTTCGCCCAGACAACGCCGGTTGCCATGAGCGTCCGTTCCTTTAACGCGTTTGAGAAAATTTCCGAGATTGAAATACCCATATACTTTTTCGGCGGAGCATACGATTACACCGTCTGCTATTCTCTACAACAGGATTATTATGATAATATCAAGGCTCCGCTGAAAGCGTTCTATACTTTTGAAAATTCCGCGCATAGCCCGTTGTTTGAAGAGCCTAAAAAGGCTATAGAGATACTCGTTGCTGATGTGTTGCAAGGTAAAAATACTATGGCTGACTAAGAACAATACCCGGACGCAAATATTGTCGGACAGCGCTGCCTTTTGAACATTTTGAAAAAAACGATCCAAACATGCCGCAAAAACGACCAAGCGTGCCCGTATTATATTTGGCTTGGTCGTTTTTATTGATTTATATGGTATATTTATTGTAATTTCTTGTAGGAGGCTATTGCATGAAAAAGACGTTAATACCCCTGTTGATTCTCTCGTTTTGCTTAGTCGCGCTAACCGCATGCGGCGGGGGCGGCGATACCGCCCCGGCGCTCTCGGGCACTTATGTTTTCAAGTCAATTCAAATCGGTGAAGACGTGTTTTCCGCCGATCAGGTTAGCGCGCTGGGCTTGGATGCGTCCACAATTTATCTCGAGTTTCTCGATGGCGACGATTGCCGGTTAATGTTGGCGGGCGAAGAGACGGCGGGAACCTATGCTGTCCGCGGCAACTCCCTCGCCATCAGCTCGGACGGCGGAATGGATTCCATGACGATAGACGGCAACACGATAATCATGGATGATCCGGAGTTAGGCGGCGTAATGGTCTTCGAGAAACAATAGGCGCGCAAACCATTTCCTACAATGTTATGCCGTTATCTACAATAAGCACCTGTCCGGTAATGCCCTTTGATTCGTCGGACGCAAAGAATAATATCGCGCTTGCCTGCTCCTCTACTGTGGTTTCTGGTAAGCTCATATTCATGTGTTTGTGGCACTGAGGGCCGAATTCCGCGTCAAAAGTCGCTATTTTTTCCGGCGCATTAAGCTCCGTTGGCGTAGGGCCGGGGCACACGGCGTTACAGCGTATACCTTTGTTTGCGAACTGTATAGCAATATTCTTTGTCATACCCAACATCGCGGACTTGGCGGCTGAGTAGGAGATGCCTGCTGAGCCAAATACTCCGCCTATCGAAGATATGTTTACAATGGAGCCCGTTTTAGCGGGTTCCATGTATTTTAGCGCCGCTTTTGTAAGATAGAATACAGTTCGAGATATCTACAACGACTATCACATGGGCGTCACGACGGAAAACGTCGCGAAGCAATGCAATATCTCCCGCGAGGATCAGGACGCGTTCGCGCTCATGAGCCAGCAAAGGGCGCAAGCCGCCATCGAAGCAGGCAAATTCAAGGACGAAATCGCGCCCGTATCAATCCCCCAGCGCAAGGGCGACCCTAAAATCATCGATACGGATGAATATCCGCGCTTCAATTCCACCATCGAGGGCTTCCAAAAGCTGCGCCCCGCCTTCCAAAAGGACGGTGCCGTGACGGCGGGCAACGCCTCCGGCATCAACGACGGCGCAGCGATGCTTATCGTCTGCTCAATGGAAAAGGCTGAAGAAATGAAGCTGCCCATTATGGCGACGATCAAAGGCTACGGCTCGGCGGGCGTGAATCCCTCCGTCATGGGCCTTGGCGTCGTGCCAGCCGCACTGAAAGCGCTCGAAATGGCGGGGATTACGGCAAACGAACTCGACCTCGCCGAAGCAAACGAGGCGTTTGCGGCGCAAGCGCTGGCCGTAACGCGCGAGCTGGGCTTAAAGCCCGAGATAACCAACGTGAACGGCGGCGCAATCGCTCTCGGGCATCCTATCGGCGCTTCGGGCGCGCGCATACTGACGACGCTGCTGTATGAAATGGCCCGCCGGAACAGCCGCCTAGGGCTTGCTACGCTCTGTATCGGCGGAGGCATGGGTACGGCAATCGTAGTGGAAAGGACGGGGATATAATATGGCCAAACAAATTGACGCAAAGCAGGCCGCCGATTTTGTAAAGGATGGCATGACCGTTATGATCGGCGGCTTCATGTCAAACGGCACGCCTGAAATCATCATGGATGCGCTCGTGGAAAAGGGCGTGAAGGATTTGACTATTATCGCCAACGATTCGGGTACGCCGGGCACGGGTATCGGCAAGCTTATCGCGGCGGGCGCGGTTAAGAAGCTCATCTCGCGCGGACGTGGCGCTTTTGCGCGGCTCCGTAGTTGACGAAGACGGAAGCGTTCTTTACAAGGGCACGACGCGAAACTTCAATCCCATGATGGCGACCGCTGCGGATATCGTTATCGTCGCGGCAAGCATGTAAGCGTGAACGCCGGCGCGTGCTTTTTCGACAGCGCGATGAGCTTCACGATCATTCGCGGAGGGCATGTGGATTTGACTGTGCTCGGAGCGCTCCAGGTTGACGAAACCGGCAGCCTCGCAAGCCACATCATTCCTGGCAAGATGGTGCCTGGCATGGGCGGCGCGATGGACTTGGTGACGGGTTCGAAGAAGGTCGTCGTCGCTATGACGCACACGGCAAAGGGCAACGCGCCGAAAATCCTCAAAAAGATTACGCTTCCCGCGACGGCGGTCGGCAAAGTAAATATGATCGTAACAGAGCTATGCGTAATCGAGGTCACGCCGGAGGGGCTTGTGCTCACGGAGCTTCAAGAGGGCGCGACTATTGAACAGGTGCGGGAATTGACAGAGGCGAAGCTGATTATAGGGCCGGGGCTGGAATATGAACATGGCCGAATAGCCTCCTGTTAGGCCGAATAGCCAGCCGCCGATAGTACCGGAAAACGACGCAAAGATCAGGAAGGTATTCGCGATACTGAAATTCGAAGCGAAGTTTTTTCTGCCGAATACTTTTCCTACGTAGCCTGATGAAATCGGAGGCATGAAACCGTATGAGAGGCCCGTAAAGACGATACCGGCCACCAAAACGAACGCGGCGCCCGTTAGGATTGCCATAAGCATCAAAACGCGGCAGTACACGCCGGAGATTTGGACTGCATTATGAAAGGCAAGCTCGAAACCGGCGCGCTTATGAAGGCCGTCGTGAACCGGGAGACCGGCATTCGCCGTGGAGGCGCGCTCTCGATCGTAGCCATGATGGAGTCGCCCTACTACCACAAGGTATTCGCCGTTACGGACGTCGGGCTGATGACATATCCCACGCTTGAGCAAAATAAAGCCATCGTGGAAAACGCCGTTCGCCTATTCCGTTCTTTGGGACATGAGCGCCCGAAGGTGGCGATCCTCGCGGCCGTTGAAAAGGCCAACGATAAGATGCCGGATACGCTCGACGCCCGCGCACTTAAAGAAATGAACCTAAACGGCGAGCTGCCGGACTGTATAGTCGAAGGCCCGATATCATACGACCTTTGCATGGACAAGGAATCGGCGGCCATAAAAGGCTACGATAGCCCTGTCGCCGGCGACCCGGATATGCTCGTCGTACCGGATATCGTCGCGGGGAATATCTTGGCGAAATGCCTGACCTGTACAGGCGGGGCAAAAACATTTGGCACGGTCTGCGGCGCTAAGGTTCCGATCGTGATTACGTCGCGCTCTGCTCCCGCCGAGGATAAAAACCGCTCGATCATCCTTGCGGCCGTAGCCGGACGGCAGGAGTAGAGCCGACGCCTATAATATAATCTTTCCCCTAGAAAAACGCGGAACCCCCGGTAACGACCCATGCGGCTAGCATGGCTACGGAAATTGAACCCACATAGACCATGCCGGTTTTTCTATAGTAATAGGTACTTAGGAAGAAGAACAGGAAGAACAGCGGGATCATCAATATCATGATAGACATGAACGGCCCGCCGAAGGTGGAGCTAAACAGCAAGTCCGCGCCGGGGCCTATGCCCGCGAAGAACGGGATATACTCGACCAGCACGATGAGCAGCACGCCGCCTAGCATGATTAGCGCGCTGCGCAGCCACATGGAAATCTGTCTGTTTTTATCCGGGCGGCGCAGCTGGCCGTAGAGCTTTGCGCCGCCGTTTATGAAGAAAAACGCAAGATAGAACGGCAGATAAACAAAGAATTGACCAAGCCTCGCGGGGGTAAAGGGCTTGAAGAATGGCCATATAAAACGGAAATCCAGCTTAAAAACAAGCACGCTTAGCGTAGTAAAGATGTAAACCGCGCCCACGAGTATAACGGCCAAGAGCAGCGATTTTAGTATGACCGCCGACTTGACCTTCGCGCCGTCTGAACCGCGGGCAAGACCCATATCGTATAGCGTAACGCCCATCTTTTTTCCGTTGCCCCGCTTATACCAAACGAGCAGCATAACTAGCGCGACCAGCATCAAAAAACTGAGCCAGGTGATGAAGCCGTTGCCTATGGTCATGCGGAAGATATCCTCCGGAACGGGGATTAACCCGTGGCCGAGCTGTGTAAGAAACGGGTATGTCAGCCCGGATAGCAGTATGGTGATGATCACGTTGTTGCGCCAGCTCTTTTTTGTGAGCATACGCTCGGCGTTTTGAGGCATTGGCTGGGCTACACCCGCAAACAGCTTTGTTTTTAGCAGCATGGACAGCAAAGGCATGGTAGAGCCCAGCGCCGCCAGCATGCCTAGCAGTACGAGGCATTCTTTTATAAGGAAGGTTTGGTTCCCCGGGGCAATGGATGCGCTAACGCCAAGCGCCTCTGCAAACCACGTACACGCCGTAGCGATGGCGTGGCTATCGTGCGTGGTGAGGCGGTGGTTCGTGTTCAAAAGCTCCATGCGGCGCGCGCTGCCGTCCTCAAACGTTCCATACGTGCGATTCCACTCCACAGGCGCGCTTTGGTTCATAAAGTCGGCGTAGCGCAGCGGGGTTTGCTCAAGGCCGTCGACCACGGCGGGGCGGTAGTCTCTAAAATTCTCGAATTCGTCGTAGCGCGCCTGTAAAAGCAAGACGTTGTTGAATTTATATGCGTTCGTATCGTAGTACGCCTTTGGGAAGACCTCGCCGCATTGCAGCACGAAGGCCTTATGATCCGGATAATGGGCCGCTACCGTCCAGGACGACCATGTGCCCATGGAGTGCCCGGTAACACCTAGCCGCGCTTCGTCCACAAAATCGAAAGCGCCCAGCATAGAATAGGCGAAAACGCCGCCCATGGAACTGTCCGCGATGCCGTCGCTTATTTCATCGTTGAAGAAATCCAGCGTGCTGAAGCTAAGCATGGTTAGGTAGCGCTCCGGGCCGTTCAACCGCGTGCTTAGATCCTTTAGGGCATAGTGCGTATATCCGCGCGTACGCATGGGGATTGATGTCGAGCCATGCCCGTACTCGTCGATGCTAAGCGCTACGATGCCGCGGCGGGCAAGCTCTATGGCGTAGGCGGCGTTGGTCTCCTTATCGTTCTGATATCCGTGCAGCAGCAGAACGCCTGGCGCGGGCGAGACGGCGGTGGCGCTCTTTGGCACGTAGAGCTTGTAGGTAATAACATTGCCGTTCGTTTCGAAGTACCACTCCGTAACGTCCACGTTTCCGAAATCGCTTTGAATGGCCGACGCTATACCCATAGAGGCTATCATAACGGCAACGCATATTATGAAAGCGATTAGAGGACGCATGATGCTTTTCATCGATTATCTCCCTTCTTTTCTATCGTTGATTTTTCGTTTCAGCGCGGTTTCTCCAGGCAAAAGCAGCGCTCTTGCCGCCTCCACGGCTTTCTGGGCGTCGCCGCCGCGCAGCGCGTTTAACAAACCGCGATGCAGCGCCAAAATCCTCTGACGGCTTACACCCCCGGTGTAGTGTAGGGCGGTAAAATGGCGCACAGCCGGCGCAATAGAGCGGAACAGCATGGAGTAGACGGCGTTTTGCGACGCGACGGTGAGCATATGATGATATTCCACCGCGGCGTTGATAAAAGCTTCGTTAATTGGGTTCGCCTCCATGACGCCGAGCTGCGCCGCAATAAGCAAGAGATCCTCGACCTGCGCGTTTTGACAGGCAAGGCGGGCGCATTCGCACTCTATGAGCGAACGGGCCGCAAGCATCCCTTCGAACAGCGCCGGATCCATCCTGTCTGCGTCGTAGTTCATAAGCGCCATAAAGACAGAGACGGTACCATCGCGGCGGTAATCGCACACGAAACTGCCCTGTCGCGGTACAACGCGCACAAACCCTTGACTTTCGAGCTCCAAAATGCTCACATTCACGAGGCTGCGGCTTACGCCCATTTGGCAGGCGAGGTCGCGTTCGGCGGGTAGGCGTTGCCCTGGTTTTAGCTCGCCGTTGAATATCATGTGCTGGATTTGCTTGATGAACGCCGCTTTAAGGCTTTCATGCCCAAGCTTTACGAAACCGCTGGATTCGGGAGTAACCGTTGGGGATAAAGGATTATTCGCTATGGGAAAGCACCTCCTGTCTTCAATTGTGGTTCATTTGAAAAAAGGCTTGTTGTCATGTCGTGGTATAACCACCAACCACATCATACTATAAAAATCACCCGGAAGCAAGGAAAAGCGATTGACACTGTCACGCTTATATGCTAAACTTCCATATTGTCGGCGACGCCGCGCGCCTGTAGCTCAGTCGGATAGAGCAACGGCCTTCTAAGCCGTGGGCCAGGGGTTCGAATCCCTTCAGGCGCGCCATACTATATGGTGGATATAGCTCAGTTGGTTAGAGTGCCAGATTGTGGCTCTGGATGTCGTGGGTTCGAGTCCCATTATCCACCCCATGCTAGGAATTAGGAACTAGGAACTAGGAATTAGACGCATTTACTGCGCTCTGCTCCAAATATACTATTTTCTATTTTCTAAACAACTAAATACTATGTTGGGGTGTAGCCAAGTCGGTAAGGCACCAGACTTTGACTCTGGCATTCGTAGGTTCGAGTCCTGCCACCCCAGCCAGCGACCCATTAGCTCGGCAGAGCACCTGACTTTTAATCAGGGTGTCCCGCGTTCGAGTCGCGGATGGGTCACCATGCCTAAAAAAGCCCTAAATCTCTAAGGATTTGGGCTTTCGTGTTTTTTAAGCGTTGTTCGCCCTATTTGTCACCCAGCACCGCACCGGATTTGACTAAACACGCCAGGCCGCCGCATGTTAGCACAAGACACTCCGCTATAAATACCGCCGGAAAATTTGCGCCTAGAAGCCCCATACCCTTAAGTACAAAAAGCAGAAGCGACGCGAGCATACCAAAGCCCAGCGTAGTGTAGATGCTATTACGCTTGCGCTTCTGCGCCGTCCATTGCGCTTTTGGCCTGTCAGACTGACGAAATCCTATGAGTATCCACAAAATCATACATACAAAGCCGATAATAGCCCCGGCGTCATGAATGATATTGGAGGCGCTTTTTGATATCCCCAATAATCCTACGCGGTCGGCTTGTATATACGAAGAGGCGCACATCTGCATTGTTACGGCGGTAAACCCCGTAAACATGCCTCCGGTCCAAATCCTATCCCATATATCGTAGCTGTGCTTGAATGCGTATGTCAAAGAAAACAGCGCCAGCGCGCCAAGACAATAGGGTAAAATCGGGGATACTTTGTTTGCTATGGTGGCCGACTCGGAAATCGAGCTCAAAAACGGCAGTTTATGAATTATCATCGTTACGAACAGCGACACAGGGCCAATCAACAAAGAGAGTATCCCCATCACCATCAGCTGGAACCGCCTAAATCCTTTTATCGTTCTATTTGCCAAATTTATCTCCACCACACGCAATCCTCCCACAATCATTTTACATTTTAGATTATTCGGTTCCGCTAGAAAAAAGAAATGCAGCCGATATTTGGGGCAGAACTATAAGCCGTTGGTTTGTAATTTACGAAAAATGCTGTCCGCAAGAAAAAGTGCTGTCCCAAAAGCGGGTAATTATGCTATAATCTTCTCCGTAAAACTTTTTGGAAGGAGTCTGAATAGATGGAAAAGGGCCGCCTGTCCATTCATACCGAAAACATCTTACCGATAATTAAGAAATGGCTGTATTCCGACAAAGACATTTTTATACGCGAGCTAATCGCCAACGCCGTCGACGCCTGTACGAAGCACTCTCGCCTCGCGCTAACCGGAGAAACTAAACCGGAGGACGCGTATTCTGTCAGAGTTACAATAGACGAAGCTGCAAAAACGCTTACGTTTTCCGATAATGGCCTGGGAATGACGGATGATGAAGTCCGCGAATACATTAATCAAGTCGCGTTCTCGGGCGCGGAAGCGTTTCTTGAAAAGGTCAAGCAATCCGGCGATTCGAATATAATCGGGCATTTCGGCCTGGGGTTCTATTCGGCGTTTATGGTCAGCGAGCTCGTTGAAATCGAGACGCTCTCCTATCAGGACGGCGCAAAGCCCGTGCACTGGAGCTGCGGCGGCGGCGTGGAATACGAAATGCAGGATGGCGGCCGTACCGAGCGCGGAACGGACGTAATCCTACATCTGAACGACGAGGACTCCGAGTTTCTGCGCTACTTTACCGTGCGCGGCGTTATAGAGAAATACTGCGCGTTCCTCCCCTATCCCATTACGCTCTATGAAGACGGGAAAACCAAGGACGAAGATATTGAGCGCTTCAAGCAGCCGTTGAACAATACGTCCCCGCTTTGGCGAAAGCCCCCGCGCGACTGTACGGACGAAGAATACAAGTCCTTCTACCGCGACGTGTTCCGCCAGTTTGAGGAGCCGTTATTTTGGATACACCTGAACGTAGACTATCCGTTTAATATGCAAGGCATCCTCTACTTCCCGCGCCTGAAGCAGCGGCTAGAGGGCATGGACGGCGAGATCAAGCTATACAACAACCAGGTTTTCGTCGCGGACAACCTCAAAGAGGTCATACCGGAGTTTTTACTGCTGCTCAAGGGCGTTATCGACTGTCCGGACTTGCCGCTTAACGTCTCGCGCAGCTTCCTGCAAAACGACGGCACTGTAAAGAAAGTACAGCAACATATAACAAAAAAAATCGCGGACAAGCTAAACGAACTGTTCAAAAATGAACGCGAAACCTACGAGGGCTACTGGGACGATATCGCCCCGTTTGTACGGTTTGGGTGCCTTAGAGACGATAAGCTCTACGATATGGTCAAGGACGCGCTATTGTTCAAGGAAACCGAAGGCAAGCACTTCACGCTCGCGGAAGCGCGCGAAAAGGCGGGCGATGCGCTCACCTACGCCGACGACGTCGACCGCCAGGCGTTCTATATCCAAAACTATACGAACGCCGGCATACCCGTTCTAGTGTTGGACGGGCCGGTGGACGCGCCGTTTTTATCGCTGCTGGAACAAAAAGAGAGCGGCGTCAAATTCTCGCGTATAGACGCGGGGCTCAACGATTCGCTCAAGGGCGACGGTATAGAGCTTAAAAAGGAGCCTCTGGAGGAGATTTTGCGCCGCGCAACGGGCAAAGACGAGCTCAAGGTCGAGCTGGAGCCGATGAAAAACGAAGGGTTGCCCGCAATGCTTATAACGGACGAGCAGTCGCGCCGCTTCAGCGAATACGCCGCGCGCTGGGCCGGGGGTACGCCGTTTGACGCGGACGTCAAGCTTATGCTCAATTCAAACAATAAGCTCGTGCAGAAGCTCTCCGAAATCGGCGACGCCGAAAAGGCCGATTTGATCGCGGCGCACCTGTACGACCTTGCGCTTATGCAATCGCGCGCGCTGACGGCGAAGGAAATGGCGGCTTTTTCCGAGCGCGGGGCGAAGCTGATGCTGCTGGCGGTAGAATAAGCCCGTTTAAGTTTTTCCTTGCCGGATTATTTCCAGCATGCGTGCACCGTTCCGCTCGTGGCGCCTATGCCCAGCGTCTGTTTCGCAAGCTTCGTCCACGTCGCGCAGCCAACGACGCCGTCCGCCGCGAGAGCGTTTGCTCTTTGAAACTTTATTACGGCCGCTCGCGTGCCCGCGCCGAAGATACCATCCAGCCCGCCGCCGCCATAGCCGAGCGTCGTTATCGCGTCCTGTAGAGTAAATACATAGTTGCTTTTGCTTCCCTGGCGCAGAAGCGGATAGCCGCCCGACGAGCACGCCGGGGGGCTTTTTCGTTTGTCAAAGTGTACCCATGTCGGCGTGAGATATGCAGGCTCGACATATACCCAGACCCTTGTATTGACGGCAAGATTGCGCAGTCTCGTACGCTCGGCGTTGCTCAATCTTTGCCCGACGTCGAACGAAACGCCCGCATAATGCTGGGACTGCGCGGCGTGCCCGCCCTCCCAAATGCGCTTAAACGCAAAGCCGAGCGGAATAGGGCGGCCATACGCGTCGCGCGTCACGTTCCAGGCTTGCATCGCGGCTTTCGACGTCCACATCACGTTGGAACAGGAGCTTCCGCGAAATTCCCGCACCGTCAGCGTATGATTTGTCACATATGGCATCGTTTCATGGTCTCCAAGCTCGTAGCGCTCGATTGCGTTGGTATCCTGATTGTATATGTATATGGTTGCCATAGCGTTCCTCCGGATCATAGCATTTCGTAATAATCTATGCGCGGGGAAAAGAGCGCGTGATATCTTGACAATTATATAGTTTAAATAAGAAAAGCGATTGAAAAGAAAATAGATTAAGCTCTTTGTTCTCCCATTGCCGCTAGCAGCCCTAGTAAGGATATCTTTAAAAAAAACAAGGGCAAACACAAGGTTTGCCCCTACAAAATATGCGTTTTGTCTTACTCGTCGTCGTCTTCGTCGAAATCTGGAATGATGGGTTTATGGCAATGCGGGCACATCAATTCCTCATCGCTGTCCATATCCTCGTCGTCAAATTCGGTGATTTCGCCGCAATGCGGGCATTCGAACGTGAAGTCGTCGTCGCCGAACATAAGGTCGTTTATCGCCTCGTTGTCTTCGATAAGGCGCTCGACGCATTCGTTCATATCGGCCAAGGCAGCTTCGTTTTCTTCAACGGAATCGGCGATTTCTTCGAGTACTTCCAACATAGCTTTCAGCACGCGCCCCTCGGCGGAAGCCTCCGAAAGCGAAAGCCCGTCGGCCAAGCCCTTGACGTACGCGACCTTTTCCTTGATATATCCCATCTTTTCCCTCCTATAATGTAGGGGCGATTATCAATCGCCCGCGACCTAAAAGCTGACCTAATCTAAACGCGTTCCATATATTCGCCCGTACGCGTATCAACGCGTATACGGTCGTTTTGGTTCACAAACAGCGGTACGTTTACGACATAGCCCGTTTCAAGCGTGGCCGGCTTCGTCGCGCCGGTCGCCGTATCGCCTTTAAATCCGGGGTCGGTTTGGGTTATTTCAAGCTCGACAAAGTTTGGCGGCTCGACGGAGAATGGTTCGCCCTTGAAAAACTTGATTTGGACGTTCATGTTTTCCGTGACGAAGTTGATCGCCTCTTCGACTTGATTGTGATTCAGAGGGATCTGTTCGTACGTTTCGACGTCCATAAAGTAGTATAGCTCGCCGTCGTTATATAAGTATTGCATGTCCTTGCGCTCGACGTGCGCCTTGGGCACCTTATCCGAAGGGTTGAAGGTGCGCTCGAGCACCGCGCCGGTCATGATGTTCTTAATCTTTGTGCGCACAAATGCCGCGCCCTTGCCCGGCTTTACGTGTTGGAAGTCTACGATCGTCCAGACTTGCCCGTCGATTTCGACCGTAACGCCTTTCCTAAAATCCCCTGCCATTACCATATCGTTTACCTCCAGTTATGTAGCCTTTTATACATTCTCTTTATCGCATCGCTTATAATATCATAAAATCCTTAATAGATGAAGTAAAATTTTGCGCGCCTTGCGCCGTTATCGCACAAAGATTCTCAATACGAACGCCGGCAAATCCCGGGACATAAATACCCGGCTCGACTGTCACAACCATGCCGGGCATCAATACGTCTTCGGATCGCGCGCCGAGCGTGGGCGCTTCGTGTATCTCAAGGCCTACGCCGTGGCCCAAACCGTGGCCGAATTGCTCGCCATAGCCCGCGTTCGCGATAACGTCGCGCGCAAAAGCATCGGCTTCACTCCCCGTAAGGCCTGGCCGCAATGCGTCCAGAGCGCGCTTTTGAGCTTCGAGCACTAGCGCGTAGAGCTCTTTTTGCCTATCGGAAGCATGCTTTAGCGCGACGGTACGCGTCATATCGGAGCAATAGCCGTTTAAGCGCGCGCCAAAGTCCATCACGACCAGCTCTCCCGCCTTCAATTCTTTTTGAGACGGCTCCGCGTGTGGTAGGGCGGCGTTTTCGCCGGAGGCGACGATCGGCGGAAATGATGTTCCGTCCGCGCCGTTTAACTTTAGGCGATACTCGATAAAGGCCGCGGCCTCGAGCTCGGTTATCCCCGGGCGCAAATATCCGGGCAGCTCTGCAAAGACGGCGTCCGCAATACGCGCGGCCTCTCGGATATTCGCGAGCTCATCGGGCGATTTTACGGCGCGCAGGCGGGCTATTTCGCCGTCGATTGGCACGAGCTCGATACCTTTTGGCATCGCCTCTATTATTCGCGTATAGAGCTCCACCGATACGCTCTCGGACTCATAGCCTATACGGATGGTATCACGCATACGATGATTAATGCACGAATTCTGTAGGGGCAAACCTTGTGTTTGCCCGGTTTCTGGGCAGAGACAAGCTCTGCCCCTACAGGATTTCAAATCGATATGCGTATCCTTGACGGCATTCGCCAGCGCGGTAAGCTCTTCGGTTCTTCGGACGATACGCGGTTCAAACGCCGGACACTGCCGCTTAACCTGCTCCATATATCGAAAATCGGTTATTATAAGCCTTTGCTCATTTGCTATGAAGAGCATGGCGTTGGAGCCGGAAAAGCCGGAAAAATAGCGCCGATTCGGTGCCGACAGCACTATTGCGCCGTCGATGGCCTTTTCCTTTAGCGCCGCAAGCAGCGCTTCGCAACGATCCATTTTTTACCTCGCAAGATTATAAAGTTAAGGCATTGCACCTGCTGACTCCGCTGTGTGATATTATGACTGTTCTTTTGCGCATTTGTCAACCTGCCAAACGGCCATTTGTTACAAATAAGTTGTATATTTTTCAAAAAATTACAGTTATGATATATTCAAAACTATTTGCAATCGTATCTTCAACGACAATAAGCCTTACTAGTTCTCGGGAGAATGTTCATGCAAGCAGGCGTAGGTTACAGCGATATTCCCGACAGCACAGCCGCAGGCATCTATGCGGCCGAACAGGCGGTCGCCATGTCAGACAGGACAGATCCATGCGATATTGCCCTGTTGTTTTGTACCGCGCGCCACGACCAGCGCGTATTGCGCAAAGCCGTCGCTTCGGTACTGGGCGCTACCGTACCGGTCTACGGCGGCGGAGCCGTGGGCGTAATAACCAACCATGATTTCGGTTATGCCGGGGATCAGGTAGGCGTGGCGTGCCTATGGCTGGATGGCGCGCGCTGCGATATTTTTACGGAGGGCGGCCTCGATCGTAGCGAAGAGGATGCCGGAGAACGGCTTGGACGCCGTATTGCCGAACGGCTGGAGGTAACGCCCGAATCCCCCGTCATGCTCTTTTACGACGCTGTAGGCCGCGATGAAATGGGTAAAGTGCGCCTCAAAATGGCGACATGGCTGCTAAAAGGCCTCGAAAAGGCGCTGGGCCTTTTACCCGACATAACAGGCGCGGGTTTGCAAGGCGACCATATATGCAGCCTTACCAGCCAATATATCGGAGACGGGCTTAGAGAAAACGTCGCAACAGCCTTGGCCTTCAGCGGAGACGTTCGTATCGACAGCGCCATTATGCACGGTTGCCGTCCGGCCTCCGCTTATTATACGGTTACGAAGGCGGACGGCCCCGTTATATTAGAAATCGACCATAAACCGGCGCTCGCTTTTATGGACGAACTGCTGGGCTCCGCAATCAAGCCGGATGATTATCCGTTCTTCCTCCTATTTGGCATAAACCACGGCGAACGCTGGGGGCAGTACGATGAAACGCAGTACGCCAGCCGCCTGTGCCTTGATATCGACAAGGAGCGTGGAGGCATCGTCATGTTCGAGCCGGATATGTCGGAGGGTACCGAATTCCAGCTCATGTTCCGCGCATACGATTTAGAATACATGAAACCAAAAATCGAAGCCTTGTTTGAAAACCTGAATGGCAGGAAGCCCGTCTTCGCGCTATATATCGACTGCGCGGGCCGTTGCGCCGGTTATGGCGGCACCGACCTCGAGGACGCTCTGGTCTTGCAGAAAATCGTCGGGGAACGCGTCCCTGTTCTCGGACTTTATACAGGAGTCGAAATCGCCTCCGTCGCCGGACGTCCGCGCGGACTGGACTGGACCGGAGTATTTTGCTTGTTTTCCCAAAATGAGGAAGGCTCACAGCCGGGTTTGCCGGCCGCTCAGCGTCAAAGCGCCGCCCGCGTTTCAGCGAAAGGCCACAATATATCCCTAGACGCAATGCGTAAACTGTGCGAACAAAACGCCGCTAAAATACTGGCTATGGATACCCAGGCGATTACGCTGCGATTCGAGCTTGAATTGATGCGCCGCGGCTTTAAGCTCATTGCCGAGCTAAACGAATATCTGCGCAACAGCGCCGGCGATTATGTGGACGCGCTCGTAGAAGTTGCCCGGCGCATGAACGCCGCCTTGAACATGCAAAAGACGCTTGTATTGCTTTCGAATGGATCGGGAACATTTACGCCCGCCGTATTGCAAGGATTTACGTCCGAAGAGAAGGAACGGCTCTCGGGAAAGGCCGTGCGTATTCACGAGGATCTGCTTTGCGCCGAACCGGCCCTGGTAACGGCGCAGGAATCGTCCGAGCGCTATCAGCCGCTGCGCCGGGAGTTCGACTTGCCGTTTTTTATCGTTTCGCCTATTCTTGTTCAGGGCGAAATCGTCGCGCTGCTTTTAACCGGGCGCATGGTGGAACAGCCGCCGTATATGACGCGTTTGGCGCGCGGAGACCTTGAAACCGTTCAGGCCATAACGGGCTTGCTCAGCTCCGTTATGCTGCGCCTGCGCCTTAACGACGCGATTCTGAAAGCCGAAACGGACGGCTTGACGGGGATATGGAACCGTACGACATTTCAGCGCATGGTAGAACAGCATCTAAGGGAAGCCGAGGACAGCTCCGGCGCATTCATCATGATCGACGCGGATCACTTTAAAGCGATAAACGATACATACGGACATATATCGGGCGACGGGGTACTGAAAGCCTGCGCCACCGCCATGAAAAGCATTCTGCGCGATTCGGATTTTATTGGCCGGCAAGGCGGAGACGAGTTTGTAGCGTTTTGCAGAGGCATTAAAAATGCGTCAATGGCGAAAAAAAAGGCCCTGAGTATCGCCGAGTCGTGGAGACAAGTCGTACCCGCGGGCGGCGCAGCCCATGTGACGGCAAGCATCGGAATCGCCCTATCGCCAAGCCACGGTACGACGTTTGACGAGCTGTATCATTGCGCCGACACCGCGCTGTACATAGCAAAAAAGCGGGGACGCAACTGCCAAGTGCTTTATTCGGGGATACGGTAATCATCGCTTCTAGCTGTAGGGACGCCATACATGGCGTCCGTGACCATAATTATACCCGTTTTTTAAGTCACGGACACGATATATCGTGTCCCTACAATTTAGGGTCGCGGACGGCCAAAGGCCGCCCCTACAATTGTTCAGCTTTTATTTAGCAATCCTTTTTCATTCAAAAGAACGATCCGGCTCCCCGCCGAAATCGCCCTCCACCAAAGCGGACATGGCTTCGATGGCGGCGCGTTCGTCATCGCCGTTGGCGATAAGGTGAATCGCGTCGCCACGCTGGACGCCGAGGGAAAGCACGCCCATGATCGACTTGGCGTTAATCTTTTTGTTGCCGCGCTCGATCAGAATCTGGGAATTGAATTTACTGGCGGCTTGTACAAACATAGACGCCGGGCGGGCGCGCAGACCGTCTTTGTTCCTTATTTCTAGAACCTTGTGCTGCATTATTCAGTACCCCTTTCGATTTCAATCTCTTTCGCAAGCGCTTCTATTTTGCTGAATCGATGATATAAGCCCGATTTGCCCACTCCTGTAAGCGCAACTAATTCGTTTAGCGTCGCTTCCGGATATTGCCGGCGCAGTATTGCCGCCTCATAGAGCGACGGCGGCAGGCTTTCCAGCCCAACTTCGCGGATAATGGTATCGATGGCGCGTTTTTGCCGAAGTGCCGCGCCGACGGCTTTATTGAGGTTCGCTGTGTCGCAATTGACGGCCCGGTTGGTATTGTTGCGAATTTCTTTTAGGATACGGATATTTTGATAGGCCATTACCGACGCGCTCGCGCCGATTAAGCCAAAAAAATCCGCGATGCCCTCGCCGCCTTTTAAGTATATCACATAGCTGCCTTTTCTGTATATGCGTTTCGCATGGATTTCATATTCCGCGAGCAGCCTTAATATATCCTCCGCAAGCCGCTCGCTTCTTATGACGATCTCCATGTGGTTGGATTTATTTGGATTTGCGGCGTAGCCGCTGCCCAGATATGCGCCGCGCAAAAACGCGCGCCGCACCGCGCCATTCTCCTCGAATACGGGTAATATACCTCCGCCTACCAGCTCTCCATCCACGAAGAAGCCCGTATCCGAAAGCAGCTTGCCTAGCCCTTCGCCGTAGACGATAACGTCGAAGCTCTGTACGCGCTCCTTGCCCCTACCCTTTTCGTGCGCCTGGAGCTCGCTCTCCAGCGCAAAGCCGAGGCTCCCCAGAAGCCACTGGGCTTTCACGGCCGCCGCATGGGAGTCCATTTCTAGGCGCAGCCGCCAAGCGCCTCCGCTAAGCTGCAGAAAGCCCGCGGAATGCAAAATCGCGGCGAGCTCCGCGAGGCGTACCGACTTTGCGCGGGGGCGTGCTCTCGCAATTTCTTCCTTTACGGACGCTGAAAACGTCATGGCTGCTTGTCCTTAAAAATATCCCGGTGGTAGAGATACGCTTCATGGCCGTTATTGAACAGATACTCGTAAAGCGCCTGAGCGAACGCCACGGAACGATGCCGGCCTCCCGTACATCCTATCGCTATCGAGAGCGTATGTTTATCCTCGCGCTCGTACATCGGGGTAATTCTAGTCAGGATTCGAGCAATATCTTCAAACAACAGCTTGCATTCCCCAAATCCAAAAACATACTCGCTGACCGCCTTATCTTGTCCCGTCAGCGGGCGCAGCTCCTCTATATAAAACGGATTGGGCACAAAGCGCATATCCAGCATCCAGTCCGCGTCGAGCGGGGCGCCGTATTTATAGCCAAAGCTCGAAATTTGAAACTTTACGCCCTCGCCCCGCTTTAGTGCGCGCTCTATAGCGGTATATAGCTGCATGGGCCTATAGTCGCTCGTGTCGATAACATGATCCGCCATCTCATACAGCGCGGCCAGCGCCTTGCGCTCGTTACGGATGCCCTCCTCGATCCAGCCCTCGCGTGAAAACGGATGCACACGGCGCGTTTCTTTATAGCGGGTAATGATTATCTCGTCGCGCGCGTCGAGAAAGAGTAACTCGGTCTGAACGCCGGCCTTTTTCAGGGCTTTTATCGATTCCTCAATAACGCCGAGAAAACCGCGTTCGCGCACGTCCATGACGACCGCTGCGCGCTCGATTTGGGGCGTCGGCTTCGCACAGCTTTCAACAAAATCTTCCAGCAGCGCCGCGGGCAGATTGTCTACGCAAAAGAAGTCCATGTCCTCAAGCTTTCGCAACGCGTGCGATTTGCCCGCGCCGGACATACCAGTTATGATAAGCAGATACACAATTAACCCTCCTCGCCCACGAGCTTAACCTCCGTTTGGAGCAAAACGCCAGCATGCTCGAAAACGCGCTTTTGCACGAGCTCTATAAGCCTTATTATGTCCGACGCCGACGCGCCGCCCGCGTTTACAATGAACCCGGCGTGCTTTTCTGATACCATAGCCCCGCCAACGCGCGCGCCCTTCAGCCCCGCGCCTTCGATGAGCGCGCCCGCGAAACGCCCCTCGGGGCGCTTGAAAACGCTGCCAGCCGACGGCATATTTAAAGGCTGCTTATCTTGCCGCCGCTTAGCATATTCCATAATACGCGCGCGCGCCGAGCCGTCGTCCGGCTCTAATCCCCATACTGCGCGCAAAACGACCGAATCGCCGCGCTGAAAAATTGACTTGCGATAGCCGAAGCCCGCATCGCCGCGCTCTATCGAAAACGACTCGCCCATTAGCGTTATACCCTCGACGCGCTTAAGCCGCTCGCTAACCTCGCCGCCATACGCGCCAGCGTTCATATAAACCGCCCCGCCTACGGAGCCGGGTATGCCGTGCGCGAATTCAAGGCCCATAAGCCCCGCGTTTATCGCTCCCATAACGAATGCCGAAAGCGAACAACCCGCTTCTACGGCGGCTTCGTTTCCTTCGAAACGCATGTCCGAAAACGCGAGGCGCAAAACGACGCCACGAACTCCGCCGTCGCGCACGATTAAATTCGAACCGCTGCCGATAATCATGAGCGGCGCGTTCGCCTCCCTCGCCGCTTTCAGCGCGAAGCTTACTTGCTCTTCGGATTCCGCAATAGCGAAATAATCGGCCGGGCCGCCGGCCTTTATAGTCGTATGGCGAGCCATTGGCTCGTCTTTTAAAACGCGCATTTTCGCGCCCAGAATATTGCCTAGGTCAGGTTTCAACAACTATACCTCATATCGCAATCTGTAGGGACAAACTATTTTCGCCCGTGATAATCCTGTAGGGACGCGATACATCGCGTCCGTGATAATATCGAAACGTTGTGTTGGGTCACGGACGCCATATATGGCGTCCCTACTCTTCGTCATTAACCGGATACACGCACGCCCTTTCCAACCCCGCCAAAAACGCTTCAAGCGCTCCAGCGTCGCCGTCCAGCGCCGCCTTGGAAAGCGGCGTTAGCGCCTCCAGCCGCTTGCGGTATGAAAACGTGCGCGGTACGCCCGCTTTCGCAATTTCCCGCGCCATCTCCTTCATTTGCGGATCGGAGTCATATATGCTTTCAACCGGGCGTACGGGAAACGCGTACAGGCCTTCGAGCTTTTTTTGCGCGGCTTCGTCCAACAGGCCGAACGCGAATTCTCTGGCATAGGGCTTCGCCTCTGGGCGCGCGCTCTTCCATACGCCGATATATTGCACCATATCGGTAAAGCTCATAAGCGGCTCCAGCTTCGCGGAAAAAGCATAGCGCTCCGGCTCGGCCAAATCGCGCACGCCGCCAATCGCCATCCCGGCCGCACGCGCCTTGAACGCGG
>QMCD01001466.1_pt1 | contig 22226 bp, 14 predicted proteins | sample 1821841 | NCBI WGS metagenome assembly QMCD01 (sample SAMN01991225, study PRJNA193472) | Termite gut metagenome, whole genome shotgun sequencing project. | isolation source: worker | host: Macrotermes natalensis
CGAGGCGGCCGTGCTGGGCGCTATCGAGGCGGCGGGAATGTTGCCCGGGGACGTGAGGTTGGTGCTCTTCGGCGACGAAGCGGCCATTCGCGGCATTATGGAACGCGAGGGCGCGGCGAAGGATCTGTTCGACATCGTTCCGACCACACAGGTGATCACGATGAGCGACCACCCGGCGCAGGCGTTCTCCAAGAAGCCCGATTCTTCGCTGACGGTTGGTTTCGGCTGGCTCAAAGCCGGGAAGATCGACGGTTTCGCGAGCGCGGGCAACACGGGCGCGATGCTCGTGGGGTCGATGTACACCGTCAGAGCCATCGAAGGCATCATCCGTCCCACCATCTCGTCGCACATCCCCGTCGTGGGCGGCCGAACGGCCCTCGTTCTCGACGTGGGGCTCAACGTCGACTGCAAACCCGACGTGCTCGATCAGTACGGAATGCTGGGCAGCATCTACGCAGAGAAGGTTCTGGGTATCTCCAATCCCCGCGTCGCGCTGCTCAATATCGGCGAGGAAAAAGAGAAGGGCAACCTTGCGACCAAGGCGGCATACGAGATAATGGAGGGTACGTCGAAGTACAACTTCGTGGGCAACGTCGAGGGCAAGCAGCTGTTCACGGGCGAAGTGGCCGACGTGATAGTTTGTGACGGCTTCGTCGGCAACATCGTGCTCAAACAGGCCGAGAGTATGTACGACATCGCCCGCGAGCTGGGAATGTCGACCGACAACGAGTTCTTCTCGGGGCTCAATTACGAGCACGTCGGAGGAACGCCCGTGCTGGGGGTCAACGCCGCCGTCACGGTCGGACACGGACGCTCGACGCCGATGGCCATCCGCAATATGATAATGCAGACCGAAAGGACTGTGAGGTCGGGGTTTGTGAAGTTGATAAAAGAGATTTTAGCATAATCACCGCTCTGACCGCAAAATAATACGGTCGGGATTCCATAGTTACCCCAGTTTGGGTGATTATGTCCCCATTTTATAGACAAATTGGTTCCATAGTTCAAGGGATAGAACGGAAGTTTCCTAAACTTCAAATACAGGTTCGAGTCCTGTTGGAACTACAAGGGGAGAGCAAGTGCTCTCCCCTTTTTATTCTTGGGCATAGCTTCGTGGTGTAATAAAATAGTAACAATTATGCGGAGTTTGGGAAAATCCACTATATTTGTGTGATGGAGATAGGTGATATTACACATTTGTAAGCAGATCCCCGGAGTAATAATGCAAGACGTTTCCCTCATAGCATTGTCTGCGGCAGAATTCGAGCAACTGTTCAAAAAGTACAGGTTTGAGTTTGTGGTTGTGGCACGTTCCTATGTTCGCGACAATATGATCGCCGAGGATATAGTGGCCGACTGCTTTGCCTACTTTTGGGAAAATCGGAGCAAGATAGAGATCACGAGAAGTATTCCGGCCTATATTCTGGCGTCGATAAAGCACAGGTGTCTTAATTGGTTGCGCGACGAGAGAAACCGGTTGAAGATACAGCAAGCCTTGCATTCGCAGTCGCTGAGGGTCATCTCGGAGCGCATCGCGAGTCTCGAAGCAAGTGAACCCGATGCTGTTATCGAGGGAGAGATAGCATCTATCGTCGAGCGAAGGCTCGGGGCAATGTCGGAAAGAATGCGCGATGTGTTCACCGCCGGTCGCCTTGAAGATATGACATACAAGCAAATAGCCGAAAGGTACGATCTTTCCGTAAATCAGGTCGATTTCGAGATGCGAAAAGCAACCAACTCACTCGCAAAGGCTTTGAAAGATTATTTGCCCAGTTGACGGTAGCGTCCCCTTAAAATAATTGTAACAAAAATGTAAAACCGATTCCGTAAACGCCCCGGTTGCGTGCCTATATATAGAATATGGACAAAAGACTACTTTACCGATACCTTAAATGTCAAACCACGCCCGAGGAAGAGACCGCTTTGCTCGATTGGTTGGATGCCTCCCCGAAGAATCGCCGAGAACTCGCCGCGATGCAATTATCTATGGAGGGTATGGCATTGACGGGGTCGTCGGTTTTTGAAAATAGATCATCCGAGACTGCCTCACGCAACCGCAAGAGAGTATTCCGGCAGGGTGGAACGGCGCGCTGGTGTAGTGCTGCGGCTGCCATGCTGGTTGTGGCGGCGGGTGTGGGTTACGGAGTGGCGCAAAGCACTCTCGGTAAGTGGTCGGATCGTGGAACCGTCGTTGAGATCCCCGCAGGACAGCGTATGTCTATGACGCTTTCCGACGGGACCCGCGTGAACCTCAATTCGGGCGCGAGGCTCGAATATCCGGCCGTCTTCACAAAGCGCGAACGCAGGGTCAGTGTCTCGGGCGAAGCGATGTTCGAAGTGACGCACGACGCACGACACCCGTTTATAGTCGAAACTTTCGCATGCGAGGTCGAAGTGTTGGGAACAAGGTTCAACGTGGTGGCCGACCCGTCGACCTCGGCGTTCTCTGCGGCGCTGTTCGAAGGGAAACTCAAAGTTTCGCAAAACGACTCGCAGAATTGTTCCGTGATACTCTCCCCGGACGAAGTGGTCAGATTGGAGAACGGGCAACTGTTATGCGACAAAATAACGGATCGCGACGACTATCTGTGGACGGACGGAGTATTGAACCTGGACAATCTTACATTCGTCGAAGCTATGCGCAAATTCGAGACCTATTACGGCATCGACATGGTGATAGAACGTATGGATTTGCCGCAAATGAAGTTCAAAGGCAAGATCAGGGTCTCGGATGGAGTCGATTACGCGCTCCATCTGCTGATGTCTGTCTGGGAGTTCAACTATGTGAAGAGCGACGACAGAAATACGATATACATAAGATAAATACACCTGAATAATTTAACCGTTATACACTAATACCAATCGTTTGTTTATGAATAAATTTAGTATTCGGCAGTTAAGGCGCCTGTTTACTGTTCTCCTGACTGCGCTCGGTCTTTCGACTGTCGGCGCCCATGGTCAGAGCACGACGGTTACGCTCGACATGGACAGCGTTCCATTGAAGAGCGTTATGGCTGCTATCGAGGATCAGACCAACTATCTTTTCCTCTATACCGACGAGATCGATACCGATCGCATCGTCAGTGTCGAAGCCGAAAACAGACCCCTGACCGAAGTGTTGGGATGTATTTCTATCGCGGACTTTGCCTGGAGTGTGAGGTTTATGTCAAAACGTCCTAGATAGATTTTCCCGTCGGCAAGATTTACGGTAAGCGCGTACAAATCGTTTCCGTTGACCCACAAGATGCTGTTGGGGGGCCCCAGCGAGCCACGGTCATCGTTGCCGGCACCACCACAGGGACGACCACGGGGTTTAACGGAGAGTATACACTGTCTATCCCCGCCGGTGTTATAAATCCTGAACTGAGCTTCAATTTTTTGGGGTACGACACCCGGACGCTTCCCGTAGGGGGAAGTTCGGTGCTCGACGTCGTTCTGACCCAACAGGTTCAGGAGATGGAGCGGGTGGTCGTTACCGCACTGGGCATCAAGCGTGCTGAGAAGGCGCTTTCGTATAACGTTCAACAGGTGGACGTGGGCGATATAGCCTCTAATAAGGATGCGAACTTTCTCAATTCACTGTCGGGTAAGGTTGCCGGTGTGAACATCAATGCTTCGTCGTCGGGCGTGGGTGGTGCCAGCAGGGTTATTATGCGCGGTCAGAAGTCGATCAACCAGAGTTCGAACGCTTTGTATGTTATCGACGGAGTTCCTATTCAGACTCTTGCGGGAGAAGGTGAAAGGGAGTTCGGTTCACGCGGTTCGACCGATCCGATGGCCGACATCAACCCCGAGGATATAGAGAGTATCACAGTTTTGACCGGAGCCGCCGCCGCCGCACTTTACGGTTCGTCGGCAGCTAACGGTGCCATCGTCGTTACCACCAAGCGCGGACAGGCGGGCACTATGTCGGTTACCGTGTCAAGTAGCACGGAGTTGATGACCCCGTTTGTTCTTCCCGAATTCCAGAACCGTTATGGGACTGGCGACCTCTCTTCGTCGACCGGGTCCACCTCCCGAAGCTGGGGCAGGCGTCTGAACAGCGCCAACATGACCGGCTACGACCCTCGCAAGGATTATTTCCAACTGGGTGTCGCCGCCACGGAAACGGTGTCCCTGTCGACCGGAACGGAAAGGAATCAGACCTATCTGTCGGGAAGCGCTCTCAATTCGAAGGGTATTGTTCCCAACAACAAATACGATCGCTATAACTTCACTTTTCGCAATACTACCAAGTTCCTCGATGACAAAATGACGCTCGACGTCAACGCGAGCTATATTCTTCAGCAAGACCGTAACGTTACCAATCAGGGAACGTACAACAACCCGATTGTCGGTGCATATCTGTTCCCGCGCAGCAATAACTGGGACGATATCAGGATGTATGAACGCTGGGATGTAGTGCGTAAGATCAATACGCAGTATTGGCCTGTCGGCGACGAAGGGATGACGATGCAGAACCCCTATTGGGTGAACTATCGCAATCTCAGGGAGAACCGTAAAGACCGCTATATGCTCGGAGCCACGCTCTCATACGATATCCTCGACTGGCTGAACGTGACCGGACGTATCCGAATGGATAACACGGTTACCGATTACACCTCGAAAATGTACGCGACCACGGTCACCACTCTTACGGGCAACTCCGATCGTGGTTACTTCGGCATGGAGAGGAATAAGGACAGGCAGATCTACGGCGACGCCTTTATCAATATCAACAAAACTTTCGGAGAGGACTGGTCTTTATCCGCGAATGTTGGAGCCTCTTTCACCGACATGTATTACGACGGGCTGGCCATTAGCGGCGCTATTGCCGACGGGTCGGATACGTTCGGAGGTGAAGCTGTCGGCTTGACCAATAAATTCACTGTCGAAAACCTTAGCAGGAGTAAAAGAACGACCCCCAGCGGATGGAGAGAACAGACGCAGTCGTTGATGGGACAGGCCGAAGTGGGTTTCAGAGGTACATATTATTTGACATTGACAGCCCGTAACGACTGGCCGTCGCATCTTGCCGGTCCGGCATCGCAAAAATCATCTTTCTTCTATCCTTCTGTGGGGGTGTCGGTTCTGCTGTCGGAGCTTTTACCGAGGATGGAAAATCTGTCGTATCTGAAGCTGCGCGCATCTTATGCCGACGTGGGTACGCCTTTCCAGCGCTGGATCGCGAATCCGCTGCACCCGTTTGCCGACGGTCGTTATGGCATAGATACGCTATATCCGGTGGATAACCTCCTTCCCGAACGTACTGGTTCTTTCGAAGTGGGGCTTACGGCGCGTTTCTTCAGACATTTTAACTTCGATATATCCTATTACAACTCTCACACGCGCAACCAGACCTTCAATCCGCCTCTGAGTGGTGTGACGGGTTCTTCGAGTGTCTATGTACAGTCTGGGAACGTTCTGAACGAAGGGATCGAGTTGGCTTTGGGTTACAGAAACACCTGGGGGAAATTTTCGTGGGACACTAATTATACATTCTCCACGAACCGCAACAAGATCGTGAAGCTTGCCGAAAACACCATCAATCCCCTTAATGGCCAGCCGCTTAGCTTAGAGTTTCTCGATCAGAACGGTCTGGGACAGGCTCACTTCATCTTAAAGGAAGGCGGTACGCTCGGCGACCTCTATTCGCTGATCGATCTGAAGTACGATTCTAACGGAGCGGTTTATATAGACAAGGACGGAGTGATCTCCACGCAAACCCTCGATGGTCTGGAAAACTACATCAAGTTGGGCAGTGTCCTGCCGAAGGCCAATATGGCCTGGAGAAACGATTTCTCGGTCGGCAACTTTAACTTCGGCTTTATGATCTCGGCGCGCATCGGAGGTGTGGTATTCTCTCGTACACAGGCGATGCTCGACTATTATGGCGTTTCAGAAGCTTCCGCCGCCGCGAGGGATGCCGAGGCTGCGGGCAACTACATAATTATCAACGGAGGGGAACCCCTGTCCGCCAACCAATGGTTCTCGACCATCGCGGGGGGTACCGCCATTCCGCAGTACTATACTTATTCTGCGACCAACGTGCGACTTCAAGAGGCCTCGATAGGTTACACGATCCCTCGCAAGTGGCTCGGCGGGGCGTGTGACATTACCGTTTCGGTAGTGGGACGCAACCTGTGGATGATCTACAACAAGGCTCCGTTCGATCCCGAATCGACGGCGACGATGAATAACTACTATCAGGGTATCGACTATTTTATGATGCCTTCGCTGCGCAACGTCGGGTTTAACCTCAGAATGAAATTCTAAAGATTTTACAGAATATGAGACGAAATATTATTAAAACGATCCCGGTTTTAGCACTTGCGCTGGCGGCATGTACCGGAAATTATCTGGAGATCAACTCTAATCCGTACGGGTCAACCGACAAGGAGTTGGAGAGGGACGGATACGATATTATGACCGTTATGGCGGGCATTGCAAGTTCGATAGTGTCGCCTGATATCAATACGGCCCAGTTCACCGAAGCCCTATTGGGAGGTCCGCTGGGCGGTTATTACGCCGATTCCAATAACGGTTGGGCATATACGATCAGTAATTTCAACGCAACTGACGACTGGTCTCGGGTGTTCATGCAGAGCGACAGGGTCATTCCCACTCTATATTCGAACCTTGCAAAACTCGATGAACTCAGCGACGATCCCGTGGTACTTGCAATCGGGAACGTTATGAAAGTGTGTGCGATGAGCCGTGTGACGGATACTTACGGACCTATACCTTACACTGAGATCGGAAACAGCAGTGTGGAGCTCGGTAAAGTTCCCTACGATAGTCAACAGAAGGTTTACGATGCACTGCTGGCCGAACTCGATGCCGCCATCGAGGTGCTTTATAATAATTTGGAGGGAGGTATCCCTTCCATTGCCGATCCATCTTATTTCAAAGGTTCGCCTGAAAGGTGGTGCCGTTTTGCAAATTCGATGAAACTTCGCCTCGCGATGCGCATTGTTTACGCGGATACTGAAAAGGCCAGGGAGATGGCCGAAAGTGCTGTAAGTCATCCGCTTGGAGTGATAGTTTCGAATGCCGATATCGCCCAAACGACCTCCATATTCACCAACGAAGGCAATCCGGTCAGCGTGGCGGTGAAATACAATCAGGAGACAGGCTCCGTGACGGGAGGAGATACTCACGCTGCTGCGGATATTATCTGCTACATGAACGGTTACAACGACCCGCGCCGCGAGAAATACTTTATAGATTCGGAATGGGATGGTGTTCAATATGTCGGAATGAGGCGCAGTATCGTTATTCCAAGTAAGGCGGAGATCGGCCGCAAATATTCGGGTGTGAGGATCACTCCGACGGATCCGACCGTTTGGATGAACGCTGCCGAAGTCGCATTTCTCAGGGCGGAAGCGAATGCTGTTTTCGGTTTTGAAATGGGAGGTACGGCAGAGAGCTTCTATAACGACGGTATTCGCCTGTCTATGGAACAGTGGGGAGTAACGCCGGGCGGATATGCCGATAATGACGAACTGACGCCGGAGACATACACCGACCCCGCGGATCTTAACAGCTATAGCGGAACACTCTCCAACTTGACCGTTAAGTGGGATGAAGGAGCTACTCCCGCGCAAAAGCAGGAGCGTATCCTCATTCAGAAGTGGATCTCGAACTATCATCTGGGCAACGAAGCGTGGGCGGACTATCGTCGCACCGGTTTCCCGAGGCTTATGCCGGCAACCGTGGCAGGTAACAAGAGCAACGGATTGGTGGATTCTGGCAAAGGTGCGCGCCGTATGCCGTATCCGCAGATCGAGTACACCAACAACAATGAAAACGTCCGGAAAGCTGTTGGTGAATATCTGGGCGGTCCTGACAATATGGGAACCCGCATCTGGTGGGACTGTAATCCGGCGATATTGTAATTTGACAATGAACGAAAAAACAGACGCAATATGAAAAAAATTTATATATTTGTCCTGATGACGGCGGCTCTTTCGGTAGGTTCGTGCAGCGACTGGACTAAAACGGAAGGTCTCGGTTACACCCGCCCGACTCCCGCCGAGGCGGACCCTGCCGCGTATCAGGAGTATTTGGCGGCGGTTAGAGAGTATAAGAAGAGCGAACACAAGGTTGCATTGGTAAGAGTCAACGGTGTCGAAACGCCTGCGCGCCAGAACCAGCATCTAATCACTGTGCCCGACAGCGTCGACTATATAATGGTAAAGGGAATCACAGAACTCGGTCCCGTCATGGTGGACGAAATGCAGAAGGTGCGCGACGAAAAGGGCACTAAGGTGTTCTGTGTGGTCGATTACAACTTGATACTTGACTCCTGGAACGCGATGTGGGAAGGAACGCCGGACGATCCGGACGCACCGGATGACAGAACCCCGGAGGAGTTCGGTGCCTATTGTGACGAGCAGATGAAGGTCCAACTGTCGCGGTTCGACAAATATGGCTTCGACGGCATCGAGATATCGTATTTGGGGCCGCGCTCCGGAACGGGCAAGGATGCGTTCGTGTCTAACATCACGACATGGCGCAGCGCACATTCGAACGCGCCTATGATCTTCAGGGGATATTGGTGGAGTTTCGGCGATGAGGAGATACTTTCCAGCTGTCGTTACATCGTGGCCGTTCCTCTCAACGTTATCGTGGCGCCCACCGAGATGGACGGATATATCGAGAATAATGTTCGTTTCGTGCCGGAAGACGCAAGGGACCGCTTCATATACGAGGTGGTTATCCCGAATGTCGCCGATCCTCAAAAGATCGGAGTGACGCCCCAGGATGCTGCTGTGTGGGCTAATAAACCGCAGCCTGAGGATAGGTTCGCCAAGCTCGGTATGTCTATCGACAACGCGCAGGACGACTATTTCGACGTGGCGATGATATATAAGAACATACGGCAGTCGATCGGCATTATGGCCGCCGGTCCCGCCGGTCCCGAAACACCCGCAGAATAAAAATTAAGACTATGAGATACTATAAATCAGGATCAGTTTTATGTCTCCTTGCCGCGATGCTCATTGTGAGTTGTGGCGGCAGTGACGAAAATAAGGTGCATTATGAAAACAAACTCTTTATCTCGGGAACGAACACCGTTCAGGAGTTGAGGGTTTCGGAGGAGGATCGATCGCTTGCAAGCAATATCTCGATCGGCATGGGGCAACCCGAAAGTCGCGATATCACGACCGGGTTGAGCGTGGCTGCCGATCTGGTGGAACATTTTCGTGAGGCTTATTATGAACCCACGGCGGAAATACTGCCCGCGGGACACTATAACCTGTCAGGTGTCGAAATGAAGATCGAGGCGGGTAAAGTGGTAAGTAATCCTCTGAATATCGAATTTACGGGGCTCGAAGGGCTCGATATGGAGAAGACCTATGTGTTGCCCGTTTCACTTACGGGTGCGAATGTCGATGTGCTTGAAGGGATGGGGACGCGCTACTTCCTGTTCAAGAAAGCGTCGCTCGTCAACGTGGTCGCCGAAGTTCTCGGTCCCAAGGAGGGTGACCGCGAAGATACTCCGGACAACAAGTTATGGCCGGGTCCCAAGGATTGGAACGATCCTTCGCCGGTTAGAGATATGAGCGCCTTCACCATGGAGGCATTGGTGAATGTTCACCAGTTCTCGAATCGCGAGATCGCAACCGTTATGGGTATCGAGGATAAATTCCTTATCCGCATCGGAGATGCCGGGATCCCCAAGAACCAATTGCAAGTGGCCTGGGGTAAGGAAGTGGAAGGTTCGGTGGAGAGGGCGCATATTACCAACTCTTCACTCCAGTTGGCCGCAGGTCAGTGGTACCATATTGCCGTGACGTTCGATAACGGCGATATCGTCGTCTATCTCGATGGACAGAAGAAAGGTGAGGATACCTCTGATTTCGATCAGTCGATAGATTTCAGCATCCCGCATAGCGACGAGATGGACGGGAAACCGCGTTGCTTCTGGATCAGCTATTCCTACGACAAATGGCGCAGCCTGAACGGTCTGATCTCCGAGGTGCGTATTTGGGACAGGGCACTCTCGGCCGATGAGATCCGCTCGGAAAACCACTTCTACAAGGTGGCTCCCGATTCGGACGGATTGGTGGCCTATTGGAAATTCGATGAAGGCGCTGGCGATATCGTCAAGGACTATACCTCGTATGGCAACGACCTCTATTCCGCCCTTCCGCTGAAATGGTACCCGGTGGCACTTCCCGCAGAAGAATAAAATTCAACCTAATCCAATTATAAATAAAAATAAGTTATGAAAAGAAAACCATTATTAACACTCATTGCGGGCATACTGCTCGTGGGCGCAGGCTTTTCGTCATGCGGAGAGACGCCGGGCGTAGTAGACGAAACAATTACTTTGAAAGTAGAGCCTTCTTCGACGATCTCGTTCGAGGCGAAGGATAACGACGATGTGATCCTTACCGTTACGACGAACGCCGAATCTTGGGATGTTGAAAAACCGGACTGGGTGACTGCCGATAAGAACGGCGATAAACTCACCGTAAACGTGAATGACAACGCAGGCGAATTCCGCAACGATCGTATTAAAGTTACTGCCGGCGACAAAACGGTCGAGATCGGCGTGAGCCAGAAAAAAGGTGAAGGTGACGATCTGATCGACCCGGACAAAGTCGCAGTTTCGCTAATAGATGATGCCGAGCAGGACAACAAGGCCATACATTTCACTGTTAAGGCCGATTCGCCTGCTCAAAGTACGGTCTATCTGTCGAGCAATGCCGCTCCCGAAGCCGCCGTTACGGCTAAAGTCGTGGTCGACGCGGATTATGTGGAGACATATAACTTCCTTAATGAGACTGACTGCGAACTTTTCCCCTCGGAACTTCTTACCATCGGGAACAGCGGAAACGCTACCATTGCGGCAGGCAGCACGAAGTCGAATGAAATCACAGTCGGAATGGCTTTCGACGACAATGCACTTGAGTTCGGTGTTACCTATCTGATACCGCTTTTGGTCGAGGTTACCTCCGAAAACGGACAGGCGGCAAGGGGCGAAAGTGCTCGCGTGTACTATACCGTTAGCAAGGTTTCCGCTAGAAAATCGGTTCGTAATATCTGCTGGATGGAGATCAACGACGCCAATCCGCTCAACCTGCTCGAATACAAGCTCGAAACGGGTGAATTATTCTTCGATGCGATAGTGTTGTTCTCCTCTAACATTAACTATAACAGGGCTGAAGACAGGGTATTCATTAGCAACAACCCCAACAATCAGGCTCTGTTCGACGAAGCTGCAACATATCTCAAACCGTTGCAGGATGCAGGCATCAAGGTCTATCTGTCGCTTCTCGGAAACCACGACCCGGCGGGTGTCGCCCAGCTCGCTCCCCAGGGTGCGTCCGACTTTGCGCTCGAAACCGCAGAAACGGTTAAGCGATATAATCTGGCCGGCGTCGCCTATGACGACGAATATTCGGCTGCTCCCGAAACGAGCAATACCTATTGGTTTACAAGCAAAGGCCCCGGTGCGGCTTCCGATCTGCTTTCGAAGACCAAGATCGCAATGAAGGAGGTTTGCGGTGAGGACAGGGATGTCGTGATCTTCGAATGGGGCAGCATCTACGCCACTTCGCTTCAGACTGCCAACGGACTTACGCCTAACGAATATGTCGATGTCGTCAACGCCAACTATGGCGGCCGTGGCGGCGCATTGCCCTCGCAGCCGTCTGGTGACCGTTCGAAACAGTCGTACACCTCGATCGAATTGAACAGAGGTTATTCTACCGGAGCGACCACGGCCGCTGCCCAAGAGGCTAAAGCCCAAGGTTACGGTTGGTGCATGTGGTTCGCCCTTAACGCCGGCTATACCGGTGGTAAAGGCTATACTATGGCGGCGTATGAGGGTGACCTGAGTCTGATCAAGGCTGTTTGCCTGGGGCTGTACGATGTGCCGCTCGTCACTCCGACCCACTACTATAAAAAAGGGACGCAGGACGGTGTTTACGACCCCGTGAGATATGCCTATTAATTGCTTTTAGACAGTGATATAAAACAACATCAAATAATTTGATATTATGAAAAAAATATTTGTAATGATGGCCGCCGCCGCGTTGGTGTTCGCCGGCTGCGATAAAGAGCCGAAAAACAAGCCGGTAGTCACTACGGATCCGGACAAGATCGAATTGGATAAGAGCAGCGAGAAACTCGACCACAATGGTGGTGAGGTTATGGTGGGTGTCTCTTGTTCGAGTGAGACGGCAACCACTTGGGAACTTACGGGTGGAGCTGAATGGGCAACTCCGTCGGCAACCTCAGGTAAGAACGGCGACTTCGTGAAATTTGTTGTCGACGCCAACGAAACCGAGAACGAACTCGAAGCCGTTTATACGTTTGCATTCGGAGATGCTTCGGCGACTTTTAAGATCGTGGTCACTCCGAAGGGAGAAGATCCGACTATCCTTTTTGCTCTGGTCGAGCCTCAGAACGGTAAATCGAACCTGTCGAATGCAGCGGGCCGTCTTGAGATCAAGATCGACGCCGATGAAAGCATAGACTATACAGATATCGGCAAATCGGTCCAGATAGTATCGGGAGCGGACGGATGGCTCTCATCCGGCGTTGCGGTTGAGGGTGATGAATACATCAGTGTGTTCTTCGACTATACCGCCAACACCTCTTTTAATGTCCGTGAAGCCGTGATCACCATCGCTTCCGACAAGACCAATGCTCCTAAGGCAACCCTTACCGTGGACGTTACCCAGGCGCAGACCAACAGACTTGCAGCCGAAAAGAACAGCTACATGGTCGAAGAGGCCGGCGGTAGCGTTGTCGTGAAACTGTTCACCAATGTCGAGTATACATCTACGATCGATGTGCTCGGTGCGGGATGGTTGTCTTTGACAAAGACGGAAGCAAATAACACGGAAGACGGTTTTGACCTCACCTTCACCGCGGTTGCACTTCCTTCACCGCAGCCTACCCGTACAGCCGCTGTTACGTTCTCTTATAATGGAATGGACGATGTTGTCGTAAGGATCACTCAGAGAAGTTCAACCGCGCTGATCTCGACGGCCGCCCAAATGAACAAGAATTGGGCTTGGGTCCCCACATGGAACAACAATGCTCCGCTCACCAACTTGTCGAACTATACGTTCGAAGCTTTGGTCAACGCCAATAACTTTACCAAAACGATCGCTACCCATGGTTCGGCTTCAAAGTTGAGCACTATCGGAGGTATCGAGGGAGGTAAGTTCATGTTGCGTTTCGGCGACGACCCCATCCAGACAGATCAGTTGCAGGTTATATACCCCAACGGAACCAACGATGGCGACAAGAAGACGTCGAACACCCGCTACGCAACGGGCGAATGGCTGCACCTTGCAGTAGTATTCCAGAGCAGTACCACACCGAGGTTCGGTAAGGTCTATGTAAATGGTGTGGAACAGACCGAGATGGCTGCTGCCACTCCGACACAGGCCCGTACCACTAACTTCGGCGAGGCGATCAACGGAAATGAACAGGGTTGGAACTACCCTCGCAGGTTCTGGATCGGTTATTCTTGGGATAACGCTCGTTTCTTCGACGGTATGATCTCCGAAGTCCGTATCTGGAACAGGGCTCTCACCGAAGAGGAGATCAACGAGCCGAACCACTTCTACACTGTGGAATACGACGCGGACGGTCTTGTCGCATACTGGAAATTCGACGACAACAGCACCGGAACAAGCGGCGCCATCAACGACTATTCGGTTTACGGCAATGACCTTACAACCAACATCCAGGTGGATTGGCAGTCGGTCAGCCTTCCGTAACAGCTGAAATATGGGTATTTTGATAATATCTGTAAAACAATAAATAGGGTGCAGCTTCGGCGTGAAGAACGCCGAAGCTGCATTACCCGTTAAAATGATTACAACCTGAAAACTACTATAACCCTAAACCTAAAACAACGAACCGAACCCCAAATGAGGAGATTACTTTTAATGATGACGACAGCCGCACTGATCTTCGCGGGCTGTGACAAGGGGCCCGGGCCGGAGCCACCGGAGCCGCCGAAGGAAGATGTGATCTCGCTGGATTCGAAAAGCAAGGATTTCGAGCAGACAGGGGGGGCCGTAGTTGTTAAAGTCACGAGTTCGGGCGAAAGCGACGCATGGGAGCTGACAGGCGGCGATGACTGGGCTGTTCCGTCGACTATCTCCGGAAAGAACGGCGACACGGTGACCTTCACTGTCGAGGCCAACGAAGCCGAGGAAGAAATTGAAACCGTGTTCACATTCAAACGCGGCACCGCCGAGGCTACATTCAAGATCACAGTCGAAGGGAAAGAACCTCCCGTCGACGAGTTTCACTTTGTGCTTGTCGATCCCGCTGACGGAAACATCTCTCTCTCGAACGCAAAAGGAGAATTCACGGTCGTAATCGACAGTGAAAACGAAGACTATTCGCAGATAACACAGAAAGTCGAGATTGTTTCCGGCACTTCGGGATGGGTCTCCTACTTCACAAGGAACCAATCGGAAAATGGAGACACGAATCTGATTTTCAGATACGAGGCCAATACGACCAACGTCGATCGCGAGGCCGAGATAACTTTCTATTCGGACGAATCGGATGATCCGGCGGCAACGCTCAACGTGACTGTCACGCAAAAGCAGACAGACAGGCTCGTCGCAGATAATAACAACTACATTGTTGCCCAAACCGGCGGTAATGTGCTTGTGAAACTGCTCACCAACGTCGATTACGAAGTTACGATCGAGGATGCTGCCAAGAGTTGGCTGAGCCTCTCATCGACCGTTGAGAACGCGGCCGGGAACGGTTACGATCTGACATTCACCGCCGCTAATCTTCCCTCTCCGCAACCGAGCCGTTCGGCGGTCGTTACCATCAGCCAGACGGACGGCGATCTTAGTACTACCTTGAATATCACCCAGGAAAGCGCTTCTTCGCTGATCTCGGTGGCGGCCAATATGAACAAAACCTGGGCTTGGGGTGCGCCGTGGAACTCTCCTGGGCCCCTGAACTATCTGGCTAACTTTACGCTCGAAGCTTTGGTATATGCCAATACTTTTACCAAAACAGTTTCTGTTCATGGCTCTAATTCGAAGGTGAACACCATCGCGGGCATGGAAGGCCAGATACTGATACGTTTCGGCGACGTAAGCATCAATACGGACCAGTTGCAGGTGGTGTTCCCGACGACCAATGTCTATCCTGTTACGAGCGAGACCAAAACATCCGCGAATAGCTTCCCAACAGACGAATGGCTTCATGTTGCCGTTTCATTCCAGAGCAGTGGCGACAATAAATTCGGCAAAGTCTACGTCAATGGTGTGGAGCAGACCGAAATGGCCCATACTCCGCAATATCAACAAAACATATGGTTCGGCGATAACATGGCCGAGCCGTTAAAACGATTCTATATAGGACGCTCGTTCGACGACAGCCGTTTCTTCGACGGTTTGATATCGGAGGTACGTCTCTGGAGCAAAGCTCTGACCGAGACGGAGATCAACGCCGAGAACCATTTCTACAAGGTTGATCCCAATTCGTCAAACCTTGTGGGCTACTGGAAGTTCAACGATAGTTCCAACGGCACGGAAGGTGTTATCAAAGATCACACGCGAAACGGGAACAACCTGAATACAAATCAGCAGGTGACCTGGCAGCCCGTGAGTCTTCCCTGACAGTTAAACCAGCGATGTGGCTTCGGTGAATTGGGTACGGAGCCGTGTCATAAAATATAAAACCAAACCCATTAACCTAATAAACAAAGTGCTATGAAAAAACTATTTTTGATGATGGCAGCGGCGGCTCTCGTATTTGCAGGCTGCAAGGGCGAACCGGAACCCAAGAAGGACGGTATTTCCCTCGACAAGACCGAAAAGGCATTCGAAAATGTCGGCGGCAAGGTCGATGTGAAAGTTACGAGCTCGGGCGAAAGCGACAGCTGGACGCTTAGCGGTGGCGCGTCGTGGGCACACCCCTCGGCAACGTCAGGCAAGAACAACGATGTCGTTGAATTTACGGTCGACGCCAACGACACCGAAGACGAACTCGAAACTACCTTTGTATTTACGCGCGGTACTGCCAAGGCCAATTTCAAGATCACGATCGCCGGAGTGGATGGTCCGCCGCCTTTCGAATTCGCATTGGTATTCCCCGATGACGATGAGGTCAATGTCTCGAAAGCGAGCGGACGTCTCGAAGTGGAGATCCATAGTGACGCTCCGCAGGCCGACTTGTCGCAGACCATCGACATCATCTCCGGGGCAGCTGGCTGGTTGACTTTCGATGAAATCACCGAAGCCACCGATGAAAATCACTACATCGTTGCTTTCGAATACGCGGCCAACACATCTTTCGAGCCTCGCGAAGCAGCGATCACGATCGCGTCCGACAACACGGCAGAGCCCGAAGCTACCATCGAACTTACCGTTATTCAGAACCAGACCGACCGCCTCATCGTCGATGAGAACGAGTTCGATGTCGATCCCGAAGGCGATACTTTCGAAGTGAACGTCACCGCCAACGTCGAGTACGATGTTCAGATCCCCGCCGCAGCAAGCTGGCTGACCCAGGTTGCCGGTGCCAATGGCAAACACACCTTCACGGCAGTTGCGCTTCCTTCTCCCCTGACCGAGAGAGACGCGACCGTTACGTTCAAGGATAAGAACAGTGATCTGAAAGCTGAGATTACCGTTACGCAGAAGGCTGCGCCGGTTATCGGAGGTATGTCGATGGCAGGAGACATCACCAACAACCGCGCATGGCCGGATTGGGGTGGAAATGAACTTATGAATATGGAAACCCTGACCATGGAGGCAATGGTTAATTCCGGTTGGGACAAAGGCACTTATCCCGCCGCTTACCGTCTTTCGACCGTGATGGGTATCGAAGGTAAACTTTTGATGCGTGTAGGCGACGCTTCGCCTACCCCCACGACTCAGTTGCAGATATGCTGGAACGAAAGGAAGCAGAATGCATATTCGGACAGCGAAGGCAAACTCGATATCTCCGGAGCCGCCAATCAGGTCCCGGCGAATACCTGGGTTCACCTTGCGGTAACTTATGACGTACCAAACAAGACCGTGAAGGTATATATGGACGGTGTACTCAAAGGCACCGCCAACGTCGCGACCACGACCTATTACCCAATTAATCTCGGTGTGGCACACAACCCGGAAACAGGTTATAACGTGACCCGTTGCTTCTGGATCGGATACGCTTATGAAGCAGGCCGCTACCTGAAGGGTATGATCGCCGAAGCCCGTATTTGGAACAAAGTTCTGACCGAAGAAGAGATCAACGCTCCGGGCCATTTCTACAGCGTGGATCCCACTTCGGAAGGTCTTGTCGCTTACTGGAAATTCAACGACAACAGTGAAGGAACTGAAGGTGCGGTTAAGGATCACAGCTCTCTGGGCTATGACCTGACTACTGACACTCAGATTACCTGGGTGCCGATTGATCCGGCGCTCGAGTAAATTTGTAACTGACAATTATGATGCGTGTTTCGCATACCAATCAAGAGGATGCAGCTCCGGGCCAGGGCCCGGGGCGGTGTCCCTTTTCAAACCACAATAACCTCAAAATTACTACGATTATGAAAAAACTGTTTATAATGATCGCGGCTTCCGCGTTGCTTTTTACAGGTTGCGATAACGATCCTAATGATGGTAATAATACTAATAATATCCTCCGGTTCTTAGATCCCGAAACGGGAGAGATGACCGTTCCCAAAGAGAGCGGCCGTCTGGAGATCAAGATCGACAGCGAGGTTTCGTATGTGGATGTTAAACCCGTGGTGCGAATAGTTTCGGGTGCCGGATCGACGGGAGGCGGAACTCCTTGGCTCGTCTATAAGACCAAGAGCGGCCCCGAAGCCGGTGTCGTCTTGTTGGAGTTCGAGTACGCGGCCAATCCCACTTACGAAAATCGCCTGGCGGAGGTGGATATATTCTCCGACGGCAGCGATAATCCCGCCGGCAGACTTACGGCGAAGATCGTGCAGAGCCAGATAGATCGCATTGCACTGAGCAAAACTAACTTCCTCGTTCCGACCGCGGGAACCGGTTTCGACGTCGAAGTTACCTCGAATGTAGAGTACGAGGTTGAGATCGAAGCGTCGGCACAAGGCTGGATCACGGAAGGGACCGCCGACGGCGACAAACACACCTTCACCGCGAACGCCCTTTCCGGTGGGGACGAACGTTCGGGCAAAATAACTTTCAAGAGCACCGATGGCGCCACTTTCGCGGAGGCTCTTATCGTCCAGCGAGAGGGAAATCTTATAGATATGGCGGCTAATGTCGCAGGTAACCGCATGTGGCCGAAATGGGAGAACAATGAGAGATTGATGGGAATGGAGACCATTACCGTGGAAGCACTCATCAACGGCAATTTTATGAAAGGGGATTATCAACTGTACGACGATCGCATCTCGACGATCCTCGGCGTGGAAAATAAATTCATATTTCGTGTCGGCGACCGCACTGTCTACGCCAATCAGCTTGAGCTGCTTTGGTTGGAAAATCAGCCGAATGCTTTATCCGATCCGAACGAAACCCTCTTCTTCGACAGATTTGTCGGCGTGAACACGAACAATCCTCTACCCGAGGCCAGGATTCCGCAGCATACCTGGACCCATGTCGCGGCTACGTTCGACATACCCAATACGACTGTAAGACTTTACATCAACGGTAATATGGTCGGCGAGCGTCTCCTTCCCGACCCCAGGTGTACGATGCATCCGGTCGATCTCGGCATTCCGCGTGACGACCAAAACCTGACGAACAATTTCTGGGTCGGCTTCACTCCGAACGTCTATGATGAGGAGGGGCAAACCGAGCCGGACAAGCGTTTTATCGACGGCATGATCTCCGAAGTGCGCATTTGGGACAGGGTACTTCCGGCCTCTGAGTTCAAGGTTCCGAACCACTTCTGGTCGGTAGATCCCAACTCAGACGGTCTGGTTGCATACTGGAAGTTCAACGACGGGACCGGAACCACGGATTACGGTACCATTAAAGATCACTCGCCGCTGGGCAACGACCTTGCGACGAGATTTCCGATCAATTGGGAATTCGTGTCGCTTCCGTAAGTTGTAAAAATTGAGAATATCCCCGCTCCGGGCAGGAGTTGTCCGGAGTGGGGGTTTTCCCGTAACAATAAATAAAAACTCAAACTGTTGAAGACCGTGCTTAAAAAGAAGAACCCCCTCCTTTGGGTGCCCTCGGTGTATTTTGCGATGGGCATCCCGTTCATTATGGTGTCGTTGGTGTCGGTGATAATGCTCTCTGAAATGGGCATATCCGACGCGAAGATCGCTTTTTGGACATCGCTTGTAATACTGCCTTGGAGCCTGAAACCGCTGTGGAGTCCATTCCTGGAGATGGTCAAGACCAAGAAGTATATAGTGATAGGAACGGAGATAATCTCGGGTGTCAGTTTTGCCCTGATCGCTCTGAGCCTTCCGTTGCCCGGATTCTTTAACTATGTTATTGCACTGCTGGGCTTGGTCGCCCTCAGTGGATCAACTCACGATATCGCCACCGACGGCGTCTATATCGACGAACTCGACACCAGGACCCAAGCCGCCTACATAGGCTGGCAGGGCGCGTTCTTCAACGTTGCCAAGGTCTTTGCCAACGGTGGTCTGGTGTTTGTCGCCGGTATGCTGAAGGCGCAAATGGGCGTCGTGAACACATGGATGCTGGTAGTGGGTATTGTCGCAGCCACCATGATAGTGCTAAGTCTGTGGCACATGCGTGTACTGCCATCTGGCGGTGCTGCCACGGCGCAATTCAGAACCGCTCGCGAAGGGTGGCAATCGTTCGTGAAGGTGTTCGCCACTTTTTTCACAAAGAAACACATCGTCTACTATACGATCTTCGTGCTGCTGTATCGCCTTGCCGAGGGATTTGCGATAAAGATCCTTCCGCTGTTTTTGAAAGCTCCCGTCTCCGAAGGAGGGCTTGGGCTCGAGGTTAGCCAGGTGGGGATAATTTACGGAACGTTCGGTACGGTGGCCTTTATCTTAGGCTCTATCGCGGGAGGCTATCTCATTTCGGCCAAGGGGCTCAAAAAAACCATCTTTGCGCTCTGCTGTGCGCTCAACCTGCCATTCCTTCTTTACCTTCTGCTGGCTGTCTATCAACCCTCCAACGTCTATCTGATAGGGTCGGCCGTCGTGTTCGAATATTTCGGCTATGGCTTCGGGTGCGTGGGACTTACCCTGTTCATGATGCAGCAGGTGGCTCCCGGGAAGCACAAAATGGCACACTATACCTTCGCTTCGGGGCTTATGAACCTCGGCTATATGTTTGCCGGAATGTTCAGCGGCATGATCAGTGACGCACTGGGTTACAGGTGGTTCTTCGTTGTAGTGGCAATTGCGATGATCCCCGGTCTGGCACTTGCGCGAATGGTGCCGTTCAGCCACCCCGACAGAGAAGAACCGCAAGAGGAATTATTAACGGAAGAGGTAAAACCATAAATAACTATGAAAATAAAAATCGAAGGCGCTCCGCAACCAGGAATGCCATGGGAAGAGAGACCCGCAGGGTGTAAAGATGTGATGTGGCGCTATTCGGGCAATCCGGTGATTGCCAGAGACGCGCTTTCGACCTCCAACAGTATTTTCAACAGCGCAGTCGTTCCCTTCGAGGGAGGCTACGCAGGCGTTTTCCGCTGCGACGATACCAATCGCCGTATGAGGCTCCACGCAGGGTTCAGTCGCAATGGCATCGATTGGCAAATCGACGAAGAGGATATTAAACTTGTTGGCGGCGATCCCGAGATCGGCAAGTGGGTCTATGGCTATGATCCGCGCGTGGCGTGGATCGAGGACAGGTTCTATGTCACATGGTGCAACGGCTATCACGGCCCGACGATCGGATGTGCATGGACGCTCGACTTCAAGACATTCCATCAACTCGAAAACGCTTTTCTGCCGTTCAACCGCAACGGCGTGATGTTTCCGCGTAAGATAGGCGGCCGTTTCGCTATGCTCTCCCGCCCCTCGGATAACGGCCACACGCCGTTCGGCGACATTTTTTACAGCGAGTCGCCCGATATGGAATTCTGGGGACGCCACCGTCACGTTATGGCCCCGGCGGAGTTCGAGAAGAGCGCCTGGCAGTGTATGAAGATAGGCGCGGGACCCATACCCATAGAGACGAGCGAGGGGTGGCTTATGATCTATCACGGCGTACTGCGCTCGTGCAACGGATATGTTTACAGCTTCGGCTCGGCACTTTTGGATCTGAACGAACCGTGGAAGGTGATCGCACGCAGCGGTCCGTACCTTATCGCACCGCGCGAGATGTATGAACTGACGGGCGACGTGCCCAACGTTACGTTCCCGTGCGCGTCGTTGCACGATCCCGCCACGGGACGCATTGCGGTCTATTACGGTTGTGCCGACACTGTGACGGGTCTTGCTTTCGGACATATCGACGAGATAATCGAATTTACGAAACGCACTAATATCCTTTAAGGAATGAAACGGACGGCGATAGCGGCGATTCTACTTTCGACATTTTTTGCGGCGCAAGCGGTGGCACAGGAGCCGGTCGATTGGGTCGATCCATTTATCGGGAGCACCAATTTTGCGGTGACCAACCCGGGGGCGGTATGTCCCGGGGGGATGATGAGCGTCGTGCCGTTCAACGTGACGGGTGCGGGCCGCACGGGCGAGCAAGGGGAGGCGGTCAACCTCTTCGACAAGGACGAAAGATGGTGGAGCGCCCCTTACGAGTATCATAATAAATTCTTCACGGGATTCTCCCACGTCAATCTCAGCGGCGTGGGGTGTCCCGAGTTGGGATCGCTGCTCGTGATGCCGACGACAGGTGATTTGGAGGTTGAATATCGCAAATACGGTAGTGCCTGTACCGACCAAACAGCCACTCCGGGCTACTACTCCAACACCTTGACCAAATACGATATCCTTGCCGAGGTCACTGCGACTATGCGTGCGGCCGTTCACCGCTATACATTTCCTGCGGGACGGGGTAACATAGTGCTCAACCTGGGTCAGGGTCTCACGAACGAATCGGGTGCGTGGGCGAGGTTCGCTCCCGACGGCACCGTCGAGGGGATGAAACTGATGGGAACCTTCTGCTATAACCCCGGCGCCGTGTCCACGGATCTGGCGGCGCCCTATGTGGACAGCGATAGGATTACCCTAGTTCCGGGATATGACGAGGAGGGTAACCTCACAATGTTTGATATCAGCTGGGTCAGAGCCGCGGACGCGGGTACGCCGCGTATGGATCTTGCTTATTCCATCTATTGGAGTA
>QMCD01000741.1_pt1 | contig 22219 bp, 13 predicted proteins | sample 1821841 | NCBI WGS metagenome assembly QMCD01 (sample SAMN01991225, study PRJNA193472) | Termite gut metagenome, whole genome shotgun sequencing project. | isolation source: worker | host: Macrotermes natalensis
GGGCGACGGCGCTGCGGTTCGCAGCGGCGGGGGCGGAGCTCCTGTTGCACGCGAATCGATCCCGGACCGCGGTGGAATCCGTTGCCGAAGAGCTTCGCGGACATGGCCGAACGGTGGGAACATGGTTCGGCGATCTTTCCCGGCGCGAGCAGTGCGAAACGCTGATCGCGGATATTGCCCGCTCAGGAAGGGGCACCGATATTTTCGTCCACGCGGTCGGGCTCGACGTGATGGACGAGCCGGTCAGTTCTCTCCCGTTTGCCGAACGTCTCGAACGGCTTTGGCGGACCGATGTCGTTTCGGCGGTGACGCTTGCCCGGGCTTTCGGGGAACAAATGCGATCGCGAGGCGGAGGCCGGATCGTGCTTTTCGGCTGGAACGAAACCGGCGAGGGCCTGGGAATTCCGGGAGACACGGCTCAATTGTACGCGGCGGCCAAGGGCGCCGTGGTCGCTTTCATGCGCTCGCTGGCCGAATCGCTCGCGCCGCAAGTACGGGTCAACGCGATTTCACCCGGCTGGATTCGAACCCGATGGGGAGCCGGGGCTTCCGCGCCGATGGACGAACGGGCCAGGGCCGCTTCGCTTTCGGGTCGCTGGGGGATACCGGAAGAGGTCGCGGAGGCGGCTTTGTTTCTCGTGTCCGATGAAGCCGCTTTCATCAACAAGCAAAATCTCAAACTCGACGGCGGCCGTCGCAGCAGGTTCGACGCCGTTGACGAGGCATGTAAGCCGCACGGGGACACCATTCCCGGCTCGTGAAAAACCGCTTCCTGACGGTCGCGGCTCCGATGTGCTTGTTTCCAAAAATCTCACTTTCGCCCGGCGGCCCAGGAATCCTTCAGGCTTGCCGTGCGGTTGAACACGAGTTGTCCCGGTTTCGAATCGACGGAATCGACGCAGAAATACCCGATGCGTTCGAACTGGTACGATTCGCCCGGTTTCGCCCCGCCGAGCGCCGGTTCGAGACGACAGCCGGTGAGTTTTTCGAGCGAATTCGGGTTCAGGTATTCCTTGTAGTCAGTCGTGTCCTGCGGATCGTCAGGCGTTTCCCGGGTAAAAAGCCGGTCGTAAAGCCGGATCTCGGCCTCGACGGCTTCGGCGGCGGCGACCCAGTGGATCGTGCCTTGCACCTTGCGACCGTCCGGGGAGGATCCGCCGCGGGTCGCCGGATCGTAGGTGCAAATCAACTCGACGATGTCGCCGTTCTCATCGTTGACGACGTCCTTGCAGGTGATGTAATAAGCGTAACGCAACCGGACCTCGCGGCCGGGGGCCAAGCGGAAGAATTTCTTCGGCGGATCGAGCATGAAATCGTCCCGCTCGATGTAGAGCGTCTTCCCGAACGGCACATTCCGCACCCCGTCGGCCTCGTTTTCCGGGTTGTTGATCGCTTCGAGCATCTCGGTCCGGCCTTCCGGATAGTTTTCGATCGTGACCTTGAGCGGCCGCAGGACGCCCATGCGGCGCAGGGCTCGCTTGTTCAGGTCGTCGCGGACGGCGTTTTCGAGCTGGACGACGTCGATCGTGCTGTTGAATTTCGCGACGCCGATCCGTCGGCAGAAAAGCCGGATCGATTCCGGGGTATAGCCGCGCCGCCTCAGACCGCAGAGAGTCGGCATGCGTGGATCGTCCCAGTTTTCGACGTATTCTCCCTTGACGAGTTCGAGCAGTTTCCGTTTGCTCATCACGGTATACGTGAGATTCAGCCGGGCGAATTCGATCTGTCGCGGCAGGAAAACGCCGTCCAGTTGTCGCAGGAACCAGTCGTAAAGCGGTCGGTGATCCTCGAATTCGAGCGTACAAACGCTGTGCGTGATTTGTTCGATCGAATCTTCCAGGCCGTGCGCCCAGTCGTACATCGGGTAGATGCACCATTCGTTCCCGGTGCGATGATGCGGGGCCTTGACGATGCGGTACATGACCGGGTCGCGCATATTGAAATTCGGCGAGCCCATGTCGATTTTGGCCCGGAGCGTTTTGGAACCTTCAGGGAATTCGCCTGCCTTCATGCGTCGCAGCAAATCGAGATTCTCTTCCGGCGAACGGTTCCGGCCGGGCGATTCCTTGCCGGGCACGGTCGGCGTCCCCCGGGTTTGGCGGATATGTTCGGCATCCAGGTCGCACACATACGCTTTGCCTTTGCGTACCAGTTCCTCGGCCCAGTCGTACATCTGCCGGAAATAGGAGGATGCGAAAAAGAGCCGGTCCTCGAAATCCGCGCCGAGCCAACGAACGTCCCCGATGATCGATTCGACATACTCGGTTTCCTCTTTCGAGGGATTCGTGTCGTCGAATCGCAGGTTGAAGGTTCCCCCGTATTTTTGGGCGAGACCGGCGTTGAGGCAGATGCTTTTGGCGTGCCCGATGTGCAGGTACCCGTTCGGCTCGGGCGGAAATCGGGTCGCGACACGGCCGCCATGTTTGCCGCTCCGGTTGTCCTCTTCGATGATCTGTTCGATAAAATTCAACGACCGCGGTTCTTCGCTCATAAAATCTCCCGGTGAACTTTTCTGTTCCTCCGCCGGTCCGCCGCGTCACCAACGGCGCGACGATCACGCGACGGCCAAGGCGGACGAGGGCTCCATCCTATGCCGTTAACGGCACGACAATCCTCCCGCGCACAATCGCCTGCCGCTCGAACGATCCGCGTAAATACTCACATTAACAAAAGTTGGGGGCGAGTGAGTGCGGCAGGCAGACTTGGCCGAATGTTCGTCTTCATCGCGTTTCCAGTATAACACCGGCATCCGGATTTTCAACCCCGATTTTTGGCCGCATCGCCGGTATGTATGCGGTTGTGAGGTCGGCGGGGCTCTCCGTCGAGCCGAAAGTAAAATTTTTCCAGGGTTGTTGTTCCTTTCAAGCCTTTCACTCGTATTGCAGACAGAATTTGCATTTCAAGGAGGGTTCGCCGTGAAAACAAATCTGTCGCTCCGCGCCCGAATGCCTTACGTGGCCCGGCCGGCCGCACGGCTCCGGTCGCCTCACGCTGTTGCGTCCCCGGCCTGCCTGCGTCGGACGGTCCTTGTCCCTGTCATTCACCGATTTTTTCCGCGACCTCATTCAACTCCTTGATGATTTGTCGCAGGATTTCCCGCTCGTGGATACGAACGACGACATCGATGTTTTTACGCCATTGCGGCAGAGGGCGCCGATCGAAGACGGTCATTCCCCGGGTCAACCCTTCGCCCGTTTCGACGTCGCAGGCCATGACCTTCGTTAAAATCCACTCCGGGTGCAAGGCTGCGAGATAGGCGACCAGATCGTGAATGTGAATTCCCTCAAGACCGTAAGCCTGGCGGTAGGCGCGAAACGCCGGCGGGAGCATCGCCCGGAGAAGCGAACCGAGGCGTGTTCCTTCGTCCGGGAACAGGTCGAGATCGCCGAGCGTCAACATTACCGTATTTGTAACATCAAGCGGTACAAGTGTTTTTGTCATTCGGGACTGAATCACCTGCCGTGCCGCTTTCGGGTCGGCGTAAAAATTGAAATCAGCCGCCGCGGTGATGTTGCCGGGGCCCTCGACGGTGCCGCCGAGAATATGGATGTGGCGGGTCAACAATTCGATTTCCGGATCGCGTTGCAGCGCCCGGGCGATGTTCGTGAGCGGGCCGAGCGCGATGATCGAAACCTGCTCGGGCGCGCTGCGGACCGCGTCGCAAATGACTTTTTCGGCGGGATGCCGGGAACGAAGTTCGGCGACGGGAAGGGGGGTTCCGCACAAGCCGTCGATTCCGTGAACATGCCGAACGTCGACCGGCGAGGCTTCGTCGGGAGGGGCTCCCATGCCGAGCCGGGGAAGCCTGGGCGGATCGAGAAATTCGACGATAGCCTGCAAATTCCTGGCCGTCTGGTGTGCGGGAACGTTTCCACCGACGGATGTGATCGCCAACACGTCGACTTCAGGGTCGAAAAGCGCCATCGGCAAAACCATCGCATCGACGATGCCGGGATCGACGTCCAGAACGATTTTTTTCGCCATGAAACCACACGAGGGAAAAAGGGCGGGAATGGGGAATCGCAACGGCTTTCGGCCATACTGGAAACGCGATGAAAACGAACACTTATACCGAAGCCGGTTAAGTTTTCCGTCCTGTTCGCCTGCTTACCTTCGGAAAGCAGGCTTCTCTGGAATCGGCTTCGGGAAATTGTAACCGCCTTCAGTATAGCTAAGTCCGCCTGCCGCACTCACTCGCCTTCAACGTCTGTTTAGACAAGTGCTTAAACGGCTCGTTCGGGCGGCAGCAGTTTCAATGCCGTTTACAGTACATGATCTGTAATATTATACTCGTTCGAAACGAAAAGACCACTTCCCCCTTCTTGATAAACCGTAAACGGGATCAAATCGGTTGTTTCAATCGACGAGCATAACAGCCGGGCGGAATTGGCAATGGATAATTGACAATGGATCATTGACAATGGACAACGGAGGTGGTGCAATTCAACCGTCATGACAAGGAATCCGCTTGCGTCCCCCTCGTTATCAATTATCCATTGTCAATTGTCAATTTACCTCGCGTTCCGGCTTGTATTTCGAACGTTTTCAGTCCGTTTTAGAGGAACCTCCGAGAAGGGGTGACAATTCCTCGACGATTTCACGGCATCGCCGGGCGACGTCGTTCACTTCCCAGCGATCATCCGGTTTTTTGTACAATTCAACGGCGTCGGATGCGCCGCGGCACAGCAGCCAATCGGGGGTCACCAGGACAGTCTCGTCGATCGACAACGCATCGCAGAGCATCTCCTTCTCTCCCGAGGCAACCGGAAGGAGCGATTGGAACCGGGGCGCAGGTTGCTCCGCGTGAGGCAGCACGCCGGGATTTCCGTCGGGATATCCGTCGACCTGAAACCATTCGGACAATGTCGCGGGAATCGCATCCAGGCAGGCAAGCGCCGAAGAACGGCAGGCCGACCCGGCGGTATCGGGCAATCGAAGGAACAGGGGCAGATGCGTCATTTCCGAATAACCGTGGGAAGCCTCCTCTTGCGGATCGGCGAAACTGCCGGCGACACGATGTTCCCCCATCGGGATCCCCCGCATCGAATGGAGCAGGAACAACGTCTTCCGTTCCTTTTCCTCCAACGATTCCAGCAAACCGCCGAGCGATTCGTCGAACAGGGAGATCATCCCGGCGTACGTCTCGACGATTGATTGAATCTCGTCGGGATCGACCTCCTCTTCCCTAAGACGGCGGCAATCGAGAAAAGGAGGCGTCGCGCCGCCATGTGGAGCCGGGTCGTCTTCCTCCCGGTACCGTTCACGATACGCCGGGGGGCAATCCCAGGTTTTTCCCAAACCGGAAAGATGGGTCCACAGGAAAAAACGGTTGTTTTCGTGCCGCTCCGCAAGGGCGACAAGTTCGGCGATCATGCGAAAGAAATGCGTTTGTTCCCGATCGCGGACCGGATGAACGCGTTCCGGAATGTCGATCAAAAACCGTTCGCCGAACAGGTCACCCGCCTGGAAGAGTTCGGGATCGTCGGTGAGGAGCAAGGTCGAAACGCCGCTCTCGTGGAGCCCTTCGAGAAAGCCCAGGCGAAAATCGGGCTGGACGGCAAAGGTGCGCGCCGCACTCCCTTCTTTCAACGAGGAAACGTAGAATCGGTCGAAAACGACCGCCCGGCTCGCGAGCGCATTCAAGGTCGGTGTTTCGATCCACGCGTTTCCATAGGGACCGAGAAAGCCGATGTGCAGCCGGTCGACCGTCAACCAAATCGCCGAGTTTTTCGGGTTTTCCATGATATACCGCAAATGGCCTGAAACTGCGTCGTGTTTTTCCCGCGCGAACAATCGCTTGCCGCTCGAACACAACTCGCAACCTGATATTTAACAATATGTTATGAAAGGCGAGTGCGGCAAGCAGACGTGACCAAATGTTCGTTTTCATCGCGTTTCCAGTGTATCCACTTGCATAAACGCGTATTATACAGGACAATGGTGGGAATGTCAGGCCCGTCCCCCCTGATACCGGGCGCGGAGCCCGTCCGCCGTTCGGGAATGCGATTCCCGGCTCGTACAAACCACTCCTTTACAGTCGCCTGATCGAACCGACGATGCGCATCTGGATACGGACGTTTCAACTCGGCGTGAAAAGCCTTTTACTGCACCCGCTTCGCTCGATGCTGACGGTGCTCGGCATCTTTATCGGCGTCGCGAGTGTGATCTGGCTCATGGCAATCGGGGAGGGCATCAGTATCAAGGCGCAGGAGCAGATCGAAAGCCTCGGCGCCGACAATATCATCGTGCGGACGATCAAACCCGCGAACCCGGGATTGAAACGGATCGGTCGGCGCGAAGTCCAGGCTTACGGAATCGAAAGGAGCGACTACGAGCGCATCCTGGAAACGATCCCGACGATCGTGGAATCGCTGCGCATCCGGGAAATCAAGCGCAAGTTCGCGGCCGGTTCGAAGGAAGTCGAAGGACGCCTCGTCGGCACGGACCCGCGATATCGGGTGATGAATCACCTGGAAATCGACCGGGGCGACTTTTTCACGGACATGGAAATGCGTGAAACGAGCAAGGCGTATTGCGTTCTTTCGGCGGGAATGGCCGAACGGCTTTTCCCGTCGGAAGATCCGATCGGTCAAACGGTTCGCATCCAGGGCAACGAACGCAACGACACCGGGTTTCCCTACCAGGTGATCGGGGTGACGAAACCCCGCGGCGCGACGGCGGCGATCGGCGGTTCGTTCGCCGGCCAGGATTTCACCTACGACGTCTATGTGCCGATCACCACGCTCTGGGGACGCATGCAGGACCTTGCCGTCATCGCGAAACGCGGTTCGTTCGAGGCCGAACTCGTCGAATTGAGCCAGGTGACCCTCAAAGTCGACCGGCTTGAGAACGTCATGGAAACCGCCGAAATCATCAAGGGAACGCTTGCAAAAACACATAAACAGGAGGATTTCGCCGTCGTCGTTCCCCTTGAATTGCTGGAGCAGGCGCGGACGACGCGGATCATGTTCAACGTCTTCATGGGGCTCATCGCCGCCATTTCCCTGATCGTCGGCGGGATCGGCATCATGAATATCATGTTGGCGACGGTCACGGAACGGACCCGCGAAATCGGCATCCGGCGCGCGTTGGGGGCGAAACGCCGCGATATCATCAGGCAGTTTCTCGTCGAAACCGTCGTCCTCTCCGTCGTCGGCGGCGGCATCGGCATTTTGACCGGGTTGCTGTGTCGCCCGGCGACGATTTTCGCCATGTGGATCATCACGCGGCAATTTCCGCGCATGATTGCCGCCCTGCCGCCGATCGTTCAGGAAATCCAGCCGATCATCGTTCCCGTTTCAATCCCGATCGCTTTTGCCATTTCCGTGATTATCGGTGTCGTTTTCGGCATTTATCCGGCAATTCGGGCGGCTTCGATGGACCCGATCGAAGCGCTGCGGCATGAATGACGGTATGCAATGACGGCAGGAAACAGGGCCCCGTTTTTCGCCGTCAAATTCCTTTCTCCGCCTTTTTTCCACCCTTGTTCCCGTCGTTTCGCTGTCAAATTGGCAGTCTTCCATGCCCCACGGAAAGGGAAGCGGCTTCAATACGTCGATGTAATCTGTTGATTTGTATCGACTTGTATATTTCGTTCGTTTTGGCATGAAAACTGCTATTGCATACTGACAGGATTCAAGCTGATTCGAAGATGCCCCGCGCGGAGGTCGTCATGCCCGAGCGCGGATATCCTTTTGGGTATCTTCGTCTTTTTCAACACAAACGGGAGAGAACAGTAGATGTCGACCAAAAAGAAAGAAACATGTGCCGAAGACAAATGTGCCTGCAAAGGAATGAAAATTCAACCGTTGGGTGATCGGGTCGTGATCCGCCGCGAAGAATCGCAGGAAAAAACCAAAGGGGGACTTTACCTTCCCGAAACCGCGAAGAACAAACCGGCCCGGGGAACCGTTGTCAGCATCGGCGACGGCAAAGTGCTCGATAACGGCAGCCGTGCCGCTTTCCAGATCAAAGAAGGCGACCGCGTGATTTTCCTTTCTTACGCCGGCGAAGAATTCAAGGTCGGCGACGATGAGTTGCTGCTCATGAGAGAAAGCGACGTTCTGGCAATCATAGGTTAAAGGGAAAGAGGAAAAGCTGAAAAAGAAGGGCGTTGGAGCGACAGCTTCGATAGGTTTCCCTTTTCGTTTTTCTCACATTCCCTCCACAATCGCGAAATTTTTTAACACTAATCCGGGAGAAACAGACAAATGGCAAAGATGATTGCATTCGATCAGGAAGCGCGGGAAGCATTGCGGCGCGGAGTCACGAAACTGGCAAAGGCCGTCAAGGTCACGCTCGGGCCGCGCGGCCGTAACGTGATTATCCAGAAAAGTTTCGGTTCTCCGCTCGTCACCAAGGACGGCGTGACGGTCGCGAAGGAAGTCGATCTCGAAGACACTTACGAAAACATGGGCGCCCGGATGGTTCGCGAGGTTGCGAGTAAGACCAGCGATATCGCCGGCGACGGGACCACGACGGCGACCATCCTCGCGGAAGCCGTTTTCAACGAAGGCATGAAAGCGGTCGTTGCCGGCGTCAACCCGTTGCACATGAAGAACGGAATTGACAAAGCGGTTGCCGATATCGTCGCCGAACTCAAGAAAATGGCGGTTTCGGTTAAAAACAGCAAGAAAGAGATCGCCCAGGTCGGTGCGATCGCCTCGAATAACGACCAGGAAATCGGCAACCTGCTTGCCGAGGCGATGGAAAAGGTCGGCAAAGACGGCGTGATTACGGTCGATGAAGGCAAAGCCCTGAAGACCGAAGTCGAATGGGTCGAGGGAATGCAGTTCGACCGCGGCTATCTTTCCCCGTATTTCGTTACCGATCCGACCAAGATGGAATGCGTCCTCGAAAACGCCTATGTCCTCATCAGCGAGAAGAAAATCTCCAATATCAAGGAGATGATCCCGATTCTCGAAGCGGTCGTCAACACCGGGCGTCCCCTGCTCATCGTTGCCGAAGACGTGGACGGCGAAGCGCTTGCGACGCTCGTAATCAACCGGCTCCGCGGGACGATGAAAGTCTGCGCGATCAAGGCCCCGGGCTACGGCGACCGCCGCAAGGCGATGATGGAAGACATCGGAATCCTCACCGGCGCCGAAGTCATGTTCGAAAGTCTCGGCCGAAGCGTCGAGACGATGCAGTTGACCGACCTTGGAACCGCGAAACGGATCGTCATCGACAAGGACAACACGACGATCATCGAAGGCGGTGGCAAAAACGAGGAAATCAAAGGGCGCATCGAACAGCTCCGCCGCGAGATTTCCGTCGCCACGAGCGATTACGACAAGGAGAAAATGGAGGAACGGCTCGCGAAACTTTCCGGAGGCGTCGCGAAGATCAACGTCGGCGCCGCGACCGAAAGTGAAATGAAGGAACGCAAAGCCCGCGTCGAGGATGCGCTCCATGCGACCCGGGCCGCGATTGAAGAAGGCATTCTGCCCGGCGGCGGCGTCGCGCTGCTCCGCGCTTCCTCGATCCTGAAGGCGAAGGATTTGGCCCAGGATGAAACCGTCGGCTACAACATCATCCTGCGCGCCTGCCGTGCTCCGTTGACCCAGATCGCGCAAAATGCCGGAAAAGACGGTGGAATCGTTTGCGAAAAGGTCGTCGAAGGCAAAGGCAACTTCGGCTACAACGCGCTGAACGACGTGTTCGAGGACCTCGTGAAAGCGGGTGTGATCGATCCGGCGAAAGTGACCCGGGCGGCGCTCCAGAACGCGGCCAGCGTCGCAAGCCTGATGCTGACCAGCGACGCGCTCGTTGCCGACATTCCGAAAGAGGAAAAGGCCGGCCCCGCGATGCCCCCGGGCGGCGACATGTATTGAAAAAGTGTGAACGGGGCATTCTTTTCACCCGTTCGCCGTTACGGGCCGAGCCGTTCCGGAATGAAAACGAACAGCTCGGTGCTGTATTCCATCATGTGCTGGGTCATCCAGGGCATGAGCCAGGCCAGGACGAGAACCATCGCGAGAATCTTCAGGACGATCGCGATGGTTTGTTCTTGTACTTGCGTCAGGGCTTGGAGGAGCCCGATGACCAGGCCGACCACGACGCCGGCCGACAGGACCGGCAACGAAATGAGGATGGAAATCCGGATCGCCTCACGGCAAAGATCGACGGCGGTGTGTGCTTCCATGAAATCGTTACGGGGAATCGGTTCTACTGCGAATGGGCGGAAATGCCGTTTTTTCTTCACCCCCACCCTGGCCCCCCCGCATGTGGAAGAGGGGACTTTTCTATTCTCTCCCCCCTCTGAGGGGCCCCCTTTGAGGGAATGAATGGCAAACGGCTCTTCACAAAAAAGGAACGGACGCCGTCACAGGGCGAATCCTTCCATCAGCATGACGACGACGAGGTCCCAGCCGTTCATGAGGACGAACAGCATCAGTTTGAAGGGCAGCGAAATAATCACGGGCGGCAACATCATCATCCCCATCGAAACCATGATGCTGGCGACGACCATGTCCAGGACCAGGAAAGGCAGGAAAATCTGGAAACCGATCAAAAAGGCCGTCTTGAGTTCGCTGATCATGAACGCCGGCAACAGGGCGCGCCAGGGAACTTCCCGCCAAGACATCTCCGTCGGCAGCGGATCTCCCTTGTGATCGCGGATGTACGACATGAACATGCGTACGTCGTCGGTGTTGTTCGTCCGCTCAATTTGCCGGCACATGAATTCCCGGATCGGCAGCTCCCCCTTTTTATACGCTTCCTCAAGCGAGATCGAACGTTCGGTGTACGGCAGGATCGAATCGACGTACACTTTGTTCCAGGCGGGGGCCATAATCAGGAAGGTCATGAAAAGCGACAACGCGGTCAACACCTGGCTGGGCGGCAGTTGCGCCGTCCCGATCGCCTGCCGCAGGATCGAGAGAACGACCAGTATCCGCATGAACGAGGTGGTCATCATGATGATCGCCGGCGAAAGCGTCAGCACGGTCAGGACGAGCATGATCTGGAGCGTCGAAGCCATGCCGTCCGGGCTGGTCATGAAATCGGGCCCTTTTTTAATCAGGTCCTCCGGCAACGAAAGAGCCAGGCTCCCCTCCTCGTGCGGTTTCGTGTATCCGTCCACCTCTTTCGGCAGGTATGACTGATCCCGTTCGACGTCGGAGCGGTCGACGGCGGCGTTGTTCGAGTCGGTCAGCGCCCGGGCCGGTGTGAGACCGCTCTGCGCGTGGAGCGCCGTCGTCGAAAGGACCGTCGTTGATAAGACCATCGACAGGATCAGCAGGGGAAGGATCGATTTCATGATATACTGGAAACGCGATGAAAACGGACATTTGGTCAAGCCTGCCTGCCGCACTCACATGCCACAACTTTTGTTAGTGTAATCACTTGTGTGAACCGTTCGAGCGGCGGGCGATTGCGCGCGGGAGGATTATCAGGCCGTTTACGGTATACGTGTCGGTATGATCTTCAGGGTGACAATCGGATATCTGTCGAGTCCGCCGTCGTTATTCGGGCCGTCGTTATTTGTTTTTGATCGGTAATCCCGCCGCGAGCAGGCCGGTTAAACTGTCTTCGCCGGGAGTGTAAAGGTCGTTCAGGCCGCCGGTTTTCTTCTTGCCCCGGCCGATTCCGTCGTTCGAACCGCCGAGAAAACCGCCGAGAACCTGTTGGAAGGCGGCGGTCGATCCCTTGCCGTCGTTTCGGCGGCAGGCTCCGAGCACCTGGACCACTTCATCGGCGTCCGTCAATTCCGTAATGGCCGTCGCCCCGTCCGCGGTGACGGAAAGGAGCACCAGGCGATTGCCGATCCGCAGCAGGTGCAACTGAACTTTTTGCGTGAGCGAAATCCGTCCCAGGTGTTCGGCCGCCTCTTTCGGCAAGTGGTAACCTTGATTCGGCGTAACGCTTCGCATCAAGAGGACGAACGCGAGAAAAACGGCGAGAACGATCGCCAGCCCCCCCAAGGTCGAAAGTAGGTGCGTTATCCCGGTTTTGCCCGCGGTTTTTTTTTCGCCCGAGGTATTCGATTTCGATGTCCCGAACGGCTTGTCCAGGAAACCGTCGTTTTCAAGAGATGCCGTCTCGTTCGTCCCGGTATCACTCATCCCGGTATCGCCTGTCCCGGAAATGTCCGTCCCGAAAACGGCTTCCCGGGGGCCTGGTTCACCGGAATACACAACGGCATCCCGGTTGCCCGGGCGGTCCCGCGTTTCTTTTGCAGCCGTCAAGGGAACCGGTTCCAAGGCGTGCAGCGGCGCCGGTGCTTCGGAAACGCCGCTTCTCTCCGTGTTCCTTCCATTCGGTCGTGGCGCCACGAACGGTTGGGATGTCGGATTCGGAACCGCGGAAACGACGGACGAATCCGGTACGTTCGGGGAGATTTCCGCCGTAACGACGCTTTGCCGACCCTGCTCCGCATTGACCCGGCGGATTCCCGTCGGCTGAGGTTCTTGCTGCCGCTGGGCCTGTTGCGTCATAAACGAAAGCGAATTGCCGATATCCTCCGCGCTGAGCGATGTGACCGAAACAACGACGAAAAGGGCGACCAGGGCCACTACCGGACGATACCGTTTCGGATGGGGCGGCAAATTGAATCCGCGATTTGAAAAAAGGGGCATCCTTGCCCTTCCTTTCCTGCAACGAGTAAGGAGAAGAGTCGAATTCCTCGTGAACTCTGATCGGCGTATTCTATCCGAAATCCTGTCCCGCTCCAAGAGCAGTTTTTGCAGGGCAGTTTTTGCCGCAGGGATCAGAGCCGCCCGTCGGTCCACCCGGGACAATATACTGGAAACGCGGTGAAAACGGACATTTGGTCCCGTCTGCCTGCCGCACCTACTCGCCCACAAGCACGGCCGAACATTCGCGATCTTACGCTTTTTTCCTAACCGTGCGCAAAATGACGAGATTGGCGTGTTTGTGATAATTACAACAAATGAACATGAAAGCAAAAAAATCCTGGTTATATCGATTATTCCAAAAGAATCGAATATCCCGGGACGATAAGCGGACAAGAGATTTCATTCGAAACGGATGTTTGTTGGCGGTTTCGCTCTGTGCTGCGGTTTCGATCCATGTTGAAGGGCAGGAAGTTGAAAAGTGGGCTTATGTCTTACCCTATTCCAATAAGAACGGTTGCGGCGGTAATGGTTCTGTCGGCCTTGCTCCTGCATGTTTCCGGTTTGTCCGCACGCGAATGGGGTTCCGAATTGATGGCGCCTGACAATTCCGACTTTGTCGGGGAGGCATTCCCGGAAGATTCGGACACCGGCGCAGAAAGGGTTGACTTGGAAACACCGTTGATCGACGAGGCTCTTCTCTTCCCGCCCGTTCGCAGGGTGGCGCATGACATGCCGACGCCGGCCAAATTATCGGGAGGCAAATTAGCTATGGGTAAAGGCCCGGTCGCCAAACCCAGGCAACTACCGGGCGGAAATTATCGGGAAATGGTCTCAAAAGGAACTGCGGGGCGGCTTGACCCGCCGATGCCACCCAAAACCGGGACAAAACGTCTTCCGGACACCGAAGATCGCCCTTTTTCTCCCCGGATAGTCGAATCCGACGAAACTTCCTATATTACCAATGACACTGAAGAAGAGCAGGAAGAAGGACGGGATGAACAGTGGGACCCGGCTGATGAAATTCCGAAAGGTCTCCTTTCCGGGGATACGCGTTTCGACGGGAATGTTCCCGAAGTGTTTCACTCTGAAGCGTTTCAGTCCGAAGTGTTTCCGTCCGACGAATTCATGCCGCAGGAAGGAGCCGTCTACGATGCCGCGACGCTTTCGCTCCTGTCGATGGGTGGCCTGAACGGCGCTCATTGGAACGGTGCTCACTGGAACGGCGCCGGCCTGCCTTCCGATGAAACCGTCTATGAAGCGTGTCCGAGGAGTTCGCTTCTCGATAACCTTTCGATCAACCTGGGGGTGACGGGGTTCAAAAACCAAATCGACTTGGGCCAAGGCGGCAATTTCGGTTTTGCCGAGGGATTCAATTGGGCCGCCCCGATTACACCGCTTTCAACGGTGAGCGGCCAGTTCGGTTTTCGGTCGCAACAAACGACATTCACCGGTTCCGAAAAGAATGCGAGCAGCCGCACCCAGTATTACATTACCGCCGGGATATTCCGGCGCGGCGAGCACACACGTTTCCAAGGAGGAATCGCCTACGATTGGTTTCAGGACAACGATGCCGACAAGGTAAAACTCGAACAATTGCGGACGGAGCTTTCCTATCGGACACGGGGGCCCTACGAGTTCGGTTTTCTCGGGGGCATCGGCGTCAACAAGGTTCACAACCGATGGGTCGAACGGTATTTCCGACGGGATCACCGCGAACCCTATCTTGCCGCGGCATGTTATTATTCCTTCTTCGGCCGCAAAAATTTCGCCTGCGGAGGAACGGGAATGATCGATTTCGGGTTTACCGAATACGGAGACTCGCTGCTCGGCGGAAAATTCGAACTGCCGATCAACGACAAACTGGAGATGAAAACAGGATTCACCCTCATGATCCCGAAGGCCGGGGGATTGGACCGCGATCGTGAAAAGGAATCGTGGAACCTGGGAATCGCATTCATCTACCATTTCCGCGGCGGGGCTTTCTACAAACAGCAGAACCCGTTTCGCCCCATGTTCGATGTCGCCGACCCCGGATCGTTTTTTCCGAGAATCGGTCGCGAATAACCGGGCCCGTGAACACAATTGGAGCGTGGCGCCGACGAAGAAAGCCGCGAGGTATACCGTAAACGGCATGACAATCGTCCCGCGAACAATCGCCTGCCGCCCGAACGATCCGCGTAAACACTTACATTAACACAAGTTGAGGACAATCAAGCGCAGCAGGCGGGCTTGACCAAATGTCCGTTTTCATTGCGTCTCCGGTCTATTTCAACCATACGGCGCGCAGGCACAGTCGGACCGACGAGTCGACATGATTCGCGGGTCTACAAGCTCTCCGGGAATAGAATTCCCGGCTCGTGAGTCCGAATGTGCCGAACGTCTTCCCGCATCCGGGCGACCAACGCTGCGGGAGAATCGAATTTGACAATCTCGCGAACGATTCCGGTCAAATCCACATGCAGCGTCGTTCCATACAGGTCGCCGTCGAAGTCGATCACATGGACCTCGACGACCGGCCGGGGAACGTCGAAGGTCGGGATCGTTCCGATATGGACGGCGGCCCGGCGGGAAACGGCGCCGATCATAACCTGTCCGGCATAAATTCCCGGCTGTGGAAGCAGGGTTTCGATCCCGGCCAGGTTGGCCGTCGGAAAACCGAGTGTTCGTCCCCGCCCGGCGCCGTGAACGACGGTTCCGCTCAATCGGTACGGTCGGACCATGAGCCGGGTCGCTTCTTCCATTCGGCCGTCCTGGATAAGAGACCGCAACCGACTGCTGGAAACGACGTGGTTGTCAACCAGGACGGAAGGCACGATGTCGACTGCCATGCCCGCCGCGTTGCCGAGAGACCGCAGGGTTTCGCCGTTCCCGCCGCGTCCTTTGCCGAACGTGAACGTCTCTCCTTCGACGATGCCACCGGCCGCGAGGGTCTCGGAAATGATTCGCCGAAAAAAAGCGTCGGCTTCCATTTCAAGCAATTCGCGTGTCGTCGGAATGACCACGATGGCATCGACCCCCCGGGCATCGATCAATTCGAGTTTTCGTTGAAGCGTGCAAAGCGGCGGCGAGGCGACGTCGGGCCGAAGCACGCCGAGCGGCGGCGGATCGAAGGTGATGCAAATCGCCGGAACGTTCTCTTGACGCGCACGCGCCAACAGCCGTCGCAGTATGGCCGTGTGGCCCAGGTGAACGCCGTCGAATTTGCCGATCGTCACGACGCCGCCACGAAAGGATTCCGGAAACGGCGTCAACGTATTGAGCACCGTACCATTGAGTGCCCGGCATCGGAGATTCTGCGACATGTTCTTTCGCTTTGTGGAGAGCCTTTCCCGGTCCCATGCGACACATGGGGAACGTATGGGCGATATACCGTAAACGGCCTGAAACGGTTCCCGCGCACAATCGCCTGCCGCTCGAACGATCCGCTTATGTCATGATGCAAACAGAAGTGAGAGGCGAGTGCGTGCGGCAGGCAGCCTTGGCCACATGTTCGTTTTCAGCGCGTTTCCGGTATACATGGTCAACGTATGGCCGTCGGTCATTTTTTTGACGGATCATTTGACGACGAAATTGACCAGTTTGCCTTTGACGACGATTTTTTTGACAATCGTTTTTCCGGCAAGCAGTTCGGCGATTTTCGGTTCGGCGCCGGCCGCCTTTTCCAACGCCGGTCCGTCCATGTCGACCGGGACGATGATTTTGGCCCGGACTTTGCCGCCGACCTGGATGGGAATCGCGACGACCGATTCGCGGATCGCTTCTTCGTCATAGTCGGGCCACGGTTCGTAGGCCAACGTTTTGCGGTGGCCGAGCAGTTCCCAAAGTTCTTCGGCCACATGCGGCGCGTACGGCGAAAGGAGCAGGACGAAGCGTTCCATCGCCGATTTCGGCCGCACCGGTTCCTTCAGGAAAAAGTTGACGAATTCCATCATCCGGGAAATCGCGGTGTTCAGCGACATGGACTCGATGTCCTGCGTGACCGCCTTGATCGTGCGATGCAGGACGCGATCCTGTTCCGCGTTCGGCTTGACGTTTTGTACGGCATCGTGGAGCACCGGCCGGTTTTCCTCCTTTTGGGAAACGAGCATTCTCCATGCCCGGTCGAGAAAACCGCGAACGCCGCTCACGCCGTCCATACTCCACGGCTTGACCGATTCGAGCGGTCCCATGAACATTTCATACAACCGCAGGGCGTCGGCCCCGAAGTCGCGGACCACATCGTCCGGATTGACGACGTTGCCCCGGCTTTTCGACATTTTGTTCGCTTTCGCCTCGACGGGAATCGTTTCATCGACCGCGAGGACGAAACGGTCTCCGCGTTTGACGACCTGTTTGATGTCGAGCTTGAGTTTTTTCCTCTCCTTACCGTCAACGATCTCGACGATTTCCGTTCCTTCGAGGCCGACAACCTTTGCGGCCCCCTTTTCGACACCGTCCCCACCAACACCACACTTATCAACACTGTCCTTATCGAGCGTGAACTCCGTTTCGCCGAGGATCATTCCCTGGTTGATCAGCTTTTGAAACGGTTCCGGGGTCGATACGTACCCGTAATCGTACAGGACCTTGTGCCAGAAACGGGCGTAAAGCAGGTGCAGGACCGCGTGTTCCGCGCCGCCGACGTACAAGTCGACCGGCATCCACATTTTTTCCTTTGCCGGATCGACGAAGACCGTTTCGTTTTCGGGATCAATGAAACGGAGATAGTACCAGCAGGAGCCGGCCCATTGGGGCATCGAGTTGGTTTCCCGCTTGTACCGTTTGCCGTCCCGTTCGACGTAGAGCCATTCCTCGGGCGAAAATTCGAGCGGCGGATCCGGCGAATTGTGTTCCGCCTTGAATTGCAGCCCCGGGTGGATGTCGAGCGGCAATTCCGACACATCAAGCGGACGAACGCGACCGTTCGGCTTGCCGTCCGGACCAAGTTCGTGCAACAGCGGAAACGGTTCTCCCCAGAAATGTTGCCGGCTGAACAGCCAGTCGCGCAGCTTGTAGTTGACCGCTTTGCGTCCCAACCCCGTTTCCGCGAGGTTGCCCGTGATGCGTTCCTTGAATTCCGGCGTTGAAAGGCCGTCGTACACGCCGGAATTGATTGCCGTTCCCTCGCCGGTGAAACACCGCGATTCCTTTTCCCCTTTTCCTTCCCGTACGACCTCGACGATCGGCAATTGGAATCGCGTCGCGAACTCATGGTCCCGCGTATCGTGTCCCGGAACGGCCATGATCGCCCCGGTTCCGTAGGAAAGCAAGACATAATCGGCCGTCCAGATCGGAATGGCGGCATTGCCGGCCGGGTTGATCGCGTAGGAACCGGTGAAAACGCCCGTCTTTTCTTTCGCGAGGTCCGTCCGGTCGAGATCGCTTTTCCGGGCGGCCTGTGCCCGGTATTTTTCGACGGCGGCCCTCTGATCCGGCGTCGTCAGTCGTTCGATCATGGGATGTTCGGGGGCAACGACCATGTAAGTTGCGCCGAAAAGCGTGTCGGGCCTCGTCGTGTAGACGCGCAGCACGTTTTCGTCCGGTTTGCGGGGAAAACCGGCCCGGGCTCTCCCTTCTTTCCAACGGGCGAAATCGGACGGAGAACCGATAAAGAAATCGACTTCCGCGCCGGTGCTTTTGCCGATCCAGTTCCGCTGGAGCACTTTGATGCTTTCGGACCAATCGAGCGTATCGAGATCCTTGTCCAAACGATCGGCATAAGCGGTAATCCGGAGCATCCATTGCCGCAGCGGCATGCGGATCACCGGATGGTGTCCCCGTTCGCTCAACCCGCCGACGACTTCTTCGTTCGAAAGCACGGTCCCGAGATTCGGGCACCAATTGACCGGCGCTTCGACCTGGTAGGCGAGCCGGTGCTCATCCCGGTATTGCCCGATCGCCGTCTCTCCGGCCTGTTGAACGTCCGGCGGAATCGGTAATGCCGAGATCGGCCGCCCTTTTTTCAGTCGGTCGTCGTACCATGTATCATAAAGGAGCAGGAAAATCCACTGCGTCCACCGAAAATAGCCCGGATCGCTCGTCGCGATTTCCCGGCTCCAATCGTAACTGAAACCGAGCATTTTGAGCTGGCGACGGAAATTCCTGATATTCCCGGTCGTAATTTCCCGTGGAGGGACGCCGGTTTTCTTCGCCTGTTGCTCCGCCGGAAGCCCGAAGGAATCCCAGCCCATCGGGTGCAGGACGGAAACGCCGCACATCCGTTTGTAGCGGCACAGGATGTCGGTTGCCGTATAGCCCTCGGGATGGCCGACATGCAACCCGTGGGCGCTCGGGTAAGGGAACATGTCGAGCACATACATCTTCTTTTCCGCCGGTTGCCCGGGCGTTTTGAACGTTTCGTGCTCTTCCCAATACCGTTGCCATTTTTTTTCGATGATCGCCGGAACATATTTCATGATCGACTCCTGATGACACCAAACGGATAAGACAAATTCGGGCGATCGGGCACACGGTTGAAAAACCACGTGCTCTGAAAAACCGCCGCTCGAACGATCTGCGTAAGTGCTTTCATTAACAAAAGTTGTGGCCAAGCAAGTGCGGCAGGAAGACTTGACCACATGTCCGTTTTCATCGCGTTTCCCGTATAATCGTCCATATAAAAATTCTAGCAGACACCTTCACCGTGTCAATCATTGGGGGCCGGGACGATGGCAAGCGGGTGCAGTAAACTATTGAGGGCGTTGAGTTTGCACCTGAATACGAACCGTTCGAAACGAACGGGGCGCCTCGGAACGTTGCTGTCACGGCTATACGAGGAACCGGGACGCATTACCCGTGGCGAAAGCCGCGCAGGGCGCCCAGTCATCCCAGACAGCCCGGTCACCAGTTCAATTCCGACGCCTCTTCCCAGTGTTCGTAGAGCAACGTGATCTTTTCCTGTTCTTCGGCGATTTCGAGATGAACCGCCCTGAGGCGTTCGGCGTCCCGGAGCACCCGGGGAGACAGGATGTCGTCGTTGAGCGACAAAATCCGCGTCTCCCGGGCGAATATCTCCTCTTCGATGTCGGCGACTTTTCGGTACGGAAATTTTCGTTCCCTTTTCGGTTTCCCGGCGTCTTGTTTCGATTTTTTGTCCGGCGTTCCCTGTTGCCGTTTGTAATTTTCTTCGTCACGCAAGCCGCTCCCGCCTTTGGTGTGTCGGGCCGGTTTGGCCTTTCCCCCCGCCGACACGTTTTTTTCCGGGGTTTTTTCCGGTTTTCGCCGCTTTTCCGGGCGCGGCTTCGGCGGAACCGTCGTTCGTTCCGGGCTGTTTACGGGGCCGTTTTTCGCGTGATGCGGCGTTTTTTCACCCTCATTCCTTTGACCGCCTTTTTTGATCGCCTGTTTGACAGACCCCACGGGAACGACTGATTTACCGCCGCCGCGACGGTCGGAAAGCGCATCGGTCAGGAACGGGTCGGCAAGCAATCCCTTGGCGACCATGTGCCGAAAGGTCGTGTAATTCCCTTCAAGCGTCTTGAATTGCGCATCCGGCTGGATGATGAGCAGGTGATCGGCGACCTGGTCGACGAAATACCGGTCGTGCGAGATGAACAGGACGGTGCCGTCGAACCGCCGCATCGCTTTTTCAAGGGCTTTGCGTGCCCAAAGATCGAGATGGTTCGTCGGTTCGTCGAGAATCAACACGTTCGCCTCTTCCGCCGACAGCTTTGCCAAGGCGGCCCGGCAGCGCTGGCCGCCGCTCAAACTGCCGACCGTCTGCAACTGCTGATCGCCGGTCAAACCGAACGCTCCCAGAAGGTTACGTCGCGCCGGCTCCTCGAAAACCCGGCCCTCGGGCCGGATCGCGTCGACGACACGTTCCCCGGAATCGAGGACATGTAACTGCTGGTCGAAATAACCGATCTTGACACCTTGCCCGTGAACGGCGCCGCCCGTATCCGGCGGGATCAGGCCGAGCAGGGTTTTGAGAAACGTCGTTTTCCCGCAACCGTTCGGCCCGAGGACGGCCCAGCGTTCACCGCGGATGACATCGAAGCTCAGGTTGCCGAAAAGCGGTTTGTCGAAACCTTTTGAAAGATTTTCGACGCGAAAAACAATGTCGCCGGTCCGGCCCGCTTTCGGGAACGACATCGGCGGCGTCTCGATTTTCCGGGGCAGCGCCGCGGGTTCCTCCTGCATGCGTTCAAGTTTTTTCCGGCGGTCCTCGGCCTGCGCAGCCTTCATGCCGTAATGATTGCGGCGAATGAAATCCTTGGCCTTTTCGACGTCCTCGACGTACTTTTCATAGGTCCGCGTCTGGACGAGCAGCCGTTCCTCCTTGAGTTCCGTGTATTTTGAAAAATTACCCGGATAATCGTCGACCGTCCCGAAATAAAGTTCGAAAGTCCGGTTCGTCACCCGGTCGAGAAAATAGCGGTCGTGCGAAACGAGAATGACGGCGGCGCCGGTGCTCCGGAGAAAATCCTCCAGCCATTCGGTCGCCAGCAAATCGAGGTGGTTCGACGGTTCGTCGAGCAGCATGATGTCCGGCTCTTCGAGCAGCAGTTTCGCGAGACTGAGGCGGTTGAGTTCGCCGCCGCTGAGCGCTTCGACCGGTTTTGAAAACTCGGCGTCGAGGAAACCGAGTCCGTGCAGGATTTTTTCGATCCTGTGGTCGAGATGATAGGCGTCATGCCGGAGCAACGATTCATGGACCCGGTCGTATCGGGTGGCAAGGCGGTTACGCTCGGTTGCATCGGTCGCTTCGGAGAGGCGAAGGGCGATCTCTTCCGCTTCTTCTTGCAATCGCAAAAGGGGCGCCAAAGCGAGCTGCGCTTCCTCCAAAACGGTCCTTCCGGCCGCCACCTCGGGCCGCTGCTCCAAGTAGCCGATCGAGATGTCGCCGATGCACTCGATCGATCCCCGTTCGAGTTCCTCTTTGCCCGTCAGGATATTCAACAACGTCGTTTTCCCGCAACCGTTCGGCCCGACGAGCCCGATCTTGTCGCCGTCCCGTACCTGGAAAGTCACGTCGACGAGGACGGGGTCTTCGGTAAAATGCTTCCGTAAATGTTCGACATTCAGAATGACGGCCATGGGATTTGTATATCGAAGCCGGTCGGGGTTTTCGGTCAAACCGCTCGTTCACCTTAGGACGGTGTTTTTCCGGAGGGGGATATCCACACACTCGGCTTCGGGAAATCTTAAAGGTTTTCAGTGTATTGTCCGTGTATTGATTGACAATGTCTTGACAAGGAACGGCGGATATTCGAGAATGGGCGGCAGGGATGGCGGGTTCACCGATCTTCGGGCTGAAAACCGGCTTCGGCATGACATCATGAAACGGGTATGAAACAGGTTATCGCGATCATCAAACCGCATGTGACGCAAAAGGTATTGGAGTCGCTCACGCGGATTCCGCTGGTCGGTCAATGCGTGTTTCGGGAAGTCAAAGGGTTCGGCCGTCAAAAAAATTACCTCGGGCTCTACCGGGGCAGCGAATATTCGACGGCGTATCTGCCGAAAATCTGCATTCTTTTCGGCGTCGAAGAGGAGCATCTTTCCGCCGCGATCAATGCCGTCGTTTCCTCGGCGCGAAGCGGCCGCATGGGAGACGGAAAAATTTTCGTTTTCGGCGACGGTTTTTGGTACGATATCTCCGCGGGACCGCCGGAACAAACGACTTTCCCGGCCTCTTCCCCGCAAGCCCGACCGGCCTC